>MKWU01007594.1_pt1 | contig 10273 bp, 11 predicted proteins | sample 809101 | NCBI WGS metagenome assembly MKWU01 (sample SAMN05860141, study PRJNA318959) | sponge metagenome | host: Aplysina aerophoba | place: Slovenia: Piran, Adriatic Sea, Gulf of Piran | collected 2013-05-07
TGTATGCCAACCGCCGTCGCATCCGCGGCAACCGCGGTAAGCGGCGGTCTGCGCCGCTGCCATGTGCGGGGTCAGGAGGAGATCCAAAAGCGGATGCTGCTCCAGGCTGCCGCCTTCAACCTTGGCCTGCTCATGTCCGGACGTTTCGGCTTCGGCACGCCACGCGCCCTGCAGGGGTTGGCAGCGGCGAAAAGGGTTCTCTGCGGCTTCAAAAACCCCTCTTTCGGGCACCTGATGCGCCACATTTGCCGCATGGCAGGCGTGTTGGGGCTGTTTGGGCTGTTGCCTGGCGATCCAGGCGGCAGACAGCGCGGCTGGCATGGATCCGCCGCCAACTGAGCCAGGCTGGAACAGGAGCGTGAGCCTCTCTATAATGCCTCAAATTGTGGTCTCCTTAAGTCCTCCCTTTGACGCTCGTCGTTGATTTTCTGCATTGCTTTGCGAGTTAGGTAGTAGCAAAGTGCAGCAATTGTCGCTCTGGTGTGAAGCCCGGGAAAGTCCGGGGGATAGGGCCTCATCTTTTGGCCCGACAGCCGAGACCACTCCCTATGAACCAAGCATGCCTGAGTTTCCAAGCAAAAGCGCACCGACCCAAGCGTTGGATATCGTTTCCGCGAGGTAACCGAAGACAGCAGCGGACGCGATCCACATGCAGGAAGAATGCAGGACAGGAAAGGCGATCAATGGAAGCATTGCGGGGACTCGCACTCGCGGAAACGAGGCAATGGGCATGGGTGAACATGATTTGATGACAAGCATGCCAACAGGAGTTGAGGCCTGCCGGCCATCCCATGAATGGCAGCTCGGTCCGCTTTCATATGGTCTCAGAATGCACTGTTTCGAATGTCAAGGCGCCAGTCTCCAGACACATTTCAATGTCGAAGACACCTCTCGAACCAGTGCGCACTCGGATCAACGCCAGCAGCACGTGAGCACATGCAGGAAGTAACACTGCCGAGGCGTAACTGATGCGTTTTCGTTGCAGATGTCGCTCGACATTGCCATTGGTTGAAGGATTATGCGAGCAGGCGCTTGATTGCTGGTTCGTAGACTGAGGACATTTGGATCACATGTTTGTCAAGCGAAAGTCACCAAGGACACAACCAAATCCCCCTGGCGTCTTCCTGGACGCGTGCGTGCTAATGGCAGACCCCGACATCATCATGCGGATACACGGAAAGGGTTACCCTGTCATTTCCTCATCGATTATCAACGAATTGAAAGCGCTTGGCGGACATGGCGCAAGCCAAGCGACTTTGGACAATGTTGACAAAATGGACAGGCTGCTTGCGCGCGAATCTCCAAATCTCGTCAACGCTTTGCCAGATGGGCAGAAACCCCGTCGTGGGGACAAGTTCCTTCGATTTGATCTAGGTTGGGTCGAACTCTACCAAATTCATCGCAGCCGCCGCCACCCAGGCTCGAGCTACAGCGCAAGAAATCTGGGAATAGCACGAGACTACGGCTTGCGGCTGCTGACACGTACCAGGCAAAACCATGAGGACGCGAAGAAGGCGGGTGTAAAGTCAACAGTCTGGAAGGGGAGACAGAGCTCACAGCGCTCCTCCGCCCGTACAAGTGCAGCAAGCGGGCCTCGACCCTTCGCCGTTGCAACTTCGGTTTCAGGAGTCAAGGACCACCGAATTGCCGTCTCGAGCATCCCAGACTCAGGAGACATCGTTACCTTGTCGGGCACGACGCGCCAATTCCGCTTGAGGCAGTCCATCGGAACGGGAGGAGAAGGGACGGTTTACCACACTCCGAACGCCAACATGGTTGCCAAGATCTACAGGAAGGAAAAAATCACAGGTCAGCGGTTCGCGAAACTCAAGCTGATGGTTTCCCGAGACGTTTCCTACCCGGGCATTTGCTGGCCAAAGAGCCTTCTGGCAAACCAGTCCGGCGAGTTCGTCGGGTACCTGATGCCGAAGGCCGAAGGCCACACGCTACAGAAGTCGGTGTTCGTCAAGAAGCTGCTGCTTGCGAAGTTTCCTGGATGGACCCGCAAGAACCTGGTCAATGTGTGCATCGGGTTTTTGGAGCGAGTCGAGTACCTCCACAATCTCAATGTCGTGGTCGGAGACATCAACCCGCTCAACACGCTTGTGCACGGAGATGGCCGAACGTCCCACTTTGTCGATGTGGACAGCTATCAAGTTGAAGGGTTCGCCTGCCCGGTCGGGACAGTCAACTTCTCAGCCCCGGAAGTCCTGAATTGGCAAAGCTACAGTTCCAAATTGCGAACCAAGGAGCATGAGCTATTTGCGGTAGCCACAATGCTCTTCATGATATTGCTGCCAGGCAAGCCGCCCTACTCCCAGCAAGGCGGAGATTCTCAGAAGCAGAACATCCTCAAGGGCAGGTTTCCCTATCCCTATGGAACGACGCTGGACGCCAGTCGTCTGCCCGCCGGTTCCTGGCGATACATCTGGACTCACTTGCCGGACCCGGTACAGGAGGCATTCCATCAAGCGTTCCGGCAAGGCATTCGCCACCCGGTTTCGCATTGGCTGGAGTTGATGGAGGAATACCACTGGCTCCTCGACAGGGGATATGTGACCGAAGAACTGTTTCCTCGTGGCTTCGACCTTAGGAAAGGCGAACAGAAACAAATCCACTGCTCCATCTGCCGACAGCAGTTCCCGGTCCACTCGACACATTACGAATTCCTGAAACTGGAGGGGCGTCAGCCCAAATGCACGCAGTGCCTGGAAAAGGAAAGGCTTAAGAACAGGCATTTCAGCGCTGCTTCCCCGAGTCCGGGTTCCAGCCACAGCCCCTCAACTCGCAGTGCAAGCGTCGGCAGCGCCGCCAGCACTCAAACCAAGAAGCCGAAGAAGAATCTCTTCAGCTTTCTGAAATCGAAAGCGCCAAGCAGCGCCGCCTCCCCAAGCGCAAGCTCCAGCCGTCCAGCCAGCGCTCAATCCAAGAAGCCGAAGAAGAATCTGTTCCGCTTTCTGAAATCGAAAGCGCCAAGCAGCACAGCAGCCACAAGCGCAAGCTCGAGCAGCGCCGCCTCCCCAAGCGCAAGCTCCATCACCCCCCCCTCCCCAAGCGCAAGCTCCAGCCGTCCGGCCAGCGCTCAAGCCAACCAGAAAAAAGTGAGACGCTTCCGCATTTCCTGGTTTATCTTGATGGTGTATGGCAGCATTGTCGCGCTGTTGGCGACATTGTACTTGGTTTCTGTGGCACCTGCCTTGCAAGTGCCTTTGGCAGGTGCATGCATAGTCGGCGTTTGCGTCGGAATCTTCAAGTTCCCAAGATACATTTTGTCCTTGCTGGCCCTGTACGCCTTCGCGGCAGGATGGGTGTTCCTGTTTGCTACTAACTTCGACGACCTTGTGCCCGGTCCCTTGCTCGCAGGAACAGGTTCGGCGTTTGTCGTTTCCGACAAAGGTCACCTGCTCACAAATGCGCATGTGGTTGAAGGCTGTGACAGCATAGCCGTCAATGGCTTAAGGGCGAACGTCCTGAAAGCATCCGGCCAAATCGATCTTGCTCTAATTCAGGCGCGTCATCTTTCCGGCAATCAGGCTGCCGTCTTCGCACAACAACCGGCTTCGTTGAATCTTGACATTGCCGTCGTCGGTTTTCCGCTTGGCGGAATTCTAGGTGGATTGAACATCACAAGAGGCACGGTGTCGGCGACAAAGGGATTGAAAGGGTCGGAGTCCACCATGCAAATCAGCGCTCCAGTGCAGCCGGGAAATTCGGGCGGACCGGTACTGGACGCCAGCGGTTCAGTTGTCGGTGTAGTTGTCGCAAAACTGAATGCCGTGAAGTTTGCCGAAGAGACGGGCGACATACCTCAGAACGTCAATTTTGCCATACGTGGTAGGGTAGCAAAGCAGTTCCTTTCACAGAATGGTGTGAAGCCGCTAATGGCACGCCGCGCAAGTGCGCTTGATCCGATCGAATTGGGCAAGCGCGCGCAAAGCATTACATACCTCGTTGAGTGTCTTCACTGAATCGACCATTTCGAGCGCTGCTAGGAACAGCCTGCAGCGGCTTGAGCCAATGGAACTGTCTTCAAGTTCGGGGATGAAAGTTGGTTGAAACATTGCGGGAGGGCGGCTGATGTGGACATCGTGCGTCATTGGGCGAACTCCAGTGTTGTATTCCGCATGCATCCACTAACTCTTGCTTCCACGCCAGCCACTTTTCGAAAACAATGCCGGTTTTCCCGGACAGGCGGAGCCCAAACACGCACGTCTTGCAAGAGGCTCTGTTTGCAATGCTTCCTGACCGACGAGGAGTGGACAGTTACGGACAAGACAAGGCCCGCCTGACAAGCGCTGAACCTCTGCGCGACATCGACAATCGCTCCTGACACTGCACACGGTTGAGATTGGTTCAATGGCCTGTTGCCATTGTGAAATGTCCTCACCATGTAGGGTTGAGCACAACGTGCTTGTCCAGAACATGGGCCAGTAGTACAAATTGAGTTGGCGGAACCCGACCGTCATTCAAGACAATTGATTCAGGATTCTCAAGGAAGGGAAACAGCAGATGATAATTGAAGCTCAAGAAGCGGGTACGGGAAAGAAGTTTGTGGGCGAAGCGTCTGGTTTGGACGAGCCAGGCACGCTTGACTTTCTCACGTCAATCGCTTTGTCGGAGGAGGAGCTTCGGCTACAGATTGACCGGCTGCAACTGTCCGCCGATGCCAAGAGAATGCTGTTTGCTGTCGCTCGAACGACCATAACGGCAGGCAAAGTCGTCATCAGAATCGGACGGAAGATACTTGAGACCGTGATGTGGCTAGTTCGCAACTTTCCCAACGCCTCAGCAGGACTCATTGTCGGTTCGGTGCTTGGGTTTCTCGTGAGCAGCATTCCCATAATTGGCTTTATCCTGGGTCCGATCATGACGCCATTGTTGGCGGCGTTGGGGCTGGCCATTGGCGCAGTGCAGGACATCAAGGACAATGTCTTGAAGAGGAAGATTCTCAGTCAAGCCAGGCAATATGACAATCTCAGGACCACGTGATGTGCAAACGTGGAGAGCCCACATTGTCTGGCCGAGGCCACACTCTTGATGGAGAATGAGATGAACACCAATTTTAATGAATTTTTCGAAGAGCTGGGCATTGACGCCATAGTGACGGATCAAAGGGCATTCAAATCCAAACTGGCAGTTGGGGAGAACGCCTACGTCAGTTCTCGAGCGGTTTCCGTTGCCGAAAAGTCGATTGGCGCTGCGTCTGCCGCAGGTGTCGGCGGCGCGATTGCCGGATCGTCGATTGTCGCTTCCACATTCTTTCCGGCTGCGGGAGTTATGGGGTTTCTGGGTTTGGCCACTGCAGCCACACCAGTTGGTTGGGTTCTCCTTGCAGGGGTTGCCTCCGGGGCGGGCTACTTGGCGATCCGCAAGAGTCTGGAGAAACTCAAGGGTCCGGTCGAAGTCATTCCAGAATTCATCAATTCACCAATTGACCTGCTGGCACACCAGCTGTTCGGTTTGTTGGCTCCGCTTGCGCTCAAGATGGTCGGATCGGACAATGAATTCCACGCAGAGGAAATGCGCAGGACGCGTTATTTCTTCGTAAAGTCCTGGGGTTATGAACCCCGCTATGTCGATGCAGGGCTTGGACTCTTCAAGGACAATCTGTCGCAATTCAAAACCGAAGATGTTGCGCGGAAATTCGCGGAAATCTGCAAGGCCAACGAGGACTGCAACTATCGAGCAATAACTGGCGGCATTCTCGGCTTTCTTCGAGAACTGATGGAGGCTGACGACTTGATTCACCCTAACGAGGAACGTGAGCTAAGGCGCATCGAACGGGTATTCGAGAATGTCGGCGGTTCTGCAAAGCAGTCTTTCTGATGCCGCCAGTTCAGACAGAAACGATTGCACAGTTCATTTTGCTGGCCAAGTCATAGCACCCGAGCGATCGCAGCGGCAGGCATTTCGGATCTTGCAAAGTTGCTGTCCCGTCGTGGGAGGTCGGGTCTGTTTCCAGCGAAGTCACACGCGGCCTTCCGCAGCCAGCGCTCGCAAAAGTTTGCACAGGATCGTGCGGCTGCGCAATATTGCCGGGCCAATGCGTGATGTTGCATGTCCATGCCTACCCAGCTTTGAACTGGAGCACGAAGTCGACATTCGCTCCGGACGGCGGCACGCCGTGAGATCTGTCCTACAAACTGTCGCTATCCGGATTCATCAATGCTAGGCGCGATGTGCTTGTCCACAATATGGGCCGGAAGTACGAATTGAGTTGGCGGAACCTGACAGTCGTTCAAAACAGCTGATTCTGGATTCTCATGGAAGGGAGACAGCAGATGAGAATTGAAGCTCAAGTAGCGGGTACGGGCAAGAAGTTTGTGGGTGAAGCGCCTGGTTTGGACGAGCCAGGCGCGCTTGACCTTCTCAAGTCAATCGCTTTGTCGGAGGAGGAGCTTCTGCAACAGATTGACCAGCTGCAACTATCCGCCGATGCCAAGAGAATGCTGTATACTGTCGCTCGAACGACCATATGGGCAGGCAAAGTCGTCATCAGAATCGGACGGAAGATACTTGAGACCGTGATGTGGCTAGTTCGCAGCTTTACCAACGCCCCAGCAGGACTCATTGTCGGTTCGGTGCTTGGGATTCTCGTGAGCAGCATTCCCATACTTGGTTTCACCCTGGGTCCGTTCATGACGCCCTTGTTGTTGGCGTTGGGGCTGGCCATTGGCGCAGTGCAGGACATCAAGGACAAACCCCTGAAAGCAGGGATTGACAGTCAGGTGAAGCAATATGAGAATCTCAGGACCACATGATGTACAGCCGTGGAGATCCCACATTGTCTGGCCGTGGCCACACTCCAGTTGGAGAATGAGATGACCACCAACTTGAATGAATTTTGCGAAGCGCTGGGCATTGACGCCATAGTGGCGGATCAAAGGGCATTCAAAGCCAAACTGGCAGTTGGGGAGGATGTCTACGTCAGTTCTCGAGTGATTTCTGTTGCCGAAAAGTCGATTGGCGCGGCGGCGGCCGCAGGTGTCGGCAGCGCGGTTGCCGGATCGTCGATTGTCGCTTCCACATTCTTTCCGGCTGCGGGAGTAATGGGGTTTCTGGGTTTGGCCACTGCAGCCACACCAGTCGGTTGGGTTCTCCTTGCAGGGGCTGCCTCTGGGTTGGGCTACTTGGCGATCCGCAAGAAACTGGAGAAACTCAAGGTTCCGAGCGAGGTCAGCCCAGCATTTGTCAAATCAACAATTGACCTGCTGGCACACCAGCTGTTCGGTTTGTTGGCACCGCTTGCGCTCAAGATGGTCGGATCGGACAATGAATTCCACGCAGAGGAAATGCGCAGGACGCGGCAGTACTTCGTGAAATCCTGGGGCTACAATCCACGCTACGTCGAAAAGGGACTTGAACTCTTCAAGACCAATCTGTCGCAATTCAAAACCGAAGATGTTGCGCGGAAATTCGCGGAAATCTGCAAGGCCAACGAGGACTGCAACTATCGAGCAATAACTGGCGGCATTCTCAGCTTTCTTCGAGAACTGATGGAAGCTGACAACTTGATTCACCCTAACGAGGAACGTGAGCTAAAGCGTATCGAACGGGTATTCGAGAATGTCGAGGGTTCTGCAAAGCAGTCTTTCTGATGCCGTCAGTTCAGACAGAAACGATTGCACAGTTCAATTAGCTCGCCAAGTCGCCGCAACCGAACGATCGCAGCGGCAGGCAGTTCGGGTCTTGCAAAGTTGCTGTCCCGTCGTGGGAGGTCGGGTCAGTTTCCAGCGAAGTCACACGCGGCCTTCCGCAGCCAGCGCTCGCAAGAGTTTGCACAGGATCGTGCGGCTGCGCCATAATGAGAATTGCCGGGCCAATGCGTGATGTTGCGTGTCCATGCCCGCCCAGCGCTGAACTGGAGCACGAAGTCGACATTCGCTCCGGACAGCGGCACGCCGTGAGATCTGTCCCACAAACTGTCGCTATCCGGATTCATCAATTCTAGGCGCGATGTGCTTGTCCAGGATTTTGGACAGAAATATAGGGAGCGTTGGCGGATTCTGGCCGCCACTCAAGACAATTGATTCATTCCATTTGGAAGGGGAACGGCAGATGAGAATTGAAGCTCAAGAAGCGGGTACGGGCAAGAAGTTTGTGGGTGAAGCGCCTAGTTTGGACATGCCAGGCACGCTTGACTTTCTCAAGTCAATCGCTTTGTCGGAGGACGAGCTTCGAAACCAGGTCAACCGGCTGCCACTGTCCGCCGATGCCAAGAGAATTCTGTTTGCTGTCGCTCGAGCGACCATTTCGGCGGGCAGGGTCGTAATCAGAATCGGACAGAAGATTCTTGAGACCGTTATGTGGCTCCTACGCAACTTCCCCAATGCCACTACAGGATTGGTCATCGGGGCGGTACTTGGGTGGCTGGTAAGCAGCATTCCGATCATTGGCGTCATATTGGGTCCGGTCGTGACGCCATTGTTTGCGGCGTTGGGACTGGCAATTGGCGCAGTGCAGGACATCAAGGACAAAGCCTTGAGGAGGGAGATTCACAATCAAGTCAGGCAATATGACATTCTCAAGACCCAAGCGATGTACAACACTTGAGAGTGCACTCTAGCAGGCTCTAGTTCCACTTCCTTGGTGAGTGCGATGCAAAATGTCTCGCAAAGGCGTTTCGAAAAGCTGGACGTAAACGCCATAGTGACGGATCAGCGAGCATTCAAAGCCAAACTGGCTATAGGTGAGAACGCCTACTTCAGCTCTCAGGTGATCTCGGCCGCCCGAAAATCCGTGAAATTCATTGGTGCCGCAAGCACAGGTACCACTATAGCCAAATCGTCGTATGTTGCCGCAATTGTAGCCTTTACGCCAGCTGGGGCTCTGGTGGCAGGGATTGCCTCAGGTGTGGGTTACATGGTTGTCAGCAAGAAACTGAAGAAACTCAAGGGCCCGGTCGAGGTCATTCCAGTATTCATCAATTCACCAATTGACATATTGGCAAACCAACTGTTTGCACTGTTGGCGCCGCTTGTGCTCAAGATGGTCGGCGCAGACAATGAGTTCCACGCGGCAGAGATGCGCAGGGCGCGGCAGTACTTCGTGGATTCCTGGGGCTACAATCCACGCTACGTCGAAAAGGGACTTGAACTCTACAAGGCACATCTATCGCTGTTCAGAACCGAGGACATTGCGGAAGAACTCGCGATTTTCTGCAGGACGCACAAAGACTGCAATTTTCGGAAAATTACTGACGGCATACTCGACTTGCTTCAAGAACTGATGGAGGCCGACAACAAGATTCACCCGAACGAGGAATTTGAGCTCAAGCGCATCAGGCGGACATTCCGGCAGCAAGGGGGTCTTGGTTTGATACCGTAATGACCCCTCCAGCATGGACAGGATCAATTGGGCATTGTTTTTCTCCTGCAGATCACTTGCAGTTCAGGAGTTCCTTGCGGCGGGCATCGGGCATTCAAGCCACTCAAATGTCCTGCGTTCCTGGCTTGTGCATGAGGTTCCCGCAATGGACAAAAATCTTGGGATGGTCCCCCATTGGGCTTGTGTGGAATACATCGAGGCAATAGCGTAGCGTTCAACATTTGCCGTGCATTGCCAATGCTCGGGTAGACTGCCTGGCAGCAGTTCCAAGAGACGCACCGCGTTGGAAGTCTTTGAAACCCATGTCGGAAAACCCGACACATGTGAACACATCCTCGCAAGCTTCGCTCGTTCCTCCTGCTCTGCGAAGATGTCGGTCGCCGGGATAGGCCACGCACCCGCGCGGCGGCACATGATTCCTTGACAATGCTCCATTGTCCCGGCGCACTTTCCCGATCATCCTTTGTTTCGGCAGTTTCTACTCTGTACTGTCAGGAACTTGCCTCCCGTTCGGAAGCCGGGATGTCCGGACATGTCTCCAAGGCATGGGGCTAGTCGTCTCTCCGCCAACGTCCTTCTGATGACAGCAGAGAGCAGGATGGACCGGCCCCGGCCACATGCGCCGAAATGTCCATCAACAAGAGTACTTCACTGTTGCCTCCAGAATGCCAAGCGCGCGAAGCAGCACACTCTCTGCAATTGAAGGTTCGTGGGAATTCTGCCGGAAGTCCTTCCCGCTTGCTTCGCAGCTGACGGAACGGAAACTGTCACCACAGCTTGTCACTTCGTCACGCCATTGATTGAGCTTCATGTTGTCATGCCTCGGGTCACCGGGAAGCTACCTTCTTCGTAATCCTTGCCATCACTTTCCTCGGACTCCGAAACACTGCGTCTGTAGGGGACGGCCTGTCCATGCCGCCACACTTTGCGGCCAGGAACAGTATCC
>MKWU01007595.1_pt1 | contig 10273 bp, 6 predicted proteins | sample 809101 | NCBI WGS metagenome assembly MKWU01 (sample SAMN05860141, study PRJNA318959) | sponge metagenome | host: Aplysina aerophoba | place: Slovenia: Piran, Adriatic Sea, Gulf of Piran | collected 2013-05-07
GCCCATTCATCTGTACGTTGTAGGACACCATTTTTGTTCCCATTCTTCCCCACACACTGGGTATACGTAGATACTAGCAAGGCGCTAGGCATGCTTTGCAGCAATGCCGGCACACACACACTAACCAATCTATGGTTACCAGTACGCAGCTATTTGTAAACGAAATTTTTATACAAACATCGATTGCAAATACCTACAATTACTACGCGGTCGACGTACCTTTGCTGATGGCTTTTCCGTGTGCGCTTTCTTCTTCGCTCCCTTCTGTCTCTGTTTGGGGGGGACCCAGTCGAGCAGGTCGACCACCGTCGCCCGGTAGCGTCGCGAGCTAAGCTTGACGACTACCTCGCCTCCGACCGCAACCTCCTGGAGCTTCCCAATGATGTGCTTGACGTTCACTCTGTTTCTTTTGCCATCATCCTTGGACTCCAACCATTCAACCGCAATTTCGTTCGCTTTCCGAGGCATTTGGAACTTCGCACTACACGATTGCGCACCCTTCGTCGTACGCCGCCATATATTATTAGGTGTTAAATACGTGCGTGTAATTTCTTACACGCACGTGTAGAATTTTGCTCGCGTGCTACCTGCGTGTCAGACGCGTTTATCTGGCTCAGTACTTTTACTCACCACAGTATGTCCCACTGCATGTAGCTTCACTCTATTCCACAATGTTGCTTTCTCAGTCTTGGCCATGAAGAGATGGAACAAACAGCATGGCTCTGTGGAAGTAGCTTGAATGGCATCTTTTCCACTACATATGGTGTGCTACCACAGGTGAGCAACTACGTACTGCCAAAAAAGAACAGGCTTTTAACATAATGTAGTTATGACGACACAATTGTCTTTGTAGGGTACTAAACCAAACCAAACCAAAGTAACAAACTGTGCAAAGTTTGTGCCAGATGAAGACCTTCATGCTTGAAACATTGTACTATTGCAGTGTCCTGCTGCCTGAAATGCCTCTGTCAATCATTGCTTTTGTCTTCTGTATGGTGTAAATCAGGTATGTGGTTTCTCTGACTGTAAATGCTGTTGGGCTTGAAGGTTAAAGCATTTAAATGTATGCTGTTGGCTGAGAGCACCCAGTTTGTTGTGCAATGGAGAAAGCACATGTAACAAGCATTAGTGATGTCTCACCCGGCGAGGTGTTCTGAAGATCACCCAGCAATACATGTATGGACAGTTTTAGGATAGATAGCATCAAAATTGGTTACACTGCTTCTTGAAGTGTTGAAGCCCGCCCCTTTTATAGGATACTAACAACAATTGCAGAGTACGGGAAATATGTATGCCCACTTACATGCATACACACTGTGCTTCTGATTGCTGTGTATATTGTGTGTAAGGATTCTGTTTGTGAAAACAGGTAAGCAGCATAAGCAGAATAAGACAATTTATGGTTACTTTTTAACTCATGCCGTGTTATGGTACATGCTAATCTTTTAGTTTATTAAAGGGTTAATTAACCACACATAATTGTTGGTAATGGGAAGAACTGGTACATGTTCTCATTGTATCACATGGGACTAAGTGGTATGCTTTGTCAGCACCTTGTATTTTCTCTTGCTTCTACCAAGTTATTGTGATCATGCATTGTTCCATGGTTAGCACTTGAACCCAATTGGCAGTAGTAATAGGAACCATGCTGTTACGTATTAAGGTGCTTCACTGTGCCATGTATTGTCATGGCCATTCATTCTAGATGAATTTTCAATGTGTTTGTGACACCCTGGCACATTCAGGGCACCACACACACATTAAATAGGAAGAAGAGAACCCGACCATCTGTTTGCATGGCACAGTTAGACTGACAATCATGCCATGCAAGCATTATATTGACTGACAGATTACTATAGTATTTTCTTGTACCATTACTGATAAAGGCAGCAGAAATGTCTAAACCTTGTGTTACTTGGCTAGTGTCAACGATTTCTAGAATGAATGAATGATCTTCCTAGCCACTTAGGCCCTTTAAAGTTGTCATGGTCTGTAGTGCAAGAGACTGGTAGTGGCTTGCTAGTTCTTCCCACATGACTGACCTAAGTGTCTGGCAATGAGATGTCATGGTGAGATATTTTAGCAATTCATGTAGCAAAAAGGAAGTTAATTCGTAGGACGCTTCGACCGCGGTCTTCATCAGCTACAAAGCTCAAAGGATTTAATTAGCTTGACTGGCAGTGTCAGTGCCTCAGGGTTCCTGTAATATTTCAAGTAGCTCACTACCAAGTTCTGGTACCTTGCCGTTGCAGACATTACCTTTGCCACAGGCATTTTGTGCTTAGCCAAATGCTTGCCAAACCTTATATCTGAGGAGAACATTCATGTACTCATCAAATTGCTTCTGCATTAAGTCAGTGGAGCAAAGGCAACAGAATGGATATGCGTATGAAATATCTATCTTACACCTTAGTGGCTGCTTCCACTTGTGGCAGTGGTGTTGTGTATGCTTGCTTATTTGAAATTGTGAGTCACCATGTACATGCATGGTAAATCTGTGACAATTCATTAATTCTATTCTCTGGATAGCTTCTGGTATAGATGATTGTTCACATCTTGAGCTGGACACACAAGTATGACTGCAGTATTGACATGTCTGTGGCTGGTGACCTACTGCTCAAGGAAGGACTTCCATCTGATGTCTGGGAAGGATGCCTATCTGTGAGTCTGTACTGTGCACCAACGATTGCAACTCTTGACAAGAATTGCGTGGAGTCTGTAAGTGTACTCTATAATTTATAGCATGTTTGTGTATATACGTACATGTATGTATGTACAGTATGTGTTGATTAAATTATGTGTTGACTTATTGGTTAAAGTGTAGACTTGTTCTGTATATCTGTATACACAGCTTACGCGTATACCTGATCATTATATGTGCATGGAATGTAAGTGGCCTACTTTCAGGAAGAATCCCTTTGTGTTTAGTGTAGCTCATCTTCACCTATAGTTTGCAGATTATTGAGCTGCATGTGCTCCACTTTGATATCTAAAGAGAAGGCTGTGGCTTTGAGTAAGTGCATATGTCAATGAAGAGAACTGTTAGTTTGTGGCAAGTGCTAATTTGTGCAGGGCACAAATCTTGCTTACGTGCATTCCATCTAATGCAAGCTTGTTGAGTATAGCAGAATCTGTAGTTTGATGAAGATGTCCTGCTTAATTAAGAGGCAGTTCAGCTGTTAGAGGATTACATCTTTGGTTTAAAATCCGTTACTATTGCCTGCAAAGTTGATCCACAACAAGAGCATATTGCACACCATGCATGTGAACTACTGTAGGTTGGTCAATAATTTACAGGTTTTGGTGGCTAGCACGAAAGCCTTATAGTTACTGTTTTTGTACAAAATGGCCGCCCTCTGATTTTATTATAATACTCTGTTTTTAATAGCAACAAACATACGGTACTTTACTCAGTGAAGATTGCTTTTCTCAGGTTCCCTAAAGCACAAGACTGTTGTTGTTAGTGATGACTGACAAGGTGACAGCCATTTGTTGGACACAGCTGTTTCAGTCTCATCACCCTGCTGAATATATAAGCTTAGAGTTGGTTGTACGTACCTCTGGGGGGGCATAAGGGAATTTAGGAGGTATCACGCCAGTCTGATTTCCAGTACCTCCCATTACGCATGCATTCATCATAAAAGAGATCTGTAAGCTTGTCGGCTGTAGGACATCACAGCTCCAGAGAAGTATCACTACCATCCACCGCACAAGTGCAGACTCAAGGCCGCGTGTCTTAAGCAGTTGCAGTCAGCAGCACACTCATGACCGACACATAAGGGAGACAAAGGAGTGTGACTGATTGATTCTATAGCTTGCGTGACTGAAATTCCATGTTATGTAGAGCTAGGTCACGGGTTTGGGCTCGGTTGGTGGTCGTTTTTCTCCAGTCTCCTTTCTCTGGAGCTGCAATGACCTACAACCTACAAGCTAACAGTTACTACGTACAGGCTCACAAACATAAAAGAGATCTAGAGCATCAGTCAACAGCAGTCCAGCAGTATGTAGGTATATCCATTATAACTGGCTCTTGTCTGTTAATAAGTCAGGCACTTTCAATCTGTCTGTGGGCAAGTATATAAAACACGTCAGCACATTAGAATTAATAGCTGAAACATTTTACACTTTGCATGCAAGATACTGCAAGAAAATGTGCATCCTCCATTTTGCTATACTGCAAGAGAATATGTATCACCTTGGTTTTGCTAATTTTGACTTTTAGAGCAGGTGTATAATGCATCCTTGTAATAATGCTTTATTATTCTACTTCTAAATTGGTATGTTCTCTCCACCTTCATATACACATATGTATGGACATATCCTCTGCTTTGTGATCCCCAGATATTGTGTGCTTCAATGCCAAGACAGCAGAGAAGAGCAAGTGCACTACTGACATGTACAAGATCTAGAGCTGTGCTAATTACTTACTTTTCTGTGCTTGGAATTAACCATGCACAGTCATCCATAATTTGCATGGGGCATAAGGGGAATGGCAATGGGTTGAATTAATGTATATAAAATATAGGCTATATATAGATATATATATGGTATATGTTTGTAGTACTATGTAGCCATATAAATTTGCATACATACAAGTCACGGAGAGACTATAAATTATATAAGATTAATCATATAGCAGTATTACAGCTTCAATTTTGTACACATATCTAGCCATCATCAAAGTGCAATGCCACCATTCTGCCAAATTGATCGATCACAGTACAACATAACTGGCTCAATAATATTTGTGTGGAACCCTGTGTGTGTAATTCATATGCATGTGTATCAAACTATATTGAAGTTCACTTTGATAACTTTCTTCTCATCAATTACATGCTCAGCTTTAAGAAGAACGCAGTTCGTTTGGCTGGTTGAAAACCACAAGTGGTAGAGTTCTTGAGGCCACCATGGGAATTGTACCCGAAACATGCAGTGTTTGAGTCACAGAGGAAGTGAATTTGGTGAAGGTCATGCGTCCATGGTGCATCCAGTCGAGCCAAGAGATCATGTCCAGGGATATCTTGTAGTTACTTGATGTTGGAACATCTGCATATTTGGAGACCAGTTCTTGGGTAACAGTGAAGGGGTCACCACCAGGTTTAGTTGGAAAGGGACCTGCTTCATAGTTCCAAGTGGTATCAAGAGTAATTCGTGCAGCTTCAAATGGAGACTGGTTGACAGGTGATACATTGAACACATTGGTGGTCACATATTGGAAGAAAATATTCCAACGACTGAAGTAATAGCTGTCCACCAGACCTGCCCAGTGTTTAGCAGCATGATCTCCAACATTCTCCCTATTGGTAATAGATTGCAGTAAGGTATCCAGCCTCAGTAACACCTCCAGCATCACATCAGCCAAATGCTGCAACTGAACGTATGATGTCTAGTTCTGTTTGTCCTTCAACCACACAACATATGCAACCCTCACCATCTTTTGAAGATCACAAAAGATGTTTGCAAGACACTGACATCCAACATCTACCAAATCATACCGATAAGTTCCAAGAGTTCGGTCAACCTCATTCATTAGCAGCTTCCAGGCAGCCACCAAGCCTGTAGTGTTGATATCTTGGGATTCAAGCATGTCGATCCATGGTGGTGTTTCTAGTTTAGACTTGAATGCCCCCTGAACATTGTGCACATAGGCACTTTGATACAGAGTCCAAGCGTGTTGCAGGATCTTGCTTGTACTGTTGCAGTGCTTCTGGAATACTCATCAACCATTGTGACACATTCACTTGCTCAGCTCTCCATCCCATCTCCGTCTGCAGACATATGTAGAAATAGGACAGGAAGATTAACTAAGATAAACACACAGCCTTTAAAAGAGCTGCTTCAAATCAGGGAGTAGCAGATCAGATATGCATGTGGCACATACAGTGCATAGCAGCAAAGTCTGTTGCAACTGAAGCAACAAATCTGCATGCAACTGAGGAGTAAATAGGACATAAAATCATGCTGAATATACAGCAAAGCATGCACAGGTATACAGGCTCTTACACACACTGCACTATTCATTAATGAAAAAAAAGAATTAACGCGTTTAACGAATGACGCAATCCATAATGGTTGTACTGGGTCAGCTCATTGGGGTAATTTACACTTCTGTTTGCAGTGTTATGAGCACGAGCACTGTATGGAAGAAAACGAAATTTAAACGAAAATGAAATTTAATGCACTGACATCAGTGCAGTTCTTAAACATGCCATTATTGGGAGGGGCAAGTACCAGCTCAGATAGCAACACCAGGTTTTTGAAATTCAATAGAGGAAGTGCCTCAAAAGGAGCCAGGAGCAGCGAAGGAAGCCACTGCCTGTATGCACTCAGCTGTGATATCAGATGCAAGAGGTAGCTCAGTGTCTAGCTCCACCAACTCCTTCCCACCATCTCACCAGATTGAGTCAATGCGAGCAAGCCACCTGGTAAGCATGCACCGTCTGAAGACCTTGACAGTGATTTCAGTGCCTCAGCATACCCTTCAAGTGCCTAGAAGGCACATGAATGGAACAAAGGAACACATCTTATTGGCACCAAGAATGCCAATTGTCCCTGTACCTAGGCAGAACTCAACAGTACTGCCAGAAATGTGCTTAGTTACAGTGGCCAGACGTCTCACTTGGTCACTTGGAGACTTTGGTGGTGAATCCATTTGTCCAAACTGAAAAGCAATGTCATTGCAGCTATATGGCAGTTCGGAAGATAAATGGCAAGCGAATAGAGTTCTGTTAAAAATGAGAAGAGAACAGCTACGTAACATTACAAATTAAACTGTTGACTACCAATATGCCATGAGGACGAGGAAGGAAGGGGGGTGCTACATCATGTTAGCGAATACCATCACAGTCATTAGTGCAAGGATTCAGATGAGCACACAACATACATATCCATTTTGCAGGTACCCATTCCTTCACCCCAATGTCACAAACAGGCATGATGCAACTGCCTCCAAGCTTTGCACCTTCACAGATGCAGTCAATATGGCACTTCAGCAATGTGCCCTATACGTACCTCATTTTATCCTGACCCAATTGCTCAGGGAAGGATACCCGTTTCTGCCTAGCCCATACATGCCATTCCAACTGTGCCAGCTTCAGTCTTTATCAACTTCATCTGTGATGTATAGCAAGTAACATTAGCAACTGCATTGGATGCAATTGAAAGTATCCTCAGATTCATGTGGCACAAGATGCCTTGTCCATAAAGAGTGAAGAATTGCAGCAATTTGTCTCCCACCAGTGCAACACCACAATCAAAATTTGGTAATGTGTACTACCATTGCAAGTACGTGTGTGTACACATGAGCAAAAGTAGATAAGTGATGGGAGTATGCAACTGCGTATCTCCACATGTACTATAATAGCATTTTCTATAATAATGCAGCAACATGTCACACGTGAGCATGGTAACACTACTAATTATCCTACATATTGCAGAAACTCATGAGCTATGATTTGGTGTACCATCTTTCGGTTTTCTAGTTGTGAGTTGCAAAGATGTCTAGGACATCCTGCAACACCCGCAAGGAAGGACCTGGATAGCTCACGTGAATGTGGGCCACTCGGTGTCACTGCTGTAATCCACAGCTCTACAACAGTCTACTCAAACTTTCCCGGTGGCAGCAAGTTCTGGGCTTGTACTCTTTGTAAACCTGTTCCATAACGTAGGTTAACATCTTTAGTAGGTGTCACCTTTGTGCAAGTAACAACAATGCAGCAATTGCCATTATGTCAACATATTGAACATTCCCATGTCGACACGTGATGTGTTACTGCATCATTTTAGAATAATGCTGTTTAGGGCGAGGATACACAGATGCATGTCTTTAGCTGGACCTACTGTATGTGAACTAGGTCAGGAAATCCTTCTGCACTTCTGGACATGAATGATACATGTTTCAAGCTGTTGGAAAGCACTGTTGATAATGTGCACCTACACACTTACAGTTGCTGCTGTCATGTGATGCTGTTCTGATGGCAATTTCACCTTTTATAGTGTACCAATTAGGCTTTCACCCTCAGAGCCCTGTGTTCTTGTCTGAAGTAAGAATAATCAGTCGTGCCAATGGTGAATATATACAGGTACCATGCAGAACAGTGACATACGTAAAACAGCTTCTACAGCTGTTTACTTATGTATTGATGGCCAAACCTAGACACCATGACTATTTATTGCAGACATGCTGCATACTCACCAACAGTTCATACACCACTGGGTTCTGTTCAATTGCTTCTGGGGTCATGCCAGTTCCAACCAAGATGTTGCCTTTAGTAATCCTTGCATCTATACGTACGTAGGTTGCCAGAAATACCAGGAAGTCTGGATACACCAGATGAATGGCTTTCCAAAGAACAATTCAGTGCGAATCCAAACTGGGTCTTCTTCAGCAAAGAGGTCTAGAATGAGCATGATTTTGTTTGGAACTCCAGAATGGAAGGCTTTGATGGTTTGGTTGTTCCAGAAGTGGGTATCTGAAACATGAAGTGGACTAAAATAATTGCATGTGTGTATGTAGGTATTATGTTTCTGTATGTGCAGTCCATTCACATATACAAAGGTCACAAGATTATGAATTTCACCAATTTGACTCTGAATTGAATTCTGAATTGAATTCTCATCTAAGTGTGTATGCATGCATGTATGTATGTGGTCTTGACTCTCTGCAACATGCGCTGGTGGTGTTTTTTCCAGTTATCAACTAGCGTACATACTTCACTTGTATTCATAGCGGTCATCACCTGCAACTTGCACCGATAGTGTTTCTTTTCTATGCTAACTACCCCAACTGGTGTGCACAAATGCATATGAGTGCACATTGCAACTTGCATTGCGTGGTGGTGGTTGTGGTGATAGTGTGTATATATACACGTGTTTGTGTGTGTGAGCGTGCGCAACACTGTGTGGCAATGGTGTATATGTGATGATAGTCAAGGCTGTGTGCTGTATGTCATGGTAAATAATAGTGAAGTTCTGCGGGGTGACTTACACTGTGTGGTAATTAAGCTGGGAGTACAGCACAGCATAGCTGGGAGTACAGCACAGCAAAGCTAAGAGTACAGCACAGCAAAGCTGAGAGTACAGCACAGTGTAGCTGGGAGTACAGCACAGCGTAGCTGGGAGTACAGCACAGCATAGAACATACATAACATACATAACATACATAACATACATCACATACATCACAAACATAACATACATAACATACATACATCGATCCTCTCCCCGATCCCACCATCGATCCTCTCACCGATCTTCTAACCGATCCCACCATCGAACCTTTCACTGAAACATAACATACATAATATATATAACATACATACATACATATATAACATGCATACTTATATACAACATACATACATAACATACATACATAAAATATACATAACATACATGCATAAGAACATACCTGCGAGTACAGCACAGAGTAGCTGGGAGTACAGCACAGCCAAGCTGTGAGTACAGCACAGCATAGCTGGGATACAGCACAGCAAAGCTGGGCGTACAGCACAGCATAGCTGGGAGTACAGCACAGCACAGCATGTACAACATAGTTGGGAGTACAGCACAGCAAAGGTGGGAGTACAGCACAGCAAAGCTGGGAGTACAGCACAACATAGTTGGGAGTACAGCACAGCAAAGCTGAGAGTACAGCACAGAGTAGCTGGGGGTACAGCACAGCGTAGCTGGGGGTACAGCACAGCGTAGCTGAGAGTACAGCACAGCAAAGCTGTGAGTACAGCACAGCATAGCTGGGATAGGTTGGAGTACAGCACAGCTAAGCTGGGAGTATAACATGGCATAGCTGGGAGTACAGCACAGCAAAGCTGGGAATACAGCACAGAGAAGCTGGGGCTACAGCACAGTGAAGCTGGGAGTACAGCACAGCATAGCTGGGAGTACTGCACAGCATAGCTGGGGGTACAGCACAGCGCAACTGGGAGTACAGCACAGCAAAGTTGGGAGTACAGCACAGCAAAGCATCATCAAAAACAGCCACTGCTACTTGTGCTGATGTCTCTCCAGTAGCAAAGAAGGCTGTGTACTGTTGTGAAGAATAGTCACGATCTAGGAGATTGAAGTGAACACAGACACTTGATGCAACACCAGCAGAATGGCACAGAGGTCAACATGCTCTCCATTAGAAATTTAAAACCACGTACATAATCCTCATAATGCACTTACTTTGGACAGTTCCTTGCAATAAATCAACTTCCACTGAATAATTCAGTGCACCAACATCTGAAGAACATATTTTCAGAATGACCACTCT
>MKWU01007596.1_pt1 | contig 10271 bp, 7 predicted proteins | sample 809101 | NCBI WGS metagenome assembly MKWU01 (sample SAMN05860141, study PRJNA318959) | sponge metagenome | host: Aplysina aerophoba | place: Slovenia: Piran, Adriatic Sea, Gulf of Piran | collected 2013-05-07
CCCCCAATTTATCAAGTTCATTGTTGAATCGTAAATTTTCTTATTATGATCAAACATTTATAATTGATTATGTATATAACTATGTAGATTCTTTATCTATGATAGATAATATTTGGCATGAGCGAGGGTTGTGTAAGGGGATGCATTTAGATCATGAATATGCTAGTAGAGCTAATAATTTAATCAATCATGATGCGATAATTGCACGCAGGGATCTTTTTAATAAATTAATGATATCTGGGTTAGATGATGCAGATGATCAAGTTTTGCATAGAAAAAAACAAAAATGTAATATTGTATGTGAGCATTCTCTTGAAGGTTTGAAAAAATATTTTAAAGATGTAGGAGAATATACATTAAGGATTAAAGATGGATATCTTCGTCCTTTGGAAAAAGCAACATTGAATCAGCCTAATCGTAACCTTATCGCTGATAAAATAGATTCTATTATGAATGATAGAGATCCTGAGAAATGTGAAATTGGTACTGATCAATGGTGGAATTACAATAATGGAAAAAAGCTTGTCCGTGATACTGGATATATAGATAGACTAACATGGCTTGTCTATGATAATAAATTGTTTGCTCGTCAATTTCTTGTCATGGCTCCTAGGCGTAGTTCTTCTGGTTCTAGAACATGGCCTGGTAGTGGTGGTTATCCACTGTTTATACCTAATTATATCTATAGACATAAAGACGATAATGTTAAAAAGGTTTGTGATATTATTTCTGAATCTATAAATGATAAAGATACAGGACTTGCATCTCTTCCTTCTAATGAACTTAGGTATATGAGGTATCTTGAATATTTTGGGAAGGCTTATAAAGAGGTAAAGCAAGAAAAGATAAAAGCAGAAGATAATGGTGACACAAGCTTTCCTAATTTTTCAGGGAAGTGCATGAGAGTATGTAATATTACAGATGCAAAGAAAGAAGATTTTCTAGTGGGCGCTCGTGTAGGTCTTGAGTATTTGAAATTACAAGAATTTTTTGGTGGCTTAAAAGCTGACTTTTATGATTTAGATGAACGTCAAGAACAGGTAGTTGGTTTTGTTGAAGAAGTGACAGAATCCAGTTATAAATTTTCAGAATGGAATCCTGGTATACATAAACCTGAAAGTACACTTGCATTTGAATTAGAAGAAGACGAGGATCTAAATAATCATGATTTCGAAGATCCTATTAAATCTATTGAATTGATTGATGTTGATTCCAATGCAGGTGATTATACTGCAAGTATTGAAGATGATAACAATGCGTGTGTTATCAAAGCTCTTAATAGATATATATATAATTCAAATCGTCGTGTTATGCGATTGATGATTGATAAGATGCATTTTGAAGCTGATGGGTGTGTTTTAGAAGGAGAGAAGTATCTTAAAGCTCTTGGTCATTTGCAAGCTGTTAAACCTGAGAATGGTGAGCCTATTGATAAAGCAAGTGGTGATAAGATTACCGTTGAGTATATGTCTAAACCTAAATGACTATAGTGTGCTATGTTTGTTTGATGACAGTGATGTTTTGCAAAAAGGTCACTCCCTCCAATCTCTCAATCTTTGGCTACATAAGATGTCTGCTTGCAAGGTACGCTACCATCTTTTATAGATTATGCCCCCGACCAAGATGGGATCTCAAAGTCGGAGCCAAATTTCTACAAAAAAAGGACCGCAAAATCCACCACTTCACCTTTATGCCATCACCTCAATCCTTCCAACGTTCCTCATCAAAAACGAAATTCTTGTGTTTCAAATACAGCGTCAAGGTTAATATTTAGGCCTCTCAAAAGGCCTATTCAAGTCTTCTACCACTTAGCTGATAACTTCTCTCGATAGGAGTCTCCTTTTAAAATGATATGATGAGATGGGTTAATGATTCGATCAATCACGGCTATCATAGTATGAGGCAATCACAGGGTCTTCAAACAGGCTTTTCCAAACTTTAAGGTCTACTTGAGTAACCATTTGAATACCCAAGACTGGCGACTTTCAAGCAAGGTTTGCAAAAAAGTAGCTTCTGAATGCGTGTAATTTCGCAGTCCAAAGTCATCAATAGTGAGCACATCCAGCTTGGTTAGCTTATTACAAAAATTTCTTTAAAAAAGACACGTACTGTTATGCCAGAAGCTCTATGAGCTGCTATTTCTTCAAAGAGAAAGCTTACAGGCATAAACCGTGTTGTATAACCACCCATACACAGCTGTCTCCCTAAAGCGCTAGCTTGGTGAGTCTTTCCTCGTCCTGTGACTTCGCAAAGCAATAAGTGAGGTTAACTAAAGAAGGTACTGGGACTTATCACTAGAGTTCATACATCAATCCTTAGTTTTTTCTTGACATGAAATGATAAGAATTGGTATGATTCTTGCTCTGATGTTGTTGAGCTACGTGCGACTAGCTCCTTTATTTGTGTCCTTATCATTTATCTTAATACTATTGATCGTTTTCACAGGAAAGTTATGTCTATGTCTTATCTATTTTCTCAAAAACGTTATCTTACTTTATTGCTTTTTACTTCTATGTGGTTTTGGTCTTGTGGATTGAAAAACGGCATAAAAGATGACGATAATAGTTCTGAACTGAGTGCACTGCAAGGATCAAAATATGAGTTACAGTTAAAGTCAGTGGTTGCTAAATCAGAAAATGGCAATCAAGATCTATTGCACGCTTTTATGGTTTGTACTGTAGAAGATGGTGTAACTACTAAAAAATGTAAAAATGCTTTTTATAGTTATGGAGATCCGGTAAGTTTCAGTTATTTGCGCGGTATGGATGTGCTAACAGAAAGTTTAGATGATTATTCAGAGAATGAACGTCGTTCTAATAAAATAGGTCAGATCTTTAGTCTTGGTACTTCTTCTGCGGTTGGTATGAAATATGCTTTTCAAACAAAAGCAAATCCTTGGTTGCTTTTTACTTATACTGATTTTTCAGGTCGAAGGTTTGAAGTCAATGCAGCTCGTTTAAACTTAAAGGTTAGGCGATTCTATCGAGTTGGTGCTGTTGTTTTGTTGGGTTCTTTAACAGCTTGGTTGACTCATGCTGTCACAACAACTGTGATGAGATCAGTTAATAAACGAGATATTCTCCATAATAAAATTACTGACAATTATCAAAAAGAGCGTGAACTCTTTGAAGTACTTAGACAAAGCGAACTTATTGCATCTAGTAAAGAAAATTATAGCCGTATAATCGATAAAGAGAAGGTGTACACGTCTAAAGAAGCTATTAAGAATGTGATTAGAAAGCTTGGCGGTCATCTTGTGCTCATGGCTAAGGTCAATCAAGCTGCCGCTTATCATTCAAAATTCCCTGTTATAACTCATTACTGCTTACCAGCACAAGCTGAGGGAAAAGCTTCAAAGTGTTCTGCTTTATAAATAAGTACGTCTCCATCTATATAAACAGGACACAGAAACCCCTAGCTTTTTTGTGGCAGATTTAACTCCATACTTCTCACTTAAGTTGACAGAATCACGTTTAAACTCTTCACTGTAACCATTCTTACTTGTCATATCGACCTCCATGATAAACAAACACTATCTTAGCCGATTCTTGTCCAAGTTACTTCTACTATTTTGGGGATATTCACTTCTCGTTTCTATCTCACCTCAATCCCTTCTATTATATTCGTGTGACAGTTCTTAAAGAATATAGATTTTGGATAGTGACTGAAAGGACGGGGAATGATTTTCAAAGTCATGCTTTTATTTAAACAAACGTCTGTAACTAACTCAACATCCTACCTGGCTGTGTTTCATAGTCCGGGACCTTCGAGAAATTTTGTAGGCAGGGCAAAGCGCTTTAACTAAAACATCATTCCTAACTATGAATAGCGCTGGAACTTATCACCAGAGTTTATACGTCAATCCTTGTTTTTTTTCTTGACATGGAGATAGGAAATGGTATGATTCTTGCTCTGATATTGTTAGATGTTGTTGTGGCTGTGTTTTTTGAGCCACATGCGACTACCTTCTTTATTTCTTCTCTTATCATTTACTGAATACTATTGATTATTTTCACAGGAAAGTTATGCTTATGTCTTATCGATTTTTTCAAAAACGTTATCTTGCGTTATTACTTTTTGCTTCTATGTGGTTTTGGTCTTGTGGTGTAAAAAGCGATATAAAAGATAACGATAATAGTTCTGAACTGAGTGCATTGCAAGGATCACAATATGCGCTACAATTAAAGTCAGTGGTTGCTAAATCAGAAAGTGGTGATCAACAAGATCTACAATTGCACACTTTTATGGTTTGTACTGTAGAAGATGGTGTTACCACTAAAACATGTAAAAATGCTTTTTACAGCCATGGAGAACCTGTAAACTTCAGTTATTTGCGTGGTATGGATGTGCTAACAGAAAGTCTAGATGATTATTCAGAGAATGAACGTCGTTCTAATAATATAGGTAATATATTCAGTGTTGGTACTTCTTCTGTGGTTGGTATGAGATATGCTTTTTTGAAAATACCCAAAGAGGCTACTTTAATACCAAAAAAATCCACTTTTAGTTTTACTAATTTAAATAATTTTACTCATAAACTTGTAATTAAGGCGTCTAATTCGACCTCTAGTCTTCGAAATTATAAATTAAGTATTGTCCTCGTGTTGGGTTCCTTAACAGCTTGGTTAACTCATGCTGCCACAACAACTGTGATGAGATCAGTTGATGAATACAAGATTCGCAATAATAGACTTACTGACAATTATAAAAAAGAGCGTGAACTCTTTGAAGTGCTCAAACATAGCGAGCTGATTGCATCTAGTGCAGAAAGTTATAGCCGTATTATCGATAAAGAGAATGTGCACTCATCTAAAGAAGCTATTGGAGATGTGGTTAGAAAGCTTGGTAGACATCTTGTGCTCATGGCTCAAACCAATCAAGTTGCCGCTTATCATTCACAATTCCCTGTTATAACCCATTACTGCTTACCAGAAAAAACGGAACAAATTGTAAGCACTGACCCCAGGTGCTTTGCATTATAAATCAAGTCTGCTTTAGTACTACCGTATATACACTTTCCTGGTTTTTCAGGAAAGTGTATGAGAGTGTTAATGTCATAGAAGCAGATAAAAAAGATTTTCCGGTGGCTGCTTGTCCGATTATATTCTACGCCCTCACTTGTAATGTGAGAGTTTCTACCAAAAAAATGTAGCTCTTGAGTACGTAACTACAATGCAGAGCTTGTCTTCACCTAGAAGGTTGCTTGCTATGCTATTTGCGACCACTTCAAAGCTGGAGTTACAAAGGCACACTTATATGACCCTGTGATCAACAAGACCTTCAAGAAGTATTTTGAACATGCGGGTTTCAGAACTATTCCTTAGAGAAAGTAAGCCTCCAGATAAAGGTAACGCCCAAAGACAGATTAGGATCATACATAAGCCGTTCTATTCTCGTAAGAGAAACGATAAGTTCACCTCTCTTTTAAGTTTTAATCAAGATTTCAAAGATTACATGCATGAGTTTAATCATGCGGTGATGAAGGAGCTCGGGGTTTCTCGTTATGAGCGCTTTCAGCAAGAATAGCATCTTCTTTTGCCGCTATCTCGAGCCAGCTTCTGTATAACTGAATACAGGACGGTTAAGTTTCATCCAGGGTTAATCCAGATTGTCATATCCAATTTAAGAGAAACCATTACTTTGTTCCTCATGGTATTCATGAGCACTTTCAAAGACACGCAGAAGTGGTCCTTCTCATAGAAAACAAAATCTTATTGCTTTGCGAAGCCACAGTGTGAAGAAAGACTCATCTTGCTTCTGCTTTTTTGGGGGAGGACCAATGTCCCATTTTGGGTGGAGGTATAGCTTGCAAGTAGATATCACCAGAGTTTATACATCAATCCTTGGTTTTTTCTTGACATGGAGATAGGAAATGGTATGATTCTTGCTCTGATATCGTTAGATGTTGTTGTGGCTGTGTTTTTTGAGCCACATGCGACTACCTTCTTTATTTCTTCTCTTATCATTTACTGAATACCATTGATTATTTTCACAGGAAAGTTATGTCTATGTCTTATCGATTTTTTCAAAAACGTTATCTTACGTTATTACTTTTTGCTTCTATGTGGTTTTGGTCTTGTGGTGTAAAAAGCGATATAAAAGATAACGATAATAGTTCTGAACTGAGTGCATTGCAAGGATCACAATATGCGCTACAATTAAAGTCAGTGGTTGCTAAATCAGAAAGTGGTGACCAACAAGATCTACAATTGCACACTTTTATGGTTTGTACTGTAAAAGATGGTGTTACCACTAAAACATGTAAAAATGCTTTTTACAGCCATGGAGAACCTGTAAACTTCAGTTATTTACGTGGTATGGATGTGCTAACAGAAAGTCTAGATGATTATTCAGAGAATGAACGTCGTTTTAATAATATAGGTAATATATTCAGTGTTGGTACTTCTTCTGTGGTTGGTATGAGATATGCTTTCTTAAAAATACCAAAAACAGCTTCTTTTAGTTTTACTAATCTTCATAATATTACTCAAAGATTTGAAATCAGTGCATCTCGTATGACCTTAAGGGCTCTTGGAGTTTATAAAATAGGTGCTGTCCTCTTGTTGGGTTCTTTAACAGCTTGGTTGACTCATGCTGTCACAACAACTGTGATGAGATCAGTTGGTGAACACAATATTCGCCATAATAAACTTACTGACAATTATAAAAAAGAGCGTGAACTCTTTGAGGTGCTCAAACATAGCGAGCTGATTGCATCTAGTGCAGAAAGTTATAGCCGGATTATCGATAAAGAGAAGGTGCACTCATCTAAAGAAGCTATTGGAGATGTGGTTAGAAAGCTTGGTAGACATCTTGTGCTCATGGCTCAAACCAATCAAGCTGCCGCTTATCATTCACAATTCCCTGTTATAACCCATTACTGCTTACCAGAAAAAACGGAACAAGCTACAGAAACTGACTCTAAGTGCTCTTATTTTCTAAAGATATGAGCCAGAAATTCTATAAATCTAGCATAAGATTGAAGAAACTGATCTCAAAAGTTCTCTGGTTGTATAAATCAAACTTAATCTAACACTACCGTATAAAGTATCTTCCATACACTTTTAGTCCATACTGACAGTCTTGTACTTAAACGCACACCAGCATCACGACTTGTTTACAGCTACATCTTAAAATGATTTATGAGAATCATGTGATGTGGAAAGTAGGAAGCTCGTGATGTTATGGTGATGTTTCTGTTTCAGCTGATTTATCAACAGGCTCTGATTCTATCAAGCTGTTATGATCCTCATCACTCACTTCATCTAACACATCTTGGAGTACCACAGAGTTTACTGGTGGGTAAGATTCATAGCTTTCTTTAATAGTTTTTTCAATAACCTGTTCCGCTTGTTTAGTTGATAGATGATCAGTGGTGTTATTGGGTGTTGGAGTGGGGGTTTCTTTGCTATCTTTTGTGGATCTTGTAGCCACAACCTGATCTGTATCCGACTCTTCAATGTCTGGTTGTTCAACCTCGGGTAGGGGTTTAGTGCGTATACTGAATATATCCGTGGTTTTTTCTTTGGTAAATAGAATATGATGTTTTGCCAAAGACAGTGGCCAACGTTCTTGAGAATTAAAGCTATGTGTAATCCATGAGCCTTTTCCGTGGATATTGATCATACGTATATCATAGCCAGCCACTTGATCTCCCACCACACGAGCTCCTGAAAAGAGAATGTGTTTGCCATTATAACTCCAAGTGGGATCTAAACCGAAGGCGATCAGTTTTGGAGTAGGGTTGTTTTTATTCCAGCTATCTTTGGCTAGATAAATACCATGACGTTTTGTGGCCCATACCACATACTGGCCATCTCTTGAGATGGCATAAGATTGTAAGCCTGAGTTATCGTCTAATAAACGTTTCATACCACGTTGAGATGGTGAGATATGCATAATCCCTTTAGGTGTTGCAGCAAAACGACCATGTCTTTCACCTCGAAGCATTTGCCATCGAGCAAGTCTAGAGCGAGGTAATTTCAATCGTTTTTGGACAACTCCTTTGTTATGCAAAAGAATGAGCTGATGATCTCGGGGATCAAGAGTGGGATAGCCACTGAAGCTTGGCAGGGTATGGATTGTGAGGTGTTTGTTGATATAATGGTCATAAACCATAAGCTTAGAAATAATGGCATTATTTTTGCGATATTGTTTGCGATAGATCAACCTGATACCATCAGGTGACCAAACAAACCCTCTATCGATACCCCCTTTTTCAATAGTTACAACGGCCTTGCTTGGAAGGTGCAATGTTTTGAGAATACCTGTACGGATTTCTACAAACGCTATGCGTTTGCGATGCAAGGGATCTATGGTCATGTTTTTGACAGGTTCTCGAAGACGTAACCAAATCTTCTCAGTGGCTTTTAACGTGGGCTCTTCCTGAGCTGCATGCAGTAGTGATTGCTGTATGGATGAATAGTTTGGTTGAGGGAGAGTGCTATGAGAAAATGTGCTCTTTGAGTCATTAGCACTTAGATAGCCAAAGTCTAAAAACCATAATAAACCGATAATGATAGTAAGGCTTCTTTTTGCATGAAACCTCATCTTCCACATAGTGTTGTTGTAAGAGTATGAGTTAAAGCAAGAGCCACTAGACACATAATGACATGGTGACAATATATGAGCTTGTGTATGCATGTGCTGTGTCTTATGTATAAAAGTATATCAGTGTATAAACCTTAGAAAACACTGATGTTTATGTTCTTCTAGTAGAGATTCGATCAGTGTTTTCTTGAGGTTTACAACGCGTCCCTATATACATTCTATGGCCAAATTCTTACTGAGTAGCTAGGAAGAAAAGTCTGATTTCCTAAGTATTTGCCTTCATCTATCCGATAAGATGAGGATGGTACGATGTGAAGCGTTTGAGAGTGACGTAAGAATGATTCGAGTATTAGTAGATTTAGTAACAAGAGAGTTACATAAACCGATGAGAGTTGCTACCAGAGGGTGGTGATGATTCAGCTGATGAATATTGTAGAGTCAGTGGAACAGGTAGAACAGAATAAACTTTGAAATATGACACTCGGAGTATTATCTCAAAGTATTATATGATTATAAGGAACTTTGCCATGAAATATATATCACGATTAGATGGGATTTCTTGTGACAGGTCCACTTCAAAGCAAGTCTCCTGGGCAGTGATAGCTGTTTTGGTACTATGGATGGGAATGTCTGAAGCGCAAGCAGCTGTAGGCAGCACTTACGGAACACTCAATGATGACCAAGACATGGTTGCTGCAAGTATGGTTTTTGCAACAACACATGCTACAGTGCCTTCTACAAAGGTCAATAACCCGTATTCACTTAATGAATCATCGTCTTATGATAGTCCAGTACTTCTTGCACAATCATCGCGCTCACGAAGACGCAAGGCACTGGAAAATAACGCAGATAATACAGAAAATGCTCCTCGTGACTCAAGACGTTCGCGTAAAAACAAAAAAAAGAAAGGTACACGCGTCATGACTTCTGAAAAGAGTGTACGAGTCAAAGGAGGTGCTTTAATGGATACCAATATCGATTTTGATGAAGCTGATATTACAGGACAGCGTCGTAGCCCCAATATAGGATTTGTGAAATCCACTGTGGGTGAGTCAGGAAGAAACTTTATTAAAGTTAGAAAAGAATGGCATGATGCCATGGTTCAATCCACTCTGCTTGTGGATTAAGTCCACGTCTCTACTTTCTTCGAGATACCTTCATAAAAGCCAGAATCTCATTGCCTTGCGAAGCCACATGGTGAGGAAAAGCTCAGTCTGTGAGTGATATCACAGACTGTATAATCATTTTTTCATTAAGTTCCTAACCTCCAAATCCGATGTTAAGGTGTTGCTCTATCTTAATACTTACTTACGAGCTGTTCAATATGAGACAGTTCGTAACTCTACCTCCTTTTGAGACATACATGAGCCCATCTGTCATGAATCCATCAGCCAAAAAGACAATACTTTGCCTATGAAAAAACACCATCATATCCTTACTCTTATGGTGTTATCTGTCGCTACCACCTTGTGCATCATCCCAGCCTGTAAACCTCAAAGAGGTGGAGTAGACACAGGCACCCCTTGTGGTGGTGCTGATGCCAGGTTAGCCAGTGGTCAGGGTGGAGTCGCTAAAGTGCCCCTAAATGTCTACAGTGGACTGAGCTACGGAGCACAGATGACTTGGGCAAACAATAAGATTAACAGCGCCGCCCCTACTATCCACTCTTGTGCATCGGTGGTTTCTCTTGAAGAAGAAAATGGAGAACTTGTTGCTTATGT
>MKWU01007598.1_pt1 | contig 10269 bp, 5 predicted proteins | sample 809101 | NCBI WGS metagenome assembly MKWU01 (sample SAMN05860141, study PRJNA318959) | sponge metagenome | host: Aplysina aerophoba | place: Slovenia: Piran, Adriatic Sea, Gulf of Piran | collected 2013-05-07
CGCCCTCCAGCGAGCGGTTGTTCAGCGCGGCGCGCCGCTTGAGGCGGTCCACCACGTCGTCGTCGAGTTGCCGCACGTTGATCGTCGCCATCGGCTTGCCTCCAAGAATGGTATCATATTGATAGCGTATCATCGCGGCCCAGGCAAGTCCCTGCCGGGAGGACATCGGGCGACATTCGGCGCCTTGCGGCGCCTGGAGGATGATCCCCTCCGTTCGGCCCTTGTTCCCCGCCTGCGGAGCGCATATCTGGCCGGTATGGACCGGCGCGAATCCCCCCGTCCCGCCTCCGGCGGCAGGCTGCCGCGATGGTAGCCTCGATCGGCAAGATCGCCTCGCCGGCGCAGGGCGTGGGCTATTTCGAGAAGGACGGCTACTACGCCCGGGACGACGGGGCGCACCGCGAGGCGAGCGCCTGGGCGGGCAGGGGCGCGGACGCGCTCGGCCTTGCCGGCCCGGTCGATCCGGAGGCGTTCCGCCGGGTGCTGGAGGGCGAGGTTCCGGGCGGGCGGCGGCTCGGGCGCATGGAACCCGACGGGACCGTCAGGCACCGGCCCGGCCGCGACGTGACGCTGAGCGCGCCGAAGTCGGTCTCGCTGATGGCGATGGTGGGCGGCGACGACCGCATTATCGACGCGCACGACAAGGCGGTGACGGCGACGCTGGGCTGGATCGAGGCGAACGCCGTCGAGACCCGGCTGCGCGACAAGGCGACCGGGGCGATGGTCCGGGCCGGGGACCAGAAGATGGTCGCCGCGACCTTCCGTCATGACACGTCAAGGAACCTGGATCCCCAGCTTCACACCCACGCGGTCGTCGCGAACATGGTCCAGGGCGGCGACGGCAAGTGGCGCACGATGGTCGATGACGGGCTGTTCAGCGGCAAGATGGCGATCGGCGCGATCTACCGGGCGGAGCTGGCGCAAGGTCTGACGGGGCTCGGCTACGGCATCGAGAAGACCCACGCCGACGGGCGGTTCGAGATCGAGGGGGTGCCGCGCGCGGTCATCGACGCCTTTTCGAGCCGCCGGGCGGAGATCGAGGCGGCGATGTCCGAACGCGGCATGGGCGACTCGAAGGACAACCCGCACCTTGCCGCCCGCGCGGCGCTGCTGACGCGGGCGGCGAAGCGCGACATCGACCGGGACGAACTCGCCCGCTCGTGGCAGCGCCAGGCGAAGGGGCTCGGCTTCTCGCCGGCGAAGATCCGGGCGAACGCGCGCAAGGCGGAGCGCGGGCTCGCCGGGCCGGACCTGTTCGCGGGTCCGGGCTGGGCGGCCGGGGACGCGGCGGCCTGGGCGGTCGGGCACCTTGCCGAGCGCCAGTCGGTGTTCGGCCATGCCGACCTGCTGGCGGCCACGCTGGCGAGAGAGCCCGGCGCGGTCACCGTCGAGGCCGCCGAGCGGGCGATCGCGGCGCTCGAACGCGGCGGCTCGCTCCATGCCGCGCGCGGCCTCGACCACGGCCGGCACTGGAGCACGGACGCGGCGCTGGCGCGGGAATCCGAGACCATCGCGCTGATGCGCGCGGGCCAGGGCGCGGAGAAGACGGTGATGCGCCGCTGGGTGGCGGAGACCAAGCTGCACCGGGGCCGGCTCAACGAGGGGCAGAAGGAGGCCGTCAAGACCATCCTCGCCGGCACGGACCGGGTGGTCGGCGTCCAGGGCTATGCCGGCACGGGCAAGACGACGATGCTGAAGCGGCTGCGCGCGCTCGGGGAGAGCCGGGGCTACCGCACGATCGGTCTCGCGCCGTCGGCCTCGGCGGCGAAGACGCTGGCGAACGAGTCCGGCATCCGGTCGGAGACGCTGCAACGCTACCTCGCGCGCCATGACGGCATCGCGCACGGGCGCGGCACGGCGGCGGGCCTGCGCAAGCTCCGCGCCGCCAACGCGAAGACCATGCTGGTGGTGGACGAGTCCTCGCTCGCGTCATCGGAGCAAATGAGGAACCTCATGCGGATCGCGACCGCGCTGCGCCTTCCCCGCGTGGTGCTGGTCGGCGACGAGAAGCAGCTCGGCGCGGTCGAGGCGGGCAAGCCGTTCGCCCAGCTCCGGGCCGCCGGGATGGCGACGGCGGTAATGGACGACATCGTGCGCCAGCGCGATGCCGCGCTGAAGGCGGCGGTCACGGCCAGCCTGACCGGCGACGTCAAGACCGCGTTCGCGAAGCTCGGCGAGAACATCCGGCAGGTCGAGTACGGCGATCTCGGCGCCGAGACCGCGCGGCGCTGGCTGAACCTGCCGCCCGGCGCGCGCGAGCGGACCGGAGTGATCGCGCCGACGCGGGCGCTGCGCGACGAGATCAACGCCACCATCCGCGCGGGGCTTCTCGCCGAAGGCGTCATCGACGGCCCCGCCCGGCAGGGCGAGAAGCTGGTGCCGCGCGACCTCACCCGCGTTGAAATGAGCCACGCCTCGAACTACAACGTCAGCGACACGGTGATCTTCAACCGGCCCTACAAGCGGCTCGGGGTGGACAAGGGCGACGAGCGCACCGTCGCCGGCATCGACAGGCGCTGGGGCACGGTGCATCTGGGCGACACGAAGGGCAACGCGAAGGCGTGGCGGCCGGGCAACCTCGCCGCCGCAAAGGGCGGGGTCGAGGTCTACCGGAGCGAGGCGATGGAGCTGCGCCGGGGCGACCGGTTCCGCTTCACGCGCAACGATCCGGCCTCGGGGCTCACCAACGGCGAGACCGCGACGGTGGAATCGGTCGGGCGCAACGGCGTCGTCTTCCGCCTCGACGACGGCAAGATCGCCCGTCTCGGCGACGGCGACGCCCAGCTCCGGCACATCGACCGCGCCTTCGCGGCCACCGTGCACGCCTTCCAGGGCCGCACGGTCGACCGGATCCTCGCGGCGATGCCGGCGGAAAACCCGAACCTGGTCAACCAGCGCGCGTTCTATGTCGCGATCTCGCGGGCGCGGGACGCGGCCCAACTGGTCACCGACGACGCCCACAAGCTCGCCGACCGGCTCGAACGGGCGACCGGCGAGCGGCTCGCCGCGCTCGATGCGACCGCGAAACAGGCCGCCTGGGAGACCGTGTTCGGCCGCGAAGCGGGCCATGACCGCGAAGGCGATCACGTGACACGCACCTCTGACGCGATGGATCGCGGGCATGAAATCGACCGCGACGGGCAGCGCGAGCACGAACGCGAGGGCGATTCCGGTCGCGGAATCGGCCGCCAGGCGCGCGGCGAACGCGAGCGGGAGCATCGGAGCGAGCGGGAAACCGGCGCGCGGCGCGATGGAAAGTCGCGGGACCGGAGCGCTGGACGCGGGCGAACCGGGCAGGAATCCATCGGCAAGGACCGCGGACCCGACCACGGCGGCGCGGACCGTCAGGGCGTTGCCCGCGAGTCCGAACTCGAAAAGGCCGCCGGCGCGATGCAGAAATCGCGCGACTTCGACCTCGGGATGTAGCCGCCCCGGCCCCGCTTCCGGTCAGCACAGGGCCGGCGGCGACCTCGAAATCGGCCGAACCGACGCCATCGACGCCATGCGGCGCCTGAGAGGGTCGGAGGTATCTTGGAAAAGTGCGCAACTCATCGGTGGCGGCGCTGGAAATCCCCGACCTCGGGATTCCCGGCAGATTCGCATCGGGTGACGGAATAAACACGGGAATTCTTTCGTGGAATCAGGCGTGGAATGCGCGCGCACTGCGCTGCGCCTCCAAATGGCATCCGCGCTTTTCCAAGGGGTTTTCGGCGAGTTTCGGCGGGCAGATGGCGACAGAGAGCGCTTGAAGGGGGCTGATGGCGCCTGGAGGATGACAGGCATCACCGATGCGGCAAGTGTGACATTCTTAACCCGCGTCAGCGGGTCCGGCGCGATGGGCGCCCAATCCGAATCATGGAGAACGCGCGCGGGTGCGCTCCCACAGTCCGGAGCCGGCGCGGCGATTGAGCGCGGCGTGCACGGGGCCGTGCATGGAGTCGTGCACGCCGCGGCGGTGCGCGTATTTCGCCCGACGCTCATGCATGACGCGGCGCCGATGCCGGTGCGGAGCGAAACCCGCGCGGCACGCATCGGTGCGGTGGCGAAGGCCGACACGGGCATCGGCACTGGCGCCGCCGAAACCGTCCCGGGCGTCGTCAGCTTCGCGCGCCGGGTGCTGCCGCGGACCTGCTGGCTTGAGGCTCAGTGGCGAGGCCGAGGCTCGAGCCGAGGCGAAGCACTGCCGCGCTCAAGGTGACGATGCGCTCCCCCAGGACCTCGATCTCACGTTCGAGTTGCTCGCGGCTCTTCAACTGGCTCCTCCCGGTTCGCGGTTCGCGGATGATGGCGTGGGCCCGTCCGAAGCGATGCGCGGCCGTGACGGCGGCGGACGGCGCGTAGCGGACCGGCTCCCGACCCGCGCGCGCTCCTCGACGGCACTGCCGGCGACCCGGAGTCGGGAACCGCCGTGCGGGCCGATTCCGCCCACCCGCGGGGACGCCTTCCTATCAGGAGGCAACAGCGAGAGCCGGTTGCCGCCACGGGAGGAGTGCGGGTGGCGCTCCCGGCGGCATTATTTTGGTGTTTTATGGCGTCTTAACCGAAACCAACTTGGTGTTCTAGGGCGAGTATATTGATACCGAATTGGTGTTTCGCCATCCATTTACCAACACCAATGCAATCGCAATTTTCACAATTCCAATCGAGACTTGACTCTGGCATCTTTCGCGTTCAGGGCTGTCTTTATGAGGGTGCCGGGCCGTGAAAGAGTCCATCTCCGCCAGCATGTTTCGCGGCGGCGGCAAGCCGGCTATCCGCAGCGGCGCCGAGCTGTCTGCGAGCGGTGTCCCGTTCACCGTTCGCTCGTTAGACAACACCTCAGGCTTCAGGAGGCTCAGCATGTTGGCCAATCTCAAAAGGAACGTCTTGCGCCCGGCCGGGCTTGCAGTGTTGACAGCGGCGTCAGTAACTCTGTCGGCACCCGCGCATGCAGATTCGGTCGAACGTATCTGGACCGAAGGCATGACGCAGCTCGAGACCTGCGGTTCGGCGCTTAACGACACTTACTCGGCTGGTGGACGGTGTTTCCTCGGCAGCAGCGTCAATCGCGTGCTTGACGAAGGCACACGCTATGCCAGTGACCAAGGGAAGACGGTGTTCGGCCCGCATTTTCAACTTGTCGGAAATCTGACCTATTCTCCGGTCCCCGGTCAGGCCGGTGTTGTCGGTCACCTTGACGCCGTCATTCCCTTTGCCGGCGGCGACTTGGGGACCGGTGCACAGGATTCGGGCTCGGCGCTATTCTTGCAGCAGGGCATCACTCGCTGGTGGGACAGTTTCAGTTCCCTCCACAACGATATGCGCCACGGGCTGGTCTACCGGTTCCGGACTTCGGACGAGTTGAACGCCGACATTCTCGGCATCTCCATGTTCCACTTGTCCAACGTCGAGCAGCGGCACGAGGTGCTGGTGCCCGCGATCGACTACATGGGCCGCTGGGGGACCGCCTCGTTCCGCTATTTCAGCCCAACGACCGGCTGGCGCACGACCCGCGCGGGCCTCACGCAGGAACGCGCCCGTGAGGGTATGGAGCTTGCGATGGGCATCGACGTCACTTCGACCCTCCGGATGAACACGACCGGCTATCGCTGGCAGGCCGGGGACGGGTCCCGTCAATGGACCCACGGGGTGCGACTGGATGTCGGGTGGCGGCCGCATCGGTGGCTGCACTTCACCGCGGGCTACGACGGCATGAGCGAAGGCGGGGAGGCGCTGTCGTTCCTCGCCGGGCTCAGGATTCCGTTTGGAAGCCAGTCGAAACCCCCAAGGTGGGAAGGGCTTGGCCTGGCAGCCGGCGGCTCGGCGCCAAGGACTGTGGATCTGTGGCGCCCGACAGAAGGTGTGGGACAGATTCGCGTCGCTACCCGTACGACTGTAGACAGCCTCGTCCGCAATGCGAAGGTCCGCTTCCTTCAAGATACGGTGACCAGCGGCGGTGCGGTTCAGCTGGAAGTCGTGCTTCCCGTAGCGGCACCGCAAGACATCCTCGTCGCGGTACGGCTTGTTTCCGGGAGCGGTAACAATCCCGCGGTGCCGGGAGAGGATTTTGTCGACGAGCCCGTCGAAACGACTATCTCGAAGGGTGCCAGGACCGTGCGTGTATTCGTGCAGTTGCTTCGCAACGAATCCATGCTGGGAAACCGAAACCTTGGCGCCACGGTGTCCGTCATTTCGTCATGAGTTCGTATGCCGAGTAAGTGGCGATACTGACTATTGAACCGGGCAGAATGCACGCTGAGGAGCGGACCGATGTGGCGAAATGACATGGTAAAGGCGGCAACCCTGACTCTCGTTACGGTGCTTACCGTCATCGGATTGTCTGCTTGCGGTGGCGGCGGTGGCGGGCGGCCTAGTGGGCCCGGTGGCGAGGTGGTGATCACACCGCCTGGCGGTGATCCGGATTTGGCGGTTGGGTCGCCGTCGGTCAGCGACAGCAGTCCGGATGCGGCCGCGTCGTTCACGCTGAGCGCGACGGTTCGCAACGCGGGCGCCGGCCGGTCCGCTGTGACGACGCTGCGCTACTACCGCTCCTCGGACGCGACGATTTCCCCGTCGGACACGGCGGTGGGCACGGACGCGGTGGGCGGCCTCGCCGCTTCGGGTACCAGCGCGGAGTCGATCAGTCTGACGGCGCCGTCGAACGCCGGCACGTACTACTACGGCGCATGCGTCGATACGGTATCCGGGGAATCGGATACCGCGAACAACTGCTCCAGCGCCGTACGCGTCACCGTGAGCGCCAGCGGCGGCGGTGGGAACAGCTTCGGAGTTGGTGACGCCCTTCCGGGTGTCCCGGCTTCCGGCATTTTTGTACCGGCGGTTGTTTCTGGGGCCAGTGTGTCCAGCAGTAGCGGAACCACAACGATCACCTGGAACAATGGCGGGCGCATTCAGCTACAGAACGGAACCAGATACAGTTGTCACACTGCGGGTGGTTGCGCGGCCAGGAACGGCGTTGTTACGCGAGGCACAATCGTGCGTGGCGGCGGAGCGCCGCCGCCGAGCGGTGATCCGGACCTGACGGTTGGGACGCCTTCGGTTAGCGATAGCAGCCCCGATGCGAGCGCGTCGTTCACGCTGAGCGCGACGGTTCGCAACGGCGGCGATGGCCGGTCCGGGGCGACGACGCTGCGCTACTACCGCTCCACGGACGCAACGATTTCAGCGTCGGACACGGCGGTCGGCACCGACACGGTGGGCGGCCTCGCGGCTTCGGGCACGAGTGCGGAGTCGATCGGTCTGACGGCGCCGTCGAGCGCCGGCACGTACTACTACGGCGCCTGCGTCGAGACGGTGTCGGGAGAATCCAATACCGCGAACAACTGCTCCGATGCCGTCACGGTCACCGTGCAGGCTGCGGACGGATTCGCTCCGGTCGATCAGGCCGCTTTCGATGCTCGAATCGTCGGCAAGCGAATACGTGGCAATAATCCGACATTTTACACGGACATCGTCGCACGCGGTCGTTTCCGAGACGTCGAAGGGAACGTCTCCTACACGGGGCGCTACACCTACCGGAACACAGAAACAGACTCGGGCAGAGTCGAATTCTTCTACGATGACGGCGACCGCTGCACATGGAACCTCACGTTCGAATCAGCCGCCACCGGAACCGGGACTTACTCGTGCACCGATGGAACGTCTGGAACAACAGATTGGCGGATCGTGAGTATTTCTGCATCGAGCGCACCGGACTTGGTGGTGCAATCGCCCTCGGTGAGTGACAGCAGCCCGGACGCAGGTGCGTCGTTAACGCTGAGCACGAAGGTTCGTAACGGTGGCGATGGCCGGTCCGAGGCGGCGACGCTGCGCTACTACCGCTCCACGGACGCGACGATTTCGGCGTCGGACACCGAGGTCGGCACGGACGCGGTGGGCGGCCTCGCCGCGTCGGGCACGAGTGCGGAGTCGATCGGGCTGACGGCGCCGTCGAGCGCCGGGACGTATTACTACGGCGCCTGCGTTGATTCCGTGTCCGGAGAGACCGACACGGCCAACAACTGCTCCGGCGCCGTGCGTGTCACGGTGCAAGCGGTCAAGGTGCCGGACTTGGTGGTGCAGTCGCCGTCGGTGAGCGAGAGTAGCCTGGATACGGACGCGCCGTTCACGCTGAGCGCGACTGTTCGCAACGTGGGCGACGGCCCGTCCGCCGCGACGACGCTGCGCTACTACCGGTCCTCGGACGCAACGATTTCCACCTCTGACACGGCGGTGGGCACGAACGCGGTGGGTGCGCTATCCGCTTCGGGCCCGAGCGCGGAGTCCATCGGTCTGACGGCACCGTCGAGTGCCGGCACGTACTACTACGGAGCCTGCGTCGATACTGTGTCAAGGGAAGCCGACACGAGGAACAACTGCTCCAGCGCCGTGCGCGTCACGGTGAGCAGCGATAGTGATGATCACAGCGATACTTTGTCAGGCGCGACGTACCTTCCCCTAGGCGGTTCGCGTTCAGGACGAATGGAAATCGACGGTGATACCGATGTCTTCCGGGTAGTGATCACCGAGGCTGGCACGCTGACGGTCTATACGACGGGAAGTCTTGATGTGGATGGGCAAATTTGGAGCAGCTCTGGTTCTATCTTGGCGGATGATGAAGATAGTGGCAGTGGGGATAATTTCAGAATCCGATACCCGGTAACGGCCGGCACATACTACATTGTAGTGGATAGCCGGGAAGATACGGACAGCTATACTCTTCACGCGGAATTCGCAACGCAACCAAACGCTCCCGACTTGGCGGTCGGGTTGCCTTTGGTCAGTAACAGCAGCCCGGATGCGGGTGCGTCCTTCACGTTGAGCGCGACAGTTCGCAACGGTGGCGATGGCCGGTCCGGGGCGACGACGCTACGCTACTACCGGTCCACGGACGCGACGATTTCAGCGTCGGACTCGGCGGTCGGCACGGACGCGGTGGGCGGTCTCGCTGCTTCGAGCACCAGCGCGGAGTCGGTCCGCCTGACGGCGCCGTCGAGCGCCGGGACGTACTACTACGGCGCCTGCGTCGATACGGTATCCGGGGAATCGGATACGGCGAACAACTGCTCCGGCGCGGTGTCTGTAACGGTGATGGCCACCCAACCGCCACCTGCCGACAGCGCATGCAGAGTAGGCATGACTCTGAGACCGGGTGATAGGTGCGAGGGTAGCGGCGGCCTCAGCGGTTACGTCGTAGTCTATGATGATGGATGTTTGGGAGGAGAATTTTCCGCAAGAGGACTCAAGAACTTCGGGCGTATCTGCGGCAGCGCCAACCTTAACGGCTTTAATGTCAGAAAGAACCCTGACGGAAGTTACACTATTTTGGCCCTGCCATGACCAGCAGCAGCTCTGCACAGCAGAACTGCGACGGAGAGGGCTTCTCCCGAGAAGGTTTCGCAGCACTCCCGTCGAGACGGACCTGACGATGACGCTGGGGGCGGTTGGGGCGCATGGGACGCTCGTTCCCGCGCCAGAGGGCGGGGGCTTCGCGCTTGCGCTTCAAGACCGACGCCTTCTGGGTGCGGACGGATTCGGACGTGGCCATCGACCGGGTTGCACAAGCCCGCACCATGCTCGACAACCTGATCGGCCGTGAATGGAACGACGCAGTGAGACCACCTGATTTGCGGTGGCTCGACACTGGGGTGCTCGGTGAGGCGGTGGGAGCGGACTTCATGTCGCGTCGGTCGATGGCGTCGAGCGCCCGGACGAGCCGGTCGGCGAAGCACGCGCGCTACCCCGGGATCAGATATTGACGACAAGCAGGTGTTGGTCTCGGCTGTAGCGAGGCCGCGCAACCCGCTCGTCGGTCGTCCGGATCGAGCTGGAGGCGGTCTCGATAACCGCGGGAGAGACCGCGGCGGAGGACCGCTGCAGGCTTCGCGAGCGCTGGCGTTCCGACGGCGAGCCGTGCCGGGAGATCGACCTTGCGTTCGACGAGATCGCCGCGTTCGCGGGGTGGCGCGCGTTCTGGGACGACGACGACGAACGATGGTCCGAGGCGAACGCCCAGAAGATCGAGCTCGAGCGAAGTCGGGCCGTCCTGCTCCAGCCTGGCCTGCACCAAGCCATCAGGCACCCGTAGATTCCTCGGGTCCGTCCTATTCCGGTGCGGTCGCGCGGGTGGATCGCCGGGCGCGGCAAGCCGAACCCGTCATCGTCCCGTCCAGCGCCGGATGAGATCCTTGACGATCCGCCCGGCAATCCGGTCGCGCTGCCGCTCCAGGCCGTTGCTGTCGGACCCGAACCGCTTCCCCTCGAGACGGATCACCCGGCCGAGCCGCTCCA
>MKWU01007599.1_pt1 | contig 10265 bp, 9 predicted proteins | sample 809101 | NCBI WGS metagenome assembly MKWU01 (sample SAMN05860141, study PRJNA318959) | sponge metagenome | host: Aplysina aerophoba | place: Slovenia: Piran, Adriatic Sea, Gulf of Piran | collected 2013-05-07
CGCCGTCGCGCCGGCCCCCACCCCGGGCGTGGCCTCGAACTCCCGCGCGAGCGAGAGCACGTCCTCGCTCGGCGCCTCGATGCCGCGGCGAGCGAGCTCCCGCGCCCAGATCCGGGCCCGCACCCGGGGCGTCGGGCGGCGAAGCTCGAACGCGAACATCATCCGCCGGAGGAGGGTCTCGCTCACCCCGCGGGGGCTGTTCATGGTCCACAGGGTCGGCGTCGGCGCCGCCTCGAGGAGCCGGTGCATGTACACCTTGGAGCCCGTGTTGCGCTGGGCCATACGCGAGCGCGGACCGAAGAGCCCCCACGCGGGGAACGGGTCTGCGAGAAGGTCCTCCATCTCGTCGAAGAGGAGGAGCGACCCGCGGTTTCCGGCGAGCAGGCGCTGGGCGAGGCGGAGCTCCTGGATGCGTTCGCCGCGCACCGGCTCGTCGCCCGTGTCGTCGGTTTCGCCCACGCTGTAGAGCGAAGCGTCGAGCCGCCCGGCGAGGACCTTGCAGAACTCGGTCTTGCCCGTCCCGGGCGGGCCGAAGAGAAGGATGTTCACCCCTCGCGCGCCGCTCGCGAGCGCGCCCCCGATCACCCGCTCGACGTGGTCGCGGTCGCGGGCTACGTGGTCGAAGTCCGACCATTCGAGCTCGCTCGCGGGCGCGGCATCCAGCAGCAGCCGGTGCACGTCGGTTCCGGAGCCGGCCGGAGCGGCGGCGAGCCGGTTCAGCCGGTCGAGGGCCTTCAGGTCCCCGTCGCTGTCGACGCAGACGAGTCCCGAGCGGACGAGCGGCGCGTCCGCCCGGAGGCGCCCCTGGACGGTGTTCGCCGACACGCCAAGGAGCACGGGCAACGCCGGGCCCTGGACGTTGAGCGGCGTGAATCTCCTCGATGACCGGAACACGTCGTCGATCATCGACTCGATGACGGGCTGCGCCTGGTAGCGGAGGACAAGCTCAAGGAGGTCGACGTCCGTCCGCGAGAGGCCGGTCGCCCGCGCGAGGCGGCGGAGCCGCTGCCCGGTTTGGTCAGGGCGCGCCTTCCGCGCGGCCGAGTACTCCCCGTGCAAGGCGGCCTGGAGCGAGCGCCAGTTGCCCCCCGACAGCCCCTCGTCACGCCCGCGCTTCCCCGCGACCGCCCGAATGGGCGACGGCCGCTTCCTCCTCCCGAACGCCACCCGGTTCTCGCGATCGGCAATCCAACCAGCCAAGTCCGACGCCTCCCGGTCCCGGTGGTGAAGGGCCGCGGCGGCGTTCGCGAGGTAAAAGGCCACCAGGCGCTGCTCGTACGCGTTCAGCATCATCGCTCTCCAGACTTGCGGTACTTGCGGTCCGGAAGAGGCTACCGCCCAACTACGTCAGAAACGGACGTATTCGACGAGCAGATTTTCAGCCGGTGGAAGGAGGCGACGCGGGGGCCTCGCTAGTTGGGGTCGTAGCGGTACCCGGCTTTCCGGGTGAGCGCCCGAAGGTAACCGCCATCAATGAATACGGTGGCCTTCATGCCGGACCTCCGTGTCGTACTTCGCAGAAGGAAGAAGCCCCTCGCGGCGGACCACGAGGGGCTTCGGGATACATGCCCGCCTACCGGCGTATCGGATAGGAGGAGGGATCCATGTGAAGACGGTGGTCTCCGTCAATACGGGCGTTGGTGGGATCCGGACCGGAGACTGGCGCCGCCTTCGCAGGGCCTTGAACGTCCCGTCGGCGCCGTCGCCCTGCGCGGGAAGCGACTTGAACGAGCGCGAACCCGATGACCTGCGCGACGTGAGCGGGACGGCAGTGGACTACATGAAGCGCTGCGCCTCACGGTCCGGTGGGTCATTCAGCGACGAGGAAGCAGTAGTCACCTCGGCCTTGCTCGGCACGGGCCCGGATCGCCTCCCATCGGCCCGAATCGAGATCCGCGCGGAGCCTCGCGAGACCGTCAGCCACTTCCGCGCTTGCAAATTCCCGGAATGACGAAATGCCGTTGCGGAGTCCCTCGTCATGGTAGAGCTCGGGGCGGTCCTTGCCCGCGTAGAGGAACATGTCCACAGGGTCGGGCGGCACGTCCCAGGGTTCGAGGCCGGCCAAGCGGAAGCCCGCGGCGGACAGGGCCTTGTCCACCGCACTCCGGGACGGGCACGCGCACACCGCCGCCGTCATCATCGACGGGAAGTAGTGCCCGAGCCAGTACGCCTCGAGCTGCTCGGGAAACGCAGAGAAGATGACGTAGCGGCCGCCCTTGGCCACCATCCGTCGGACGCTCGAGAACACCGCCGTCAAGTCCGCCATGTGATGGATGGCGAGAGTGGTGACGGCGTGGGCGAAGGCGCCACCCGCGAAGGGGAGCGCGGCGCCGTCGGCGCATACCAGGGGGAGTCGAGGATGCTTGGCCCGGGCCATTGCAAGCATGGTCCGCGACAGGTCGAGTCCGACCATCGTCAACCCGCGTTTCGCCAGCGCCGACGTATAGTTGCCCGTGCCGCAGCCGATATCCAGCACGGAAGCGCCGGGAACGCTTTCGAGCAGCGACACCAGGCGATCGGCGATCCGGGGATCGGCCCGCCGGGTGCGGTCGTAGGTGTCGCCGATACGGTCGTACTTGACGGCCATGCCCGGATTCTCGTCGAAATCGTCCTCGGGTAGCGACTGAACAGGGACGGACCGTTCCATCGGACGTGAACCGTCGCGTCGCATGCTCGGATCCCTTTCGGGGGGCTCCTCGTTTGCGCCACATCACCTCAATCCTGACCATCCCGCGCTCCGTCGCGTGCGAACCGCGAGCGAGTTCGAGTTCGGCTGAACCGCGCCGGTATCGCCCGGTACTGCGCTTGCGCGTCGTATGCTCGCGTGCCGTATCCTGACTGCGACCTTCGCGCTGCACGAGGAAACCTCCTCAGATGCTGGACACCGTGCTTCGGGGGGCCCGCATCGCGGGCGCGGACGCCGATGCGCCGCTCGTGGACATCGCAATTGCGGGCGGCACGATCGCCGCCGTAGAGCCGAGCATCCGTTCCGATGCCGACTGCGTCGAACTCGGCGGGAAGCTGGTCTCGCCCGGCCTCGTCGAGACCCACATCCACCTCGACAAGTCGCGCATCGTGGACCGCTGCGCACCCGCCGCGGGGCGCGCCCGCGACCACATGGAGCGGGTGTCCGCGGTCAAGCCCGGGTTCACGGTCGAGGACGTGTACGCCCGGGCCGCCGCGACGCTGGAGCAGTGCATTCTCAACGGCACGACGCATGTTCGAACCCACGTGGAGGTGGACCCGAACGTCGGCCTTCGGTCCTTCGAGGCGCTCGAGCAGCTCGCGACCGACTATGCATGGGCCGTCGATCTGGAGCTCTGCGTCTTCGCGCAGGAAGGCTGGACCAACGTGCCGGAGACCGACCGGAACGTCGTCGCGGCGCTCGATCGGGGGGCCTCCGTGGTGGGCGGCGCGCCGGGGTACGACCCGGACCGCGCGGGTCAGATCCGGCGCATCTTCGAGCTCGCGCGTGAGTATGACCGGGACGTGGACATCCATCTCGACGTCGGCCCGAGTGCCGACGAAATGGACATCGGCCTTGTCTGCGAACTGACCGAGCGCCACGGATACGGCGGGCGGGTCGCGGTGGGGCACGGAACGAAGTACTCGCTGTTGCCGCCCGACCGGTTGCGGGCGCTCGGGGAGCGCCTCGCCTCGGCCGGGGTCGCGGTGACGGTGCTGCCCGCGACCGACCTCTTCGTGACCGGCCGGCACCAGGACCACGCGGTGGTGCGGGGCGTCGCGGACGCGAACGCGCTCGTCGCGCACGGCGCGAACTGCTCCCTCTCCACCAACAACGTGCTGAATCCGTTCACGCCCTATGGCGACTGCTCGCTCATCCGCATCGCGAACCTCTACGCCAACGTCGTGCAGCGCGGCAACGAGGACGAACTCGCGGAGTGCTTCGAGATGCTCACCCGGCGCTCGGCGCGGCTCATCCGATGCGAGGACTACGGCATCGCGGTGGGCCGCCCGGCGGATCTCGTGGTGTGGAACGCGCGCTCCGCCGCCGACGCGGTGGCGACCATCGCGCTCCCGCTCACCGGCTTCAAGCGCGGGCGGCGGACCTTCAGCCGTGCCCGGCCGGAACTCCATCGACCCTGATCCGGATCGAGTCGCGTCGCGGACGCGTAACGGGCTGACGTCGCCCTCCTTCCCGAGGCCCGGCGCCACCGCTTCGCATGTCCGAACTCCGCCGACGGTGCTGCCGCGGCGGCATGGCGACGCATCGCTACCCCGAACGTCTTGTGGAGCGCGGACGAGTCGCAGGGAGTGTCGCGTCGAGTCGTACTACCGGGGGTCCCGGACCGTCCGCGAGCGGTGGGGTTTGTTCCGTCCTCTTGCCTGGTGGTACATGAAGGGCGGGTGGCGCAGATCGAGAAGACCAGGCGCTTCAGCTCGACCGTGGTACCCGACCCGGGCGACGATCTCCGTTCGGACGGACCGACCGACACTCCAGCCTGAGTCGCCCCGGCGCATATGCCTTTCCACGGTCCTGCCCGGACTTGTCGGCGAACCGAGGACACGTTCCGCTATGCTTGGTTTCGAGTGTGGCCGAGGCGCGGAAGGAAGAGACGACAATCCGTCCTGACCACGACCGGCGGACAGCAGTACCGGTGACGCAGGAGGAGATGACACCATGGCCGATTGGAACACGTGCCCCGTGGTCGAACGCCGGCCCGGCAAGCTCAGCGGAGCTTGGACGTTCGCGGGAACGCGGGTGCCGGTCTCGGCGCTCTTCGAGAACCTTGGAAGCGGGGCCACGGTGGAGCAGTTTCTGGACTGGTTCCCGGAAGTCGAGGAATGGAAAGTCAGAGCCGTTCTTGAACACGAAGCCGAGGCCCTCAAGGCTGTCGCGCAACCGTGAAGGTTCTCTTCGATCAGGGCACTCCGATGCCTCTCCGGCGACATCTGGCCGAGCATTCGGTGGATACTGCCGCAGAGAGAGGCTGGTCCGACGTGGACAACGGCGCGCTGATCGACAAGGCGGAGCTGGAAGGGTACGAGGTCCTCGTCACCACCGACCAGAATATGCGACATCAGCAAAATCTCGGGAAGCGGCGGTTGGCGCTGGTCGTCCTCCTTTCCACTGCGTGGCCTCGCATTCAACTGCGCACGGAGGAGATTCGCGCGGCCATCGACGGGATACGACCGGGAGAAACAAGAGATGTCCCGATCTGAAGATGGAGGCGGGACAGCGTGACCACGGATACGTCGGAGCGCGGGCTCGACCGCCTCATCTGCACGGCGCTGGCCGGCCATCCCTGCGAGCCGCCACCGGCGGACACCGCGGCCGAACCTCCGGCCGGCTACGGGGGGGTGGGCTGGCGTGGCGGCAGCCACCTCGACCACGACCGCGAGGCGAAATCCGGAGTTGGCGCAGGGGTGGGGGTGGGCCACACCAGCGATCGGCGTCAGCCACCTCACGTTTCGACGCAACCGCAAACCGGCGGACTGAGAGGAAGGGACGCACGGTGAGTCGTGCGAACAACATCAACCCGGCCATGCTGGTGTGGGCGCGCGAAGGAGCCGGCTTCGAGGTTGAAGAGGCAACGGACCGCCTCGGCTTCATAAAGCCGACCGAGAAGGAGAGCGCGGCCCGGCGACTGATGGCTCTTGAAAAGGGCGAGAGAGTGCCAACCCGTGCTCGGCTAGCGAACGCACCTCCACGACATACGCGCTGCCGCTCGCCGAAGCGACCCGATAGTCTGCAAACGGGCCATGTTCCCGATCGAGTACGCGTACCTCGTCGATCTGCGTCCACCCGCGCCATTCCCGCCGCTTGACCTCGTCCTCGCCCGTCGATATCCACCCCCGGAATGTCGGGGGTCGATTCTTCGTCTCGTACCGCCGCCGGCCGCCGGCTGTCCCCTTCCGCCGTGCCATGTCCTCGTTTCGATCCTGACTGATCGAGGTGATAGGTAATCAGGGGGCGGCGCGGTTGTTCCCGATAGGCGATTTCGATGAGCACCGGCCCCGCTCCGTCCCGTGACTTCAACTCCCGAGCTCTTCCGCGCTTTTCCCACGCCCGGCGCAATCCGCCTTCGAAGCATTCTGCGAGAAAGGCGAAGACATCGAACACCGTCGATTTTTCGATTCCGTTGGGACCGAGCAGCCCGGTCAGCGGTGTCAAGGGCGTGAGCTCGACATCCCTCAAGGCCCGAAAGTTCCGCACCCTGAGACGTTCAATCCGCGGCGGTGCCCCGCCCTTGATCGTCACCGCGCTCATTCCGCTGATCAGCCCGGTGATGGCAGCCCGTTTGTGCCTGGCCGGTGTTGCGCCCGGAGCGCCCATCGCAGCGCATTGCGCCAGTACCAAGTCTTGGTATAGTGCGCGCCAAAGGAGTAACCCCATGCCACGCAACACATCGGTCTCGCTTGGCGATCACTTCACGGGCTTCATCGGCGAGCGGGTCGCGTCCGGCCGCTACAACTCCGCAAGCGACGTCGTGCGTGCCGCGTTGCGCCTGTTGGAGGAGCACGAGACCAGGGTGGAAGCGCTACGCGACGCCCTGGTCGAGGGGGAACGGTCCGGTCCCGCCGTTTCGTTCGATTTCGACGCGTTCATCGCTCGCAAGACATCCGCCTGAACGCCATGGCGGGCTATGCCCTGTCTCCGGCGGCCCGGGCCGACATCGAAGAGATCTGGACTACACGGTCCGGCATTGGGGCGAGGCGCAGGCCGAGCGCTGCACGCAGGGCATCCGTGATGCATGCGAGGCGCTGGGCGACGGCACCGTGTCCGGCCGGTCGGCCGAAGACATCCGGGCCGGTTATCGCAAGGCCGCCGTCGGCTCGCACGTGATGTTCTATCGGGTGCGCGCGGACGTGGTGGAAATCGTCCGCATCCTGCACCGGAATATGGACGTGGCCCGCCACATCCAGCCTCGATTGGGGGGCGCTCCACCGTCCCCGGGCAAGTTGCTTCGACGTTGACGGAGCCCCCCAGGGGGCGGAAGTCCTCCCTTCCCCCACCCCCCGCCGCTACGGTCGGAACCCGATCGGGCGGGGGCGGTCCGGCTTCGCGTCGCACTCGGCGCGGAGCATGTCCGCGAGTGCTTCGGGCTCGCCGTGCTTTCCGAGGAACCACGCCTTCCGGTGCACCACCGCGAAGTCCCCGGGCGTCAGGGCGGCAAGGTCCGTGAGGCCGGCGGGTGGCGGGAGCGCGAAGTACGCCCGGAACGCGGCCTCCACCTGCACCGGCGCGAGGTAGTCGAGTCGCACCTTGAAGACGAACCGGCGCAGGGTGGCGGGGTCGAGGTGCTCGCCGAAGTTCGTGGTGCACGCGAAGGGGAAAGGGCGGTTCTCCATCCAGGTCAGCATCTCGTTGACCCGGCTCACCTCCCAGCTCCGGTGAGCGAGAGGGCCCCGGCTTGCCTGCACCCGGTGCGACGCCGGCAGACGCAACCATGTGGGAAGGGGCCCGGAGTAGTCGGGACAATGGGACCGACAGGTCCGGAGAAGCCCGCTCCGGCGCAAATCCTGTGTATTCGCCAGGACGAAGTTTGTAGGTTCGCGCAGTCTCCCTTTCCCTGCAAATCTTTTTGGCTGCACCTTCGCAATCCAGGCGTTACGCTTGCCGCATGTGCATGCGAAGCGAGCCGTTGCTGCGCGGGGAGCGAGTCCGGCACCGTGCCCGGTCGCGACGCCCGGAGCCCCGCGGCCGATGACCGAGACCGACCCGAGTCCGAGCCCGGGCGACGGCGGCGGGCTCGTCCGCCCGCTGCTGGACGAAGGCGCCTACGACGCACGCGCGACCGCTTGGCTGCTGCGCCAGAAGATCGCCGTCCCCGACCGGGTGGCCGGGTATCTCGACCGCAGCGGGCTGGTGGAACGGGCCATGCCGACGCGGCGGCGCCTGACGGTGGTGGTGGCGCCGGGTGGGTTCGGAAAGACGACCCTGCTCGGCGCGTGCTGCCGCCGGGCGCGCGAGGACGGGATCCCCGTCGCGTGGGTTTCCGTGGACGAGCAGGACGAGCCCGCGGTTCTGGACACCTATGTCGCCTGCGCCTGCCGGAGCGCCGCCCGCGGCGGGCCTGCGGATGTGGAGGATCTCGGGGTTTCGGTTCTCGGACAGGCGGGCAAAGAGACCGGTGCCCGCACCGCACTCGCGCTGCGCGAGATCGAGGCCCACGACGGGCCGTTCGTGCTGGTGTTCGACGAGCTGGAACGGCTCGGGAGCCCGGATGCGGTGGCCTTGCTGGAGTTCCTGCTGCAGCGCGGCCCGGCGAACCTGCACCTGGCCTTTTCGGGCCGCGATCTTCCCGCCGGGGTGAATGTCGCCAGCGCGGTGCTGGACGGCCAGGCCGAAGTCCTTTCGGCGGAGGACCTGCGGTTCACCAGCGCGGAGGTCGCGGACTTCTTCGACGGCAGGCTGTCCGGCCGGCGACTGGACGCGGTGATGTCGGAGTCGGCCGGCTGGGCGTTCGCGCTCAGGCTCTCCCGAAACGAGTTGGAGCGGGGCGCACGCGACGATACGCGCGCCTCGCGCAAGCTCGTCGAGAACTGGGTGGAGTCGCGGCTGTTCGCGGGCCTCGGGACGCAGGACCGGGAGTTCCTGCTCGACATCGGCCTGTTCGAATGGATGGACGCGGCGCTGCTCGACGAGGTGCTGGAGCGCGGCGATTCGTTGCGCCGGATCGACACGATGCCGGCCCTGGCCGGCCTGCTCGAGCCGGTGCGCGACGGCGCAAGGCAGGTTTGGCGGCTGCATCCGCTGGTCCGGGAGCATTGCGCCCGGCGGCGCTTCCGCGAGGCGCCGCTGCGGTTCCGGGCCATCCATCGGCGGATTGCCGGCGCTCTCGGGCGCCGGGGGCAGACGGTGGACGCCGTGCGCCATGCGGTCGAGGCCGGGGAGCCGGGGCTTGCGGGCGACATCGTGGAGGACGCCGGCGGCGTCCGCCTGTACCACCGCGAAGGGGCGGTGCAGTTTCAGGCCGCTCACCGCCTGCTCACCGAGGACGCCGTCGCCGCGCGCCCGCGCCTTGCGCTGGTGCGGTGCCTGTCGTCGCTCCTGTCGGGGCGGATGGACGAGGCGAGGGCGCGATACCACTCGCTCGCCGGGGCCCTGGGCAGCCTTCAGGTCAATGCGAGCGGCGCCGCGTTCGAGCTGGCGGCGGACCATTGCATGGTGCGGGGCATGCTCCTGCTCTATGGCAGCGAAAGCCTGGACTCGACGTTGATGCGCGCGCATCTGGCCGACGTTGCGCGCCTCGCGGAATCGCCGCACGCGGATGTCCTGACCCGGGGGATTCTCGAATACACCCTTTGCCTGGCGGGCAACTGGACCGGGAACATCAAGGAGGCGCTCGGCCATGCCGCTCGCGCGCGGCCGTGCTTCGCCCAGAGCCGCTACATGTCGATGTTCCTGGACGTGCAGGAGGGGCTGGCCGCGATGGCGCAGGGCCGGGTGGAGGATGCGGCTGCGCTGTACCGTCGCGCCGAGCGGGTCGTCACGGAGCGTTATGTGCTGGACCCCGAACCGGCGGCCGTGTGCAACGCACTGATGCACGAGCTCTCGCTCGAGTGCGGCCGCGCGGCGCCGGAGGCGGAGCCGAACCGCGTCCCCGAAGCGCTGAGGCAGGGCAACACGTCCTTCCAGGCCTACGCGGCGGCGAGCGGCGCCGTGCTGGAGACGACGCTTCGCCACGAGGGGGCGGTCGGGGCCGGCGCGCGGGGTGCCGCTGCTGGCGCCCGCCGGCCCCATCGGCGACGCTGAGCGGGCCTGGAAGGCGGCCGATCTGCCCCCGGACGCGGCCGGCTGCCTGGACCTCGCCGGCCAGACCTGGCGGGAGATGGAGGCGCTGTCCTCGGCCCGCCTGCGCCTGGCGATCGGGCGCTGGCGCTTCGAGGAAGCCCGCGGCTTCGCCGGAGAGCTGCGCGCGGCGGCGGCGGCGCGGGGGCTGAAGCGCACGCTGATGCGCTTGCTCGCGCTGTCGGCGGTGCTGGAAAGGCGCGCCGGGGACGGGGCGGCGGCCGCCGCACACGTGGAGGAATATCTCTTCGCCTACGCAGATTCTCCCTACGCGGGGCCGCTGGTGCGCGAGCGCGCCGAGTGCGCCGAGCTCCTGGCCGCCTGTCTCGAGACGGCGCCCGGCTCGCGTGCCCGGGACGCGGCGCGCGCGCTCCTTGCGGCGATGGAGAGCGCGGACGACCCGCGGCATCGGCTGCTCAGCGCGCGCGAGCGGCAGGTCCTGGAGCGGCTCGCGGGCCGGCGGGACAAGCAGATTGCGGCGGAGCTGGGCCTGAGCGTGTATGGCGTT
>MKWU01007600.1_pt1 | contig 10264 bp, 8 predicted proteins | sample 809101 | NCBI WGS metagenome assembly MKWU01 (sample SAMN05860141, study PRJNA318959) | sponge metagenome | host: Aplysina aerophoba | place: Slovenia: Piran, Adriatic Sea, Gulf of Piran | collected 2013-05-07
GCACCAACGTCGTCGGCATCTTCCCCAACGAGGGCGCCATCACACGCCTGGTCGGCGCGATCCTCCTCGAGCAGAACGACGAATGGGCCGTCGCAAGGAGATACATGACACTGGAATCGATCGCTCCAGTGAGCGACAATCTAACCGTCAAGCTGCCCGCCGTGGCAGCCTGAGCAAACCGGCCCTACCCGCCGGTTACCGCGCCAGGCGCCAGGCTCTTACACCACGGCTCGGGACACGATCCAGTCGCCGACAAGACCCCGGATTTCCATGTAGTTCGCCGTTGCCGAGTCCGCCATTTCAATCGGCCCCATCGAGAAGCGTCCGTGGGCAATACTTATCCTCGCCGACGCGAGGCGCAACAGGCGCTTGGACTCCCGGCCCTTCGCGCCCGGCCCGGGCCAACCCGGCGCCAATCCAGCCGTCCGGTCCGGCGCGCCGCACCCGAGTTCTCCCCTCCGCCAGGCCGGCCAAGTCCCCTTCACCCATCTCGACCCGCGCCGTCGCGGTACAGATTCGTCCCCCCAATATCTCTAGCAGAGCTTGTCGCCGATTCGCCCGCAAATAGTCTTTGCCGCTTGTTTCTCGCTCTACAAAGCTGTGGTCTGAACGACCGACTACTGTTCCCAGTCGTCCCGGTATCGACTGGCTATTCCCAGCAAGAAGCACATCGTCTGCAACCCACCGATCAGCACCACATCGTTCGCGGCAGCCATTTTCTTGGCCCCCTCTGTGAATTCCGATGCCGAGCTAATCACGTACTTAACGGCGTCGCTTCCTTGTGATTCCGCCCAGTCCACGATCTGCCGAACAGCTTGCTCATCGTCCTCGTCGAGTCCCTGTTTCCACTTTACCTGCACGGCAATCTCCCCCGGCAGGAACATACTGTGTGGATTTGCCGGCGGCGCGACTACCATGTCGGCATCCCCGCCTTGACCATCGAAGCGCCGCCGACTCTTTTCTTCATATCCTTGGTCCCGAAACGCTTGTCGAACCGCTTCTTCGAAGCGCTGACCATTCCAGCCTTTGATCCTGGCGCGCAGCGATTCCGCAGCCTCCTTCAACACGTCGTCAATGGCGGCTCGACTAAGCGCCTCCCGAGGCATGGAACTCGTACAACTGGGGCGCTTCATCAGCCGAAGTACGGCTTCAACGTGTGCCGGGTTTGCCGGGTTTCCACAAGCTGAAACCGCAGACCGGTGGTTCGCTCGAGCAAACAGACCGGAGACCAGATACGCGTCTTCGTCGGCACGGTAATCAAAGGTCCGGATGCTCTGGGGTTTCACATGCACGACATGCCGGAAATCCTCGAGCTCTCCGTCGTGCTCAAACCGATAGCCCGAAGCAACTCGCGCCACGGTCAGTTGATTCGACTCCGGCATCTTCGGAACCACCACGACATCCCCTATCCCCATTTCCAGCATCCGGCTCAAGATCGCGAATCGTTTCGGACTCGGATCACCGTTCCAGTGCGACCTGTACGCTTGCTCCCAGTCCGTCTTTTCGACCCGAGCACCGTCCGGGTCGAGGAGGCCGAATCCGGGCGCACCCCATCCTTGCCGCAGGCGACCCGCGATCAGTTCCTCAAATAGCCATCCGTCGTTCTCGTCCGTACGAAAAATCGTGAACCAGTCGGGGGAGTCGTTGTACCCCGCCGCCATGCCGCTCTCCTTCGGACCGGCCTCAGCCAATCCTCACCCCCTCCAAGCCAATCCTGGACGACGCGCCGTCCATCCTCAGAGAATCTTCGCCCCCCGGTTGTTCAACCTGAATTGAAGCAACTCGATCTCGTTGCGTTGCAGAGCATCCGCAAGATCGGTCGGCAGCTCTCGACCCTTCGGGAGCAGCAGGAACTTCTTACAATTGTTCGAGCCATGAACCATGAGCTGACCGATCGCCGTATAGACATCGGAACGCTCCGAGCTTGTCTTGATCTCGTAGACCTCGACCAGGCTGTTCGCTCTGTCGGACACCCCGAGATCGATAAAGACGTTCTTCACGATGCGGTGGTTCCGGGCCAGTCGGCGAGTATTCCGCCAAGCGTGCAGCGCGTCCACGACCTCGCCATGACGCGAGAGGTAATCGATTTTCCCCGGACGATAGCCCGTGCGCCTGCCGCGAGGCTCCTTATAGTAATCGTCAAACTCCTGCATGCGGTCTCGGAAGTCAGGATCCTCAACGTCGACTTCATCGGCTTCAACAGCCGCTTTGAAGGCTTCAATGGAATCGACGTAGCTGCGCGCGGAACGCGTTGGATCGGATGCGCCGATGGGGACCGCGACGAAACCGAAGCGCACGCGTTCTTTGGGGTCGATGACCGGCACCTGGCGCTTGCCGTACCAGGCACGGAAGGCTCGCCCTCCCACCCCGGGCCTACCGCCGCCGACGTTGCCCGAGTGCATGAGATAGAGCGCGCCGGTGTTGTCGTCCCGGGCGAAGAAACCCGCGGAACGGCCTACTCCCCACTCTAGAACGACATTGACTTCGACTGTGATGTGGAGGTTGCCGGGAGCCAGCACGCCGAACCAGTTCAGAAACCGTGGTGATTTGACGTCACGACCCTTCAGTACCCCATGACGGTACCAATAGCGGTCGCCCCAAGTCCAAATCTGTTGCCGGGCAAGAACTTCCGGGCGAAAGCTGATGTTGCGGCGCTGACGTCCCGGGAACGCCTCGCCCATTGTGCTCTTTAGCGCGTCTTGCGCGTCCGCAATGTCATGCCGTTCAACCAACAGGGAGAGCATGCGGGCAATCCTTGTTCCTATATCCCCAGCCTTCAGCATACCCGGCCACTGCCCGCCAGTCACCGATACCGACTTCACCTATGCCAGCCTTGATGGGCGGTTGTCGGGCGTTCTCCACCCCGAATTCCGACTCGCTTCTTGACACCCCACAGTTCCACCTCTGGCGGGCGCGCCCTCCGCCGCCGAGAGGAGAGTGCCGGCCGTGAGCGGGGCGGCGGCGGGGCGTCCGGGGGAGGGCGTCCCGGCCGCCGCATTCCCTCATCGTCACGAAGGAGACGGCACCATGACGGCAGCACTGGCGCTTCCCGGCAACACGGCGGCGACGTTCCTCACCCATATCTTCGGACCCGGCCTGGCCGACGACGACCGCTATGTGGTCGAGCGGTTCAAGGCGATGGCGGACGGCGACATTCGCCGCGCCCCGGACGCGGCGCCGAAGGGCGGCGGTCGCCGCAAGGCGAAAGCGGCCACCGCGACCCTGAAGGCGGTGAAGGAGCTGCGGCCCGCGCCCAACGAGATCATCGTCTGCACCGGCCTCAAGACCCGCGGCGGGGTCCAGTACTGGGGGGCGATTTCGACCTCGTTGTTCTGCGACCGCCGCCAGAAGGGCTGACGGCCCCCTTGCCGGACGCCCCGCCGGCCCAGTGTCGGCGGGGCGTCTTTCCGTCCATTCCCGGATTGGCAGGAAGGAGGCCGTCATGGCTTACCGCGATATCGAGGCCCGGCGCAGAAACGATCTTGCACGCTTTCACCGCCGGACCGAGGCCCGCCGTGCGGCCGGGCTCTGCCTGAAGTGCGGCAAGGTTCCGTCCGCGCCGGAGCGCACGCTCTGCGAGCCCTGTGCGGAGAAGCGCCGGGTGGCCGATCGCGCCCGCACCGCCCGGTTCCGGACCGAGGGCAAGCCGCGGCGCGACCCCGAACGCGCGAAGCAGTACGAGCGCGAGCGCAGCCGCCGGCAGCACGCCGAGCGCAAGGCCGCCGGCATCTGCACCAAGTGCGGCCGGTCCCCCGCGCGCCCCGAGCGCACGACCTGCGAGCCCTGCGCGGAGCAGCACCGCGCCCGCGACCGCGCCCGCACCGCCCGGGCGACGGCCGAGGGAATACCGCATGGCGGACGCGACCCGGAAGCCGGGCGCCGGGCCGGGGGGCGGGCGGAACGCCGAAGGGCGGCCGCGCCCCGAAAGCCCGCGCCCGGGCCGGTCGGAAGCGCAGCCGCCGCCGCAGCGAGGCACGCCGGGCCGCCGGCCTCTGCATCCGCTGCGGCAACGTCCCGCCCGCGGAGGGCCGGGCGATGTGCGAGCCGTGCCGCGAAGACCGTCGGCAGGCGAAGCGCGACCGCCATGCCGAGCGCCGCGACGCGGGGTTATGCGTCCAATGCGCGACGCCCGCGCCGGGCGGCAAAACCTATTGCGACCCCTGCGCCAGGACCCGCTCCAGCCGGCGGAACCTTGAGGCCAAGCGGGAGGCCGACCGCCGGCGCTATGCCGAGCGGCGCGCCAGGGGCGACTGCACCACCTGCGGCAAGCCGGCCCAGGGAGCGGCCGAGTGCCAGGCCTGCTGCAATACCGCCCGCGCCCGTTACGACGCCCGCCGGGACGCCGGGGTCTGCGTCAAGTGCCAGACCCCCACCTTCGATGGCGCGGCCTACTGCACGCCCTGTGCGGTTGCCAAGGCCGAGCAGCGCGACCGCGAGGCCGAGTACGCCGCCAAGCGCGCCCGCTATGCCGACCGGCGGGCGAAGGGCCGCTGCGTCGAGTGCAACACTCCGTCGCCGGGCGTCGCGCGATGCGAGCCCTGTTCGCGCAAGCACCGCGAAGGCTCGGGAGCGTTCCGCGGCATCCCGCTCTGGGATCCGAGCTGGACGGTGATCGAGATCGCCACCGGCCGGGAGCACGGCCCCTACGACAGCGAGGCCGATGTCGCGCTCTGCCTCGTCTTCGAGAAGCTGGCGCACGACCAGGTCGAGGTGCTGTGCGACGCAAGTCCCATGGCGACGATGACCGCGCCGCCCTGGTGAGCCGGCCCCGGCGCGGCGGGGCTCACCCTGCTGCGCTGCCTGCCCGCCGTCCGCCACCACGCAAGCCGCCGGGCAACCGCCCGCATTCCGACCCCGACAGGGAGGACCCCGCGATGACCGAACTGGACATCGAGGCCAAGCGCAAGCGCGACTTGAAGCGCTACCACCGGCGCACCACCGTGCGAAGAGCCGCCGGCCTGTGGCAGGGGGCCGGCCCCCCCCCCGGGCGAGGCGCCCCCGCCCTGTGGCGGGCGCCCGCCCACGCCGGGGCGCTCCAGGTGCGAGCCGTGCGCGGCGAAGATGCAGCCCGCCCACCTGTCGCCCTCGGCGGTCGGCGTGCTTGCGGCGCTCCCGCGCGTGTCCGGCAATCCTTGGGTCGTTCTGGGCGCCAAGCCTGGCACGCACATGACCGACATCGACGGCACGTGGAACAGCATCCGACAGCGGGCCGGACTCCACGACGTGCGCATCCACGACATCCGCAGCAACTTCGCTTCTCAGGCGCTGGCTCTCGGCGAGGGGTTGCCGATCATCGGCCGGTTGCTCGGTCACAGGCAGGCCGAGACGACCGCGCGATATGCGCATCTTGACCGCGACTCGGTCCGGAAGTCCGCCAAGCGGATCGCCGTCAGAATCGCCGAGTACATCCTGTAGGCGTCAATTCCGTTGCCTGAATACGGCTCTTCCCTCAGCCGTACGCTCAACATCCAAGAAAATGTCTACAACACGATTAGCTCTCCAATGTCGTGCAGCGAGCCCAATTCGAGTTCGATAGCGTCCAGACTGTCGTAGTCAGCATCTGGCTTTCCTACGAAGCGGAACTCGTTCTGATACGCGTACCGGAATGTCTTAATAAAGTAAACATCCGGCTTGTACGTTCCCAATGTCATAGCTGTATACGCCCCGACCGGATCATCATATTCCACCCAACCGATCTCCATTGTTGTCGTCTCGGCCCACGCAGACCGACTCCATGATTGAGCAAACCGCTTGACGAATTCCTGTCTATCCAAGACCACACAGGAGTCCGCACCGAAGTCGCAAAACAGGCGCGGGATGAGACTGTCCGACATACAATACATCCAGTAATCGGAATATGCTCCTGTCTCGACCGGATAGTACTCGTCATGGGTAGCGTTGGCAGCATGGAACATCGCGAGGTGTCCCTTTTTCGGATCGAGATAAGGGTTATGCCCGCACTCATCTCGCTTGATGTATTCCCGGGTTGTACGCCACTCGAATACTCCCTTGTAAACCGCGGATATCTCCTTGTCGTAAACAGCCTGATTGTGGAGACTTGGTTGATCATAGTATGACGCAGAGTTCATGTACACATGTCCGCAGTTGTAGAGTCGCCGCATGTGACCTTCCTTGCCATACTTTACCAGAACCTCCCGGAACCTATTTCGTTCAGATACCGCTCCAGCCGCTCGCGCACACAGGTCCGGATCGGGAAACAGGATAGCCTTCTCCACTCTGGGGTCGAGATTATGAGCCTGCGGAGGCTGACCTCGCATCCACATCTCGGCGAGGACGTGGTGGAACAGCCGGTGCCAAACCTTCTCGTCCGATATGCCCGCCTTCCCGGAATCGGTCAGGATCGTGATGTTTGTCACCAAGTCCTGAAACCTCTGGTTCAATTCTCGGCGCGTCTCGAATCGCAGATACCGGTTCTCGTCATACTCGCGCGCCCATTCTTCAGCCTCGTCAAATCGCTTGCGGAAGATCGGCTCGCTAAACGGGCCTGGTCCCGAATACTCAATTATCGTCGAGACACCCGACTCTTGGACCTCCCTGAGCTTGTCCAACCTGGTTAGTTCAAGAGTAAACGGACCTCCTTCGACATCGAGCCACCATACAATGCTATGTTGTGAGAAAATTGCGAACGACGGAGCTTCTACTTTTTCGGAAAGCTTTGTCGCCAGAAACATTCGTTCCAGGTCATCTTCAGGTGGTCTCGGAACCCCGACCACGCCTTGCACGACCACATCGGGTTTATTGTCGGATGAATACGAAATAGCCACTTCCAGCGCCACCCCCAGCGGCGACGTAAGTCCAACCTGCTTTGCCCAGGCCTCATGGTCTTCGAGCGATTTGTCGTCAGGAACGAGCAACATCTCAGCCGTCTTCTCCTCGGCAGAATCTTGCATTGTCCTTCTCCAACCGCATGAGCCGTTTCGCCCCATCAGCACCCATCTGGCCGAGGTCGCGCCCTAAGGCTGTCGATCCGGCCTGCATAGTGAAGCGGTTCCATCGCCACCGCCAAGAGGCGGACGTTGGTGCCGCATCTCCCCTCACCGACCCATAATCCAAGGAGGTTGTCACGACGCCCACAACAAGGTTGCGACGGGCATCTAGCATAACGGGCGATCCGCTTTGTCCCGGAAACGCGGGGAACCCGACCTCGATTGCCGGATACGGCCGGCCGGCCCCTGACGAGAGGCGGTGCCACGCTTCACCGGCAACCGGCCGCAGCCGTCCCCTGCATCCGTCCTGCGCCCGCTCTAGGTGTCCAGCATGTCCCACTCATCGCCCAGCACCCAGCGAATCGCCGACAGCTTCCCGTTGATCATGCCCCACTCGAAGTCGTCCCACGGGCCCAGGAGATCGCGGCCAACCTCGTCTTCGGTCTTCCTCGCCGCCTTCAGCGCGCTCTGCCAGACGGTGTCGACGACGACCTCCGGACGATATCCATCGAGTTTCTCGAACTCCTGCCTCGTGACGATCCGTACCTCGCCGCTCTTGACCCCGAAACGCAGATTCATGTGTCGGTTGTACCAGACCTGCCTGAAAAGCAGCTGCTCCGCATCCAGTATGTCCGACAGCCAGCGCGGCTCCGGGTGGTAGGTGCGTTCCCACTCGCACTCGGCCAGCATCTGGCCATCAATGCGCCTGACGGCCTCGACGATCGACGCCACATAGTGGCGTTTCCCGGACGCGAACACCGGTTGAAGATCAACGTGCGGAAGGCGCCGATCGCCATCGTGCTGCGAGAAATCACGCGTATTGTGGGTGACGAAGAAGAACTCCCTGTGCAAATCGCCCGCAGCTTCGGCGGCATCAAGGAAGATCTCCAACAGCAGTCCGTCCGCCACTGAATTCTTCGACCGGTGGAACGGTGCGAGCTTCGCGAGGGCTCGCTCAACGACCCTGCTCTTCGCCTCTTCGCTCGGGACAATCGCCCGGCTCGAAGCCATCACGGTCTCTATCCTCTCCAGAGTCTGTCGCGATGCCTCTCCCTTCATTGAAATCTTGTGCTCGACCTCGCTGAGCCCACGCAGCGTGCTTTCCCGCCTGTCCTCGTCCCCGAACTCCGCGACGGCTTCGCGCACGCGCTTGACATGCGACGCGAAGGAGCGCCGGCTCTGCTCGACCACCTTATCCCTGTTGCGTGCGAACTCATCGATCACGATCCGGGGCACGATCAGCTCGATCGCCCTCGAAGCGATCAACTCCTCGATCGCCGTGAGCACCGCGGCCAGCCGGTAGTCCTTCGCGAGATCCAGCCACACGCTGGTGTCAATCAGCAATTTTCTGGACATCCTCAATCACCGCCTGTCGTTTCGCCGGCCTCGCCTGCACGCCTACCGGTCCTTGCCATCCCTGCCGCCCGCTCCACCTCGCGCTCCCGCGGCCCTTTCTTCGCCAAGCCTTGCCGATCGCCCGGCAGATCATAAGGGCCGGTCTCGCGACCGTCAGTCGCTCGCGCAAGCGCTTCGCCCCCAACGACCACCGCGCAGGCGATTCTCCCGCCCACCGATAGCCACCGACAGCCGCGCCCTTCCAGCGCCTCGTCCGGCGCCCGTACCGGAACGATCAAGACCCGGATCCGCCGCTCCGCGTTCCCACCAAGCCCGCTGACGGCGTAGTAGTACTTGGCGCCAAACCGGACGGACTGATCGCCGCCGGTCGCCGCCGGCAGCACATGCGAGAACGCCCGGGTCGGGGAGGCGTCAAGGGCCGGCACCACCGGCAGGCTCGGCGCGCCGCTGTCGTTGGCCATGGCCTCTACGAGGTAAAATATCCGGACACTGACCGAGGCGCCGTGCGGGTCGGTCGCCGTCAGCTTCGCCCGCAGGCCCCGCGGCGGCGCGTGCCTGAAATGGGCCAGGCCCTGAAGAAGCACCCGGCCAGTGGCACCGCGATTGATGACGCCCGGCTGCTGGACACCGAAGTTATAGTCGGGATCCACGAGCACATGGTCCGGCACCTGTTCGGGTTCGGTGGAGAGCGTCAGCTTGTCGCCGTCCACGTCGTCGAAAACCGGCGACCATCTATTTGTCCCGGTACCGTTGCATGGGGCCGGCCACGCGCCGGTCTCTCCGACGTTCCGCCCCACCAGATTCGACAGGCTAACGATGGTGCCCCATTTCGCATCGACGCCAATTTCCCTCTTCATCGGATAGTTATTGTTCACGACCGAGCAGACGTTGCCCGTCGCGGCGCCATTGCCAATCAGCACCCGCGGCGGGTTGTTCCCCGCCTTCGGCGAGCCGGTGATCGCGCTGGCCGAGACCGACCAGGGGCCGTTTTCGCCGGCGGTCTTCGCGCGCACCTGCACCCGGTAGGCCGTGTTCGCCCTGAGCCCCTCGATCGTCGCCGAGGTCGCGCCCGCGCCCGGCTCCGGCAGGCCGGCCACACGCCCCTCTTTCCAGTCCGCCTCGCGCCCGGCCGGCGGGTCCCCGGTCCCCTGGTAGTAGCGCAGCTCGTAGCCCGTGGGGGTGGCGCCGCCGCTCGGCGCCCTCCAGGTCACGTCCAGGCTGCCGCCCAGCGCCGCCGCCGACGCCCACACCCCGGTGGGCTGGCCCGGCGCCACGGTGTTGTTGGTCACCGGCTTGTCCCGGAAAGTCGCCACCGGGTTCCCGTCCGCGTCCCTGGGCCCGTCCGTATGGTGTGGTACGTAGCTCACCGTCACCGCCTCGCCGGACCCGACACTCTCCGTCAGCACAACCGACACCAGGGCGCGATTGCTTGAGTCGAACGACACACTGCTGCCCTGGAATCTCCTCGCAGAGCCGCGCGGGGGCACGGCGCTCACGAAGAAGCGGCCTGCCAGCGGCGGCCAACTCGTATCGAGGTCTTCGTCGAAGACGATCGTCAGCGTATTCCCGTTCACCGCCGCGCTCACGAACCCCGGCGCCTTCCCGTCCAGCCCCGCGTCGACCTTGTGGCCCGAATCGTGGTCAAGGCCGACATGCGCCAGGTTCGCGAGACGGCCCGTCGCCGCCGAGCCGATAAATCCGCCGTTCAGCCGGAGCGAGCTCGCGAGCACCGCGATGCCGGCGTCCGTTTCCGGGGTGCCGTCCTTCGACGTGTCGCCGCTCACCACCGTGTAGGAGAAGATCAGCCGCGTCGTGCCGCTGCCGCGCTCGTAGACCGCCCACTTCGCGTCCCCGTCCGCGTGGTCCGCGTGCAGCTTGATCTTCAGCCGCGGCCTGCCCTCGTCCGTGACCACGGTAACCGCCTCGCTGAAGCGGAGTTCAACCTCGATCCTGGCGCCCGC
>MKWU01007601.1_pt1 | contig 10264 bp, 4 predicted proteins | sample 809101 | NCBI WGS metagenome assembly MKWU01 (sample SAMN05860141, study PRJNA318959) | sponge metagenome | host: Aplysina aerophoba | place: Slovenia: Piran, Adriatic Sea, Gulf of Piran | collected 2013-05-07
CCAGCACTGTTCTTCCAATCGCCCCAATCATCTTTGATGCCATTCCTATTCTTTGCTCCACCTCGCTATCCATGCTCCCATCACTGCTAATCATTGCACCAAGATACTTCATCACCTCCACCTGCTCCACTTTCTGACCATTTACCTCCACATTGCACACATCTTGCTTCCTTCCAATCCTCATTACCCTTGTCTTCTGCTAGTTTGCCTTCATTTCCCACTCCTCCAGCCTACCATTGAGTTCTTGCATCAGCCCTCACTTCATTAGTATAATTTTATATGCATTATATTAGCATAGTTGTTAGCATTGTAGTATATAGAACCATTAAGTTCAGTTGCTACTACAAGAGGCTAATTGATTTGGATAGGAGTGGGAAGTGAGGTGGTGGGAGAATCCCATGATGTGACTGACAATAGTGAGGCAATTAAATAGCTGTCCTTTAACTTTTTAATCTCCTACCAGAAGCATGCAGGTACTGTAGGAATGAATCTCTACAAGACTTGTGTTTTGTTGTTATGGGAGATGTGAGCAAAAAGGGATGCCATTGTGGTTCAATCTATACCAGTTAACCAGATCACAAGAACTGGTAGGCCTTCTTCATGCGAAGTAGGATAAGCATTTCTGTGGCACTACAGTGGCATGACAACAGGCAGCTATTTTGGCTAGCTCTGACATCATCTCCCCCAGCCATCTCAGCTTACTCCCAGCCAATTAGTAGCCATACATTAAATGCAACGTCAATGAGGAAGAGAGCGTGTATACCCAAGCAGAGGAGGTAAGGCATGGTGTCTTTCATTGGAATCAGCCCCAATCCGCAAGACAATACTCGTGTTAATCCCGTCTTCCTCGCTGTCCATGAGCTGTGCGTAGACCTCTTCGGCAGTGTCGATAATGTCCATCGAGTCAATCACCTCGTCAGTGATGGAACTAGTGGACAGCTCCTGTTACCTTATCACAAGCCGGTGTTTGACCTCTTCTGATTTACGCACCTGGCTAGTATTTTCGACTAAATTGTTATGAGAGTTTACTTGTGAATTTTGTACATCTATGGGGAACGCGCATTGTGAACGTACGAACGTATGTACGTACGTACGAACGTACAGTAGTCGTGTTTGCATCCAGATGGTAAGGGACAGGCTAAACCCTCTATTTCTGCTGAGAACGTTTACAGTCATTCCTCCAGTGGGGTATTGGATTTGGCACAAGTGTGAGTATGGCACCTGGGGTGTGACCTGGAGATTAGATTGTTGTGTGGTACACCAGGGCACATAGAAGTGTCTGTGTGCACCTGTAGATCGATTCGGAAGAGACCTGAGTGGCTAGGTAGAGTCTAACATCATCATCCTGTGTGCGTACATGAGCAGTGCCTGATGTGAGGTGTGCTGGAGCAGTTCACAGAGACTCAGTGATCTGCAAGACACTCTGACCTGTTTATCCTAACAGTCACTACACAGAACCCATTGTTGAAGAGGCCTTTGTGAGTAAGTTATCATGTTCATAATACGCCTTCTTCTACATTTTACACTAATAGAAGCCCTGTGACTGCACCACTTTTCTTTGTTGTAGCACCTTACCTATTTTAGCGGTAATGAGGTCACTGTTTTAACTAATTAAGCATACCACATAGGTTAATTAATTCATGTCAGTGGCGCCCTGTGAGGTCAAATGACACACGGTCTACTGTAGTGTCAGTTCCGGATTGCAGCACAGTACTGGATTTACCATACATAGGTGCTGCTTCAGAGCACTCCAACTTAGCTCTTACGTAAATAGGTATCTGTAGGGCTTAGTGTCACGGGGTACATATGATATGATGCGAGAGTCCTTCTGGCTTCTCCCACAGGATGATAGTCCCTAGGGAAGGATGCCAGTGTGAGGTGACCAGAGGGACGGGGTGATGGGGAGGGGAGGTGCAGAGGAGGCTGACCCAACACTTCTATGGTCTAGCAGAGAACTGGGATCTAGCACAGGGTGGGTTAGAGGAGCCCAAGCAAGAGAAGCAAGGAAGACACGCCAACTTCAACAATTTAGATGCAGAAGCCGTCCGCATTCATCCGAGACCCTCTGCAGCCTTCCAATGTTTGACTGCCAGTAACCCCATGGACACCATGTCTTCCTACGCTGTGTATGCGCGTGCAGGCAATGATGAACGACCTGTCAGAACACCCTCTCATTGAAGGCCTTTTTGTTGCAAAGTGCTCAAGTGACTCTTCTCATTGACTCAATGAATACAGTTATTCAATTAATAAATTGGTTATTTCTAATATACGTACAGTACGTAATTATATGTCACAGGCTACCCTGGTGATAGCAAAATGAATTCTTCGTCACTTGCTGCACACATGATTGTACTAGTGTGTGGTGTGATGGCACATACAGTAAATCACATTGATCCAACCCAGTCAGGCTAACAAGTTTCAACAGTAAATTTGTACCACACAAGTCCACTCTTGAACTCCTCACATGCACTGTACAATAACATGTACGTATGTATTAGTTACAGCCCTGTACAATAACATGTACGTATGTATTAGTTACATCCCTGTACAATAACATGTACGTATGTATTAGTTACATCCCTGTACAATAACATATACGTATGTATTAGTTACAGCCCTGTACAATAACATATACGTATGTATTAGTTACATCCCTGTACAATAACATGTACGTATGTATTAGTTACAGCCCTGTACATTAACATGTACGTATGTATTAGTTACATCCCTGTACAATAACATATACGTATGTATTAGTTACAGCCCTGTACAGCTCATCACACAGAACAGTCCACACTGGGTGGCAGACGTGGAGGCAGCGGGTGGAACTGTTGACACATACCTACACTGATGAGCCTCACCCTGGCCGTGCAACAGCCATCTAGTCTCTATCAAGCCCTAGTAAGGCCCACAGATGCAGAAGTGAACCGGGCACAACCCAAGATGGCTGGCCTTAACTACGTATTAGTCATTTAAAAATACATTTTTTGTCATTTAAAAATGTAATTTACGTACATAGTTTCCTGTTGTGATCTGTTTGAGTCACTTGAGGTCACCGGCACTCATACAGCAGTGAGCAGAACAGCTGGTGAGCGACAGCACCAATCATGTACATACGTAACTAAGAGTACACATGTACAATACAATTGGGCCATGCTACCTGCTAATACAACGCAGTGAGTGCTTGCAGTGATTCTAAAGCTACAGGGGCAAAAAGTGCTTAATTCACAAGATCTACATTTTGCCATTTGCTCTAACATACATACGTACATACACCCGTACCTCGTTAATACTGTCAAGCCAAAACTGGGCCTTTCCCACCGAATCCGATCTTGTTAAGTCAAACACTAGGACAATGCCCTCAGCTCCTCGCAGGTACTGCGCTGTGATGGTCTCAAATCTCTCCTGGCCTGCAGTGTCCCTAAGGAATAACCAATATGATACCATAAATGTGACATTGGCCCACTATCTAGCCTCCATTAATTAAGATGAATGATGAATTAATAAACACAATTGGAGCTACCAAAATGTTGGACCCAGTTGGAAATTTGAGGCTAGAATGCACAAGCTAGCAGACAGCAGTCTGTGGCCCTTGCTCACTCAGGCATCTGTAAGCAACACAATGCCTAACTGGACTTGTATACAATGCCAACATCTCACCATAATATTATGAAGATAGGGAGTTATTGGAAGTCATGCATGCTTAAATGGATAGCTGATAGCTGTAGACAGATCATCCAACTGGGCCAGTTCAAACCAGTTGAGATCTACAGATTAAACACTTTGATGTCTACTGTCCGAGACTCTAGGGGCTGCACAATGCCTACACTTACGCCCACACAGCAATGCCTATCAAACATCTCACCATATCTTTAATTTGATCGGAAAGCCATCCACATTAATGACTTTGGATCGATGGTCAATACCTAGGGCCCAGACAGAGCACACACAAAAGCACCGAGAGAAGACAAGCAATTCTCAACACCACGCACATGGACAGTGAGCTGTAGTGCACCATGGTACTGCTGTTGCCATGCCGACAGCTAGCAGGCTCACCCACTGTGGCCGACAGACTGTGCTGGAATGTCCCTGTAGTGAACTTTGACATGAGACTCGTCTTGCCAACCGTGGACTGCCCCAAGATGATGATCTTGTACGAAGCAGCAACATGGCTGCTCTGAACTAGAGGGCTAGGAGGACTAATGGCCATCACCAATTTGGGTCACAGTGTAGCTGGGATGAAGGATAGTCACACACACTCACATTAAGTCATACACACTCGTACACACGCATGAGCACATTCCTCCTCTCTCTCACCCACTCACATATGAACTCGGATATACTTAAGTATGTATATACATTCTTATACACACATTGTGTCGTGTAGGCCGCTATTTGTTCAGACTCTGCCTCCACATGACAGTATGGCAGCTAACTCTACCTTTCTGCATACACAACATGCAATTGCAAACACACAGCTCCTTATAAGATCATAGAAACTGTTACTTCCTCAGACCCTTAGCAACAAAGGTAGGAGTTAAGCTACCAGACCATGTTTTGTGGAGACGGAGATGAAACAAAATGGTGAGCTGGCTACACAAGACAAACACAGACACAGAAACACACACACACAGAAACACACACACACACACAACACACACACACCACACACACACACACACACCACACACACACACACACACTACACACACACACACACACTACACACACCACACACCACACACACCATCTGTTAAATGGATTAAGCAAGGCAAGCCTACGTACTATAATGCGCTGAAGCCTCACCTTTTGGAGTTCATGGATGCTTCGTGTTAGTTCCTCCACCATGTGCTTGGTCTCAAAATAGCTCAGCACCTCAAACAACTTCCTCCAGCTAGCTGTCTCACTGTGATCCAACCAATAGGTCAGGACTTTGTGGTACTTGTTTCTCACCTTTGACTGATACTGATCCAGCTCTTTTAGAATGGCCTGGGGAACTTGCAACAGAGCACCCACCTCCTCCCAGACGTCAAGATTCACCCTTGGTAGAATCACTTGGCTGATTAGGGGAAGGTCTGGTCTCTGACCCACCACTTGATGATTTGCACCATTTTCCTCGGCACTGCTTACACACCCAGTAAGCTTCAGTGCCATTTGGAGGGCCTGCTTTCCTGCCTTTCCACAGCCTTTCAGTGCTGTCACTGACTGACAGAGGGCGAAGCTGTGCTGCTGTACTTCCCTTGGAAGGTTTGCCCAGATCCCATTTTTCCCTCCAGCCTTCATAATAATGGTGGCTGCCTCCCTCAGTTCAAATCTTTCTGCAAGGTCCAGTGGTGTAAGTCCATTGGCAAGGGGTTCATTAAGTGTATTACAGAAGGCATTGTTGGTCACTAAGGTCTTGATCACCGTCATGTGGTTGCGACTGCTTTGCTGCATGAATATGTGGTACTTCCGCTGCTTTGAGCACATATTCAAGGAAATAATGGCTAATACGAGGGGGTTCATTGCACATTCTGGAGGAACCAAATGCTGAAGAATGTCCTTTGATCGGGATCTCATCAAGTGTGGGAAGAACTGATCCAGGATTGAGGAGGCATACATAGGTTTAGTGTATGCTCTTGCTGTGGTGGTGTCGGTCATCAAGAGTTCCAGTATAGTCACATCTCCATGTATTGCAGCTAAACATGCTATTTTGTGCAAATCAACTCGCTGCTGCTTTGAAAGTTTGGATAGTATGAATGCCATATTGGGCATAGTTCTTAATCGATTGTCATTAATGGCGACAAACAATGAGTGTTCAAACTGGGAAATGCCACTCTCTCCTTCCGAGAGGATTGCAGGAGACTCCTCCATGGCAACAGACTCTGGAGGCTGTGTGCTAAGTTGAAGAATGCTATCGTACACTGTTGCAGGCTGGGTTCCTTCCTCAGCGAAACTAGAAACCATATCCTCAATATCTCTTCTCCCACAAATCTGGGCCAAGTTCATTGCAGACCCAAACATTGGTGATTGAACTCCTGGGTCAGCTCCAAGTTGTAAGAGTGCTTTAACACACTCAAGATGCCCAAAAAGGATAGCATAATGAAAGGGGGTAAGTCTGTAATTGTCTCTTTGCTGAACATTCAAACCAAATTCTACAAGCAATTGAATGATGCATACTTGGCCTCCGTAAGCTGCAAAATGCAATACACTGCTGCCATCAACATCCACCACATCTACAGGGCATCCAGCCTTCAACATTGCTCTGACGGTTGACTCGTTGCCTAACATAGCAGCTTGATGAAGAGGGATTCCACACTTGCCAGCAACTATGTTTACTTCTGCCCCAACTCTGATCAACTCCAGCACTGCCTCAGTCCTCCCACTCCTTGCTGCCCAGTGCAGCGGAGTCATACCACTCTTGTCCCTTGCATTGATGTAGCATCCTGCATCCAATACCACCTTGATCACTTCCACATCACCACTAATAGCTGCAAAATGCAACACACTGGCACAACTACGAGAGACTACATCGACAGGGCAGCCTTCATCCAACAATGCGTTCACAGTCAAAAGGTGGCCTTTCATGGCAGCTAGGTGTAGTGGAGTGCCAAGCACTCCAGCGACTACAGCTTTCTTTGCACCAGACCTGATCAATGCCACACTTGCCTCAGTGTTCCTTTTACCCGCTGCACAGTGTAGGGGAGTCTCGCCATCTCTGTCCTTCGCATTCAAGTCACACCCTGCACCCCACACCTCCTTTATCACTTCTACAATACCACCAGCAGCTGCAAAATGCAGCACACTGTCACCTTTGTTAGACATCACATCTACTGGGCATCCTTCTGTCAACATTACCTTTACAGTCGACAGGTGGCCTTTCATTGCTGCTTGGTGAAGTGGAGTGCCAAATGCACCAGCAACCATGGCTTTCTTTGCCCCATGGTGTAGGAGCTGTACAACAGTGTTAGTGTGCCCATACCCAGCAGCACAATGGAGAAGGGTTAAGCCATCTGAGTTGGTAGTGTTCACAGACAGACCACCGCCAATTAATCGGAAAAGCTGATTAGTTTTACCCTTTGCAACGAGCTTAAAGGCACGATCTACCCTCTGTTTGTAATTCTTGAATGATGCAGCAAGTATATGCTGGGTGGCCATGGTAACAGCAACAGATTTTCCGAAGCATATGCTAGCAGTGATCAAAGTCTCCTTCTCGTGTTGTCAGTTGGCTGTTTTACCTTCAATGAACAGGATATAAATATGAGATGAAAAGGCAACTGTATTATGACTTTTCACATTCTACGAGTTATTATGCATGCTCTTCCAGGTCTAGCATATATACACAATTGTGTACAGACCTCACATGGCATAAACTTTGTAGCTCCAGTAAAGGACTGAGTGGCTAGAGTGAGTCATGATAATTTCGTCAAAACACTAGCATGGTCAATAGGCCAATCGAAGATAAATCAAAGATTTAGACAACACTATACAGCTGTCTTTGTCAGTGCTCACGGACGAAGGCAGCCAGCACCTAACATTGCCAAATCATTCTATTTATCTCTGATTGACCTTGCTAGTGATTTTGGCGAAGTTACATATTATAATTTTGTAGCTGTCAGAATTGTATGATACAAGTTCATATAATGTATACGTATACAATGTATATAGCTGCTATTACTCATTCCAACATTTACATTGACTCTGAAAATCTCTGTGTGGCTAGCTAGGTGTGGACATGATTCAAAATTGAGAACTTCACTGGCCAAAAAATTCATGGCTGATGTCGAATGTGTCATAAAACATAATTCTGCGATATTCGACAACGGTCCCCAAAGTTTTTGGCTATTGAAGTTCTCTGTTTCAAATCATTTTACACTGACTGTATCACTGACTCAGGATGGCATTCCCTGGGCCTGCTTGTGTCCGCCCAGTCATACTTTCACTATATAGCAAGCCTCATGTAGCAACAGAAATGCATAATTAAACACTTTTTTATTCATCCATCCATGTATACTTAATTCAGCATGTCACTTTTACATGCATTCAGAAAACTAGCAGAAAAGCTCTAATGCTCCCGCACTTTGATGACAGCACTCCCACGACAGTGCTATTGACGACAGTGCCCTCGTCTGAATAACATATAGCAAACAATTCGTGATCGGTAAACAAACTCAAAACATGGTGAAACGCCAAACAAGATGGCGAACAATTAATTATGACTTCACAGCATGGATTCAGTCATCATGGAGAAGCACAGATACATACTCTAGTTGCGTAGATTAGAGTATATATCTATGGAACAGGACCTACTCTACTCCCCTGATGAATGAATTAATTATCCATGGTCATGGTATATTGCCTATACATAACTAGTCTATCGAGCTAGACCTCTTTTGCCTTTCACGTTGCCGGCAGGAGGGGCAGGGACACTGCACAAATAACACCACTAGTCCAGCCCACTGGTCCAGTCAAGCATTAGAGTGCAGTAGTCCAGGCCAGGGATTACAGAAACCCAACATCACCAGTTGACACATACGGCACACGCACAAGCGGTGACCAGGTGCCAGAGGAAAGCAACCAACGCAGAGACCGAAATACACAGCGTGTAACCAGTGTGAAGTGTCTGCTGCTGTGAGTGTGAAACATGAACGGAAACAGCGAAAGTGGGCTACCTGGCTACGTGAGGCTATGTCAATGGAATGTTAATGATACATTGAGCAGATACATTCATGTGGGTCACCAATTCATTTGGACCATAGTCAGGAGGTATGCACCAACAGTTCGATACAGACCTGAGTAGCCAACAGTTCTAGCACTGATGTACATCAATGGCTACAGCCAGATCCTGCCGTTGAACTCCCGATCGATCGATTTCATGTTAAGCTAATTTGATAATAAACATAACATGTTGATTATATCTATGGCAAGAAGAGGTCTCTTCTGTACCGTTGATTGTCTATGACTAAACATCTAATGGGTCCTGGCGTTCATACGGTCACTGGTTTTGTGGAGCGATCTGAAATCTGACGAGAGCATCCCTCTATTATCTATGACGAGAGCATGTCACACACGTCAGAGGCAAGATTGGGGACAGGAGAGTGACAGGCGCTAACCTTCGAAATATATGTTGTCCTACACTGCCACGCGCAGAAGCAACTCTTCGAATGTAGCCTACTCGGGCGTCTCTAGTTCATCCCAAACGTCCCGTGAGTTTTAGGGAATGCCAGCTCAGCCAACCGCGGGGACACGTCGTTGGCTCGACTCCATCGATTGAATTGCCATTGTCCTATTTATGTAAGATCGGGGCCGCCCCGTGCCGGCGCGTCGGCATCCAGTACATGTTAAGCACCATAGATTATCTAAACTACGCAGTTTAGATAATCTATGTTGGCACGTATAAATTATCATTATTTGAGTGCACCGGCCATGTGTCACATGTACAGCACACTAGGGCATCACTGCGCGCCCCATGCAGCACAATAGGAGAAAAAGAGGCAATCAGTAATCAGTCAGAGTCATTAATACCAATCAGGATCTGGTTGATACATATATATGCGTATACGTGAAAGCCATGGAGTCTATCTTATATGTATTGAAGTGCATTATATATAATAGATTTGTACACAGCTCTATGTGGTTGGGACTGCAGACAGTGCCCTCATTAGAGAGGTGTCCATATTCAGATTGCCTTTTCTAGAGAGGTTCCACTGTATACATTGCATGAAATGCTCCCAAAATCAAGCCATTCATTGTCACATTGGCCACATCATCTTCAATGGCTAATTATAACATATACTTGAGGAAGGTACCAGGGTCTTAAATGACTTCCCAAAATACTGATTGAATTACTGTCCTACACAACATGAAAATGGGAAACAGCTTATTGACCAGTGGTCACATTGACTTGCTTTTTGTCAACCACCTTCAAGGGTAACACGCATGCACATGCACAGTTGTCTACAACATTGCGTTCTTGAACAAAGTGACCTGTCAATACAGTCAAGTGAAATTTAGTACAATAGTTACAGTACAATCAACTATAGCACGCTCTCTTGCCCAGAGCTGTCTGCAGTCACATCGGACAGCAGGAGGTGCTCAAAGTCAGGCATGCACACAAACTTGTGGGAGAGAACACCAAGATGAACAAGCTTCTTTTCTTTGGTATCCATGGAAACCACATCCTGAAATATAAAGTCAGTACAACCATCGGTGAGTGCTCTACTGAAGTCCCTACAACTTGTACACAAGCCCTGACTATATGTATGTAGCAGAAGCAACACACACG
>MKWU01007602.1_pt1 | contig 10263 bp, 11 predicted proteins | sample 809101 | NCBI WGS metagenome assembly MKWU01 (sample SAMN05860141, study PRJNA318959) | sponge metagenome | host: Aplysina aerophoba | place: Slovenia: Piran, Adriatic Sea, Gulf of Piran | collected 2013-05-07
TGCAGTATCCAACTTACCGTGAGTTAGTCTATATACGTAGTGTACACAAGGTGTAGGCGGCCATTGTTGTGGCCTCTCAGCACAGCTGTACATACGGGGCAAGGTGTCACTATCCCATCCACTGTGTCACCATACCGCTTGGTATTCATCCACACTGCATGCAGGAGACAAGAAAATTCGCTGTGCCAAGTATGAAGTGGAGAAGGCTGTAACCATTCCATTGGAGGATTTAGTTGATAAAAAGGATGAACATGAATTCTGGATCAGTATGGTAGACCCCAAGAAAGGCATTCTTAGACCAGAGTCTGCTCAGTTTGATGGCAACACAGATGACCTGAAAGAAAAACTGAAGGCATTGCGAAATTTTGCTGTGATAGGCCTTGTCTTAGTCAACATCCTCTGGGTGGCACTGGTCTTGCTCATCACCAATCTAGAAGATCTGCTGGATATGCTGTACCTCAAGGATGGCCCCATCTCCTCTCTCTACCTCATCAGCTATTTTCTTGTCATCATCATCCAGTTTGGGGCACTCTTGATTCATCGAATGGAGACCCTCCTTCATGTGATGGCACGCAACAATGTGCCCCACCGTGTGCGAGGAAACTGGTTCAATCCCCTGGCAACCGTTGTCATCGAAAGTGATGAACATAGCTAAACTTACATATTTGTGGTTGGCACTGTAACTAGCTGCATGCTACGTATATATGTATATATAATGGCATGGATCTAATATAGTTGGCTGAATAGTATAATGTATATAATTATGTCTCTGTACATATTATATGCTATGCATATAATAATCACTGTGGGATATATACGAACTGTCAAAATATATTTATACACTGTATGCTTTGTCTGTACATAACTATATACACATAACTTGTGTATATATTATCTACTGTATAATAATGTCTATTGTATATGTGCATTATATCATACATTATTTATATTATGAATGGATTACCATGCGTATGTATATAATATAATTCATACGTACGTATACTACTAAGATTGCTCATGCATGTTCTATAGATCAATTACCAAATTATGTCATACAGACTTACTTTCAAATCATGTATATAATTATGTACATAGTAACAAAAACAATTACAAGAAAATACATATTAAGCATGGGAGGTGATAAAAATTTAATAAAATTAATTAGCTGCAAATCAAAGTTCAGTTTAAGTTTTCTGTGCTCCACTCTCCTTATTTACTTTGGGGGCTGGGCCTGCCTCGGCAGTAGCTGGTGTTTTGTTGTTAACGGCAGCTGCAGTCTTGGCGGGTGGTGGTGTCTTCTTGGCTTTTGAAGGCTTTAAGGAAAGGTCAGGTGCACTTTCAAATATCTTTGTCACCCATTGATGCTGCTGGATGCAGAGTAAGGTGGGTCTGTCATGTTGGTTGAAAGTGAGTGTGGAGCGAATGAGACTCCTGCACTCCTCTGTCACTTGTGCTGGGAATGTCAGGTTGCGTCCAATTTCAGATAGTAGAGTCTTAACATCGGTGTCTTTGAAGGGGAGTCGGCCTACCACCATTGCGTAAAGAATGACTCCCATGCTCCAGATGTCTGATTTCTCTCCATCATAAGGGGTTCCGAGGATGACCTCCGGGGCTGCATAGGCATATGATCCGCAGTACGTCTCCAGGTTTTGGCCATTTACCTTGGTTGCAAAACCAAAGTCAGATACCTTGATGCGGTAGTTTCTGTCCAAGAGAAGGTTCTCGCACTTTAGGTCACGGTGGACAATCCCGGCTCCATGGCAGGAAATCATGGCTTTGGTGAAGTCAATGAAGAAACGCTGCGCCACTGCCTCATGGAGGTGCCCCCTCGCATTGATGTAATCCAGTAGGTCTCCGTTCTCTGCCATCTCTACAATAAGGTAGACTTGGTTGTCTGTGACAATCACCTCATGTAGGCGGATGATGTTTTCGTGGTTGACAGCTCGCAAAGACTCGATCTCTCGAGGCAGAAACTTGCCCAGAAATTCCTTCGGAGCTCCCTTGCGATTGATAATTTTCACTGCCACTTGTCTATTCATGCGAATGGCATGCGCGGACTTGACTTTGGCGTATGCACCGCTTCCCAACGTGCGCCCCAAGAAGTAGCCGTAACGGTGAAGTCCAAGCGCGACGTTCTGGGACACACGCTCTCCCTTTCGGCTGCCTGTAGCCTGACTTTGGTCGACTTTTCTGCTTGCAATTTCTGGCATTTTCTCAGCAGATTTCTTCCTTCGTACTACGTAGCGCTTTGACTATGTACAACAGTCTAAGGCTAAGCGAACTGGCTTTGGACTATAGTGGTCCTCAGGGGTGAAGCCACGCTAGCTGATTGGTTGTCTCAGGAGTGGATGTTGTTGGCCAATGGAATCTGAGACTCTGTTGATGGGAGGATATCCAATGGGAATCGCTGCTGTAGCTGTGTGTATGGCGTGCTACATGTCGCTTCTAAAGCAGAATGGCTGGAACCAATACTGCATTTTGCATGCTGAAGGACCGGCGGACAAACAGCAGTCTTGCTCATCGAAGTGTAAGCCCCCCCTCCAGCTAATTAGCCAATCTATAATGTACCGTGAGGAAATTGTGATTTGGTTAATTAATTATCGTGCGCGCGCGCTTGACATGTGTTGATGTGCTATTGTAATATATAACCTTACAACTAATCTCAATTTAATCAAGCAATAAAGCAAGTTTCCGTTCATGAGCCGATTGTGCAGTATGTCCAACCAATGTGTTTCCTCCTCTTCAAGATTGTCAACTATAAAGCCCTGCAGAAGATCATCCCATACTTTTCTTGTAAGAAAGTACATTGCCATGGACAGCAAGAAGCAATCCTCTACCATCAACAGGGCAGCATCTGCAGGAGCAGCCATGGCGGTCCATTACCCAAAGCCAGTTTTTGGGGAAACTGATTGCAGCTACGAGTGGATGAACAGCGTGGACTTCAAAGGAATTGACAGCCTGTCACTGGCGGCCGGCAAGACTTTGGGAAGTGGAACCTATGCAAAAGTGAAAGCCGCCTGGTCCACCACCAGAAATGAAATGGTAGGTGCTGTTACATCAGTGCAATTAAAGGCTATATTTCCAATAATATGCAATAGTCAAGAGTGGTGGAAAGAATTTGCTTTATTTATTTTAGTATGTGTTTTATTTATTTATTTGCACACTTTTCTTGTAGATTGCATTGAAGATTGTGAACAAGAAAGCAGCTTCTAAAGATTATCTAACCAAGTTCCTTCCCCGTGAGATTGGCATCTTGCAGAAGCTGTACCATCCCTACATCATTCAGTGTCACAGTATTGTCGAAACAGAGAAACAAGCATTCTTTGTGATGGAGCTGGCAGAGAATGGTGATCTTCTTGACTACGTCAATAGTCGCCGTCGTCTTCCGGAGCATGAGTGTCGGTATATCTTTGGCCAGATTGCTGAGGGCATGGATTACTTACACAGTAACAACATTTGTCACAGGGATCTCAAGTGTGAAAATATACTCTTGGCTAAGGACATGTCGGTGAAGATTGGCGACTTTGGTTTTGCCTGTGATCTGTTGGTGTCTCCAACCAAGACTCCATGTGGCTCGTACTCATATGCAGCCCCAGAGCTGTTTAGCAGACCCACTGAGCACTATGATGGAAAGAAAGCTGATGTTTGGAGCATGTAAGTATTAAGACAAGCACAGACATGCATAGTGTGAATGACATGAGAGAGTGTTGGCTAGAGTAAGTGACTGGTGTATATATTCCTCTCTCAATGTATAGGGGTATCATCTTGTATGCAATGGCATGTGGGAAGCTTGCATTTGGTGATGATTCCACTGTGAGGAAGACACAGAAACGGATTCTCCAATTTCCAACTCACGTCATTCTGACAGAACGTAAGTGATGTGAATGCTTAGCATGCACAACACAGCTGCCCATCTTACTACTATTTACCTCTCTCTTTTGCAGATCTGAGAAACTTCATGTCTTTGCTGCTTACTGAACAGCCAGTGAAGAGACTCTCGGTGTCGGAGATCTTTGCGCATAATTGGATGATTGGTATTGCATTGAAGGCGCCAAGTCCCTCAAAACGTGGTGTGAAGTTCACTCCAGAGAACTGTGGCATTCAGTTGCCTGCTCATTACAGACAAGCAAGGAAGCTGCAGAAACCTGTCCATGTTCTACCCCCTTCTTGCATACAAGCTGTTGGCGATGTGGAACCTACCCGACCTTTCCTGTCTAAGCTCACCCAAAGATTTGCCTCAAAGCAAATTACAAGGCAAACTGCATCAGAATGAACCGATTGGCTTTTTGTTGCTGTTTTGTAACACAGGCTCATATTTTGTTGCGAACAAATGCAATTTTTATACATATTTTGACTGTAAAATTATGCGACCTTATGTCACGAGTTTCATTAGTCTTGGCCGGAAACGGGTTTTTCCCATGTGGTTTGGGAGCATTTGAGGGATCACGAAGAAAGAGTTCACCTTCTGGAGAGTATAAATATATGTAGGATAGGAGGGTTTCCCTCATTAGGTTGGTTCGCTGTCCTTGTGTGAGTATGGCGCGAGACAGCGGTAGCGTTGCCAACTTGTTCGTTGCCATTGAACAGAACGACCGCGATAAAGTGAAGCAGCTAATGGAAGCGTATCACATCTCACCAAACGCCAGTAGGACCAAGATAGTGAGTCAAAAGGAGACCCAGACATACACAGCACTCTATCTGGCGGCTAGTTTGGATAGATCTCGAATATGCGACTTGCTTTTGTCGCGAGGGGCCGATCCGTATGGGAAGATGGTGTATGGAATGTATCCAATTCATGTGGCGTGCGACAGAGTGTTTGTATCCGTATTGGAGGTCTTTTTGCAGCACTCGTGCGATCTCAACCGAAAGGACGACAACGGTGATACACCGCTGCACCTTGCGGCTCTACGAGGAAGCGTGGAATGCGTTCATCTTCTGACTACCGCAGAGGCCAACCTAGATGCGAGAAACAAGGCGGGAAAGACGCCTTTCGAAGAAGCGGTGCAACACCAGAGATGGGACGTGGTGAGATACCTTCGAGATCACTGTGTCAGCAAGCAGAAGTTTTCTCCTGTCCAGGGCACTCGAACCAACGCTCATGATGGCAGTGGTAAGTGGGTACAAATGCTGACAACGGCACCAATCCTTGAACATATACACAGCCCATTGCTACTGCTGCTGATCACTACATTGGCTTGCTTCATTAATGATATGTTAAGAAGCCAGTGTATATTGAAAATTGTTACACAGATCTAATGTTATTAAGATGTCTGAGTTGTGTTCAATCTGAGGGCACTCAATTTGGCTGTCTGGTGTTAATTTCCCAGTACTCAACCTCACTATCCTATAGCCCAATGACTGACTCCATCTCATCTCTATCACCATCTGTCACCATTCTTGTGTTAATGTACTCCCAGAGCACCTCCCCTTGCTTAGAGCCTGTCACCCTCCATCATTCAGTGTGTAGTCCACATCTACCTATCAGGTACTACAACACATGTAAGGCTATCGTCACCTTCACAGGCATAATCCTGTTTGTTTACTGTCAAGGGAATTCAACCATTAGTGGGCGGGGAGTGGTAGCTACCACATGGTTGTCTTAGCACTTGGACCAGCCACACCAAAATTTCCCCCCAGTCTGATTTCAGTGATAGTGTGTGAATGCTTCCTCAGTCCAGTGAATGCGTGGTGTCACATGACGAAAGTGATAAGTGATCTGTTCCTCTACTTTGTGTTGACAGATAACAGTAGCAAGGTGTATAGGGGGGAGTTGGGGGATTCATGCGCAATCCTGCACAATCCTAAAAGTGTCACACACACCACCATATTGTCAGCCTACCCAGGCCACACTTCTCCAAGTTAGTACTGAATTCTTGCATTGATTGCAGTGGTTTAGTGTTTGAAGCAAATTTTAGTGCATGCCGTTCGGTACAACTGATGAAGATCTACAGATTGGAACGTCTTGTTTTGTTAAATGATTTCTACTGTGATCTGCTCCATTAACTCCTACTGTTATCACAATATTGTGTAGCAATGAACCTCTACAGCATGATAACCTATTATTATCAACTACTACCATTAATATTTTATATGTATGCGTTTGTTGGACTTGTGATGCAGTCATTCTATTTTCAGTCAATTCAGTAAAAGGTGTTGAGTGTCTGATCGATATCTTTGTTACATCATTCCATAAATGCATCCTACTTTAAGGTGTGCAGTACTTATCAATACTGTACATGCATGGTATCTGTCGCATTGTGAAGTAATGTCGTGTGCGTCTCTTCCTAATTGTCGCTTCCCTCAGTGTCAGTTTCCGTATTTTTGATCTGTCTCATGTGTAGCCCATGCAAGGGACGAAGCCACTTGTGCATTCGATAGTGATTGTGATACATTGTCTCAATTGTGACAAGCATCACAAGTGATGACATGAACACATATAGTATTAGAACAATGTCATACAGTTGACTTTCCGGCATACAACAGTGGCAAGTAAAATTCCAAGATCAGTGTCCACACAAGCTTGTGAGCTGGCTGGTCCATTGTGTCCACTGTGTATTACTCACCTCAGCTGGAAGATAAATCCTTAACTACGTATATTATATAATGCCCTTACTTGCACGCACTGTTAACTGGCACAGCGCACTGCTAGAACAGCACACATGCAGGGTTGAGTTCTCTGAACCAGTCTATATATGCATACTTGACAGTTTCACTAGCTGTTTTATGCATTCACGGCACCAAAACCTGCACCTGGTGTTTAAGACACACACTCCTGCACTTAAACGCTGCTTCCCTGCATTGACTATGTACACAGGATGTTTATCCACTTATTCCTAACACAGAAAATAACCCTGGGCCCTTGGGAATACCCTGTAGACTCCTGTCTCCCCCATAATAAAACAGTATTTTATTGTTACTGTGCTTTTATCTAATTAGTGTGGTGTGATAAACAGTGCCCTCATTACGATCCCCTTCTTTCTCCAGGCACAAAGGACCTGTGGCTCAGTGAAAGGGAAAGGATCAGAGCTAACCCTAGTCTGAAGACCTTCAAAAATAAGAGCAAATCATGCGACTATCCCGAAGTAGACGCCAGTATCCACAATAGATCTCGCCCTCATCAACTGGATGAATTTCCTCGAACCATTGTTGCAAGCACCTTTAGACGGCATTCTGGACAGAGAGTTGACTCCTTCTATGACCCAGGCACTGGCGTGAATGGCACGGACCATAGTGGCTTGGGAAGAAGGAAGGTTGGTGCAGTGACTACTAACGGTGGGTCCAGCGGTAACGGGTATGCTGGGCTGCCAAACCGCATGCGTCAAAGGCATGATTATGGGCGAAGAATGCAGAAGAGGCAATCATGGCCTTCCTTCTATACCGATCCAAGAGAAGTTACACTCCAGCCATCTGCAGCCGATGATGAGGATGAAGAAGGCAGTGGAGTCCTTTCCAAGAAAGTGCTACGCCAGAAGGTCGACAGTCTCCTGGACTTTCTAATTTCAGAACGAGATCATCCAGGCATAATGTCTGCATCCCTTTCAGGGCTTCTCCCCCCTCTAGCCTGCTGTTTGAAGCTCTCCCCAGCTGATGTGACCGCAGTCTACAACGGTCAAAAGTCAAAAGTTGGTGACCGGGCAGGCCCTGACCTTGGGGTGCTACAGACAGTCGATCTTATGAAGGAATGTGGCTACTCTGTTCTTGAAGAAGCACCTTTCAGGGTGGAGTTGGAGAAATCCCTGCTGAAGGTGCACTTTCATGTTAAAGTAAAGAATGAGCCTCTGTTGAGACAAATGGAATCGCGATATGCTGTTTTAGAGGTCAGTGTGGTTGTGGGTATGCAGTGTCCTGTCCGTGTAGGCACCTACTATATATAGTCCATTGGGGTTAATGTTTACAAAGAGCTATTATAGGTAATTTAATTGTCGTTTCGTTTTCGTTTCGTCGTTTAATTGACTATCTTTTTCTCCACAGCAATGTATATATTAAAATTCAATGTATTGTCAATTCAATGTATTGTTGACATAGCACAATGTATGTATATATACAATGTATAGGATGAACAGAGTGGGGTGTTACCCGATATCCCTTGTTAGAGGCCTAGCTGTCATTGATGAATGGGACCCTAATCACCATGTGTTACCAACGTGTACTTTACATGTACACATGTGTAGTGCTTATAGAGGCTTCTAAATGAGCATTGTGCGCATTCCTAATGCATGCTGTGTTTTGGCTAATACTGTTATAGGCTAAATTTGTACTCTGTTATATAAGGAAGCAGATGATCTTTGGTAGTGTTGATGACCTTTTAATACCCTCTGCTGTCCCCATAATATGCACAGATGGTTGCCAACTGCAGTGGTGATGACCACCAACTGGAGGAGGACATTGATTGCTATGGTAACCTGTTAGCAAACCCCATAGTATCTGCCCACCACACGAATCTTTGTTCAGTGTACCACCGTTACCATGGAAGCACGGCTGGCTTTAGAAAGTACCTAGAAACCACTGGTATTGCGGCAAATGTTAACCTTCCTGCCAGAGCACATTTTTCATTCCAGAAAAGTTACAAATGTACACTAAAGCAGTTACTGGAGAGAGGACATACAGGGGTAGACAGCAGTTACGGCAAATTACAAGGTTTTACAGACATTGACATCCTCGCGATTGCATTTCAGCTCTTGTTAGCGATGTCATTCTTGGAAGAAAATGGTGTTGAAGGGCTGTATGTGACCGCGGAGTGTGTGTGCATCACAGAAGAAGGCATTTTGCTCCTGGACGCAGAGCAAGCTGTCCGAAACTTCTCCTGCAACCTCAAGGAGACAGGTTGGGGTGACACATACAAAGAGGGAGAAAATGGATACCCTGAGACAAGCATCAGCGTGCAAAGCATTGGAAGACTGTGCCAGGAGCTTGCACAATTCGCCCCTTTGCCACTCCCCTCAGGCGCTAGCTCCGTGTGCAGTGGCAGTATGTTAGCAGCGTCTCTGTCACACTCTGATGACTTCCTGTGTTTTCTGCGTGCGCTTGCTGGTGCCAGCTCCGCCCCCTTGTCACCCTGTGCTGGTCTCCACATGGCCTACTGTCTGCTCCGGCGACACAGTATGAGTTTGTGGTTGTCTGAGAATAAGTGCCAGAGGTGGCTTGCGTCTGAGATCCTGACACTGTACTTCTCTCTTACCGCTGATGACGACGACGTTCCTACAGATGCACACGCACTGGACAAGTCAGGTAGCTTCTTTCAACGTCGTTTAATTGACTATCTTTTTCTGCTGCAAGCAGATGCGAAGAATCTTTGGTATGGAGCACAGACAATAAGGAACTTCACACAGTAACACTGAACTATATACTCAAATGTAAACTATGATATACTCTACTATATTATATATATATGATCTGTCTTTATACATTATATATAACATCGTTCACTGTATACCATGTACGTGCATACGTACATACGTGTGCGCACAGGAGTAGTGGCTTTGCTACCTGTGCAATGCATTCCAAAGGCACAGTCCGTGAGGTCACTGTCTATATCGTTGCCAGGTTGCCATATGCGTATATAATGCCCTTTATGCAAATGATAATAACTTTTATTTTTATGCCACCTTTGCCAGCTTTTTATGTTAAATTGAATTAAGTATATCTATGTATATAGCTGCTATGAATTTCTTTAATACAATTAAATTAAGTGGTATAAATATTCTGCAACATGACAGTGAACTGTGGTATACATGCCCTGGGATCTGTTCCTGATGCGGAATCTTGTAAGAGTCTAGCGATCCATGTACATACATACACATGTTGCAGCAAAGACAACCCACTGTTAGAAGACCGTCGCATGCAATGTGTGTATAATCGTGAACGGAAAACTTGAAATGACTGCAGCTAATAACATAGTCGACAATAAACTACAAGAAAAATAATTAAAGTAAAAATGTGTGTCAGGTCTTGTTCATCAGCCATCAGTGAGTATGTGAACATCTGGCTCAACACTATTCACACAACATACATACAACAATATACATACATACATACATACGTACGTACGTTCATAATACGTACACAGCTTAGTAAGGAGGCAGGTTACATGGTGACTTCATGTGTGAAGCTACAGGGGATAATGCAAAAAACCACTCGCTTTGCAGAAAGCGCTGGCGCAGTAAAAATCAAAAAAGGGTCAAAGAACCCCCCCCCCCCCCTGGTGCATCCAGTCATGTATTCCTGCACATCAGTGCAATACAGCGAGCTACACACACACACACA
>MKWU01007603.1_pt1 | contig 10263 bp, 8 predicted proteins | sample 809101 | NCBI WGS metagenome assembly MKWU01 (sample SAMN05860141, study PRJNA318959) | sponge metagenome | host: Aplysina aerophoba | place: Slovenia: Piran, Adriatic Sea, Gulf of Piran | collected 2013-05-07
AAACAGTTCAAGAATCACCCGAAACACCTCATTATCTAGCACAATACTCAGGATATTCACCGCTAACCCCCTTCTTCTTGCATATGCACCCACTCCATTCACTACACGCTTGCACATTAGCACTACATGAAGAGAACAATCTTACTTGAGGATCAGCTAGTACAACTTGCACATTCGGATTCTTTTCCTTCAGAAACATTGAGACACCTAGGTGACAGCAGTAAAAACATGGAGATGCATGCCCCATCTGCTAAATGTGAAAGTCAAGACACTTGACATACATTTGCAATGTTAACCTTATTATTAAGTGTTAGTTATATGGAGAGATTCTGCTACAGATGCACACATTCATCATGACACTACACTACATTTCCTATTTGGGACTTGTGTTCCTTTTATCTTGGCACCAACAATGTTTCCTAAATGTTGCCATTAGTTCATCACAGCTCCCACGCTGCACTGCTTAACTAAATCCACAGTTTGTTCATCATCTGTATCAGGACACCATTAGCACAGTAACATCTGGCTGAGATTCCTACATGTACAGTGACTCTGTACGGTCAATCTACCCTAAACACTTACAAACACCTACCTACCAGCAATTGTCCCTCCTGTACCAGTTCCAAAGGTCACTGCATCCACATTCCCATCTAATGCATGTGTGATTCACCATATGAACAATAGACATTTCTTTCTTCTGCTTTAGTAAAGGCTGAATATATTAACAAAATCATTTGGATACATCGCAGGACAGCTGTGGACTTGATACATTGTTTCACCAACATTCGCTGGAGCATACATATGTAAATTATGCAAATCATAAAGTAGAGGTTCACAAATCAGGACAGGTATAAAAATCATACAAGCACTACTGACCATTGTATGGCATCTAGATGAAACAAAACAAATGCCTATCATACCTGTCTGGGACCATATTTCAGGTCCCGTAGTTTCATAGTGAGCTTGTCGATTTGCAGTGTTATCAAACTGATTAGTCCAAATAGCATTGTCCAGTGAATCTGCAAATCGCTTTGCCTGCGCATAGCAATAGTGATAAAAAACAAAATTACTGACCTACACTACTAGACTACTAGTACACAGGAACTACATTAGTTGGATAGCAGCTAACTTGCAGTTAACTTGCACACAAAATTTTAACGTACTAATAGAATTATCTAGTAGCACAGCAACACCATCAATTGAACATTACTAAAAAAAAGCCCATGTACGAGCTATGCTCTGAAATGCTAACAATTTGTGCAATTCATTTACATAAATGAAGCTTAAACATGCATGGATTACATACGGGTGCACGCATGGCACATACGTACGTAGGTTGCCCTACAAGTGTGCATACACCAGTACACTGTTTTCTTTAATGTGCCATGCAAACAGAAGTATTTATCCCTTATCATCCTAGTCCACTCACTTGGTGGTTGTAATTGTCAGGATTCTCAAAAGGTACAGCTGGAACAGGACGAACATCAGCCCCTAAAACTTTCAAGGCATCAACTTTTTCCTGTGTAGCAGGATGAGTTACAGGTAAGCAAGTTACTTATACAGCTGCAATCATTTTTGCGGTGTGTAAGGTACAGACAGTTTGCTGTCTTTGCACTTTGAATACGTATTTAAAATGTCTCTGCATGGCATTCAGCTTAGTGACTGGCTGTGTTAGCCTTCAGAGTACTCACCTTAGATTGGGTATCAGGCATAAAAATGACACACTTGTATCCCAGAGAATTGCAAATATGTGCTAGACCAATACCTACAACAACAAAAGGGTGACCTCTTTTGCATACACACATACACAGACTGTATCAACAATTATGTATACTTGCTGCCAAAAGTGCCACAAGCTCCAAAACAATAATATAAGCTACATTTGTGGACTGTATCTAAAGATTTCATAGACCTATCCTTGCTCACCAACCACTACAGAACACAAAATTAAATGATACATACAACGATATGTTGCAACTGAATGGTACACACCATTATATATGTTAATGGACTGTAGGACAAATATAACAGATGGAGGATATGACTTGCTGGAGGTTGTGAGTTAGCCTGGCTCCTCTTAATTTCTCACCAAATTCAAGGACTGTTGACCAATGGGGTTGTTGATGACTACAGTAAGCACCAGTTCATGATGTTGAAACTACAGTGTTACAGTAAATTTCCATTTAATGTTTTGCTGGTGTGAAAACTTGAGTTCGTAGTCAGCCGTCAACATTAACCCCTAATGTCCCGGTGGCATATAAATTGGATAATTGATTTCTGTTTAGTAGTAATACAAATCTAGTTTGTAACGAGATTTGGGGAGGGAAAGGCCCATTGGATACCCCAAAATAGTAATTGACCTTCAAATACGGAGCCCCGACGCACTCACCTTTGAACCATGCCACACTGAAATGGATGGAGATTGACTCCACTGAAAGTGACGATGACGATCCTATATACATACCTAAACCTAAGCGACAACAACCTCCAATCCCATTTAGAAGCAATTCAAGACCCACTAACACAGAAGACAACCATCTTGAGCGCCAATTTTGAGGCCTCCCTTCAAGCCGTATGTGAAGAACAAGATGATATCGCTACTGGATACTTACACAGCCAACAGCCAAGCAGCTCTAGGACAGCTGTCTCCGACGTCACACATGGCAGAGGAGGCACAGCAGGCAGAGGTAGAACAGCCAAAGCGATGAAGCAAAACCAAATCCGAAGACATCAGTACCAAGGACGTTCACTTTACTGCAAGACTACCTTTCACTAATCATAGTGTAGGAATTCATCTACCAGCTGAAGTTACACACATATCAGAGGAAACTCTTTTCAAGTTGTTCTTCGATACAGAGGTCGTCCAGGAGATCTGTAGATGCTGAGCGTCTGAAGGAGAAGAAGCCACAGATGTACCACAGCTACTAGGGAATGTTTCTTTCTGATTTTTAATAGATGGATGGTCTTAATCATTTTGGTTACTGCAAGATACCGCAATACCAAATAGCTTGGAGCCCTGGTAGCCTGTGCTATGGCCCTTTTGTTGCTGCAGTGATGAGTTGTAATTGATTTCAAAGCCTCATGTCATTCTTGCATGTTGTTGATGCAGCCACAGAAGAGAAGCTCCAGGGAGGAGACAAACTTGCAGAAGACCAGGCTCTCATCAATTACATCCAACAGGGATGTATTGACGAACGGATGGTAAAATCCAAGGCTTGCTTCTCTTTCAAACAGTATTTGAGGAACAAGCCAACAAAGTGGGAGTTCAAGCTGTGGTGTTTATGAACATGACCTGGGCTATGATGTTGTGATGACACTGTCCAAAGAAATCAAGTTTAAGAGGGGGACCCCACAAAGTAGAAGCAATGAAGCCATCTTCAGTTTCGGTATACACCAGCCTCACTATCTGTAAACATGACAGCAGGAACCGAGCAAAACTCAAAGAGTAATATGGACAGATGCAAAGTTCCCTTTCTCCCCTCAAATGGCCACCTAAATTCAGATTATTGTTTACAATCTGAATTCAATGTCTGCAATTCCCACTGCAAAGGCTTTCAGAAAAGTCATCCATGGCGAACCATAACATACTAGCTACCAACGCTGTTCAAGAAGTGACAGCCACAAGACTAGACAAACTTCAAATGGAAATTTCACAGTACGTTATCCCAATATTATATCTGTACCTGTTATTTATTGCAAGCCTGTGTGCATGCATGGGGGTGGTACTTCATGTACCGTTCATGACTATTAATATGCATTGTATGACATATGTTCCAATATTATATTTGCCTTGGTATAGTGTTAACGGACGTGTTAGTATTATGGTTAGGGTTAGGGTTTGGTATTATTTTATAATTCATGATCGGTACATGAAGTAACGGCCATGCATGGAGGTCTGAGGATTTGACAAAGAAAGAGTACTACTTCCTTGTGTTTTACATGAAAGAATATTAATGGCCTATTCCCACATTTATTGCTGTGTGGCAAAAATTAGCTCTCACAAATGCAAAACATTCACATTCCAACATTCGGATGACTGATACATTGTACAGTGCATCAGTGCTGCCCACGTATTATAACTCCCCACAACTGCCAGTCTAGCTGACACAACAACAATAACTCTTGGATAAATGTAGTCCAATCTAATATGTTACTTTGTTGTTGCATGTGTTGTGGTCAGTTACAGTACATCCCCTAAAATATAATGGTCTATGGGTGTACGCATGCCCATTTGCGCGCCTGTTTTACACTCATAATACATTTTACAAAGTACGCCCGTACGTATCTGTGTGTGAGAACCGCAAGTTAACTGTGCTATGCCTGTAGCATGTGCCAGATGCTAAAGGTGCAAATTGTAAGGAATCGTTGTCGAACTTGCCAAGGTGTTACTCAGTTTAGTTCTGTGGTTCAGCTTTATTTAGACTTACTCTGGTGATTACGCATCTCTCAGAGTGTCTAGTCCGACTATGACAAACAGATTATTCTCTTCTATCGCTGTTCAAGCATAAGCTATGAAGGAATTGAATAAAATCTGGCAGAAGGGAGTCACTCAACCACTAAAGCTGGTGTGTACAAATTCATCCAGCAATAAGAAGTAAAAGGTACAATCATGCATGCACCTGGAAGCTGTCAAACCTCCAAAATGACAACAGAGACAGTGAGAATTGTCAAAGAACGTATGGAAAAGATGATGATGACAAACAGGGAAGGAACTGTAGACGTTGCTTGCCAAGGATGACATCACAATCACATCAATGAAAGCTCTTAGGTGGCAGACAGAGCTAAGCTGGACTTCTGAATCTATGAAGAACTACCCAATGACTCGGGATGCGAACAAAGAGAAATGACTGGAGCGGGCACAGAAAAATAAGGACATGTCATTTGATGATCTCATTTACACAGATGAAACTACTGTGAACATTGAGAGACACGATGAACATGCTGCTACAAAAAAGGACAGAAACCAAGATACAAGCCAAGGCAAAAGACCCTGTAAAGGTTTATGTCTGAGCAGGGATCAGCTGTTAAGCCCACATAAATCTGTGCATCTTTGAGGGGAAGATGACCGTGTCTCTCTTTATCTCTATTTCGTACAAATCAATAGTACGTTTAATCAAGGATGTGAATCCAGATTGGCACCGCTTTGTTTAGGACAACAATGCAAAGCATTGCTCCAATTTGGCCAAAACGTTTATGTCATTCGTGGGGTAAACTGGTGGTCAACACCACCCATAGTCTCCAGATCTCAACCCTGTTCTAGACACAACATACAAAACACAACTTACCAGTGTTTCCTGCAGTCCCTTCAACTACGGTTCCACCTTCACAGAGGGCACCTATTGGCAACAGCAGGAGTTAGGTAAAAGCCTTTTAACTGCAACCTAACAGTTTCTATGCATCTTCAAGGAATATAATTTTCAGTTTCTAGTTTAAAGTATGGTGATGACTGCCATATGATAAACCAGGTTCTGTCCTAAACTCTGCTACAGAACATTGGGTATGGTTATGTGTACTTGTGCACATGGTTTGATCTACAAGTGGAAACAGATGACAGCAATGCTTGAATGCAATGTGTGTACCCACCTGTCTGTTCAGCTTGCCTGATGAGAAATAATGCTGCGCGATCCTTTACAGAACCTCCAGGATTAAGGTGTTCAGCCTTCACTAGTATATTACAGTTCGTTTCCTCACTTACTCGATTCAGCTTCACCAGTGGTGTGCTACATGAAGAACAATGACAGTGCACATCTCTTACTAAAAGTGAGTAGTAATTTATCACATGGGAGTGGCGCACCACTCTTATATGCTGGAACTAGTACAGCAGGGCTGGGAAAATGAGGGGAAGTATCCTGACTGGAAGACAGCCGGTGCTTGCAGCACCTTTCAATGCCATAGGATACATTTTGGTTTCTGTCTCATACATAAGGGGGCACCGTCAGGATAAAATATGCTTTAATAAATCTTGATATAACATGGTCATTGCTCCCAACAACTGTTGGTTTCTTTCTGCTTCCCATTCATCTCTAAAGCTCTTATTTGCTCTTCTAGTCACTGTACTCCCTTCTTGCACTTTCCTGTGCCACTGTCTTTCATGATTTGTAGGCTTCAGAACGAAATTACATTCCTCTAGAGTCCGATACCTTCTGTGCACATACATCAGGATTCCTGAGGTGAGGACTTGCTGAACTACAAGAGCCTGGAATGCTACCAGAGATTCACTGCTGGATGGGTGAGAGACATCTTGGTGTGTGCTGAGGCTGGTGGTCGACGAGTTCTCACTGCTAAGGTATGGTATGGTGATGAATGGTCACATAGGCGTGCAGTTGTCTAGCTACATAACAGCATAAGAGTATATATAAGAGCATCCAGGTAGCTGCTCTATATTCGCACTTCAGGTCAACCATTCTCAGAGAATGAGGGAGAAGCCACTACTTCCATGGGCCATTGCTGAGGCTTCAGGGCAGATCCTGGCAGGTCACTGCAACTGCATGGCAGGTCTGGGAAAGACCTGTAGTCATGTTGCTTCACCCTTGTGGGCTGTTGAAACTGGTGTTCGCCGTAGAGACTCAATGTCTGTGACACAAGGGCTTATTGGGTTCTACCACCATCAGTGAAGGAAGTGCCATATGCTCCTCTTAGCCAAATCAACTTCCAAAGCAAGGCCAGCTCACTGGCTGCATTTAAAATCCCTGATCAGTCAGCTTGTCTGCCTTCATCGTCAGCCTCATCTTCATCCACTAGTCATACACACGAGAAAATCGAGCCTCCTTGAAAATGGATTGTTTGTTTGCTTCACTGTCAGTTTGCTCCGCCAAGCCTGCAATTCTTTCTCTTGTGAAGAGCTACTCTTCTAGCTACATTCCAAAGTCACTTGCACCAGATTTGCCTCCAGTGCTAACAGATCTTTTCAAGCCAGAGTATCTAAATAGTAATTTTGGTGATTCGCTTCAAATGGCCTCTGACACAGAAATTCCAGTGAGCGTAAAGCAGTGTGAAGCATCAGAGGCTGCAACAAGAGGTCAAGCTAATTCTCGGGTATGGTTTCGAATGAGAATTGGGAGAATCACTGCATCCAAATTGAAAGCAGTTTGCTCCACTGATCCAGCTATGCCATCATTATGTCTGATGTCAGTCTGTCATCCCAGACTGCCGCAGTTCCAAACAACTGCCACTATTTGCGAGCATGAGAGCAAGGCACGAGAGAAGTATAAGTCAATGTACACCCTACTGCATCAGCAGTTTTCGATAACAGTGTGTGGATTCTTTATCCACCCTGATCACCCTTTCATGGGTACCTCACCAGATGGTTTAGTCAGCCTTTGTTGTGGTGAAGAAATTTGTGAAATCAAGGTCAGAGTCATAGCATTCATACATGTCCATGCATGGAATGCGGAATGTTATGGTACTGTTTTCTCACTGCAGTGTCCATACTCCCACCGCAATGACACCATTGAGGATGCTGCAGATAGCCCGCAGTTATGCTTGGAGACAATTAAAGGGGAGGGATATCAGTTGAAGAGAGCTCATACCTACTATTTTCAGGTATATATCTGCATGTCCTCATATAGACGCCCGTGAACGTGTGTATGTGTATTTATCATATTCACTTATGATATATAGGTACAGTGTCAATTGTTCTGCACAAGAAGGATGTACTGCGACTTTGTGGTGTAGACCAATGACGATGTACACATAGAGAGAATTTATCCCAATGAAGAGTTGTGGCTTTCTTGTCTTGACAAAGCCCACTTCTTTTTTGGGAGCGCAATATTGCCGGAATTGATTGGAAAGTGATTATCTCATCCAGCAAGAGCTCCAGTCACACTCACCACCCCTGCACTTGATTCATTCTCCAAGCACCAACACTGCTAGAGAGACACTCTACTGTTATTGCAGAGGGCCAGAAAGTGGAGCAAAGATAGCATGTGACAATGCCACATGCCCTTACGGGTGGTTTCATTTTGAGTGTTTGAAACTTATCGCATCCCCAAGAAGTGGTTTTGCCCTGATTGCAGAAACATTCCAAAGTAAATACATAGAGAAATGTACAAACCAACTACATATATGTATACACATATAATCGTACCTTATACCGACTATGCACTGCTAGTAGAAAATTATAATTCAATCAAATTGCACAATGGAATCACAAAAATTTACAAGGCCACAACATGCATGTACAATCTTATCTAGTGTTGGTGCACTCCCATTCTTTGACATCACAAAGTCAATTGGCTGAGTTGCACCGAGTATTGAGTACTTCTGACGAATAAGTCCAATGACACGCTCTACATGAATCCAAACATGGCAATTTGTCTTGTTTGTTCTACCTCAATACCTGTAAAAGTTGCTTTTTTCCCTTTGTGCAGGGAGGCATTGTAACCTGAGCACAATACATGCCTACAGACTCCTGGATATCAAATCCTCTATCAGCTAGGATTGTGTCACCAGGTAGGAGATAATTCAAGATGTCGCCGTTCTCAGTCAGATGCTTATCGCTCACTCTCCCTCCCCAACCCTCCGAAATGAAGCAAACTGTGCCTTGTGGGGTTATCCCAATCAAATACTTCGCAGTGTTATGGTGTTTGTATGCTGAATATGTCAGTGCTCTCGCAAGTAAGTTAGATGGGTGCTTCAAAAATATATCAAAGCAGTCAATAATGACTGCACAAGAGGGGCAATACTTACGAAATTCCACTGACATTGTGCTGCGTAGAATATCACAATCAGACCATAAAATATGGGGTTTCAACATCACATACAGTACCTCAATAACATGTGAGAAAATACGAGAAATGGTGCTTTTGTGCACACCAAAGCGATATGCCAGGTCTTGCCCTGACAGGTTCATCCTGAGGCACATTAGTGTCATGAGAAGCTGCTGGAACTGAGTAAGTGCACTATGCTCGAGCAAGCCTGGCTGTACGAGGTCTAGCAAAATGGAAAAACTTGCCAGGTTGGCAATCCTGTGTAAAAACTGACTTTCCCGTCATTATTGCAGAAGGAAGCTTAATCTAACTTCTTTGCATTCAGTTCCTTCTCAGTGTAATGATAGTTTGCACGGCTGTGCCACTCTCCACATCACTGCACTACTACTATCACTATCTCCTTCAACACATCTCCTTTTCGCATACCTCTCAGTAGCCCTAGCATACCTCTCTCCTCCCGCCTCTTTCTGTTCACTGTGTCCCAAACGCCTTGATGGAACCCAATCTGGGTGTGTAGTCTGATATAATGAGCTAGGTTTCCCACTGATGAAGTGGTCAAAGCATACCCGAGTGTGCTCGTAGTTCTCAGGCTTAATATCCTGTCTACGAATTACCGACAGCTATTCTCGCCGTCTTTGCTCGATTACCTGCCTTGTCTGTTTGCCTTGATGAGTAATAATGGATGGAAGACGGTAAAAACTATAACCCTTGTCCCTGTCAGCTCTCTTCCCGCAGCCGATAATGGCGCAAAAGTTCACCATCGTGTATATAGACGCGGTACCTGTATTCCAACATGGCCGACGCCGATATTTTGCAATATTTATTGTGCAACTGCAACCGGTCTATTAAGATGCAGTACTGCTACTGTTGGAAAACGTACACAACCATTCACCGTGCAGGAAATGACAAGACAAAATTCAGAGCTGACAACACAATCTTTTCATACAGAAATGAGCAATACTCACTTTCCAATGGCACCTTGGAATCCATTAACAGTTACACTGTGCAGGTTCTAGCCGAGAGGACGAAACGTGCACATAGAGTCGGCATACACAAACACACACATACATACACATGAGTTTCACTGAGGTCGCTGCAATGGTAGTTACACTCTGGAATAGTCACTAATCTAATACCTTCAACTGCATTATAGGAGCCACCGGCAAATTCCAAAGAGATCTCCCACAAAACGGCACTACAACACTACACTGTGATTACCTTTCTAACATATACCCTACAAATAGTCAAGCTCACCCTCGCAATTCGCAACAAACGTCTTAAGCACGAGTGCAGATTGGTACGGTTGCGAGCCAGCACAAACCGAACATGCACCACTCACAGCACACACTAAGCACGGCCTTGCTACGGCGACAGTGATAATATCACTAACATTGCGGCGGATTGGCAGCACCGCCTCAGCGAATGGAACACCAATAAAACTTGTAAAGTCACCTAAATTGAGTTTAAACCTTTCAGTCATGAAGACACTTAACTCGCGTTACTGTATGCACTATCTCTTACCTTAGCGCGAATGACTATTCGCGTCAGAGATGCA
>MKWU01007604.1_pt1 | contig 10261 bp, 6 predicted proteins | sample 809101 | NCBI WGS metagenome assembly MKWU01 (sample SAMN05860141, study PRJNA318959) | sponge metagenome | host: Aplysina aerophoba | place: Slovenia: Piran, Adriatic Sea, Gulf of Piran | collected 2013-05-07
CCACGGCGACCTGAATCGCGCCGGTGCGCTTCCGGAGATCGAGCGTGGAGGCGGTCTCATTCACTGCGGCGGCGCCCGCCTCGACTTCGACCAGCTCCAGCGCGTCGTGGATTCCGAGATGTTTCAGTGCGTCGAGGCGCAGATCGGGATGCGGGCGGTCCCGAAACAGGCCGTAGTGCTCGGCGCGCACGGACTCCAGTTCGCGCCAGATGCGGTTGATGGGGATCTCGTAGCTTTCGAGCGCCTTGGCGAACAACTCGAGTGACGCCTCGAATTCCTCGACGACGACGTCATTGGCGCCGAGCGCCAGCAGGTCGTCGATCGCCCGTACGTAGCGCGTGCGGACCACGATGTGGACGGAAGGGTTCAGCTCGCGCGCGAGCGCCACCCCGCGCCGTTCGTCGCTGGGGGAGTTGATCGTGAAGAAGATCGTGCGCGCCCGGCGCAGCCGCACGTGGTCGAGGACCGCCGGTTGGGTGCCGTTCCCGAAGAGAACCGGGATGCCGTCGGCGCGGGCGCGGCGGATGAGTTCCGGGTTCTGGTCGACGACGATGCAGGCGATGCCCGCCGCCTGCAGTACCCGCGCCAGGTACCGGCCGGCGAGGCCGTAGCCGACGACGACCGTGTGATCCGCCGCCCCGTGGATCGCTTCGCTGTCCGGGTGCCATTCGTGGGGCCGGCGACGGTCCACCCACTCGACGATCGCGGGGCCGGCGCGAATCAGGAAGGGCGCGGCGATCATGGACAGCACGGCGGTGCTCAGGAACAACTGGTAGTCCGCGCCCCGGAACAGACCGAGCGGAATGCCGACCGCCGCGAGCAGGAAGGCGAACTCGCCGACGTGGCCGAGCCCGACGCCGGTGGCGAGCGCCGTGGAGAGCCGGCCGCCGGCCGCCAGCACTCCGGCGGCCGCGAGCAGCGCCTTCACCGCCAGGGCCGCCACTCCCAGCCCGACCACGAGCACGGGGTTCCCCGCCAGGACCGCCGGATCGAGCAGCATCCCGATCGAGCTGAAGAACACCCCGGTGAACAACGCGCGAAAGGGCAGCACGTCGGACAGCGCCTGCACCCCGTACTCGGACTCCGACAGGATGAGACCGGCGAGAAACGCCCCGATCGCCAGCGAGAAACCCGCGGTGTGGGTGACAAGGGCGGCGCCGAGCCCGAAGAACCCGACGCAGAGGGTGAACAGTTCGCGGTCCTTGAGCAGCGTGATGCGGTCGAGGACCCACGGCGTCAGGAGGCGTCCGAAGAAGATCAGCGCCGCGACGATCACCAGACCGCGGACGAGTTGGGTGAGCGCGGCCGTGGCTGCCTCCCCCTGGAAACCGGCCACCAGGGGCAGCAGCAGGACGAGGGGAAGGACGGAGAGGTCCTGAAAGATCAACAGGCTGATCGAGGCCTGCCCGTGCGGCGTCTCGAGTTCCTCCCGGTCGGCGATCGTCTTGGCAACGATCGCCGTGGAAGACATCGCTCCGAGAGCGCCGTAGAACAGGGCGTAGGGCGCGGGGACCCCGAACGCCATGGCGGCGAGAGCCACGACGGCGATGGTCCCGCCCACCTGGACCCCACCCCCGAGGAACACCATGCGGGCCCAATCCCGAACCTGGGAGAGCGACAACTCGAGGCCGACCGCGAACAGCAGCAGGGCGACGCCGAGTTCGGTCAGGGTCTCGATGTTCTCGGGAACCGCGATCAGCCCGAGTCCGGCGGGGCCGACCAGCACCCCGGCAAGTACGAATCCCAGGAGCGGCGGGGCATTGAGCCGGTGGGCCAGCGCCACGATGGGGATCGCGAGGCCCACCAGCAGGGCCAGGTCCCGCAGGAGGCCGACTTCGGTCAGGGCGGGGCTCCGGGTGCGGGGGCGGGAACCGATTCGTCAAGCAGCCGGCCGACGGCCCGGCGATAACCGGCGAGCGCCCGCAGGGTCAGCGGACCCGGCCGGCCGGTCCCGATGCTCCGGCGCGGCTCGCCGGGCGCCACCGACCAGGTCACCGGCAGCACCTCCCGGGAGGAACTGGTCAGGAAGGCCTCGTCGGCGCCAGGGAGCCAGCCGGGTCCGAGGGGCGTCTCGTCGAACGGGATGTCCAGCTCTCGCAGGACCTCCAGAACGAGCGCCCGGGTGATCCCGGGGAGCAGGCCATCCCCGAGCGGGGGGGTGAGGATCACGCCGTCGTCCACCAGGAAGAGGTTCGAGGTCGCGCCCTCGGTCAGATCGCCGCCGCTTCCGCGGATGACGGCCTCGTGCGCCCCGGCGGCTTCGGCTTCCCGGACGGCGAGCCGGGCCCCCAGCAGATTGTGGGTCTTGACGTCGGCCGGGAGCCCGCCGGGCGCCGCGCGAACCCAGCCGGAGAGCAGCACTCCGACCCCCTCGCGTTCGGGGTCCACCGGAAGCGGCGGCAGCGGCCGCACCAGGATGATCAGCGAGGGTGCGCCTCCCTGGGACCCCGCGGTGAGGATCACGCGGAGCGAGTGTTCGCCGGTGATGCCGGCGGCCTCCTGCGTGGCGCGCAGCCGCGCCGTGATCCCGGCGTCCGGGATGTCGAGCGGAATCTCCAGGAACTTCGCCGAGTGGCGGAGCCGGGTCAGGTGCCGCGCGAAGAGGAACGGGACGTGGCCGTAGGTCCGCAGGTTCTCGTAGACTGCCTCGCCGTAGAGGAACCCGGCGTCCACTGGGCTCACCCGCGCCTCGTGCGCGGGTCCGATCCAGCCATCCACGTTCGCCCACCCGCCCGTCATCCGGCCACTGTACCGGGAACCTTAGGGACCGCCGACCTTCAGACCGGCACCGCCGCCCAGAGGGCCCCAAAACGGCCTACAGTCCAGCGGTCGGAGGGTACGTAGCGTAGCCGGACCGCCCACGCTCAGAATGCTTGTCCGCCGGAGCCAGACGCTCCCCGCATGCGCCTTCGAGGGTGTCGCTCTCGTCTATTGGGCGCCTTGTGGTGCGGGCCAGAAGGCCTGCCAGGCCGCTTCCAGGTCATTCCCTGGTGCCGCGCGACACCCTGGCACGATGGGTAGAAGCCATGCTCCGGTCTCCTGGCACCCGATGAGCTTGACAGAGGAATCGGTCTCCAACCAGAGTCGGCCAAGTATGTAACCGGTCAGCGCGTCAAATTTGTCGTCGTTGGTTGGCTGCGGGCAAGAACCCCAGTCCGGACACCATCTCGTCTGGAGAACTTGCCACAGAGATTCGCGAACGGATGGTCGCTTCTTGTATTCCCAGCCATCCTTCGGCGGTTGCTTACACCACAGCCAAGCTGCCACACCGGGGTGGAACTCCACGACGGATGCGCCGGTCAGATGTTCTGGCCTTTCCCAAGATTCGGTCAGAAGCCGGAACGGCAAATCACACTCCTGGTCAAAGGAACCTACGCGTGGCAGCCCGAGGAGTGACCTCGTGATGGTCCAATGTGGACACCCGGCGTACGGCAGAACGGAAATCCCCTCTGGAACCTCAAGAATCGTTGGTCTTGGTTTGCGCTTTTTCCCGACCCTTTTCTGCCGCGCAAAGAAGCACTCGATGCGGCGCCAATAGAAGTCAGCCCCAATAGCGCTCGTGCCACAAGTAGTCCCGGTCAACGGGGCGTCCCAACAAAGGAGCACTTTGGTTTTCGCGAGATCGCGCAGCAAAGCTCCAAGCTCTCGCGGGCTCTTCGTTACGAACTCGACTCGGCCATTGCCATTGTCCATGCACACGACACTGGCATTTACCGGATGGGGGTCTATGGCTACAACGCGCATGCGGTGCTCCTTCCGTTTCACGGGCTCGTCGACTGTCAGTTGGCCGTCACCGCGTCGCGAAGGAATCCCCCGGTGGCCATCCGCACACCAGACGGTGACTTCATTCAAGAAAAGCGTCCCTATCGGCGTTTAAACCCGAATCGGACACCCTCTCCGAGAAGGTCAAGCACACCGTCAGCTTCCGAACTCATCGGATTCGGTAGTACATCGATGTGGGCGTTCGCCGGATCGTGCGGATTCGCGACGTACACGACGACATAGCGGGTTCTCGACCGCGGTCGCGCCGCCTCGCGTGCGGCCCGCACCTCTGTCTCCCCCATTTCGAAACGCCGTTGGTCGCCGATGCTCGCTTTCACCTCAATCTGCCACGTCTGCTTGCGATACTCGACCCTGAAGTCAAAGCCCAACTTGTCCGACCCTTGGGATCGTCCGAGCTGCTCATCTCCGTTCTTTGAGACCCAAGCTGCGTCGATATCCTGATTCGGGAACCGTTCCTTGAGCCAATGGTAGACGGCGAGTTCGCCAAGGCGACCGATCATGTCCTTCTTGGCCTGTGGAACTCGGCGGGTCACGTTGTTCCATGGTTCTGGGTGACCGGGTCCAAGCCTGCCAGCGTGCCGAGCTCCATTCCTTTTGTCGTGCGCGAAAGCTTGTCAGCGATGACGTCCGAGATCACGGTCCAGTCGGCGGTCTTCGGGTCCACATCGCGTCCGTTGAATCGAACCGACCGCGCCTTTGCGTCCCGCTTCTCGGCCTCCTCTTTGGCCTTCGCACCAGCGACCTCGATGTCGGTGGTTTCGATTTCAAGTGTGGCCCGGTCGAGCGTTTCTTTCATTCCCTCCGGCCAGAGCCCGAGGGCAGCACACCAGTTGAGCAAACTGGCGTCATCGACTTCACGGAAGTCAATGACTCCAGATGCCTCAAGTTTGGCACGGAGCTTCGTGTCTGGAACATCCTGATCGGTCCATACTAGCGGGATCTGCCGACCGTGGAGGCCGCACCAGGTACGAACGAGCGGTGCTGCCTTCCTGGCGAATCTTGCAATAGTGGCGAGGTTTGCCTTCCGTACCTCTTGAAGCGGTGAAAGACCATTCGGGTTCTCGCCAAGGGGAGGGGCCCCGGCCTGGGTAAGCCAATCTTTCACGTGGGTAGCGACTACCTCATCCGGTACACGTTTGTACAACAGTAGCCACGCTGGATCGGACGTGATCGAACGGATCTGGTCGCGCCGCAGCGCGTACTCCGGGGCCGGCTCGCGCCGGTCGAGCTTCTTCGCCACGGTGCTGCGCAACGCTTGAATAATCTCGACTTCGTGCTTAACAACGAATTGGCGGATCTGGTCTGCGTGCAAGTGTGGGTGTGTTTCTGGCTCGCCCCCGATAGCGATAAGGCTCGCGTTGAAGGAGGCCAACGTGAGCTGCAGACGCTCACGGAAGTGCTCCGTCGTGAACGAACGTTGGCATGCGTCCATAACAGTGTCCGACGACATTCCAGAAGGTGCGAGCAGCGATGCAAGCACCTTGTGCAGAACGGTGGGATCACCGACGGCTTCCACCTCCATCCGATCGAAAGTATCAAGCGCGTCCGTACCGCTGACGAGGTGGACTACTGCCTTGATCCATGACAGATTGACATCCATCTGGTCCCCAAGGAGATCGTGGGCACCTGCCACTGCGTGATCATCAAGGTACAAGGCACGGCCCAGCCGCTCTAGGTCCGCATGTTCGATGCTTTCCTCGTTGACGGAAGCACCAGCATCCTTAAGCTCGCGGGTGAGTAGGCGCATGCTTGTCGTGATCTGCGGCAGGTCGATCGCGTCACAAATCGCCGGTAGGCAATCCTCGACAACGGCCCAGGTGACCTGCGCCACATCCCGCGCCACAACAATCGGCGTAGCGTCTGCGCGCTGGAAGAGATAGGCCCGTCGCCCCCCGTCGGGCGATATGACGGTCCCGTCCAACTCGAAATCAACATTGGTAGCGAACTGGAGGCCGACGTTGTGTAGTCTGGCTAGCAGTGATGACCGGTCTGCAGGGAGCTGCCCCGCCGCAGTACCCGTGAGCTCTTCGATTGCGAACGCAGCCATTGGACGAAACCAGGCACACACATCAAGAATCGTCGGGTCGCGAGGCAGTTCGTTGATGGGCACATTGTCGGCGCGCACATCGTAGCGAAGCTTGGAGAAGAGGCGGACGCGGTCTCCGTACAGCGCATCAAAAAGGACTCCAACACGCGCGGGATCAGCGTTCTTCACCTCCAGAATCGCGTCGCCAGCCGCCCGAATGAGCCCGGAAGCGATTGCGTCGTCGCTATCGCGCACGCAGATTGCCGGCGTTCCAGGCTTGCCGGGCGCCACCGCCAAGAGCTCACTGCCCCGCCGTACAACCAGACGCTCCGGTGCTGTGACCCCCGCGAATACGTTCGGACCAGCGGCGTACCGATCTGCGATTGCCTTCCAGGTTGCACTGTAGAGGTTAACGAACTGGCGCTCGTAATGGCGATTCACTGTCCCACTGTGGAACTGTTCGGCCAAGAAACGGGCTTGGTCAATCAGCCTCGTGCGCTCTCCGAGGACATTCAGGTGGGCATGCTTCGTTAGGCGTTCCTTTCCTACCTCACCTAGGCGCTCAATCGCCCTCGAAAGTGCAACCGCAGGCTGCCGCAAGAAATGGGGAAAGCGTTCGCCCGAGGCGGCTGCAATCCAGACGTCGCATGGGGCAAAGTGACCTCGAACCGGCCCCGACGGCTGGGGATCGTCGGCCGGCATCCATTGCTCGCTGCGCAAGAACGCAGCGACGGGGCTCGGCCATCGCCGTGTATCCCGGAAGTGGTAGTGCCTAATCCCGACGCTGAAGACGGTTTCAGGCGCGCGGTCCAGCCACTCGACGACGAGTGCTGCATACAGCTCGCGACAGTCGTTCGAGAAGCTCTCGTGGTCAGCCTGCCCGGGGAGCCACCACAGCGGCCCCTCGATCAAATACGCGCTACGGTAGGCAAGCGACGCTCCACCGGAAACAAAACGGTCTACGTCGTTCTTCCAACTTTCGGCGACCGCCTTCGGAATCTCGATCTCGCCACAGAAGGCGAAGCTCGTCAGCTCGTGCGCGCTGAATCGGCGCCGCGCGGTCTTTTTGACCGCAAATAGCCCGCGGTTGACGCCGAGTGCGGTGAGAAACTCGACCCATTGAGCCGTGCGCGCCTTGCGGAACGCTCGGTGTGATGTGCGTGCGAGGCACCGCCGCCGGAGATCGACAAGGTCGGCGACATCTGCAGGTGCCGCATCCAGAAACCGTTTGACGCGCTTGCCGAGTGTCTCGGCGGGCCACGACTCCGAAAACACTGCATCAGCAGCGGAAATCAGGCCGCCCTGAGCCGTCGGGACGAGTAGTCGGTAGTTGCGATCGCCGCCCAGGAGCCGCCGGCCCGCACGGCGCCAAATCGCGAAGGCCCACCGGAGACCGGCCACGGCCTCCTCGACCGTCGCTCCGCCATTGACGACTTGCGAAATGCGCGTCAGCACCGTCTCACCGTCGTAGGCCGATACGAGGCTACCCTCAAGAAACTCTCGGACGCGTTTCAACTCCTTGTGCCAGGGCAACGCTTCGGACGCGAAGGCGAAGTACTCTCTAAGCGGGGACGGCACCTTGAGGCCGTCGTCGGTCTCACCCTCGGTTTCATCCGACTGGCGTGGCGCCGGCGGGAAAAACAGCGACGCTTCGAGTTTCTCTCCGCGGCGCCGTCGACGTCGCGGCCTCACGCCGGTGACTTCGCCCACTGCGTCGACGGAGCGTCCGGACCTGAGCACACCGTCGCCGCAGAGGACGATTTGACGCCCCGCAAGCGGCAAAGGTGACCCGTCCATGAACTCGACGAGGTCGCGATAAAACGCTTTCCATCGTGCGATTGGCACTTTACGCCCTCGCGGCAGGGACCCAGCGAGCGATTCGGCGATTCGTGCCCGCTCGGAACATGTCGGATGTCCCAGGAACTCGTGTTGCGCGTGCTTATTCAGAAACCCAACCAGCCTGTTCGCCCGTTCGTTCCCCAAGCCGGGCCACAGTGGTGCGATGCCGCAGCTGCGACCGTGATCAGCGAGGCACTCGACGGTAAAGGTCTCCGATGCGCCAACCCATAGCCGCGCTGCACGCGGCGCGCGCCAGGCTATTGGCTCGATGCTGCGCGTGGCGTCCTGGGTCGCATCGAGGCACGGCACAATTGCTGTATCGGCGAACTCGCCAACCGAATCCGCAACGTGTTGCGCGACTGCGGTGGGCAGGTCGATGAGTCCGCCTTGTTTGTTCGGAGGTTCATCGTCGTTGACTCCGTTAAGGCTCGATACGTTGCCCCAGGCGAGCAGATCTACGGCCGCGCGAGCCGCGGCACCCTCATCGATCGCGTCTTGTCGTCTCTTAGGCGCGGTGTTCCCCGCCAGCCAGAGGACCGTTGCCGCAGCGAGGGACGCTGCTTTTTCCAGGAGCAATCGGTTTAGTTCAACGCCCGCGTCGATGGCTTTGCGGCTAGACGTAGGAAAAAACGAGCCATGAAGGTACCCGTGGAACGGCGCGGCTGCCCCTTCGCTCATGGGCAGGAAGGTGTAGAGCCTTGGTGCCACTGGACCGACGTCTGTTCGGACTGCCAGCGCAACCTCGCCATCGCCCGACCAGTCTCTCCAGCTGCCGTGCAGTTGCTTAGTCGCAACTCCGGTAGCTACGGCCGCCGCAACGGCGCGTTCCGGCACCTGTGCCTTGGTCAGGAGGAAAGTCCCTTGAGGTCCCAGATCGATGATCGACACCTTTAACGGTGAGTCGGCAAGTGGGCTTTCGGAGCGTGTTAGGACGATGCCGTCGGGAGACGCGGTGTCCGCACCCTCGACGAGAGCGGTCAAACGATTCAGGCGCTCCATAAACAGAAGCGTGGGCACGGATTGCTTCATGAGAAGGCGGAACTGCCCAAGCGCGTCCACGCGTGCCTCCTCGTCGCGCAGCACTAGGCGGACAACGGATGCGAATCCACGGCGTGCAAAAGCTCTGACTCTCGGAGGCTGCTCAGTCAGCCACCGTGGTACCGAGAACATCGGGAGGTCTGTTTCGGCGAGCTGGCCAACGCGCGCGTCATCAAAGTAGCTGCGGATCGCACTTCCGTGCTCCAGCCTGAAGCAGAACCCATCGAACGAACCCGTCACCGACGCCGGAGTAGACTGGGAGTAAATCTCCGGCGCGTCGCACACATGGTTAACGCTTCGGAAACCAAGGCCCTTGTTTCCGATTGCTTCGCCAGGAGGTTTACTTGACCTACCGATCCGCGAGAGTGCGTCCGCCTGCTTGTCCGAGAAAGGCAACCCGCGATTGGCCACGTAGACAGTGCCGAACGGGCCCTCGTCGGCTAGTAGAACTTCGATTGCGCCGTCGCGCCGTTCCGGAGGGTGGGCGTCGTTTCCGTTTTGGATGAGCTCGATCAGGCAGCGACCGTGGTAATCCGCCGCAACATGCTCGGACAGGCTCTTGTTCTGAGCGTAGGGGTCGTCGAGATACTCGGCTGTCGCTGAGTCAATCGTAGCCTTGAATGCGCGGCACCTATTTGACGCGATCTTCTCGATGAATCGCCGAGCGTGGTCTGTGGGTGCTGGACCAAGAGGGGCGGGCGCACGCGATCCGTCCGCCAACGCCGTAGAGATACCATGTCCCGCGTTTGAGCGCGGAGTTGGCATTCCTTTTCACCCCTGTTTTCTGAAGACGAGACACTGAGATTGGGGTGCATTGAAGCGCATCAGAGTCGGGCAATGCAAGGGGCAACAGTGGGGTACAGGCGGAGCAACAGGCAGTGATTGTTCCTCGTGGCAGACGAGGTTGGGGAAGACGGACGTGTGACCACAGTCATTGACAGGATCGAAGCAGAAGGCACGGCGTGAGTCGTAGGAACCCTTCGCCATACTTCGCTCCAGCCGAGCTGGAGTTCCGGATGCCAAGCGGTTCAAAGTCGGCGCTATATGGTGGAGCAACTGCGTTCCGGCAGCGTGGCGATTGGGCACGTCGCTTCTGTCGGCCCCGTTCCCCCGAGCGGGGCCAGTCTGAAGGCGCAATACTGTTGCATTTGGCGAGAGAACGCCGCGATTCGACGGCGTGTCTGCCCGTTTGGGGCACTTCAAGCAATGCTTGAGGTGCTAAAGCAACAGTTTGGGTCTGAAGGCGGGCGCCCCCGCCCCTGATACAGTCGCGAATCGGACCCATGAGAGGCAGGGCGGTTCTCACCATCGCGCTTGGTGTGGCGCTTGCTGCATCCGCCTGCGGCCCGGGGGCGCCGGAAGAGGGGCTGATCGCCATCACCGGCGGTCTCGTATATCCGGTCGGTTCCGAGCCGATTCCCGGCGGCACGGTGGTGATCCGCGACGGGAAGATCGAGGCGGTGGGCGCCGATGTTGCGGTTCCCGCGGGAGCCGAGGTGATCGACGCGGCCGGGATGAGCGTCATCCCCGGGATCATCGAGACGCATTCCCACACCGGATTCAAGGTGCTCAACA
>MKWU01007605.1_pt1 | contig 10258 bp, 10 predicted proteins | sample 809101 | NCBI WGS metagenome assembly MKWU01 (sample SAMN05860141, study PRJNA318959) | sponge metagenome | host: Aplysina aerophoba | place: Slovenia: Piran, Adriatic Sea, Gulf of Piran | collected 2013-05-07
CTCACGTACGGTAATGCACCGAGGGTAGCGGTAGTGGATTGGACGGGGACTGGTAAATGCTCCGCGTGAACCGTCAGTACCTGCTCGAAGCGTATTGGATACACCGTCTTCGGCAAGTCTGAAAAAACGGCTGATAGGTTCCACCGTTCCTGGCGCCGTTCGCGAGAACCGCCCGCGAGAAATCTCCGTGTGTCCCGTCCTGGCGCTTGAGGTAAGTACCGACGGATCCCAATTTCTCACATAACCGAAATGCCATGCGTCGTTCGAAAGGCAGCGCATCTCTCTCGCAAAGGCCGATGGGTTACCGAATGCAGTCGTTCTCGTCTGGTCGCCATGAAGAAGAACATTGAAGCCATCGGCATCCGGCAAATCCCCGAGCGCCTGGCCGCAAGTCGGTCCTACAGGCACTCCGATAAGGGGGGTGCGCGTTCCCGCGATATCCGTCGTAGGCTCAGGATACTCGGGAACGGTTGTTCCTCGTCGCGCACCCAAGACGAAGAGTCTCTCGCGCGACTGTGGCGTGCCGTAGTGGCCGGCGTTGAGCACCCTCCATGGAATTCGGATCGAGTACCCTGCGCCCTCGAATGCCTGCACAAGTTCTACGAGAAATGCTTTGTGTTTACCTACTGTGAGCCCCTTGACGTTCTCGAATACAAATGTCCTCGCCTTCAATTCGGCCACAATGCGGACGAAGTCTCGTACCAACCCGTTCCTTGGGTCGTCCAGAGCACGGTGGCCGATTAGCGAGAAACCCTGACAAGGCGCTCCGCCGAAAACGCAATCGACCGGCTGATCCTCGATTGCGGCCGCTTGCCTGATTCGCTCCCCGGATAGACCATTGACAGACTGCGCGATGGCCGTGGTCTCAGGGAAGTTGAACTTGTGTACCGCACTATGAACCGGGTCGATGTCAACCGCTGCCGCGATGTCGAATCCGGCCTGCTCGAATCCAAGGCTCAGCCCACCTGCACCGGCAAAAAGATCGATCCCAATAGGTCGTCGATTAGGACTGCCCTTCGTGTCCACCATGGTCAGATTTTAACATGAAAACCCCATATGTCGATCGACGGTCATAGCTTGCCCACAAAATCTTGTAGTCTCGTCGCTAAGGCGTCCTTGTCTGCTAGCTCGCATTGCCAAACGACGAGTGACCGCCAGCCGAGTGACTTGAGTTCATCGATCTTCGCCTGATCCCGAATAACATTCGCTTCGAGTTTCGGTCTCCAGTATTCAAGTCTCGATTTTGGAAGGTGGCCCTTCCGGCATCCATGACGGTGCCAGAAGCATCCATGCACGAAAATCGCCTTGCGACGAGCGATGAACGCAATATCCGGTTTTCCGGGTAGATCCTTGCGATGAAGTCGATAGCGATATCCCATGCGGTACAGGCAGCGACGGACTATCAACTCCGGTTTGGTGTCGCTGCTCTTGACCGCCTGCATTATGCGCCGTCTTTGGTCGGGAGTGCGGGTGTCCATCTCTGCAAATCAAATGATCGTCTTAGGGATTATCCAATTCTCTAATTCCCTGATAAGCCTTGTGTGAGAAGGCTTGCTGACAGTTTATCCGCCATTGATGTCAGGAACAGAGGATGCAGGGCGGGTTCAGGTCGCGGACCGATGCCGGGACGTTATCGGACATCGCGTTTTTGGCTCTTTCGTGGGTTGTTTCCAGAACCCGGCGACGCGCGTCCCCGCCGAGAGACGGCGCGTGCGGATCGGGATCGGTCAGCGCGTGATCGGAAGCGGTGAGGCGCGGGCGTTGGGGCTCACCATCGCCGCGTACAGCCAGTGCAGTCGGAAGTTCGTCTTGGCGAAGTGCACGTACAGCCGCCGCCCCGTGCTGACCATGAACGCCACGGTGCGCATCACGTAGCGGATCACCGAACGGATGCCGTGCTTGCGCGCCCGCTTCGGCAGCGCCGTGAACTGCACCGCCCTCAGTAACACCTGCGCGATCTGCCCCAGGGCGTAGAAGGCCTGGTATGCCCGGTAGCCGCGGCACGGCAGATGATGCAGGTCCATGTCCCGCAACGGACCCTTGAACGCATTCTCCTGGCCCTGCTTGGCGCGGTGGCGCGGCACCAGTTCCTTCAGCGCCAGGTCGTTGCGCGAGACCAGCATCACAGTGTGCCGCGGCACCAGCAGACCCTGACCGTTCTCGGTGCGCCGGCGAACCACCACGTAGTGCTGCTCGGCATCCCAGCCCGTGGGACGGTGAGTGGCGAAGATCGCCTCCTCCATGCGGATATCCGTCCACTCGGTATCGGCCAGCCCTTCGAGTTGTTCCAGTACCGGCTTGCGCCAACCCCGGTTCGTCACGCTGATGGAGTAGTCCCATCCGTGCGCCGCGCACAACCGAACCAACGCGCCTTCGTAGTAGGCGTTGTCGGCCCGCAGCCACACCGGGGCGCCCGCCGGCAACATGCCCGCGCTCCACTCAAGCAACCTTCTCCAGTTCAGCGTCACCCGCCCGCCGCCGGGGCACAGCTGACCGCCCGCCCACAGCCCACCCAGGAACGTGGCGTGCATCCAGTACCCGCGCCGGCCTTCGTAATCGATCCTCGCCCGTTCAAACAACCGACCGTCCACCTCGATGCCGGTGGCGTCGACAAACAACCCCACGTAGCCTTGCCTGTCGATCTCGTGCGCCACGATCAACGGCGCCACCCGCTCGGCGAATCGCCGCGCCGCCTCCCAAAGCCCCTTCACATCGCTCGTGCGCAACCGCCCCAGCCATTCCCCGGCCCGGCGCGACTCCGGCACCGTGTCCAGACCCAGCAGCGTGCTCGCCACCGCATCGGCCCGCAGCGCGTCCAGATCCGACAGCGACCCGTGACCGCGCGCCAGCGAGGCGATCACCGCCCACAGCGTCTCCGTGTCGCTGGCTCCGCGGTTGCGGACCTTCACCGAGACAGCCTCCTCAAGCAACTCGAACAGCCCAAAACGCCGAGCCGTGCGCGCCAGAATACCGGCGCCGCCAAAGCCCGTAAGGTTCAAATCCGTGAAGTCCATGTCCACCCTCGGCGGACGGATCTTGCGCTTCTTCAAAACTCTCCTCGCGGGTGAACGTCCAGAAGTGCCTGTATTCCCATACAACTCCTTGAACCAACGAGATTTTCCACCATACAATCCGGTCGTTATTAGGGAATTAAGGTTTCACAGGCCAAATGGTCCAATTTCGGGGTAAGTCCGGAAAATTGATCAGCTGTAGTACAAACTGGTCTGATCAGGAGAAATCAATGAATCATAAGATTTTCGCGGTAATGGGTGTGATTGTATTCGGGTCGATGGTTCAGGGTTGCAAGATCGTCCAGACAGTGGGTGAGGGCGGCTCTATCGTCTCGAGCTCCGGCAGATATGACTGTGCCGAAAATCAGACCTGTGAGATAGATATTCCAAACGGTCAAGCGTTCACGGAAACGTTCACGGCCGTGGCTTCTGATGGCTACGAATTTGTAGGCTGGCGTAGCACCGAAAGCTATTTGTGCGTTGGCAATGACCTCTCGTGCGTGGTGGACATTCCGTCCTTTCTAACCAGGTACGATGCTACGGGTCACATTACGGCGGAGTTTGTCGAGACGTCTGCAACCGAACCGGCCATCACGACCATAGTGCAGCAGAACCCAATGCCGGAAGAGCCTCACTACACGATCATACAAAAGGAAGGCCAAATCCAGTACTGGCTGGCCAACGACGCGGAACCTGCGCAAGCGCTTCATATTGGCCCTGACGGCGGCAGAACAAGAATCTACGACAATGACGAAGGTGCCATTGACATCATTGTCAATGAAGACACCGGCGAGTTCCTCAAAGTTGTGTACAAATCATCTGCGCGAACAGATGTATACATGTTCGATTCGGTAGGTGAATATATCTCAGGTTATGGCATATATGAATGGCAGAACCAATTCTACATTGGAGATTTTTCTGGTTCTTCCGACTTTATAAATTATAGCACCAACGGCAGACTGGTGATGGGGGATGAGCAAAGGCCAGTAGGCACCTTCGACTTGTACACCTATTCGGATGGCGATTTGGAGAACACTAGGCAACTCCCGGAAGAGTTCGCGGAGTTCGTCAGGGAACTTGAAGGCACGATTGGTGAACCTGTGTCCTCCCCAAGCGGGTTCGGAGAATTAAGTTCGGCGTCCGATATCTCGCGGGAACAGCTTGTCGACGGGCTTGCCGCTTTGGTTGGCGCGATCGTGGCCACGAAAACAGGGCAAGGCCTGTCATTCATTCTAGGTGGTGCCTCGAACATGACAAACATGCTCTACAGTGCGGTCTCCGCCAAGATGAGAGGGCAGGATGTCACAGAGGCCGTTGTTGAGGGCGTAATTCAGAGTCTTTCGGTCTGCAATTTGTTTGGAAGAGTGCTGGTGGCGAAGAAAATGTGTGAAGCTAGTATTGATTTGCTGGCCGGGCGATTGAAGAGCGAAGACATTGGCCAGTATATGGCAGACATTGTTCTTAAGAACATTCATCCAACCGTGCCCCTGGGCGTAACGGGAGCGAACCTGATCACCGAGGAAATCGATTATGCCAAGCACAATATATTTCCAGGTCAGGAACCCGCACCGCCACTTGGTGATGACAATCGTGTTGGTTCTGCACTCCCCAAGTTGGCTAGAGCCATACGGCTAATTGGCAACATCATCATCAATGAAACAACCAGCAGCGATCCGGATGCTGTTGCCGAGTACGAGCTGAAAGGAGACCTTCAACCTGATGGATCATACAGAATATTTGGTTGTCCGAATGGAAACCTTGTTTGCCGAGACGATGACATGCTAGCAATGGAGGGAACCATTGAGCGTGAAGCTGATGGCACTCTTAGTCGAAGCGGACAATGGATTGCTCCACAAATTTGGCCGCCAGAACCGAAAGCCAGAGGCGTAGACAACCAACCGTTACAGAACTTCGATATTTCTGTCGCTAGCAGCCCAGCTGAAATAGAAATTTGTGTCAGGGACCATCAGTGCGAAGACGGTGATCGAGTCCAGGTGTCCATCAACGGAATACCCATAATGTCGAGGGAACTTTTCAATGCTTGGTACTGTGAAACATTTACCTTGGACGAGGGCACCCACTTGATTACATTGCTTGCGCTCAACGGCACAGGATATAAGGGTCCCTGTTCTTACGCGAACGCCAATACTGGTGAAATTCGTGTTAGTGGCACAAATTCACAGACGCAGTCATGGCAACATGTAGGCGGTGAAGGATCAACCGTGAATTTGGTGATTACTGTTGAGTGAATTCTCGATCTGTCCCACGGACCCACCGCACCGAAACGGTGAGAGTCACAACTTCTAGAATTGCCCTGCGACCGAGGACCACAAGAAAGCGAGCGACTGCGGCAATCGGTGCGTCCCCGGGGGATGGACCCGATTATTCGCAGTCTAACGTCGTGGCAAATCAGCCCGCATCTGTCACCGATTGTGCGGATTGGCCTGATTTGACGTCGTGTGCGGCTAGTGTGGGAATGAAGCCGTGACGTGGAAGGGAGCGGACCAAAAAAGTTTCGAAACCTAGACTGAACCCGGACTCACGGTTCGTACACCACTATATGGACGCCTCCCGGTTACCAAGTCCGCATGGAGGTGCTGGATTTCAGGTTGCGGTTCTTACTCCGAGTTTCGGATTATTCCGTGTCGACTGTTCGCCGGTGGTGGGTCCCGTACGCCAGGACGCTTCGGACTCGGAATAATCACAGGTTGTTGAGAAAGTCGAGGACATCGTTGCATGGGTGATATCGGGCTGGTGCTAGTACTCCTTCATGCAGATAGTTTTGGATACAGGCTGTGCAGTTTGATGCGAGCATCCTCGGTGGTGAACTGCCACTGGGTCGGGACCCCGCTGGCATTGCGGCGTGTCGCCCAGGCGGTGGGCTCCCGGTCGACGGTGTCGATGTCCGCCAGCCGCCGGTTCAGGCACTGGCGGTGCATCGCAATGAACTCGATTTCGGCCATGTTCAGCCAACTGCCGTGCTTGGGCGTGCGTACGAACCGGAGCTTGCGGAGCAGCCGGCGCGCCTTCTCCGGGTCGAAGGCCTTGTACAGCGAGGCGCCGGTGTGGGTGTTGAGGTTGTCCATCACCAGCGTGATGCGCTCGGCCTCGGGAAAATCCTCTTCCACCAGTTGGCGCACGCCCTCGGCCCAGGTCGTGGCGACGTGAATCCTCCTTCACGTCCACGCGGCGCCAGTTCTCCAGCGGCGCGTAGTACATGAGCAGATGCGCCACGCCGTTGCGTTCGTATTCGGCGTCGTAACGCGCCGGACGCGCCGGCGCGACCGGTTGCGGGGTGCGCGTTTCCTTGACGCATTGCTTGGTCGTCTCGTCCATGCACACCACCGGACGAGCCGGGTCATGCGGGCGCGTGTACACGTCCAACACCTGCTCCATCGAACACACGAAGGCCGCGTCCTGCTTCGGCGGAATGCACCACATGTGTTGCCGCCAGGGTTTGACGGCGTTTTTTTAAAACCTGTCGCACCGTCTCGTACGACACCGAGGCCACGATGCGGCGCCTTTGCATCTCCTCGGCCAGCAAGTGCAGCGTCCAACGCGCGCACCCCTCGGGCGGCTCCGAGCAGGCGATGGCGATCAACTGCGACTCGGCTTCCCCGTCCAGCACGCGCGAACGCTCCCGGCTACGCTTGCGCCGCACCAACACCCGGTCCAGCCCCTCCAGCACGCAGCGCCGACGCACGTTCTCCACCGTCTGGCGGGTCACGCCCACCCGCTCGGCCACCTCCCGGTCTCACAGACCGGGACCGCCTTCGGACTCATCGGCCAACAGGAGCAACAGAGCGTTGCGGCGCTTGTACGCCGCCAAGCGTCCCGTGTGCACCAGCGCGTGCAATCGTTCCCGTTCCTCCGGCGTCAAACGAATGACATACAGCATCTCAACCTGTTGAGAAGCCACTTTAACACCTAAAACTATCTGACTGAAGATGTACTAGAGCAAGCGCTTGAAGTGAACCGATGGCGGTTCAACCGTGGCCTGAGTTGCAACGATTCGAAGCTGACTTGAGTGCTTGTGCTGTCGGTCTTTCTGGACCATAAAATGGGCGAAGCTTTCATTGTCGCGATGTTGCTGATCTCCGGATGCGGCCATCGTACAATGCAACCAGAACCCAATGATGATACCGAACAGAGGAGTGGCGTTGACCAAGACGACTGGGGAGCTGGAGCCAGTGGCGATCCGCGACGTGTGGCCGGACGAGGCACGTGATCTAACGCCTTGGCTGGCAGATAACCTTGAAGCGCTCAATCGCGCATTGGGTATGGACTTGGAGCTAGATGGGGCGGAGGTGGCGGTCGGACCTTTTAGCGCTGATCTCCTTCTCCATGACGCCACCACGGGGAAGCACACGGTCGTTGAAAACATGATTGGAAACACGGATCACGACCATCTCGGCAAAATCATCACTTACGCTGCGGGGCTTGGCGCTTCACACGCGGTGCTTATCGCGGAGACGTTTCGACAGGAACATCGTTCGGCTCTCCAGTGGTTGAACGCCAATAGCCGCGACTCCGTGAGTTTTTTCGGAATCGCGCTTAAGGTCTGGAAAATCGGCGATTCGATGCCAGCGCCGCAGCTTGAAGTAGTCGTCGAACCTGACGAATGGGTGCGCAGTGTCCACGCCACGAATCTGGACGAGTCTGATACGCAGCTGACGTACCGTGACTTCTGGGCTAAGTTTCTGCCGGCCTTCCACGAACGGTATCCCGGGTGGAGTCATGCCAAGACGCCGCCGAAGCGTCACTACATGAACTTCCCGTCTGGAACGACAGATTTTCGTTATTCAGTGAACTTCTGTCGTCCGAATGGCCGCCCGCGTTTCCGGTTCGAGCTCTATGTCGACGGGAAGGACAAGGATGAGGTGGCCCGGCGATTCGCGAGGCTTGAGGAGAGACGTGCAGATATCGAGAGTGAGTGCATTTCTCCGCTAGAGTGGGAATCGCTCGATCAGAGTCGGGCAAGTAGAGTTGCTTGCTACTTCCCTGACGAGACATACGTGCATAATCGCGATCAGTGGGATGAGGTCCGCGGTTGGACGCTTGAGCGCATCGGGGCGTTCAGGAAAGCGATGAAACCCCATCTACACGCATTGGACTGATCGGAGAACACTCGGTCCGTGCCGTCGCGACTTGGGATCGGGTGTTGCTGTCTAGCGCCCCCTCACTACTGCCTTGCCTCAGCACGTTCCACAGGCGAACTGTTGAGCTTGGTGGTGAGGAGACACAAACTGGACCGCGAAGCGTTGCCCAAGACTGTTTCCGGCTCAAACCTCTGGTCGTAGCGAGTTAAGGAAACAGAAAACTCGCCCCGCCCGGATCCGCGAGCGCAGAGCTGCGCATTAGACCCGTTGAGCACGAGCTGTACTCGGAGGGAAATTGGGTCGCCGGAGACGGTCCGCAACAAGTTTTCCCAAGATACTTCTGACGGCTCGGGCTGGGACCGTCGAGGACTTTTCCCAAGATACGCTTGACGGCTCGGAGTGGGACCTCAAGGGCGTTTTTCCAAGCGGCCACGGACGGCTCAGGAGTGGATTCCAGGTGAATGTGGGTGGAGATTCGCCGTTGACCGGAAACTGCACGAAAACGCGCGCGCATTACGGTGGTACCACTGCGGTCCCCCAGAGAATCGCAGCCATAACCTGCTGAAATCAATGAACTAATTTCGATCCATTCTCCGAGCGTGTACGAAGACGGTATACGCGAGGGACCAAAATGAGTCCCGGAGCGACGCACCTTTTCCCAAGGGGCTTTTGTAGGTAATTCCAGTCATTTGTCATGCTCATGGCGGCTCCAGCGTACCTCGGGCGTAGCCGGGGGTAGGTCCTGTGGTCACGACAGCCTGCTGTGTTTGGTGTGAAGTCTTAACGGGCGCATGCCCGTTAGCTCGGGTGGCGTATCTCAACGAAACGCTGGAGACAGGCTCGCGACGCTTTCCTGCAGGGCAAAGCCGGCGCGGCGTTTGAGCGAAATTGAGCCGATGAGGAACTTGGAATTTTGCCATTCCGCGCCGGCACCGAAGGGTTCCCGGCACGAGCCGGATGACAGCACGGATGGCTACATTCAACGTGTCCGCAAGATCGCGAGGGGACCCGGCAAAGCGCGAAATGCCGGATGGCGTCACCGCCGAATTCGCACGAGAGCAAGGCGGACGGTTCGAACGCCAAAGCATCGGGCAGGAGTATTGAAGTGGCGCGACGGTGGGCACCGTCGCAACGACGCGGCAGCCGGTAGACAATGGCGCTGCACTGGATATCGAGCCAACATCTCGGGCAGAGCAATCGGCGGGTAGCGGACAATCTTCCATCGGTCGCGCAGGCGCTGCGGCGCATTGGACAGGCAAGGGATTCGGTGGCGGATTGTCAGTGACGCCGTTGCCACGAAAGGACCAGGAATCGGTTGTCAAAGCGTGACTTTCCGAACAGGCGGTAGTCTGTTCGCGTCAATCGTCGCGCGCCGGAGCGTGGTCCTCGGCAGTCGGCCGCGCGATCGGGTGGGGCAATGGAGTTTTGCGCGCGCCGCGCTGGCGGGAATGGTTACCGAACATTGGAATCCGACGTCGTCGACGCCGGCGCGACGGGCGGATCCGATGAGAGTCGTTTCAAGAGCTCACCAACCGTTAACAGAGGTGATCTGTTCACAGCAGAGTGCGGCGTCGGCGGCGAGGGATATCGGTACGTGCGGTAGCCTGTTGGCGTCAATCGTCGCCGGAGCAATTGCTCGGAGTCTCCTCAAGAACCTCGCAGGGCGCGCCCCGTGGTAAGGTGCCTGGGCAGTTTGGCGTCCGGGTGTTCCGGGGGTATCGAAACACGAAGGGAATACGGGCATGAGGCGATACGGGCTATGTTTGGTTGTGGCGTTGGCGTTGGCGTTGGCGTGGACGTTGGCGGCGAATGCGCAAGATGCCGAAGGGGATTCAGCCATCGTTTCGGAGTGGGAAGCTTTAGAGCAGGGCGAATGCGATACAACCCTGTATTTTCGCAAGGTATCGGGCGGTTGGTTTTTGGGGGCGGAAGGTGATTCGGCCCTGCTACCGATTGAAGGCTTGTTCCCCGATACCCATAACCAGATTGAACGAATACTGGAAATCATCGGCGCGGGCGATCCCGTGACCATGAATCAATTTCTGAGATTCACCGGCGATTGTTAGTCGGCGTCCGTGGCCGTGGCGTTCTCAGGCGAGCGTACAGGGCGGTAGCCGACGATCCCCGATCCACCGGCGTGGGCGTCCA
>MKWU01007608.1_pt1 | contig 10254 bp, 5 predicted proteins | sample 809101 | NCBI WGS metagenome assembly MKWU01 (sample SAMN05860141, study PRJNA318959) | sponge metagenome | host: Aplysina aerophoba | place: Slovenia: Piran, Adriatic Sea, Gulf of Piran | collected 2013-05-07
AAGAGACTGAGATAGGCTGGGATTTTTCTGCTTGCAATGCTCGGATCTTTTCGGGGTGCATTGAGGTGAGGGGATTTGCCAAATGGAAACGCGCCTCTAATATCCATAAGTTGAGCAAATCGAATCGGATTTCGGTCTAGCGCTTCTTGAGTTACGGTGGATCGGAACGGTTCTTGAGTTTGCATGTGAGTTCGACAAAATGTGGCCAGAAGCATCAGCCTTAGTCCATTATTCTTCCGTGGATAGGAACCATGCCATGTGTGATCACCCCAGATGATCATCGATCCCATTTCGGCCTCTACTGGTTCAGCGTTGTCAGCCCAGTACTTAGCTTCTTCGCTAGATGGCCAACGACGCCAGCGATGACTGCCTGGCACAAAAGCTAAGGCACCATCGTCTTTACTGTAATCAGATAGTAGGTAGTTGAAGTTGGCCGTATAGGGTTCAGGTGGGAACGTAGGCATCTCAAATTGTGCCCAATCGCAATGTATTCCGGTTCTAGCTTCACCTTTTCCCTTCACCCATCCGTCACAAAGACTCAATATGCAACCAGTACCCAATAGATACTGAACAAGACCAAGACCTGCTGGGTTTAGAAGTGTCTTTTCGAAGATTGGATTGTCCCAAAGAATGAATCGAAGTAGTTCTTGTCCATCCTTATATAGACTCTCTAATTCATTGTTGTTGCAAGTTTTTCTGTCGTTAGCGACGTTTAACAGGGCATCTCGCATCGCCCTATGATCCGCATCCGTTCCAACTTTGTCCGGAGGTACGACCGTATAACCAAACGCCTCAAGTTCAGCGATGTTCTCCAGCAAGTCGAGTTGCTTAAGTTCGCGATAGAGTGCGGGTAACTGCTTTGCAGAACTCCAATCTTTGATTTCCATCGATTCAGTCTTCGTGATTTAGATTTTCGCTGCGACACCGCCATCAATATTGATTATTTCAGCAGTCAGAAAACGAGCCGCATCAGACACTAAAAACAAAACCAAATTAGCGACATCCTCCGGTAAGCCTGCACCAGGGATAATCTGCGCGAAATTGAACATCTTTTCAAATACGTGGTGTCCACCATCAGGATCACTAGTAGTACCGCGGGTTGCTCCGGGTGTCAGGATCTGTCCAGGTCTCACACAATTGACGCGGATGTTGTGCTCTCCTCCTATGCCAGCTATATAGCGAGTCAAAGCGTCTACTCCAGCTTTCGCTACATAGTACGAAGAAGAGGTCGCACCGTATTCCGCGCGCATGGCAGGGCTAAATCCTCTCTGCGCCGCTAAAGAAGACATGTTGACGACCGCACCACCGCCTGCAGCAACCAAATGAGGCCAAACTTCCTTTGACATCAGGAATGTACCAGTGAGATTCGTTTCGATGACACGGTTCCATTCGTCGTCTGGTTCATCTGGAAAGTTGTTGCCAGCACCGCCACCGGCATTGTTAAACAGAATATCGATTCTTCCGTAAATTTCGGCAGATTTAGCGACCGCGTCGACTATGGACTGCTTGCTTCGAACATCGCACTGAACGAACGATGCCTCACCGCCGGCTTCTCGAATAGCATTGGCAACTTCTTCACCCTGTACCTCCCGGCGCGCCATCAAGATCACTTTTGCACCTTCTCTGGCGAAAACATGGCATGTTGTTTCACCTATTCCACTGTTACCACCTGTAACGATGGCTACTTTACCTTCAAGTGTTCCTGACAATTTTTCTCCTTTGAGCTTTCATTTGATATTCGAAACGAACTGATGCCTTCCACTCCTAAACTTGGTTGGAAAGGATCAATGGATATGAGTTATCCATTGAATTCACCAGTAAATAAGTCTGCGATTGTATTGCGAAAATACTGATTTCGTCAATTCTTGAATCTACTAAATCGCGACATCACTGATCGAATATGAGGCTTTCTAACTGTGCTAAAGTATTGCTAAGACTTTGGGAAACGGACTACAGCCACATCTCGCAGATTTCTAGGAAGGCTAAATGCAGTTTAGACACATGTCGAGGCGGTGTGCTCCTGCTCTAAACCGTGTATCTTAGGACTTCTCTCTAAACTAGTTTGATTGATCTCAGCATTTGAGGGATTTTGCACAGTTCTTATGTCTTTTCTGAGGACAGAACCGAATGTGCGACATACTTAACAAGAACTACGTGATTTGGTTAGAACGAAATTATGAAGTTGATTGATGAACTCATTCTCATACTCCTTGACGAAAAAGTCGGGTATATCGATTTGATCGATAGTTGGGATTTCTCATGTGTTGTTGCAGGCTCAATTATTGCTGACCTAGCACTGATATTCAAGATTGACTCAGATCTAGAGAAGCTAACTGTGATCGATTCCGAGCCGCCCGGAGATCCTATCTTGGATCGATTCTTGAACGAGATCGTTGTTGATGACACTGAGCGCACCGTTCAATTCTGGATTGAGAAGTTTGCAGTTTACTCTGACGAGATCGTCCATGAAGTTATGAATAATCTCGTTGAAAAGGACATCCTTACGTATGAGGCAGGTGGATATTGGGAATTGTCACATTCGGTCGCGAAGACACGTCAATATAGAGGAGCTGATGGTTCTACCGTCCAAGAGGCTAAGTTCAGAATTACAAACGCGATCCTGAACGATGAGATTCCCAGTCCTCGAGACGTACTATTGATCTCCATCTTAAATAGTTGCTTCTACTTTAAGTTACTTTTAAGTGAAGAAGACTATGCGGAGCAATTCGAGCGAATTCAGACTCTATCAAATGCTGATTTGATCGGACAATCCATTGTCACGTCAATCCAGACTACCTCTCTATTGCCTCGTGCAAAATTAAAGGGGAGACTTCAACCACACACTCCACTTAAACTAAAGCACCTTATAAAGAGCCGCAAGGAATTCTTCGCCGGTAATCTACCAAGAGGTTTGCTCAAGTTATATCGAGAACTTGGGCCTGTAATTGACACACCCTACAAGATGGGGGGGCAAGGAGTTAAGCTCCTGATGGGTCCCGAGGTCAACCAGTGGTTCAATAGAAGTGGTCGCCTCTATCTGCGAACCAAGGACTATATCAAAGGGCTTGAGGGAGCATTTGGTGCTAATCGAACTCTTCCAGGATTGGACGGTGCTGAACATTTTCGTTTGCGAAAAACGTTGCGTAATGTCTATTCTCGAGGCTCTTTGTTAGCACGGCTTCCTGAACTTTTGCACCTGAGCAGAAGAGGCATTCTGGGCTTGAAAGAAGGAAGCGAATTCTCGGCACCAGAGAAATTTAAAAACACCATGGGGATTCAGCTAGGCCATCTAAAAGTAGGAGTAGACTGCGAACAAGAATTAGATTCTCTGCTTCAATACAAAGAGAGAGCTATGAGGGTCTACGCTGCCAACATATTGCCGAAGTGCACTCTTGCTACACCAAAGATGAAACGGGCCAAAGGTAAGGTGGCTGACTATATCGAGTCAATCAAGGCAGCTCATACACCTGCACTTCGCCAAGGTAAACCTCAAGATTTGGCAGATACGATCATTGAACTACATCGACAGGATCCTCAGTTTTTCCCCGAAACTGACATTACATTCCAATTTGCCGCTGCTTTAATCGCAGGCGTTTATCTCGGTAGCGCTCTAGGTTTTGTTCTTTACGAACTTATCAAACATCCAGAGTATTACGAACGCGTCTATGAAGAGGCAGCAAAGATTTTTGGCGGGGGAAACGAACCCACCGCCGAAGATTTCTCCGATGAAAACACGAAAGTTACACACAGTGTCTTCATTGAATCTGAGCGACTCTGGCCAGTCATTCCTATACAGGTTCGTTCAGTGATGAACCATTGCTACGTACAAGATTACGAGTTGAAGCCGGATACTCGAGTGATTATCGGTCAGACAGTGCCTCACTTCATGGAGGAGTTTTATTCTGACCCATTCGAGTTTAACCCTGATCGTTTTTTATCTGGGAGAGAAACTACGTCAGGGTCGAACTATGCTCCTTACGGTCTGGGAACACATCATTGTTTGGGGCATCGATATGTGGAAATTCAAATGATCGTGAACATCATGCTTCTGGTCTACCACTTTAAGCTGGAATTAGCGCCCTCGTCCTATGAAATGAAACTCAACCCTTTCCCCACGGCAGCACCTCGGCGCAATATGAGAATTCGGGTCGCCGAAGTCAGAAACCCTGTCATTCAGAGTAAAATGGAGATTTAGCAGAAGTTAGCATGTAGCGTTTGGAATACGGCCCATCTAATGAATCTAAGTAACACGGGGAAGACGTCAAGTTTGATCAGCTTCTCACCAGCGGAAACTCCGTTACCTCAAAGGGTTGCGACGAGTAGTGGGGTGTGGACTAGCGATCTTATGGTCACGCACTCCATATTGAAGTCATTTGGAATTCGCGTGTTCCATCTGATTGACCATTCAATCTAAAACATAGACTTCTAGAAGTGATTGCATCCCATTCGCAATTAGCAAACACATTAACTAGAAAATTGGCAATCTCAGTATGCATTGCTCTTTGTCACAGGAATAAGTCTGAGATCCTCAGTAATGACATTACAGATTTGCTTTCGTGATGAAATAGGTAGGGAATTCAAAATTGAGTAAGTCCCGAATTTTCTTGATAGTGCTTGTCCTTGTCATCATCGTTGGGTGGTTGTTGTCTGGAATTCTCACAAAACCTCCTCCGGCGGAAGCGATTTCGTTGGCTGAAGCCAAGGAACTACGTGATGACATGGCGAGTGATTCAGGTGCTGTGTTGGTGAGAGTTAGACATAGTACAGCGACGGAACAAGATCGCGCAATTGTGTTACGCGGCAGGATCATTGATCGAAATCAAGCCACTGTCGCAGCACGAGTACGCGGGCAAGTCGTTGAGCGACCTGTTGACATCGGCGATCACGTCAACGCGGGAGATGTACTCTGTGAAATCGAACTCGCGGATAGACAAGCTCAAGTTGATGTAGCCAGAGATGCACATGGGTTAGCCGCTAAAGAATACGAAAGTTCACTCGAACTCACCGAGAAAGACTTCGTTCAAGAATTGGATCTCGCGCGCAAAAAAGCACAACTTAGTGCGTCTCTTCAACGTTTGCTAGCCTCCGAGATTGAACTCGAAAATACAAAGATTCTCGCCCCGATAGCAGGTACAGTACAAGAAACTCACGCGAATGTCGGAGACTATCTTGGGGTCGGTCTACCTTGTGCAACGATTCTCGTAATGGATCCACTCTATGCTGAAGCTTTCGTCTCGGAAGAATATGTGGCACACCTCAATCTGGATGCTGGGGCTGAAGTAACGCTACCTACTGGTGAAGTCAGAAAAGGGCGGCTTGTATTTGTCAATCCCAAAGCAGACGATCAATCTAAAACGTTCAAAATCGAAATCGCTTTATCCAACGACGATTACTCAATACGGTCGGGTATGAGTGCCTCCATTAAATTGAACATCGATAGAAAATATGCTCATAAAGTGCCTACTTCGGCGATCGTGCTGAATGAGAGTGGCACTCTCGGTCTGAAAACTGTTAGCTCAAATGAAACTGTTGAGTTTCATGCTGTCGATACTGTTCGAGAAGAAGAAGATGGCATCTGGGTATCTGGGTTACCGCTTGTCTCGCAGATCATAACTGTCGGACAGGGACTCGTCGTTGAAGGCGAACGAGTAGCAGTTGAGTTAGAGTAACGATACTCGTTGAAAACTCAAAAAAATCGAGCCTAATGTAAATTCAAATGAAAAGAATCGTTGGCTTTGCGATAAGTCATACTCGGACAACACTTCTAGTGATGCTGACAATTCTTGTGTTCGGCATCGTCGCCAGGCTCGCGATTCCTATCGAAAACGAACCAAAGATAGACATCCCTACCTTCATTGTCACGGTACCGCATGAAGGTATTTCGCCAGACGATGCATTGCGCCTTCTTGTCGCACCGTTAGAAACTGAACTCAAGAGTGTGGACAACATTAAGGAAGTTAGCGGCGTCGGTGCAGAGCATATGGCCGCAGTGATCGTTGAATTCACATCTGATGTCGAGCACAACTTTGCCAAGGCAGATTTACGAGAAGCTGTAAATCGCGCTATTCAGAATTTCCCTTCAACCGCTGATGAACCCATTATTTCGGAAAGGGGAGATCACAATAGCCGTGTAGTCCAAGTTAATCTCGTCGGTAAAGGTGCACCTGAAGCTTTGATCTACCAGACTGCACGTGAATTCAAGTCTCGACTTGAAGCGTTAGAAAGCGTGCGAGACGTGAGTATGCAAGGGGCGCGTGAAGAGTTTCTTGAGATTGCAATCGATCCCGCACAGATGCATAGATACCGGTTATCTGCTGAGCAACTCATTGTTGCAATCAACCGAAACAATCGACTTATTCCAGCAGGTTCGCTGCAGTCAGGACAGGGTAGTTTGTCCATAAATATTCCAAGCGTCGTCGAAGATCCCGAAGATCTGCTGGATGTGCCAATCTTTGCAAACTCATCGACAGTGATCACACTCGGCGATGTCGCGAAGGTTCGTCGTACCTTTAAGGACCGAGTGAGCTACGCCCATGCTAACGGCGAACAGTCTATCTCTCTATTCGTCTACCGAAGTCCTGAAGCATTTCTGATCGATGCGTCCTACGAAGTGAAGGATTTAGTTGAGGTGTTTCAGTCGGAGGTGCCGCCGACCATTCGTGTATTTATGTCCTCAAACTATGCCGTGTTTGCAGAGCGACTGGTTACTGAGTTAGAAGGGAATATTGTCACGGCGTTAGTTCTGGTAATGGTTGTCGTGCTTGCAACCATGGGATTTAGATCAAGTGTGGTGGTTGGTGTCGCCATTCCGATCTCATTCCTATTTGCTTTGATCTTCCTATGGTTATCAGGGCAATCGTTTAATTTCATGGTCATGTTCGGTATGTTGCTATGTCTGGGCATGCTCATTGATGGTGTGATCGTTATCGCTGAAGATGCAGATAGAAGGTTGGCCGACGGCGTGTCCAGCGCCGAGGCGTATACCTCCGCTGCCTCTCGTATGGCTAACCCGGTCATTACGTCCACATTGACTACCTTGGCAGTGTTTTTTCCACTGTTGTTCTGGCCAGGATCTACGGGAGCATTCTTAGGATACCTGCCGAAAACAGTCCTCCTGGTGATGGTAGGAGCACTTCTCTATTCAATCGTATTAGCACCAGCCTTGGCTAATGTTTTAATGAGAAACCGACCGGGGCGTATCGAAGCCAAAGATTCGGTCCAATTGATGTGGAACGTAGATCTTTCCCGCCTTAGAGGATTTAAAAAGTGGTACGTGAAGGTACTTGCATTTTCGGTTCGACATGCAGTAATCACGGTTGTATTGGCATTGTTCTCCGTATTCGCCATCTTTACGGTTCATGGTTCCATGGGTCTGGGAGTTATTTTCCTAAACGAAAATCAACCCCAGTATGTCAATCTCTTCGTGAAGGCACAAGGTAATTTCAGTGCAGAGGAAGCCTATTCCCTGGTATCTCAGGTAGAAGCCGAACTGGTCGAAGTAATCGGCTTGAAAGACATTAACATGATGTCGACTGCGGGCTTAGGACAAGCTGAGGGAACTCGAACGGAGTTTTCAGGTGGAGGAAGTTCGGATGTAATTGGCCTTCTCTTTGTCGAGATGCTTCCTTCAGACGAGCGGGAAAGAACCGGAAACGAAATATTGGAGGAAATTCGAGTTCGAACTTCACAAATTAGTGGAATCATCGTGGAAGTTGTACCGTTCCTCGGTACGCTTACTGCTGATAAACCAATAGCGATCCAATTCACCGCGGAGGATCGTAACTTACTCGAATTAGTGGTCCTACAAGTTCGAGAATACATGCTGAATCAAGTCGAAGGACTCACAGCCCTGGAGGATACACTGCCTCTAGGTGCCATCGAATGGGAGTTGAATGTAGATCGTGCGAAGGCAGCACTATACGGCGCCGATGTAACTACCGTTGGTTTGGCGACCCAGCTATTAACTACTGGCGTAAAACTAGGTGAGTACCGACCAGATAACGCGGAGGATGCACTCGACATCAGAGTTCGCTACCCGTCTGAGCATCGAGGTCTTGAGGCCTTGCAAGGATTGGAAGTCATGACGTCGCGAGGTCCGATACCGATTCATCAATTTGTCGAGCGAACTCCCCGGATTAAGTCAGATGCTTTACAAAGACGTGACCAGTCCAACATGCACATGATCAGAGCGGCCGTAAGGCAAGGCTTTCTGTCGGATAACAAGGTCAACGAAATTCAAAATTGGATCGACGAGCAAAACTTCGATCATCGAGTGAATATTCGATTTCGCGGTACGAATGAAGAACAAGAGGAATCTGAAGCCTATCTCTCAAAAGCTTTTTCCTTTGCTCTTTTGCTGATGTTTGGGTTGCTAGTGCTTCACTACAACAACTTCTACCATCCATTTCTTACAATGTTGGCGATCATTCTTTCGACCGCTGGAGTATTCTTGGGTCTAATGATCACAGGGGATCCATTTAGTGTTCTTCTGAGTGGGATAGGTGTCTTGACACTTGCTGGTATTGTGGTAAACAATAACATCGTCCTGATCGATACATTCAACGCCGGAGTAAAAGAAAATCCTGATCGAGATATCAAAGAGATCGTTGTTTTAACAGGTCTTCAGCGGCTTCGTCCAGTCTTAATTACCACGGGTACAACCGTCATCGGTTTACTGCCTTTAGCGACTGACAATTCCATCGACTTCATTAATCGAGTCTGGGTATTTGGTGGACCCGTTTCTTCGTATTGGGTACCTTTGTCTCAAGCGATTATGTTCGGATTGAGTTTTGCGACAATCCTCACCCTAATCGTTACACCTTCCTTATTGTTATTACCTTCCATTTGCAAGAATGGATTTGGGAAGATTGGAAGTTACCTTTCAAAGGTTCTCTTTCGTTCAAGAGAACAAACTCTAGAGACTGAACGCAGTTCGTCTTAAAAACCAATCAGCTTGTCTGCATGACAAAGCCATAAGCCACAGGTCGGTCTTTGTTGATTAGGTCCTAGTCGATTATGTGGAACTGTTCGCAGTAACGTCGAAATCGAAGAATATCTTGCTCGGCAGGACCAAGTCTAGGATAGGTGAGATATTTTTTATTCTCCCAGATATGGAAATCTTGAGAGATGTCCGTCATGTAAATTTTGAAAAATATCTTTCGAAGCCAGTAATTTAGAAGGCGACGAGGCAACAGACTCAACCCTGGAATTAAGACATTGGGCCGCTCGATATCCTTAGTCTGTATCGCCATGACAAAATTGACATGCTCTTCATCGATAGGAGTACAGAGCGCAAGCTGGCGAACATATATGCCAGCCTCTTGAGCAACTGGTTCTATCATGGAAAAACCTAACCCCCGCATGGTGACTGTTACGTCAACGTCCAGAGTAAAACTGACTAACTTGCTTGGTCCTACGCGTCTGTTGATCCTGAAAAAGTTCTGAAGACACGGACCTTCTACAACTAGCGGTTTCAGGATTTCGACGGCCTCATAGCCATGTACATAGGGTAGGTGGCTTATATCTACGCCATTTTCTGATGTCTCTTGAGGATGAGTTCGAATCACTGCGGAGTTGTACAAAAACTTTGACCAATCGCCGATGCTAAGGTCAGGAATACCCCATGTAGGCTCAGCACCATCGGGGTGCCAGTACGCAAAAACTACACCACCAGACTCGTAGGTCGGAAATGTTTTCAATTCAACGGGTGTATTAGGCGGTCCGGAAAGCGTGCGTACACATCGCCCGTCTACATCGTATCGATACCCATGAAAGGGACACACTAGCAGTCCATCTTCCAATTTTCCGCCCAGTTCTGGAGACAGATTCGCACCTAAATGCGGACAGGTAGCCTCAGAAACACATACTTGGCCTTTGTTATCGCGCCAGTAAATAACCTGCTGTCCCATCCACTGCTTACTATACAGTCTTTCTTTTTTGAGATTTTCACTAAATTCCACCCAGTACCAACCAATGGGAAAGGGTGAAAATGGGAATCGTGAATCGGAGGAAACAGACAGCTTTACGTCTGCGCTTTGTTTAGTTGGAATCTGTCTCATATTAGGTCAGTTACTCGTCCACTGGGACAGTTTCTCCGCGCTTCGCAAACTGCCCAATGTAGCCAAAATCTCACTCTTAGAGCTGGACTAACACCTCTCGATAGAAATGTGCTAACTCGATTGTCTAGCCTTTAAATCGTGTTACACGAAGCATAGAATTCTCAAGTTTAGCTAACCATGATGGCTTTGGCAACTA
>MKWU01007610.1_pt1 | contig 10251 bp, 13 predicted proteins | sample 809101 | NCBI WGS metagenome assembly MKWU01 (sample SAMN05860141, study PRJNA318959) | sponge metagenome | host: Aplysina aerophoba | place: Slovenia: Piran, Adriatic Sea, Gulf of Piran | collected 2013-05-07
GCTGCGGAAGAAAGTGAGATTGGGCGTTCCGCTGCGCTCTCGCGCAGCGGGTGCCGGCTGAAGCCGGCGTTCCAAGCCGTGGCGCCGTACCGGAGGTTGCGGGTTCCCGTACCGGGGGCGCCGTGACACTCAACAGCGACGTGCGGTTTCGACCGCCTCTCGGCGGTCGATGCCGGCTGGAAGCCGGCGCTCCGAGGCGTTTTCTCAGCGCTCGCGTTCGGCGAGCTTCTGCTCCAGTTCGCGGAGGCGCTCTTCGGTGGCGGCGAGGCGCTCCTGAAGGGCTTCGTAGTCGAACTCGCTCATGCGTTCGCGGGCCGCTTCGATCGCCTCCCGCACGGCTTCCCGGGTGTCCTCGGTAATGGTTTCGGGCAGTTCCCGCAGCACCTCGAGGCCCTCCAGGTCGGGCATCTCGAAATGGAACTCCTCAAGGTCCGGGCCGCCCCCGCGGCTGAACCAGACACCCCCCTCCCGTTCGCCGAGCGTGGCGGTCAGGGTGACGGGGGCCCCGTCGCGGATGACCTCGACCTCAACCTGCTCTTCCGGGTCGAACTGCGCCACGGAGCGCACCACGTCCCGCGAATTCTCGGCCAGTTCGCCGCCGACCCGGGTGATTACGTCACCGACCTCGAAGCCGGCGGCCGCGGCGGGACTGTCTTCGCTCACCCGCGAAACCAGGGTCCCGGCATCCTCGGTGGCGCCGTAGAACTCGCGGAGTTCCTCGGTGAGGTCCATCAACTGGACTCCCAGGTAGCCCCGCCCCACATGGCCCATGACCACCCGCGGCCTCATCGGTCCCCGGATCAGGATCTGTGCGTTGGGTTCTCCATCGAGAACGAGCCCGTTGGTCGTGAACCGGAACGACGGGGACGGCTGTTCCGGCGGCTGGAATCCGGCAGCGGCGAACGCCGGCATCGTGAGCGCGGCGGCGAGCGCCAGCGCGGGAAGCCGATCGGCTTTCTGCTTCGTCGTGTTCATTTCTTCTCCTCTTCTGTCTCTTCCTTGAAAGTGGGCCGGTCAGCGGCGCGGGCGGTTCGAGGCGGGCACCACCAGGGAAGCGCCTGCTGGACGGGCCTGCTGGTCGAGGTAGGACTCGAGATCCAGAAACAGGTCCAGGTCCTCGTTGCCCCCGATCCGGAGAATCGGTCCTTCGGCGGAGTCGCCGCCCAGGCGGCGCATGGCCTCGAGTTCTTCGGCCAGTGACCGGTATTCCTCGACGATCGCCTCGAACTCCCGGACGTCCGGGTCCGCCGGAGGCGCGGGGGCCGCGACGCCGGGCGTCTCGGCCACCAGCGGCGCGTCACTCCCGGAGGGCGTCCCGAACCAGGCGGACCGGACCAGGAGCCCCGAGGCGACCAGCGCCGCCGCGGCGGCCGCCAGCAGCCAGGGGCGGAAGCGTCGCCGCCGCTGTTCGGCCCGCACCCGGGCCATGACGCCCTCGGCGAAGCCGGCGGGCGGTTCGGGACGGGGCAGCGCTTGCAGCATCTCGCGCAGCTCGTCGTCGGTGGGTCTGCCAGCCATCAGGACACTCCCTCGTAACACCCTTGCCGGGTCATGGCTTCTTCGAACATGGGGGCGAGCAACTCCCTCAGGTGCTTTCTGCCCCGGTGGGCGCGGGATTTCACGGTCCCTTCCTCGACGCCCAGCATTTCCGCGATCTCGCGGTAGGACCGCCCCTCCACGTCGCGCAGCAGCACCGCTTCCCGGAAGACGAGCGGAAGGCGGGGCAGCGCCTGCTGGAGGGCGTCGCGCACTTCCGCCCGCCAGGTGGCCTCGTCCGGGCGGGCTTCCCGGCCGGTGGCGGCGAGTTCCCTGGCGCCCGCCGGCGCCTCCTCGAGCGGCAGGTGCGGCCGCCGCTGGTCGGGCCGGCGCTGCCGGCTCCGCACCAGGTTGGAGGCGATCCGGAACAGCCAGGACTCGAACTTGCCGGTCTCCTGGTACCGCCCGGCGGCCCGATAGACCCGGACGAACGTCTCCTGCGCCAGGTCGGCGGCGGCCGCCGGGTCCTCGACGAGATTCAGGAAGTACCCGAAGAGGCGCCGCTCGTAACGCTGGACGAGCGGCTCGAAGGCGTCGAGGTCGCCCGCTTGGACCCGCGCCATCAGCGCGGCGTCGGAATCGAGCGCGGGCGCCTCCGGGCCGGAGCCGGCGAAGGGGATCGCGGGGTTCAGCGTCGCGTCAGCCATGCGCTTCGAGAGATCAAAACGCGGCGGCGCCAGATCCGTTCCCGAAGCCGCCGGCGCGGCGCGAGGGACGCGGACCGCTACCCGGTCAGGGAGAACCCAGGCTCGTCTGGTAGGCGACCCCGCCCCAGGCGAAGCGGATCATGCCGTCGCCGGCGGTGACCTCGAAGACGTTCCCGTCGCCGGAGGCGTCCGCCTCGTCGAGAGAGATCCGGGCCTGCTCCTGGTCCTCGATCTGGCCGTAGCCACTGAGCATGGGCCAGGGTTCGGCGCGCATCGCTTCCGGCGCCTCGGACCAGAGTTCACCGAGGGGGATGCCCTGGTGCTTGTTCACGAGCAGGGACCAGTCGCCCGACTCGGGAACGTGCAGGTAGAGGCTGTAGCGGCCCGCCGGAACCGTCGTCCCGCCGATCTTCACCGCCCCCGAGGTCTCCAGAATGGTCACCTGGTTCTCGCCGGCCCGCCACACCCGATCCGCGGGCAGCATGCCGAGCAGGTCGCCGAGCGCCCGGTCGCCGAGGTCGGGGCGGCCGTAGTCGATCGTGACGGAGGCGCCGCCCACGTCGGTGCTCACGGCCCCGCGGGGATGCGGATCCTGGGCGGCAGCCGGGAGGGCGAGGGCCAGCGCGAGCAGGGACAAGAGTGCAAATCGGGGCATCGGAAAACTCCTTGTTTCAGGTCCGTCGTCCGGAGCGGCGCTCCGGCACGGGCGGACCGGAACGGTAGCCCGCAGCCGGGAGCGGTGCCAGAAAAACGGCCGGCGGGCCGTCAGGGAGACGCGAGGGTCGTCCCGTAGGCCGTGCCGCCCCAGGCGAACCGGAGCATCCCGCCCTCTACGGCGATCTCGAAAATGTCCCCGTCGCCCATCGCCTCGGCCTCGTCGAGCGCGATCCGGGCCGCTTCCTGATCCTCGATCTGGCCGTAGCGGCCCACCATGGGCCAGGGCTCGTCGGCAAGATCCAGCGGCGGCGGCTGCGACGCGATCTCCTTGAGCGGCACCCCGAGGTGCCGGTTGACGAGCAGGCTCCAATCTCCCGATTCGGGGATGTGCAGATAGAGGCTGTAGCGGCCCGCCGGGACGGTTTCGCCGCCGATCATGAGCGCGGCCGAGGTCTCGAGGATCGTCACCTGGTTCTGGCCGGCCCGCCAGACCCGCTCCTCGGGGAGCATGCCGAGCAGGTCGGAAAGTGACCGGCCGCCGAGTCCCGGGCGGCCGTAGTCGATGGAAACGCTGGCTCCACGGACGTCCGTCTCCACCTTGCCCCGTGGATTCATGTTCTGGGCAGCCGCCGGCAGCGCGAGCAGAGTCGCGAGCAACGCGGCGCGAAAGGCGAATCGAGGCATGGGACTACTCCTTGTTGGGGCCCTTGAGGCGAGGCCGGAACCCTAGCCCACATGCATCAGGCTCCGAGTCGTCGTGGAATCCCGACCGAAATCCCGTCAGCGTCCAACGGCGTGGTCTTGTTCCGCTGCGCTACTTGAACGAGCGAAAAAAGAAAATGGCAGCGAACCTCGGGTTCGCTGCCCGCGTGTTCGGGGGAAAGCGTGAAGGGGGTTACCCCCTTTCACAAGAAAGTAACGACGAACCGGAACTCGCCGATGTGCGCGCCAGCGCGCGAGGGAGTTGCGGTTCGCGGCGCGAAGCGCCGGGCGCTTTGGGGGTGGGGCGCCCGTTGGACCTTCCCAGTTTCCCCCCCTTCCTCCGGACAGGCGCCCCACTCCCCGAAGCGCTCGACGGGGCCGCGGGTGCCGGCTGAAGCCGGCGTTCCAAGCCGGGGTCGTTGTGAAGGCTCTGGGCGTGATCCGTTCTGCGGGCCGCACGAGCCCGGCGGAGATCACGCCCCACCGTGAAGCATCGCGTAGACGATGAGGCCGGTCAACGAGGCGTAGAGCCAGACCGGGACCGTCACGCGCGCCCAGCGGCGGTGGAAGGAAAAACGCCGGCTCGCCGCGAACGCCACGGTGGTCAGGATGAGCGGCAGCGAGACCGCCGACGACAGGATGTGGGTGATCAGGAAGAAGAAGTAGATGGGGCGCAGCATCCCCGTCCCCGGGTACGGGGTGTCCCCCTGGAAGTGGTGGTAGGTGAGGTAGCCGGCGAGGAAACACGCCGCGGACACCAGCGCCGCGACCTGGAAGCCGATGTGGAGCCGGCGCCGTCCCGTACGGATCGCGGCCACTCCCAGGCAAATGAGCGAGGTCGTCGCCGCGTTGAAGGCGGCGTTCACCGCCGGGAGCGCCGCCGTCCATTCGGGGACCGAGGCCGCCGGAGCCCGCAGGTAGAGCTGCCAGATGATGAACGCGAAGATCGCGCCGCCGATCGTGAACGCCGTGCGGACGAGGCGGCGGGCGGAGTCTTGTTCGGCTTCGGACACGGCGGAGGGAGGATAGATGCTCGGGTTCCGCCGCCGGGCTCCGGGGGCCTCGATGCGGATGCGGCCGGTCGTTCCTGTCAGGCGAACCCAAAGACCTCGCGGACATCCGGGGGTTCTGCGTCGGGTGGAACCTGCCGATCGCCGAGGCTCTGGAAGGCGCGCAGGGGAAGGCGGCGGGATTGTTTCCGGCTGATCTCGCGCGCGTGATCCTGAGCGCTACGCCGGCAGACTGGGAACTGGTGCGATGGATCGAAGCGCCGCCGCTGGATGTTTTCCTCGCCGATCTGAAGCGTCTGGGCGAGAGTCTCATCCTCGTCGAGGAGCCTGGGGCACTGACCGGAAGGCCGGAACTCGGCGGCCAAGTCTTTGTCGGCGCTGTCGACGGCGCCGGAGACCGGTTCTGGGGTGTCGGAATCGATGGAGACCGAGCCTGCCAGGACTGTTGCTTGTCGGTGCCCGGGTCGGGCACCGTCACGAAGACGTCCCGGTTCGTTTGCCAGTCGGGCTGAGGGCCGGATCATCCGTACCCACCCTCGCAGCCCACACGACTTGAGCTGGTGTGGTATATTTTGCGCATAATATGAACACGCCGTTGCCCCGCCCCGACGAGGCCGCCGAACGCCGCTCCCTCCTGAGTGCCGCGCTGCTCGAAGCGCGGGCCCGGACGCAGGCGGAGCTCGTCGCCCATCTCGAGGCGCACGGGCACTCGGTGAGCCAGTCGTGCGTGAGCCGGGATCTTCGCGACATCGGGGCGCAGAAGGTCGGGGGCCGCTACCGGATCACTCCCGAGCGGCGGTCCCAGCTTCCCGGCCTGGCGGCGCTCATCGAAGGGTTCTCCCCCGCGGGACCGCACCTGGTGGTGGTCCGCACCCTTCCCGGCGGCGCCCAGCGGGTCGCCCATGCCATCGACACCGAGGGATGGCCGGAAGCCGCCGGATCGGTGGGGGGCGACGACACCATCTTCGTCGCGAGCTACACCGAGTCGGGACAGCGGGGCATCCTGGACCGGCTGCGCGCGGCCGTCAATCCGGAGAGCCCCGGAGGGTTCGGATGATTCAGGAGAGCGAACGGCGCCCGGTCGGAGCGGTCGTGCTCGGCGCTTCCGGTTACGTGGCCGGCGAACTGCTTCGCTGGGTCTCCGGGCACCCCGGGATGCGGCTGGCCGGCGCCGTCTCGGCGAGCCACGCCGGACTCCCGATCGCGGAGTCGTTCCCCAACCTGGCCGCCGCCTTCGGGGACGAGACCTTCGTGGCGCCGGGCGAGCTTCCTGAAACCCTCAAGCGCGCCGCCGGGGAGCATGCGGGCCTCGGCGCGTTCTCCGCCGCCCCGCACAAGGCGTCCGCTCCCCAGGTCGCCGCCCTCATCGAGGCCGCGGCGGCGATCGGCTGCGAGCTCCCGGTGGTGGATCTCTCCGCCGACTTCCGCCACTCCGACCCGGCCCGCTACCAGCAGATCTACGGGATCCCCCACCCCGCCCCCGACCTGCTCCGGGAGTTCACCTGCGGGCTGACGGAATTGACCGCGAACCACGCCGGCGCCGGGCCCGGCCGCGTCGCCCATCCGGGTTGCTTCGCCACCGCGGCGGCCCTGGCCGCCGCCCCGCTCCGGCGCGCGGGGCTCGTGGAGCCCGACCTCCACGTCTCCGCGGTCACCGGCAGCACCGGATCGGGCGGCATGCCGAAAGAGACGACCCACCATCCGCTCCGGCACGCGAATCTCTTCGCCTACAAGCCTCTCCGCCACCGGCACGCCCCGGAAATGGAAGACCTGCTCCCGGCCCCGCGGGGGCCCGCCGCCCACGGCCGCCCGGGCACGCGACTCTCTCCGCCTAAAAGCCTCTCCGCCACCGGCACGCCCCGGAAATGGAAGACCTGCTCGCGGCCCCGGGGGAACCCGCCGCCAAGGTCCGCTTCGTCCCGCACTCGGGGCCGTTCGCGCGGGGGATCCACGCCACGGTCTTCGCGAAGAGCCGCGCGCCGCTCACCGGCGACGACCTCGACACGCTGTTCCGCGACTTCTATGCGGGCGCCCCGCTCGTCCGCGTCGCCTCCGCGCCGCGGCTCAAGGAGACCGTCGGCTCGGCGACCACCGTGGTGGGCGCCGCCACCGACGGCGAGACCGTCGTCGCCTTCGCCGCCCTCGACAACCTCGGCAAGGGCGCCGCCAGCGGCGGCGTCCAATGGATGAACCGCCTGCTCGGGTTCCCCGAGGAAACCGGGCTCACCGTCCCCACCCCCGCCTGGCTCTAGTAGCCACAACCGGGAGACCCCAACCGAAAACCCCCGACCGATCCAACAATGTCCGCAGAATCCCCAAAGCTCTTCCCGGTCTATCCGCAGCTTCCCCTGGAAGTGGTCTCGGGCGAAGGCGTCGTGCTGAAGACCGCCGGCGGCCGGGAGTTGATCGACTTCTACGGCGGGCACGCGGTCGCGGGGCTCGGCTACCGCCACCCGGCCATCCTCGAATGCCTGGACGAGATCGCGACGCGGCTCTTCTTCCAGACCACCGCGATCCCGAGCCCCGAGCGCGCCGCCGCCGCCGAGGCGCTCGTGGACTTCGCGCCCGGCGGGCTCGACCGCGCGTTCTTCGTGAGCAGCGGCGCCGAGGCGAACGAGAACGCGCTGCGCCTCGCCTTCCGCGCCCGCCCGGACCGGGACACCGTGGTCGCGCTCACCGGCGGCTTCCACGGCCGGACCGCGGCCGCCTCCGCGGTCACCGGCGGTTCCGCAAAGTGGTACGCCTTTCCCGAGACGCCGTTTTCGGTGCGGACCGTGCCGCGGGAGGACCCGGAGGCGCTCGCCGCCGCGGTGGATTCCCGGGTGGCGGCGGTGATCATGGAGCCGGTGCTCGGCATGGCCGGCGCCGTGGATCTCTCGGACGGGTTTCTCCGGGCGGCCCGGGAGGCCTGCGACGCGGCCGGCGCGCTCCTCGTCTTCGACGAGGTGCAGTGCGGCATGGGCCGGAGCGGGAAGCCCTTCGCCTGCGAGTGGTCCGGGGTCCGGCCCGACATTCTGACCACCGCCAAGGCCCTCGCCGGCGGCTTCCCGGCGGGGGCAGTGCTCGCGAGCGAGGAACTCGCGGGCGGGCTGCCGATGGGGTCCTTCGGGACCACCTTCGGGGGCGGCCCGGTCGCCAGCGCGCTGATCGCCACGGTGATCCGGGTGATTCATGAGCAGGACCTGCTCGCGGGCGTGCGCCGCCTCTCGGACCGGATCCGGACCGAGGCGGTCGTGGGGCCCGTCCAGCGCATTCAGGGCCGGGGATTCCTGCTCGGCCTCGTCTGCTCCCGGCCCGCGAAGGAAGTGCGGAACGCCCTCCTCGAGCGCGGCATCTTCTCGGGGACCTCGACCGACCCGTCCGCGCTCCGGCTGATGCCGCCCCTGGTGCTCGAAGACGGGCACGTGGACGCGCTGGTGGAGGCGCTCCGGGACATCCCCGCCTGAGGCGAACCTCCGGGTCATCCAGAATGCGCGAAGTCCACCGGCTCGAAGACCTCGGCGCGGAAGGAATCCGCGACCTGGTCGCGCTCGCCGGCCGGCTCCGGGAACGGCCCGAACCGCGGGCGCTCGAGGGAAAGGTGCTCGCCCTCCTGTTCCTGAATCCCTCCCTGCGGACCCAGGCGTCCTTCCAGGCGGGGATGGCCCGGCTCGGCGGCGGCTCCTTCGTGATCGCGCCCGACCGGTTCATCCACAAGCTGGAGTTCGACCCCGACGCCGTCATGGACGGGACGACCGCCGAGAACATCGCCGAGGCGGTGCCGGTGCTCGCGTCCTACGGGGATGCGCTCGGGGTCCGGGCGTTCGCGGCGCAGCGCGACCTGGCCGAGGACCTCGCCGACGAGCGCTTCGAGCTGATCCGGGGCCTCTGCGGCAAGCCCTTCCTGAACATGGAATCCGCGGTGCGCCATCCCTGCCAGTCGCTGGCCGACTGGCGGACGCTCGACGATCTCGGGATTCCGGCCCGGGGAGGCCGCCTGGTGCTCTCGTGGGCCGACCATCCGCATCCCCTGCCCCTCGCGGTGCCCGCCGACACCCTGCGCCTGGCCGCGCTGCGGGGCATGGAGGTGACCGTGTTGCGGCCCGAGGGCTACGAGCTGCCGGAAAGCGTGATGGCCCAGGCAGGCCGGCTCGCCGCGGCGTCCGGGGGATCGGTGCGCGAGAGCGATGATCCCGCCGAGGCGATGGAGGGCGCGCACGCGCTCTATGCCAAGTCGTGGGCCTCGACGCGGCACTACGGCGACCCCGAGGCGGACCTGGCGCTCCGGGCCGGGCTCTCGGGCTGGACCGTGGACGAGGGGTGGTTCGCCGGCGCGCGGGACGACTGCCGGTTCCTCCACTGCCTGCCGGTGCGCCGGGGCATCGTGGTGGCGGGAGCGGTGCTGGACGGGCCGCGGAGCGCGGTGGTCGGGCAGGCCGAGAACCGCATGTGGGCGCAGATGGCGGCGCTCCACCGGATGCTGTCATGAGCAACGTGGAAAACCGGATCCGCATCCGGGCGCTCCGGCACGCGGCGCCCTACCTGAAGCGCTTCGGCGGGAAGACCTTCGTCATCAAGACCGGGGGCGCGGCGGTCGCCGCGGAGGAGAGCATCCGCGACCTCGTGGAGCAGGTGGCCCTGCTCTTCGAGTTCGGCATTCGGGTGGTGCTCGTGCACGGCGGCGGCCCCCAGTCCACCGAGTTGTCCCAAAAGCTCGGAGTCCGCACGCGTTTCGTGGGCGGGCGCCGGGTCACCGACTCGGAAGCGCTCCGGGTCACCACCATGGTCCTGAACGGCGAGATCAACACCCGCATCCTCGCCGCCTGCCGCGATTTCGACCTGCCCGCGATCGGGCTGTCCGGCGTGGACGCCGGGCTGATCCGGGCGCACCGGCGGCCGCCGGTGAAGGTGGGGGAGGGCGCCGCCGAGGAGACGGTGGACTACGGCTACGTCGGGGACATCGACAGCGTGGACGGGGGGTTGCTGGAGCGGCTGCTCGGCATCGGCGCGCTGCCGGTGGTGAGCCCGATCTCGGCGGACGAGGCGGGGACGCTCCTGAACATCAACGCGGACACCGTCGCCTCCGCGCTCTCGGTGGCGCTCGGGGCCGAGAAGCTGATCCTGCTCGGGGAAGCGCCGGGGCTGCTCGCGGATCCGGAGGACCCGGAGAGCGTGGTGTCGTTCCTGGACCTCGCGGGCCTCGAGGAGATGCGGGAGTCCGGGGCGATCCGCACCGGGATGCTGCCGAAGGCGCTGTGCATCCGGAAGGCGCTCGAAGCCGGCGTGGCCCGGGCCCACGTCCTGCCCGCGGGGACGCCCGACAGCCTGCTGCTCGAGGTCTTCACCCCCGAGGGCTGCGGCACGCTGGTGGTCCCGGACCTGGCGGGGTTGTCAGGCGCCGAGCGGACCCTCCGCAGCGGGACGTAGGGGGAAGGAGCGACAGGGACCCCGCGCCGCTATCCATCTTCACGGCAGAGACGGCTCGGAACGCCGGCTTTAGCCCAGCTTTGGCCCGGACTTCTCATACTTCGCGTCACCCTGGCGTTCGCAACGTGGACGCTCTTCAACGTGAGTGGCGTGATCCGTTCCGCGGCCCTCGCGGGCCGCGGGTGCCGACTGAAGTCGGCGTTCCAAGCCGTCTTGGCCGTGAACGCGATGTGCCTGGTGCGGTTCCGCCAGCTACCCCCACGGCAGACACGGCTCGGAACGCCGGCTTTAGC
>MKWU01007612.1_pt1 | contig 10249 bp, 6 predicted proteins | sample 809101 | NCBI WGS metagenome assembly MKWU01 (sample SAMN05860141, study PRJNA318959) | sponge metagenome | host: Aplysina aerophoba | place: Slovenia: Piran, Adriatic Sea, Gulf of Piran | collected 2013-05-07
CAGTTCAGAACATTTCGGCCACGGAGGCCTTCGTCAGTCTATCAGCTGACGAAGGCCTCCGTGGCTGAAACGTTCTGAACTGAATTAGTTGTCTGCTACGTTACCCCGCTTGTAAGCCGGTGCATTTGTGCCCCCCCTTTTGGTATCAATACGTAGCAATGAGTCTCTATGATATCATAGTAAAGATATATATAGGGATGGCATTGAAAGTACAGAAACAAGGGTTAGTCACTACAAAGACAAATAGCCATGGTCCATGGCCCTTGCAATTCTAATAGTCACACCTGAGAGCTATACTGCATAAAATGTGAACTGTGTCTCTTGGGTAGTATAGTCATAACCACATGACATATGGCTATTGCCTCAGTACTAATCAGCTTTCTGCCAATACATGATGTCATGAAGTTCTGCATGATAACATCTTTGGTTGTCTTAGTACTTGATACACTTCATTACATAATATTATGGATAATATACTATGAGCACTCTACATGTTGTTAGTCAATTTAACTCTGGGGTAACTTCTATAGAATACACAGATTCTTGATCCACCACACACATAGAGAAATTGAAAGACCTACATAATTCAATATACACACTACCACACAACTGTTATTGTTCTACACCGATGACTTATGTATTGCTAGTATACCTTTTCTGTAGAGGCAATATCACAAGTGATGCCTTTGAGAACAAGTGGATCCCCTGCACTGTAACGTAACTTGAGATCATGCATGTTAATTGAACCCTCTTCTGGCCAGTTCTTGTTGGGCATATTCACATTTGGTGAGGTGTCCAAAGAAGCCTCTGGGGGCAGCTTGCCATAAGCCATCAATCGCTCAACAGATACCATCTATACACATCAAAAGTGGACAACATTACAATTATTACAGAGTCAATGACTGGAGACAATGCAGCAAGCAAACTTACGAGACTTTCGACCTCGGTACTCAGTCTAACGCCATACTGAAATACACCAGCCAGAGAAACACAGTAGGACAGGGACAGACCAATCAGACTAGCCTGCTCAACTGAAAGGCAAAAATAACAATAACAGCAACTACAGTACATTGAAAAAGCACTGGAATTGTGGTGATAATGTGATCACTGTAAGGACACATCTATCAGCTGCTGTGGAGGCTCATAGATGATAATAGTGGGAGTTATTGAAGCATCAAAGCAGAAAACATTCAATAATACAAGACGTTTCGAAACTGGGATCAATCTCAGTTGTAAAGAAAACATAAGTGTATATTGGTATTGGTATAATTTGTATACAAATGGTTAAGATTTATGGAGGGAAACGTAATGTATTATTGAATGTTTCATGCTGTGATTTGCTCCAATAACTCCTACTAACATCATCAACACCTACCATCAATTTGTTACATTGGCTAAAGGCTTCTTTTACAGCAAACTACTTCTAGCTGATCATTAAAAGAAATCAGTTATTATCATTCACATTCAAGGTAAACGTATCAAGTTTGACTGTGAGTGATTGAGTATTGCCAAGCCTGGGATACAAAATAGGTGCGTGTGACACTGCATTGAATTTTGTAATACATTCCCCACATTGAAGATACCTGAGTGGCTAGGAATGGACATAGTACTAATATCTTGAATTACACTAGCCTGGGGTTTTGACAGGCAATTGTCCTTGAATTAGATGTTTTGACCCAGACTAGGATCATCATCAATAATGACTTACAAAACTAGCAGGTTTATATACTCAGCTTAGGCAGGAAAGGTTACAGCAATAAAAAATGAACAAAAGGGGAAAATGACTGTAGAGATAAGTGATTTAGATACTGCTAATACTATTTGTATGTGCATAGTTGGAATAAAAAGTAAATAAGAGCATAAGAAAAAGGGGGAGGAGAATAAATAAATAAATGGGCAATAGTCAAATTATGAAAACATGTAGAGAGATGAACTGTCTGGGAGAGAAGCTCAACGGTGGCAGGATACTGAGGCGGGATTCCAGTGACTTGCCTTGACAATCAGTTGGTTATACATCAGGGAGGTTCCTGCCCTCCTGGTTCAGGTGGAATCCTGCCCAAAAATGTACATTGGCCAGACTGTAAGAACACTGAGCCACAGATTAAAGGAGCACAGAAGAGCCCTGACAAGCGGAAACCTGACTCAGTCTTCCCTGGTAGAACATGAAACTCTCCATGACCATGCCACTGACTGGGCCAGGGCCAAGGTGGTCAACAGTCACCACTAGTTCTAACAGAGATATCTGATGGACTCCTGACACATAAGGTTGCCCAAGATGCCATCCTGAACTTCCCTCCGGTGTATAACCAACTGATTGTCAATGCCGCCGCCGTTGAGCTTCTCTCCCGGACATTCCATCTCTCTGCATGGAATTCCGTTGCAGATTCCGGTGAATTGCTGCGCAGCGAACAGCAGAACGTCAGTGCTGTGTCTGCGGAACGTCCGTGCTGTGTCTGTGGAACGCCCATTCTGTGTCCGTGGAATGTCTGTGCTCTGTCTACAGAACGTCTGTGCTCTGTCTGTGTAATTGTGCTCTTTCGTATCGTAGTTGCAAAGAAGAGCATCGTTTCCCAAGTCGCTAATCGTAGTTGTAGAGAGGAAGAGTCCCAACGTTTACCAACGCTCGAATTCGCAACACTTTATCTGCGCGCAGGTCTGTGCTCTGTCTGTGTAATTGTGCTCTTTCGTATCGTAGTTTCAAAGAAGAGCATCGTTTCCCAAGTCGCTAATCGTAGTTGTAGAGAGGAAGAGTCCCAACGTTTACCAACGCTCGAATTCGCAACACTTTATCTGCGCGCAGATCCTTTTTGGCGATTCCGCAGATTCTTTGTGAAGTGTCTGCAGACTCCTCATCAGGTATCCGTGAACTCCTCATGAGGTGGCCATGGACTCTTCGTGTGTGTCTGTGGATTCTTCCCCCGGATTACTGTGCTTTGCCGTGTGTGAATCCGCAGATTGCCTAAACGGCAATTCTGTGGAAAAAAGTAAGTTACTTGTGTCCTGTTATCCAGCAATGCATTTGTAAGGCATCAGGGCGAGTTCATCAGCCAAAGAGAGTGGAAGCCAGCAGACAATTGTCTTCCCACTCGGTGCATTGCCATTTCGATTGTACTGAGTCTACTATGATGTCACAGTAAACATATGGGACATTTCTTCGTTGAAAATTTGTATCTTGCTACCAAGGTATTTCCAAGCACTCTAACTGTGATTTTCGGTGATCCTAGACAATCATCTATCATATAAAGCTAACTTGTATAACTGTGACAGTGGACCTCTAACGTCGCCACACTGTTGCATCTATTTAACCACTTGCTGGAACTGAACGCAAAGGTGTCAGAAGGCATTCCAGGACATCAAGATTTTGGGTTCCCCTTGAATTCTGGCTCACTGTACCCCATCAATACCCTTGACCTTGGGAGCAGACACATCCACATATGGGTTAAGAGCAGTTATCTCAGACTTATCCAGATGGCTCTGACTGCCAAATCCGCTATACCTCACGCACACACACAGAGTGAGAAGAACTGTGCCCAACTGAAGCATTGGCAGTGGTGTTTGGCATCAAAACCTTTTACCAGTTCTTGCAAGGATGAAAATTCACCTTGTTTACAGACCATAAACCACTCACTAACCATACACCATTCACCACCATGTTGGGTCCGTATCACAGCATTCCCACCTTAGCAGCGGCATGATTGTAAGTCTAGACTCTTATCTACTCATACGAGATCTGATTCTGATGCACAGAAGAGCACACCAATGCTGGCTGCTTGTCACGTTTGTTGCTCAACTCTTCCTTGCGGCCTGAATGGTCTGTTGATACAATCTGGGTCAAGTTCAAACCCTTCCAGTCACAGCAGCAGGCTGAGTAAATGTTCAAGGCAGGATACCTTGGTGAGTTGGGTGATGTTGTTCATGCATCACAGTTGGTCTACGACCAATCCTGGTCTAAATCCTATACCAGCCGTCAAATTGAGTTGATGGTGGAGGGGAATTAACTGCTTTCTGGAACTCTGGTTGTCTTTCCGGCTAAGCTTTACCAGAGAGTCCTGCAGGATTCGTACCGGGATCATGGAGGGGTGGTTTGAAGTTGGTAGTCCGTAGGTACTTGTGGTGCCTGAGGATGGATCAGGATTAGGAAGTCTTGTGTAGCTTGCAAGTCGGTACACAGTGCACCGATGGCCTACCCTTTACATCCATGGTTGTGGCTAGAACAGCCATGGCAGCAGATCCATGTGGACTATGCGGGTCCCTTCAGAGGGAAAATGTTCTACTGATTGTAGACGCCCACTCCAAATGACCTGAGATTCTTGAAATGACAACTACGACATCAGACAGTACCATTGCCATGCTGAGAAAGGTTGTTATTACAGCTTTTGGATTGTACCAGTAATGCAGTGCATGTTCTGTTTCATTTATGTGTATCTCCACATGGACATGCTATGGACACATGCCTAAACACACGAAGCTGTAAACAGGCAAATTTATTAGGATTTCTACTAGTCACAAAATGCACATTCAGTGACAGAGGTGCAAATAGAATAAACCAAAGTTGATATACACGTTACCTTTACGAGTTATACTTGTCTTGAGTTTAGGAAAGGTTGTGCTAGTCTTAACTGATACCCACAAAGTGGTTTCTACTTCGCTAGTTGATAGGATAAGATGTTAGAGGGTTTGGCTAAGTATGTACAAAGGCCAATTGTCAGTCTACCATAGTAAGTGTGTCTTGTGCCGATGCAATCACTAACTACCCCAGTGGAGCCTTAGATGTACAAGGTCAGAATGTGGGATGGCATAGTAAGTACCATACCATAAAAAGACTAAGCAAGAATAATGACTATTTAATAAAACATATCTTGAACAGCATACTCACCGTTTGCAAGGGGTATTGCTGTGAAAGCAACTATTCCAATGAAAATCGCACTGATTATGTCCACTCTCAACCCAAACCACCTTGTTGATGTACTGTATGCACCCCAGGCCTTTGTGTGCTCATCTTGCAAAGTGTAATACCAATCAAGGGACATTTGCTGTCTGTTCAGTGACCGAATAGTAGGCAGGCCAGTGAGGGTAGTGCCGATGTGAGAGAAAAGAGGACTGCGTGCTGCAAAAGAACGAAAAACAGAATTAATCTAATGGCAACTATTAAAACTATGTGATACAATAACATTTTTCAGGCTATAAGGTATACACATGTCTGATCATAATTTGAATTTACTAGCCTCCAAATTGATTCAGCCAAATGTATTAACCACCATACAGCTGTCATATATAATCAGTGGCACAATACAAAATAATACACAATAGACGTGCACAAAGTCAATTTCCTATTCAGTCTAAATCTGTTATTTGTGTGCTCCATAATCTACCAGCTATCCAAATATCCACAGTTCTGACATCCTTAGGGCAATACCCCTTATATAATTTTTCCACTTCAAGTACTAGACCATGGAAGGTTATATTGAAGCTGGAAAAGCAGTCAATAACCAAGGAGGTTGACACTAGAGCAGCAGTGTCACTTATGTCGGAGGAAGAGCATCATCCACAGTGGCCCGATGTCAGCCTGGAAATAGCAGAGGTTTGGCTTCATACCTATGCTGGTGAGTGTCTTAAAGTTCTTGGTCAAAGGAAGGTTGCAGTTGTTATGGTCAGCAGACAGCACAGCTGCCACGGTGGTGGTGGCAGGTGAGGGTCCCTCCTAGTTGGGTAGGGACTGGTTGAAGCATCTGCGCTTAGACTGTCAGTTAACCACTCTGCATCATATCTGCACTCTGCAGCTGGATCAGCACATGAATGTAATCAAGCCAGGATTTGGGTACTTTGCAAGGCTACAAAGTCTATGTGGATCCAAAGGTGGCACCTACGTTTTCCAAAGCTCGCTCAGTGCCATATGCCTTGCGCCACAAGGTAAACAAGGAGCTGGATTGATTAGTGGCTGTATATAGGAGTCCTGGAGCCGGTGAGGTTTTCAGAATGGGCAGCATCCATTGTTCCTGGTCTCAAAAGTGACAAGGAAACTATTCAGATATGTGGGGATCTCAAACAAACAGTCAATACCACCTCAAAAATTTACCCACTACCAGAGGCCGAAAGAAATATTTGCCAACCTAGCTGCAGAAAACGTTTTCTCCAAACTTGATCTCAGCCAGGCATACCAACAGGTCTGTCTGGATCACGATTCCTGCAAGTTGCTCACCATCAACACACAAAAGGGGCTGTTTCAGTACACACACGGCTGCCCTTCGGTGTGACTTTAGCACCGGGAGTGTTGCAGAGAATCATGGAGAGTGTTTTGCAGGGCATTTCACAGGTCTCAGTTTATCTTGATAATATTCTGATCACTGGCCAAACAGAAGCTGAGCATCTGAAGAGGCTAGATGAGGTCTTGGCTAGGTTGGTGGAATCAGGTCTGCACCTGAATCGAAACAAGTCCATATTCATGGACATGTCATACCTGGGCCACCGCATTGATGCAGAAAGACAGCATCGCCTGCCGGACAAGGCTGTAGCTGTGCTGGAGGCATCATTGCCACAGGATGTGGCCCAACTGAAGTCTTATTTGGGACTCCTCTCTTACTACAGCAAGTTTTTACCTAACTTGTCAATGCAGTTGATAGCCTCAACACTCAATTTGAACCCAACCTGGAAGTAATTTTGTCCTGTAATGCTTCGGCATATGGGATTGGGGCTGTGCTATTGCATCACCTTCCTAATGGAAGTGAGAGGCGAGTGGCTTTGCATCTCGTACCCTGTCACCTGCAGAGACCAGGTATTGTCAGATAGAGAAGGAAGGACTAGCTAGTGTATTTGTAGTGAAGCAATGTCACAATTATCTCGTTGGCAGGAGGTGTTTGCTGTGCACAGATCACAAGCCATTGATGACCCTAGAAGGCTATACCGTCCTCAGCTCGAATTCAACGTTGGGCCTCGGCCCTGTCTGCGTATCAGTACCAAATTGTATTGAAGTCAACAACCAGCCATTGGGATGCAGATGCCATGAGTCGGTTACCATTACCCAGTGGGGCAGGGGGGGAGTTGGAGCCACCTGTGCCAGCCGGAACTATTAAGCTAAAGGAGCACTTTTAACAGGTCCCCCATTATGGTACTCTAGATTAGGCAGTAGACCAGGCATGACCCACTCCTAGCCAGAGACATCCATCACGTACAAAAAGGTTGGCCAGAGGAATTGCAAACCCAGGCCCGTACGGAGGGGCGGTTCGTTGGGTTCGTATGAACCCCCCCTCCGGTACCTGTGGCAAACAAAAATCAGAACCTAACCATTTTGGAGCAGTCCAAGAAGGGATCAGAACTCGAAGCATCGCTTAAACGTCTTGAAGTTCCGTCGTATACATTATACCACCGCACTGTCCTCCATTTTGTTATGACGTCATTGGGTGACTGCAACCTTGCTGCGACAGCAGCCATCGGACTAGAGGACATACAAACCTTTTTCTCTAAGAGAGTCGATTCAACCGGTAGACCTGATAGTCAGTAACTGATATCTAAAGCACCTTTGTCAGTCTACAATAATATTATACCCATGGTTTGAATTTTCCTCTACATATGAAAACAGGCCCATGCAATCGTGATGATGAACCTAACAATAATTTGCAATGCACTCAGACTAAAGAGAGACTTACAGCTCTTGGACCCATACATTCACACTATCATGCAGGGATTGATGTGGACACGGTTTGCAAATTATTTTTACAGAAACATCCCCATAGAATGGAGGCTGCAAGCCTACTTTTTGAGTCATTGATTTTATGTATGTACAATGAACATGTTACACTGGGGTATTGTTTCATATTAATGGGCTTCATGTTCTCTATAAAATTGTTTATTCTTGCACGCTGTCATGACTGAATAACAGCATTAGAACATACAACATTAAAATGCCGAAAATTCAATGGGAATTTTTTTCCGCGCAATGTAACCCCCCTTTTCAAAACCCTGCATACGGGCCTGTACAGACAACAGAACTCTATGTACAGGTGTGATTCTTATACGTATATGACATATCAAAAGTACATAAGACATCTTTCATTTACGAAAGAATCTTGAGCGTCATCACAGCATTGGGAGCCTGATAGATGGGGCTCACCTAGGTCCGAAGACCAATAGAGATTATCTAGGCCGTTACTGTCCGAAGACCTTTGAAACGGCAGGGGGAAAGAAAGAAAAGTGGTGCCGCCCGGAATCGAACTGTACTGCCTATATGAGCTTCACTAGGTATAAAGGTTTGCTGAGTAGTAGAGTGGATTTTCATTACATCGTGTAGATAGTAACCAGGCATTCACACGAGCATAACAGGGCTCTTTAAAAGATGTAGCTAGTGACAAGTCACACATGGGCTTCTCTTGTCAGTCATTATTATAGCAACATGAGCTTTCAAAGGAATACAACACCTTAAACTTTACAATCTGGTGTAAACTAAAATCCTATCAATAAAGTAGTTATGCAAACTGCGGCTGACAGTACTTTTTAACTGAAAACAAGTGTACACTTGCACAAATTGTACAAGTGTTGTGCAGCCCCTACTCTGTCTTTACGTAAAGACAAGGTAGGGCCCGGCAGCTAGCTAGACTAGCACTGCCTTACAGTTCACACAGTTTGAAAAGTCCTGAGTGGCTAGGTAGGTCTGACATGATATAACTTCGTTCACACTAGCCAGAAAAGTCACAGTTATCCAGACGTTTCGGTAACCTACGGCTACCTTCATCAGTGATGGTAGTAGGTTACCGAAACATCTGGATAACTGTGACTTTTCTGGCTAGTGTGAACGAAGTTATATCATTTCACACAGTTTTGTGCCCTGCCTAGTACCGCCTATATGAGCTTCACTAGGCATAAAGGTTTGCTGAGTAGTACAGTGGATTTTCATTACATGGAACCACCAGGGGACATTACAGAAAGCTCCATTTATTGACGATTCCTGTTATTGAAAGTAACTAAATTCAATAAGTAGCTATAGAGTGGTTTGTGTATGTTAACAGAACCAAACATCCTAACAGTGTGCACTATTGTGTTGCAAGAAGTGCCGAGACGAGATGGTGTAACATGATGATGTGTACATGCTCAGTAACAAATGGAAAGGGACTGTAGGTATCAGCTTCTGTTGTAACAGGCGAGTTTTACAATGCACAGGCAAGAGATCATTGGTTCCTCAACATGCATTAGAAAGTAATTTTATGCAGCTCTATTCTATCCAAGTTGCTCACTCATATGTGAGTACATATGTTAGGTTGCCAGCACCGCCACTGCTGACCTTGCACATTTCCAAGAGTTGAGGTCCTGTCCCACAGGATGTACTAGATGTGATGATATGGCATAGGTGGTACTCTGTTATGCCAGCTAATGTAATGGATAGGAATACAGTACGTATGCACTGTGCAGAAATACATTTAGAGGAAACAGGGGAGTCTCTGCAGCATATGGCATCTGGATTTACCGTATAGCCGGAAATTTTGGCGGGAAGATATTTTGGCGGATTGCTGAAAATATGTCATTTGGCGGAATTTACTTTGGCGGTTGAGCCAGTTTCTTAGCCATAATGATATTCATAACAAAATGGCTAATCAAACGCGCTGGATTAACCGTGCCGTGAGCTAGTTTCCGCTCAGTTAGGACGAAATCGATGATGAAATGCAACTGAAAAGAACACAAATCGTTGTTACGCTTAATCTGGACTGTTTTGTCGCGTCGGTCTTTACAGCGACTGTGTACACGTCGTTTGGATCGCGTCGGTCTTTACAGCGACTGTGTACACGTCGTTTGGATCGCCTTCCTCGCGTTGACGGATAATCCAACTCTTCTCCCACCTTCGCTGTACAAAACGTTTTGGAGAAGCGTACGCAGCTTTTAATGGTGAACTCTATGCCGACTATTTAGACTGGCGCGTCTAGCTGCAAGCCTAGTATATATATAATTATATATATATATATATACACAAGCTATGATTTCGCAATAATGATGACATCGCACTGTGAAGTTATTTGGCGGATGAAATGTTGGCGGATTGCTCTCAAAACCGCCAATCCGCCAAAATAAATTCCCCGCCAAAATTTCCGGCCATACGGTATTAAGGCAATCTCATACAATAACAATGCATAGTAGTACGCACTGTACACACGGTATGAGCACACTCTACGTAGCAATATGTCTGCAGCATTCCAAAGACTTAGTTCTACATGGCAGTTTATACAGCTTCTGTACCTGCTACTTAATTGTTCTTGGCATTCAAGAG
>MKWU01007614.1_pt1 | contig 10247 bp, 10 predicted proteins | sample 809101 | NCBI WGS metagenome assembly MKWU01 (sample SAMN05860141, study PRJNA318959) | sponge metagenome | host: Aplysina aerophoba | place: Slovenia: Piran, Adriatic Sea, Gulf of Piran | collected 2013-05-07
AGACGCCCAGGGCCTTGCCGAACACCCCCCTATCGTACACCTCGACGATCCGATACGAGCGCCCGTGATAGAGCAGCACGTCCCCCACTGGCGCGCCCTCGACGACGGCAGCAACGGGTTCGGTAACGCGTGGGCGCTTGCGACCCTGGGCTGCCATCTGAGGAACCTGAACAGGTTGTCTCCGCTCCATTACTTCTGTACGACCCGCTCAGAACCGGAACCATTGGCCTTGCTTGCGCCGGTAGTTGGGATTCCAGCGGTCAACCAGCGCGTCCCGAGACTGAACGCGGGGCATGTTCTCTTCCAGCTTGGCCATCTGATCGCGGTCGATCTCAACACCCAGTCCGGGAGCTTCGGGCAGCGCCACCTTGCCGTCGTGGAAGGGGAGCTTGCCGCCCCGGATGATGTCCTGGTCGGGAGCGGTCCACGGATAGTGTGTATCGGCGTCGTAGGTGATATGCGAGATTGCACAGTTCATGTGCGTGAGCGTCGCCATCGAGATACCGAGGTGGTTGTTGCTATGGCCCGAGCAACCCCAGCCGAGCGCTTCGCAGGTGGAAGCCCAATAGCGAGCATTGTTCAAGCCGCCCATGTGGTGCACGTCCAGCAGCACGAGGTCGACCGCGCCTTTGCGGTAGGCCGGCCCGATATGCTCGGGACGCGTGACGCACATGTTGGTTCCGAGCGGAATGGAGGTGTGCCTTCGCACCTCGGCCATACCTTCCTGCCCTCGCGTGGGATCCTCGAGATATTCCATGCCGAGAGGCTCAACCTCTTTGGCTACGCGCTTGGAGGTTAGAATGCTCCAGGCTGCGTTGGGATCAATGCGGAGTTTGGCGTCGGGCACTTGCCGGCGCATGATGCGGAGCGCCTCGATCTCCTCATCCGGCGTCAGGACGCCGCCTTTGAACTTGCACGACCGAAACCCTTCGTTCTTGTTGAAGTCAACGAATTGCTGCGCGCCCGCTTCGGACGTGATCATACCTGCTTCGTCCTCGGTTGGCAGAATGAAGAAGACGTACGCTGAATAAGGCGCAGCCTCGCGGTAGGCGCCGCCGATCAAGTCGCAGACGCGGTGATTCAGAGCGCGCCCGATCAGATCGAGGCAGGCGATCTCAACAGCCGCAAAGGCCTCGTAGTCTTCGATATTCCGGCGGAAATACTCAAGCTCGAACGGATCGCGGCCCAGAAGAAGGGGGCGGGCGGCCTCGATGTTCTCAGCATGGCGGCGACCGACCTCGGAGATACCGCGGTGTCCGTCGGACGTTTCGATCTCGGTAATGGTCCGGACAAAGTGGGTGGCGTGAGCCGTGGTGGAGTTCATGATCGGCCGGTCTGGCGACGCCACGCGCGTCACTTTCACCGAGCTGATCTTCATCCGGCTGCGCGGACGGTCGGCCTTCGGCGACCCGCTGCGTTTCGTCCCCGCCGCCGCTTGGCAATAAGCCAGGGATATGTCGCTCAGGCAAGTAAGCCCCGTGACACCTGCCGCCCCCGCCATCAAAGCGCGCCGTGTAACCTCGGAGGCCTTCCACCCAAGTCGTTCTTCTGAAAGCAGCTTATCGTTTCTCATTTCGAAATCCTCTTCCCGCGGTGGAGCTTAGCCTACCTGACTTGGCGCCTAGTCGGTAACTGAGCTTGACCGCGTCACAAGAAACGCAGGGATTCGTGATGCGATTCTGTTTGTCCTGTGGTTTCAGTTTGACCCGCTCCAAGAGTTGTACCACTTCACAATTCAGGAACAGGATGGCTTTCGTTGACCGGGAAGACACGGTGATGGAATTGTTTCCCCAGCCGCAGCTTCGGACAGTATGGCGCCGCACCGATAAGCCGCTCGTGAAATCGTCTTGGTAGTTGATCGCAGTGTTGATTCCATCGAAGTCCATTTCCAGGATGGCGTTGAGTCGAGGGGGCTCCATGCTCTCGCAGGGGCCGAGGCGAGCTCGATCCGCAAAGTATAGACTCTTCAGGTTGATGAGTGTTTACAGGCCCTAGTCAATCAGGCTTGCCGGCTCGGGTTGATCAGGGCGCGCCTCGCCGCTCCGCATCACTGCGAATCGGGTGCTGATCGGCCCGAACATCTCATAGATCACGACCGCAGACAGCACCACCGTAGAGACGATCTCCGCGTGGTCAGGAAAGCGTCGATCGATCACCAACACCAAGCCCACTGCCAAGCCGGCCTGCGCCATCAGGCCAAAGCCCAGCAGCCTTTGGACGACGTCCTCGAGTCCCAGCCGACGAGCCGCAAAGCGAGCGCCCCAAAACTTGCCGGCCGCCCGGGCCACCAGGTAATAGGCCCCCAAAATCCCCATCGAAGGTACGAGAGAAACGTCGAGGTCGGCGCCGGCAATGACAAAAAAGATTGCGTAGAAAGGCGGATCCGTCCGGGAGAGCGTGTGGAACAGCCCCCGGCTGCGCGCCGACAGATTCACCATGGTGCCTCCCACCGCGAGAGAAGCAATCAAGGCAGAAAGCTCCAGGATACGGGCGACACCCACGCACAGCAGGACGCTTCCGGCCAGCAGCATCAACATCTCGCCCTGTTCGTTGACCTTCGTGGCCCAGCCGGCCAACAACAGTCCCACAAGAAACCCGAGAGCCACGGAGCCGATCAACTGCCAGATGAGCGGATAGATGGATCCATAAAAGGTGTCTATTAACGCCCCGGAATTGCCCCATCCCGCTGCCAGATCGATGCAGGCCGCCACCAGACTATAGGCTGCCAGACACAGGATGTTGTTGACCGCGATGATGCCTAGGAGCGTATCGCTGAGAGGGCCCTTGCTGTTGCATTCCCGCAATACCATGAGCGTCGAGGCCGGAGCGGTCGCGATCGCAATGGCTCCCAACAGCCCCGCAACCTGCCACGAGTGACCGGCGATCACGGTGCCCAACGCAACCAGCAAGGCCGCTGCCAATGACTCGACAACCGTCAGGTAAAAGATCCGGTGACCGTATCGAACGAACCGGGCATAGTGGAAGACCGACCCGACGGAAAAAAGAATGAGTCCCAAAGCCACTTCGCTGAGGACATTCAGGGCTTGCAGATTTTCGTGGCTGACCCAACCCAGCACCGATGGTCCCAATGCGACACCGGCGAGCAGATACCCGGTGACCTCAGGGATCCGCAGGAATTGGACAAGATGCCCAGCCAGCAGAGCCAGCAGAAGAATCAGTCCGAGTGAGGAAAGCTCATTCATCTAGTCCAGTAGCGCTCCCCACCGCTTTCTGTCCCGTTCTACAACCACGAACCGTCCGTTACTCTTTGCAGACGAAAGGATGCGGCGCGCCTCCGCCGCAGTGCGCACGGGTGAGCCGTCCACAGTGAGCAATCGGTCCCCGGCTCGAATTCCGGCTGTTGCTGCCGCACTGCCTTCAAGCACGCTCTGAACAACGAAGCCATTAGCCTCGTCTGCAAAGATCAATCCCGATTGGGGTGACGTTGCCATCGAGGTATCCGGATTCGCCTGCGCCGGGAGCACGAAGGTAACGCGACGCCTGCCGCGCCGGACCACCAGTTCCAGCAGTTGCCGGGCCACCGGCAGGACAAGCGGTTGTAAATCGTCCGGTCTGGTAACCGGACGACCATCGAACGAGACGATCAGGTCTCCCGGCAGCAAACCGGACGTCTCCGCCGGGAAACCGCGCCATAGCTCCCGGATAAGCACTTCTTCATCACCGCCGAAATACTGTTTCTCTCTATCCGTAAGGCTTGCGACACGCAGTCCGTACCGCGCAAGCAGGCGGCCGGGAAAACCGCGGTTCCATACCAACGTCTCATCGACGGACTCCGGCAGCAGAGCAACGTATCGGTCGTCGCATAACGCGACGACACCGATCAGACGGCCACCCAGATCGAACAGGCCGGCTCCGGCCATTTCGCTCTCCGGCATCATGCTCAACGACACCTCCCGGGCAGGGCGACCGCCACATTGAATCGACCGAAATCCGAGATAAAGCACTGGAGCGAAGGCGCTCTCCAGTGAGCTGTTCAACCAGGCGAGCACGAGCCATTTACCGCGGTCCATCAACATCGCCGGGATGTGCACCACCGAGTCCATGTTGAGATCTTCGGAAGCGAGTAATGTCACAGCGGGCGATTCAGGTGGCACCGGCGGAGCGGCCACTTGGTAAGTCGTTCCCCGCATCCCGCGAACTTGCAATGCAGAAGGCAAAGGGTCCGCCGTATTCGACGTAATGACCGTTCCCTCGTCGTCCCACACAATCCCTGTTTGTCCGACGTGTTCCAGATGGACCAGATGCTCTGCGGCATTCGAAGCCGTTTCCGCAAAGTACTCCGCCATGTCCTCGAGCGAGCGTCGCTGAGCTATACGCTGCAGCCGGGCGCTGTCGGCCTGCGTGGGTAGTACGGCGGGTTCAGGCTCCAATTCGGCAGGTTTCATGAGCGATCCCACCATGAGAATCGAACCGGCGATGACGGCCAGAACAGCGACGTAGGCGGGGCTGCGGGTTTCCATGATGAGACGGGTTACGCTGGTCGTTGCGGGTGCGCCGTGAAACGAGATTCCACAAAGACGGCGGCCAATAATACGTAGACCAGAAGGGAGTTTCCCAGTGTCAGCCAGATGATGATTTCGATTCCCAGAGGCTCAGCCAACTGCGCGATCAGCCATGGCGCCAACATCCCTGCCATGAGTGATAGCGAAAGGAAGCCGTTGAGAAGTTCGGGGTGGTAGTACCGGTAGCGGCTTCCGACCAGGTCCAGCGTCAAAGGGTAAATCAACCCAATCGACGTACCGAGCAGCAGCGCGCCGGCGATGGTTCCCGAGGTTTCCACCGTCTTCAACAGGAAGATACAGCCGATGACGGCCGCCAGCGTGGCCCAAGCGAGATTCCGCATCCGCTCTTCGACCGGTGGCAACCGCGTCGCCCAAGCCCGTCCACAGGTCAATCCCAGCCAGAACAAGGCAAGCACCATTAGCGACACGGAGGTTGTTATACCGAACTTGCGGGGAAGGTAGAGCGCCAGCCAGCCGCCCATCGCCCATTGGTTGGCCGATTGCAAAAATAGAGACAGCGCCAGAAGGATGGCCATCGGGCTAGCTGCCTCCCGCCAAGTCATCCGCATGGGGGGAGCCGACAGCGTCATGTAGCGGAACGCTTTGCTCCTTAACACGCACCAAGACAACGTGAATGGCGCCACTGCCAGAAGCTGCACGGTCACTGACCAGTGAAATTGGCCGTGCAGGACCCAAGCCAGGACACAAACCCCGATGGTTCCCGTCCCGAACGCCACACCGGCCAGGTTCAACACCTCCGGAGCGCGTCCCTGCAACAGGGCACCGGAGATGAGCCATGAAGCACCTGTGGCGAGAGCTCCGACCGCAACTCCAAGAGCGAACAGTGGCGGCAGGAGCCAGATCGGATGCGGAGCTACGCCCAAGCCGATCAATGCCGACGCAGCCAGCAAGCCCGAACTGACCAGAAAGCTGCGGACAGCGGCTCGCCGGTTCACCAGCGCTCGAGCATAGCCGATCGTACCACCAAGGATCCCCAGGTTGAACACGAGAAAACATCGACCCAGGTCAGTCGTGTCGATGGAAAGACTCAGGAACCACAGCGGAAGCAAGACCCCCAACAGAGCGGTTAGTGATCCCAACAACAAGAAACTGGCCGTCGAGTAGACAACACGCGTCTGCTCCGGTGTATGGCGGACAGTTTGGCCCAGGTCCGCCGCCTCAAGATGACTCACTACGTGCATTCTAGCCGTCTCACTGCCGAACGGGATGCGATCGCTGCCCGTGGTGCAACAACTGGCGGCGGAGTCGACATTTTCCGTCGCAGTTCGGTTACCGTGGTAAGACTTATCAGGAGGCGAATCATGACATCGAACTCTGTGTTGGACCGGAGGCGGTTTTTACGGCAAGGCACTCTCGCCGGCGCTTCAGTCGCCACGGGCGCAGCAGCGGCGCAAGCTCAGCGGCGAAACTTCAGCCAACCGATTCGCGTCGGCTGTCTGAATGTCGTCGAGTACTCCCATCTCAATGCGATCTGGGCTCCCTTCATGAATCCTCGAGCGGATCAGAAGGAACAAATGCCGCTCACGGGTATGCGCATCACACACTGCTGGGAAATCGAACGGGACAAGTCGGAAGCCTTCGCAAAGAAGTATGACTGTGAGCCGGTCAGGAACTTCGACGACATGGTCGGCAAGGTGGACGCAGTTATCTCGGGCGGCTATTACAACCATCCATGGAACCACATCCTGCACGAGCCCTATCTGAAAGCGGGTATACCGAATCTGATCAACCGGCCGTTCTCCAACTCGCGCGGGAAGGCCCGACGAATCATCGATCTTGCGAAGAAGCACGGCGCGGCGATTCTGTGTCCGTCAGCGCACGAGCACACCGAGGCCATCACACGGGCCCGCAAATGGGCTGAGGACAAAGAGGTCATCTGCTACAGCGCCACGAATTCGTTCGATGACTATCCGACGCATGGCATCCACGGAGTCTATATGTGCTGCCGGGCAATTTGCGAAGCGGGAAATCCAGTGATTTCAGTGGCCTACCAGGCGAAGAGTTGGCACAACCCTCCCGGCGTTGTGACCTTCGAGCACAAGGATGCGGGCGGTCGTACCTTCTACGGCACTCTGCACGAGGTGGGCGGATCATGGGGCACGATGCGCATTCACACGCGCGAAACATACGGCGGAGAAGGTTTCCCCATCCGTACGGGCGTGGAGTATCCGTTCAACCGCACTGCAGCCTGGGCGCCGACGATCTGGGCGTTTCAGCGGATGGCCCTGTACGGGGAGATGCCCCAAAGTTTCGATCAGATCGAGCATAAGAGCGACGTTTTTCTGGCCGGCTTTCGCTCCATTCTGGAGAATGACGGCAAGCCAGTGAAGCTGGACGATGTTCCTGAAGATTGGATGACGCCGGTCGATCTTCCCAACCGTCCTACCGAACACACAGCAGACCTTTTTCGCGAGGCTTTCGGAGAGGCGTAAACAATGGCCGGGCCTGCGGCATTCGATGAGGTTTCGTTCCACTTGCGGGCACTCGTCAACCCCCAGCCGGTCGAGTTCTCGAAGCGTTTTCTCAATCGGCCCGGGTGAGTACGCGCGGGAGATATCCGGGTTCACAGACAGCGTTCCGCTGGCAGTCCCAAGCCTGACTTAGGTACTGGTCCCGTTGGCGGGAAAAGGTTAGTCCGAGAGCCAGTCGGAACACACCCTTCAGCGTCCTGCGGACTCAGCCAAGCGGAAGTGCCTCTTGGCCTCCTCCAATCTTCCCAACGCTTGCAAGGCGATTCCCAGGTTTCTATGTGCTTCTGCGTAGTCGGGATCCTCCTCGACTGCACGGCGAAAAGACTGCAGTGCTTCAGTGAGTTTGCCTTGATTACCCAGCACGCTGCCCAGGTTGTTGTGAGCTTCAGCAAACTCCGGGTTGAGACGGAGTGCTTGGCGATAATGCTGCACCGCGCTGTCGAAACGCCCTTGCGATGACAGCACGTTCCCGAGGTTGTTGTGAGCCTCGGGATAGTCCGGCTTGATCTTCAGGGCCCGCCGGTAGTGGTTCATGGCTTCGTGAGTCTGCCCGTTGATCTGAAGAACATTTCCCATATTGTTGAGCGCCTCCGCAAAGTCCGGACTCTCCTGGAGCACGCGCTGATAGTGCTGCAACGCTTCCTCGCGTTTGCCTTGCGAGAGGAGCAGGTTCCCCAAATTGTTGCGGGCCTGTACGTGACCGGGCTGCGACTGAACCGCCCTTCGATATCGTTGCACGGCACGAGCGAGGAGGCCTTCTGCTTCAAACAGAACCCCCAGGTTGTAATGACCGTCCGCATAGTTCGGCTCGATGCTCACCGCCCGCTCGAAGTATGTCCGTGCCTTTGCAGCCTGTCCAAGCTCCAGATAGTAGTTTCCGATCAGGTTGTGTTTCTCATAATCTCCTGGTGTCTCCTGCAGTTTCTTCTCGTAGCCTGCGATGAGATCAATCAACTCCTTGCGTCGGAAATCACGCCGCAAGGTTGCCAGATCCTGCTGCTGCCACGGCAGCACTTGTAGCCACAGATCGCCCATTTCATTCGACGAAAGCCAACCTTGAACAACACGGCGGGGAGGATGGTTTGGGTTGCGTACATTCGCGTTTGAGTTGTCGTATGTGAACTCCATGGATACGCTTGCGCCTTTCGGGAGAAAGAACGGCTCGGCGTAGCGGTATTCGTCCTGCCAATTGAAGTCCCATTCCTTGATGTAGATCAGCGATTTCTTCGTGCCGTCAGGAAGCTCAACGTAGCCCTTCATCTCTTTCCCGAGGTAGTGCGCATGCGGATATACTTTCAACACTTCCACATCCGCAGGCAGAACGTAAGAGTCTTTGACGATGTAAATCTTCTTGCCGGGAGGAATATCAATCGTTTGTGACCCCAGGCGCAAATTGACTGGGATTTTCTTCGGGGGCTGGCTTGTGAAAAACAGACCGACAGAGGCTTGAATTCTCTCGGGTTTCCCCGTTGGCAACATGTGCAGCTCGAGAACCAGACTGCTGCCTTTCTCAAGACGCCAGGACATGTCCTCCGGCTCCAAGACAGGCTGTTTCCCAGGCGTCCAACTCAACCAATGACCGTCCGGAGAGAAAATCTCGTCCAGAAGCATGCGGCTGGTGAAGCCCGGCTCAGGGTCTTCTTTCTCCCTTTCCCGCGAGCGCTCTGTTTTGTCGATCAGAATGCTGGCGTGATGGACAATCTTGGGATTACCGGGACGAAACTCGAGCCCTCGCACGTAGCGGGTTGCTTCAAGCGGAATGGGGATGCTGAAATTGCGAAAGACGTCCAACCCTTCCGCTGCAAGCGTGTACGGCTCGGGCATTTGAACGACCAGGTCCGGCTCGCCGATCTGCCAGCCCTCGGTCCACGTGGGAAGGAGCGGCAAGTCCGCCGGATCGCCTTCGATGGCCCCTTGCTGAGCCCACTGTTGGATCGCCGTCACTTGGCTGTCGTTCAGCCGCCGATCATCGGCGAAATCATCATCGCCGGGTTCGGGCAGCCAGGGCGGCATGAACCGGCTCTGTGTCACGGCTACTATCTGCTGCGTCCGCCTGCTCACGTCCGCGTAGCTCAACAGGCTGAAAGGGCCAGCTTCGCCAGGACGGTGACAGCCCGCACAGTTTTCAAAGATGATCGGCGCGATGTCCCGATTGAAGGTGAGATGACCCTGGGAAGGAGTACCGACCTCGACCGCCGTTGTGTCGTTACATGCCACGAGCACCGTGACGGCGCACACGAGCGTAAGTGCAGGGATGCGACGCCATCCATCAAGCGCTCTCACCATGCAACGGTCAACCACCACGTTCATCAGCGTACATCAGGAACGGCAGGACTGTGCTGTAGCCAGCGCGGCAGAAAAAGGGACGACCGTTTCGGGCACTCGCTTTCTACCCGAGATTGCCACTGAAACCGGACCATGATCTGCTGATGAAAACCCCTGCTCATCCGGACCAGTCCGTGAGTCACGACTTCCTTGAGCCGGTGGGGATTGGCGTGACAGAAGCAGCCAAGAAGCTTGGGGGCAATCGCAATTCGCTTTTCGACGGTGCCAATGGCCTCTCGGGAATCTCACCGAAGATGACCATCCGCCTTGACAAGGAATTGCAGAAGTCGACGACAAGGTGCTATTCCTGGACGTGAGCGCCGCTCAGGTCTACGAAAACTTAGTCTATGTTTCCGTTCACAAGATCCGCGACATGGCCGACCGAACGTCGCCTCAAGACAGCCAACTCGCAGTGAGAGTCGATGGGCATAGTAGTTTTCACGACGTAAGCGCCGGGCTGCTCTTACGACCAGTTGCGGGATCAGTTGTCCGGAATCCCGAGCCCGGTCAGATTAGCAAGAAGGCATTGCGCTGGAACTCACCACCGATGTCACCGAACATCCAGAGCACAGGGGGCAAGGACGGCATTCAGACCGAGGACGACTCACATTCGATCGGCTTTGCTCTTGAACTCAAGGCCGAAGACATCGAGGCCAGGGATGAGCCTGTTCGACTTTCAGGAATTCCGGATAGAGCCGGCCTTCTCCCATGCCTCGACATCTCCAGGAACGACTTGAAACAGCGGGTGGGGAACGGGAGATGAGACCGTCTCGAGTCGTACTATCCGTTCCGGGTCGCGATTCCTGAGCTTCGCCTGCAGATGAGCCCACTCGTGTTCAAGCTGCCCGCGAGTAACGGACACCCTGCCGGCCATGCCCCCCGAGCCGATGAGGTGATGGTTAAAACG
>MKWU01007616.1_pt1 | contig 10245 bp, 6 predicted proteins | sample 809101 | NCBI WGS metagenome assembly MKWU01 (sample SAMN05860141, study PRJNA318959) | sponge metagenome | host: Aplysina aerophoba | place: Slovenia: Piran, Adriatic Sea, Gulf of Piran | collected 2013-05-07
GCATGTCCGGTCTCCCGATTGCAGTTGCAGCCGGGGTGCCGGGGCTTGCCCGATGAGCCCGAATGCAACAATATGCGGGAGAAAAAACAACCCTGTATCAGATGATTAGCACCGTCAGGTGCGTGCGTTGGTGTACCCCTTCGAGACCAGCCGCTCGGACTGCATGACAGGCCCGTGGATGCGCCCCTCTCGGGCGAGACGGTCGCGGATATGCCCGTTGATCTGCTGTCGCAGCTCGTGGGAGGGCGCCATCACGCCCGTGTTCGCGCGCGCTTGCTCGGACAGCCGGAGCCAGCGGGCGGCGACGGCGCCCGCGATATTGTCCGGCTTCACCTCGGCGACATTGTCCCCGAGCTTCTCGAAGGCGCGGACGATATCGCCCTTGAGGCTCGCCTCGACGGCTTCCTTCAGGGCGGGATCGCGCTGGCGCATGATCTCGTCCATCGTCGCGGTCTGCATGCCGGCGGCCTGAAGCTGGGCGAAGGGCTTGCCGGCATCGACGGCGTCGAGCTGTTTGGAATCCCCGACGAGAACGACCCGGGGGATGCGCACCGCGCCGGCGATGCGCAGCAGGTCCCTTGCCTGCACGGTGGACGCCAGCGAGCCCTCGTCGACCACCAGGATGGTCTTGGCGAAGGCGGCGCGCATCTCCTTCGCGCCCTTCTTCGTGAGCCTGCCCTCAGCGACGCCGGCATTGCGCGCGAGGAAGCGCTGCAGGGTTTCGGTCTCGATGCCGGCTTCGGAAGCCAGCGTCTGCACCGCCGACGCGGACGGCGCGAGGCCGATCATCCGCCAGCCCTTCTTCTCCGCAAGCGCCCGGGCCCGGTTGAGCATGGTGATCTTGCCGGTGCCGGCATAGCCCTGGATGCCGACCGTGCGGTCCTTCGCCGACAGGATGAGCTTCACGGCGTCCTTCTGGCCGGCCGTGAGCGGACCCTTGTTGAGGTGGCCCTGCACCTCCCAGCCCCGCATGAGCGCGCGGCCCTGGCCTTCTCCGAGCCGCATCTGCGCCACCGTCTCGCGCTCTTCGCCGACGGTGCGGTCGGTCGCGAGCGAGTCCTCGGCTCCCGGCATGTTCACGGCGTGAAGCGCGCCGCCGCGTTCGAGGGCCGCGACCGCGCGTTCGGCCTCTTCGATCGTCACGGCGCCCGGCGTGTGGGCGAGCATGGCGGCGTACAGGTCGGCGCGCGAAAACACCGCCGCGCGCTCCGAGAGATGCGCCATCGCCCAGGCGACGGCCTCCGCGGCGTGCGGCGGCGCGGCGTCGGATGCTGTTTCGCGTCCGGGCGCTTGCCCATCGTCGAACGGCAACCCGGCCCTGGAGATCTCGCCGCCCGGCTCCGGGAACGCCGGAGGCGGGAGGCGGGTATCCTTGCCGGGCGTCGGAGCCGGTTCGGCCGCTGTCTGCCGCGCGGGCGAGTCGGATATTTCGACGGCTTCCGCAACCAGCGCCCGCGCATCGAGGCCGAGATCGGCGGCCTGTTTCTGCCAGACGCCGCGCAACTCCTCGCGGTCGATATCGCGCTTCGCGGCCCGCGTCATCAGCGCCGCGCGCTCCGCCAGGCGCGGATTGTCGGCCGTCGCGCCCAGCGCCCGGTCGTTCATCGCCGCCTCGATCTCCGCGCGCCGGGTCGAGAAGGCCTCCACCGCTTCACGCGAAACGCCCGCGATCTCGAAGCGGCCGTCGGCATGGGTCTTCTCGATACCGTAGCCGAGACGCCCCAGGCCGGCGGCAAGCTCGTTGCGGTAGAGCATGCCGATCAGCTTCTGCCGCTCGTAGAGCCCCTCGTTGGCCATCGAGCGCCACTTGCCGTCTTCGCCCCTGACCATGTTGGCGATTACAGAGTGGGTGTGGAGCTGCGGGTCGAGATTACGCGAGGTATCGTGGCGGAAGGTTGCGGCGACGATCTTCTGCCCGCCGGCACGCCCCATCCTGCCGGTCTCCGGATCCATCATCCGGGTCTCGGCGGCATTCTTCTCGACCCAGGCGAGCGTCGCCCCGACGGCGCGGTCGTGCGCCTCGACAACGCGCTCGTCGCCGCCGACCAGCGCGGCGATCGAGACCGACTTGGGCGCCGAGAAGGTAAGGTCGCGGCCGGGGCGGTGCGTAATCTCCCCGTCCTTGCCGCGGCGCCCCAGCTCGGTGCCCGATCCGTCCGGCACCTTGCCTTCGAGCACCGCGCGGAAGGTCGCGGGATCGACCGGACCCGTCAGCCCGAGCTCTTCCGCCGCCTTGCCGGCCCAGGCGCTGGCGTCGCGATGCCCGGGATCGTCCTTCGCGTAGTAGCCGTCGCGCTCGTAGTAGGACGCGCCCTGTGCGGCCGAAGAAAGCACGCCGATCGACAGCATGCTCAGTACCAGTCGCCGGCGCCGGGCCCGGCCTCGCGCCTGCCCGACGCGCTCGCGGCCGCCGTTTCCTCCGGCGTATCCTCGGCGCTCGCCGTCTCCTCCCGGGCCCCCTCCGGACTATTCTTTGCGCCGGCCTGCGGACCGGCCTCTCCCGGCAGGGGAATCAGCGCCAGCTCGCCCTGCCAGGACCCGGGCTCGGGCGGCATCTCCAGCAGGTCGGGGGCGTCGGCAACGCCGGCCTCCGCCAGGTCCCCCGGCCCCGGAATCCCGATTTCCTCCCCGTCCGGAACCGCTTCGTCAGCCGCGTCCCCGGCATCGCTCACGTCTGCCGCGCGCGCATTCGGCTCCGCCACGTCGCCCTCGCGCGGCACGAACCGCTCGGCGGCGGCGGGGCGGGCGACGTATTTCAGGCGGATGGAGGCGACCGGGAAGGGGCCGGGGAACTTGAGATAGCCCTCCAGGTTGGCAAGCCGCATGATCTCGGACGGCAGGGCCAGGGCGCGCAGTTCCCGGCGCGGCGTGAGCGAGACGCCGTCGCGGATGGTGTTGGCGCCGTAGGAATAGCCCTCGGCGACCTCCTCGACCTCGCTGCGCCCGAGGCTGTCGGCCGACCATTGCGCGGTGTCGCGGTCAGGCGCGGCCAGCACCACACGGGTGCCGCAGAGGCCGGAGATGGTCTCGGCGCCGTTGCGCCCGTAGAGGTCGCGCAGGGCGGACGCAACCTGGACGCCGAGCACGAAGCAGCCACCGAACTGGCGGCTTTCGGCGAGTCCCGGCTGGAGACTCGGTACCTGGTGGAGCGTCGGCAGCTCGTCGAGGATCACCCAGATCCTCCTGCCGTCGTCCTGGGCGAGCGAGAGCATGGCGTTGACCGCGATCTCCAGCCAGGTCGAGATCAGCCCGCGCAGGGAGGCGTGCTGGTCGCCGCGCGAGGTCAGGAACAGGAACCCGGCGCGCTCCTCGTCCGATATCCAGTCCCGGATCGAGAAGGGCTTGCCGGTATCCGGCAGGAGTTCCAGCGCCGAGACGTTGGCGGTCAGCATGGCCCGGACCGAGAGGGCGGTCTTCGGGTTCTCCGGATCGACGATCGACTGGGCGACCGTGCCCGCCATGGCCTCGGCAAGCGCGGTCAGCTCGGTCTTGAGCAGATGGTCGACCAGGACGCGGTTGTCCTCGATCCCCTTCTTCCAGAACACCCCGGCGCCATTGGAGAAGAGCTGGCGCGCGGCCGTCACCCAAAACGGATCGACCGTGTCCTTCTGCTGCGGGATGAGCGCGGCGGCCATCATGTCGAAGTCGCGCGGGTCGCGGGCCTCCAGGAAGGGCGACCAGCGCGGCGCCCTTGCGTCGAGCGGGTTCATCAGCACGTCGCGGTCCTTGTCGAAGAAGGACCGGGTGTAGCTCCCCATCTTGTCGTAGAGGACGCAGCGTTCGCCGCGGGCGCGGATCTGCGAGACCAGGTCGGAGATCAGCACCGTCTTGCCCGAGCCCGTGGTGCCCGAGACGATGGTGTGCTGGGTCTCGGTGCGCTCGGGATACGGGATGCCGGCGATCGAGTAGGGCCGCAGCCGTTTCCCGCCGGGCAGGTGGGTCAGAAGCCGCGCATGGGGCGTCTGCAACCGGCGGCGCAACTCGGCAGCCGTCACCATCTCCGCGCCCCTGATGCGCTTCTGCCGCCCGAGCCGGGCGCCGCGATACCAGAACACGATGAGGAAGAGGGCGATCAGTCCCGCTCCGGCGGCGGCCCCGAGCCCGGCGCTCGCGAACATCTCGGCCTTGATCCGCTCCCGCGCCTCGAGGGCCGGTATCGAGGCGGCGACGTCCCGGATGCGCAGCACATGGCGCGTGCCGTCCCTGAAGCGGACCTCTTGGCCCGAGTCCGGGTCGTAGCCGAGCGTCAGCTTGATTTCGGCGAGCGTCGCCATCGAAGCGGCGTACCACTCGGCGCCCGTGGTCGACCGCCACAGGTTCCAGGCCGGCACGGCCACCGTCATGAAGGCCGCGAACAGCATGGCGGCCTGGAAGAGCTGGCCCCACATGCGGATGCCGTGGAAGACGGTCTGGCCGCCCCGGAGCGTGCTGCCGCCGATGCCGCGCATGCGCGTTCTCCTTCTCTCAGTGTGAAACGCCCCCAGGAGGAAAGGCCCGCAGGGGCCGGGCGAATGGGTTCGGACCGGAGAGAGCCCGGAACGGCAGCCCCCGGATCGGTGTCCGGGGCAGGCGGAGGACATCGCCATGACACGCAGCGACACGGGACCTGCGACGGCCCGGACCACCTCTGCGGAGCGCGCCTTCGTGCTCGGCGGCCTGGCAATTGCGGCACTCTGCACCGCGTTCGCGACGGCCATGGGCAGCGGCATGGAGGCCATCGCTTTCATTTGGATGGCCGCGGGCGCGTGGGCCTTCATCTCGTCGCTGGCGCTCGCAATCCGGCGGGGAATGCGCCACCGCGACTGGTCCGCCTTCCGGCGTTGCGAGCTTTCCGACAACGCCGACACTCTCGACTGGAGTTATGGAAACGGGATTTTTATGGGGAGATGGTATGGCCAACCTCCTGAAACCTTGGAGTTTTGCTATCTTTAGACACTGCATAATTTTATCGTTCTCCCGGTTGCAATTCAAACCGAAAAGGAGAGCGAGAATGACATCAACCACCTGTCACCATGTGGCGCCGCATGTCGTCAACAGTCGCTATGCAGAGGTACTGGAAGAGTTTCGTTGTTATCTGGATCAAGGAGGATTTTCGGCAGTATCTCTGGTTCCCAAGTTCATGAGTGCAGCCAGACATTTCCTGCTATGGGGATGGCGAGAGGGGTTAGACCTGGGAGTAGTTGACGAGTCGTCTCTGCTTGGGTTCAGGGATCACGACTGTCGTTGTTTTGCCTGGAAGACAGGAGGAGTTCCAAGAGAAGAAAAGAATCCCTTGGGGAGAATTACCGTTAGCGGTGCGATTCAGTTTGTTCAGTTTCTCGAAGATAGCCGGCGGACCACTCATCTGAACGAACTACCGATCGGCAATCGCCTGATGGAGGACTTTCTGGGCGAGATGAAGGCGTCGGGATACAAATCCGGCCCTATCCACTACTACCGGAACGCTGCACAACATTTTCTCATCTGGCTTCATCGGTGGCGGATTGCGATTCGCTCAGTGAATTGGGACATGGTTGATCGTTTTCTCGATCACGATTGCCTCTGTCCAACTTACGTTCGGACGCCTAGCACGCATTATTGCGCAAGCAAATATGTGTATGCCGTCCGGGCGTTTATGAATTTTCTGGTTCGACGCGGTGCGGTAATCGGGGTTTCGAACGAATCGGATTCCGAGGCCGACGATCTCCTGGAGGACTTTCGTTCCTGGCTTGTACAGACCCGAGGCGTCCGTGCAGTTACGGTGAAGGCGCACGCGGACGCCATGTCGTTGCTTCTCCAAGACCTGGGATCGGACGCGAGCCGATACGATGCCCATTTGATCCGCAACGCCCTGCTGAATCGGACCCGCGACAGAACGCTGACATATGCAAAGCGCCTGGCGTCTAGTCTGCGCATGTACTTGCGGTATCTCTCGTCGAAGGGCGCCTGTCCGGCCCATCTCGTCAACGCCATCGTGAGCCCGAGACGGTGGCGTCTGTCGACCCTGCCGCGTTACATCTCGAGCGAAGAAGTGGAACGCGTGATCGCGTCCTGCGACACATCCACGACTGCGGGCGTTCGAGACCGCGCGGTCCTGCTGCTCCTGGCCCGGCTCGGGCTTCGGTCGGGCGACGTCTCGCAACTCTTGCTGTCGCATATCGACTGGAAGAACGCACAGATACACGTCTCCGGAAAATCCAGGAGACCCGCCATGTTGCCGCTTCCTCAGGATGTCGGCGACGCGCTCTTGCTCTACATCGGAACGGTTCGCCCGCGGGTCGAGAGCGGGCATGTGTTTGTGCGCCTGATCGCGCCGTTCACGCCCTTCACGAGCTCGAGTTCGGTATCGCGGATCGTATTCCGCGCCCTGGTGCGCGCCGGAGTGGAGAGCCCGGGCTGTGGGGGCGGACATCTGTTCCGGCATTCGCTGGCGACGCACCTGCTCCGGTCGGGCGGATCGCTGGACGCCATAGGTGCGCTGCTCAGACATGAGTCGGTGGAAACGACCAGAATCTACGCGAAAACCGATGTCCCGATGCTCCAGGAAGTCGCGCAGTCCTGGCTGGGAGGCGCTCGATGACCATCGCCGGACATGTCGAGCGCTACATTGCGCTGAAGCGGCGCCTCGGGGTGAAGTACGAAGGCCCCGATCAAATCCTGATGGGCTACGCGCGGTATGCCGACACCTGCGGCGACCGCTCGATCCGCTCGGCCCGAATGATCGAATGGGCTGCGGACGCATCGACAGTCGACTCTGCGAGGCGGCGGCTGGAACTCCTCAGGAACTTTGCCATCTGGCTGAACGCCGAGGACAATGGCCACGAGGTGCCGGCCAGGAACATCCTCGGCCGCCGTTACAAAGGACGTCCCAAGCCGCATCTGCTCACATGGGAGCAGATCCGTCTGGTCATGGAAGAAGCGCTTGGGCTTCCGCCGGCGGGGTCGATCACGCCGCTGACCATTCACTTCATGATCGGATTGATCGCCGCAACCGGACTGCGGGCCAGCGAAGCAGCCTCCCTGCGGCTGTCCGACGTCACGGCCGACGGACTCGTCATCCGCGAAACCAAGTTCCGCAAGACGAGGCTCGTGGTGCTTCATCCGTCCGTTCGGAGCGCCCTCGATGAGTATCGGGAGATCAGAAATGAAATGGCTGAACCGGGAGAATACCTGTTCGTCATATCGACGGGCGGGCCGACCTCGGGCAGCTATCTGTCCCGCATCTTCACCAGACTGGCCCGAAAGGTCGGAATAAAGGGTGGAGCGGGCAAGATCGGCCCGAGCTTGCACAGTTTGCGTCACAGCTTTGCGGTGCGGTCTCTCGAAGCGTTCGAGTCGGCAGATCCGGTAAAGGTCAATCGACACATGGCGGCGCTGAGCACCTACCTCGGCCACGCGTGCATATCGAGCACTTACTGGTACCTCGAAGGAACGCCCACCCTGCTGCAATCGATCGCCGATGCGACCGAGAGCGCGCACTTGAGGAGGGTGGCACAATGACAGACTTGGCCCCCCGAGTTGGCGCGTTCCTTCGTGAACACCTGCCTCAAGACCGCCGTCTCAGCCGAAAGACCATTGCGAGCTACGCGTCCAGTCTCCAACTGCTGATCGCGTTCGCTTCGGCCCGGTCAGGTGTCCGGCCATGCCTGTTGGCAATCGAACACCTGACGGGGCAGGTTATCCTGGACTTTCTCGACAGTCTGGAACGAGAACGGGGAAACGCCGCGCGCACGCGTAATCTTCGACTCGCCGCAATCAAGACGTTCTTCCGGTATCTCGAGTTCTGTGTTCCCGAATATCTCGATCGGGTCCAGCAGGTACAGGCGATCCCCTACAAGCGCTTTGACCGAGCCTTGGTCGACTACCTGGAAAGGGACGAACTACAGGCAGTACTTGACGCACCCAACACCAGGACCCGGAACGGAATAAGGGACCGGGCAATGCTTCATACAACTTATGCAGCGGGGTTAAGAGTGTCCGAGTTGATCGGACTGAAGTGCAAGGACCTGGGCATCAATACCGACATGGTTCATGTCATGGGAAAGGGGCGGAGGGAGCGAACTTTGCCCTTGTGGAAAGAAACGCAAACCGTATTGGGGGAGTGGTTGGCTGCGCGCCCGAACGCGACCACGGATCACCTCTTCCTTAACGGTCGCGGGGCGGCAATGAGCCGCCATGGGTTCGCCCATCGTCTGGCTCTTCATGTCGCAACAGCGCGCTCCAAAATACCTTCTCTGGAAGGAAAAAGAGTCAGTCCGCATGTCCTGCGCCACTCGTGCGCCATGCATACTCTGGAAGCCACAAGAGACATCCGAAAAGTGTCTCTGTGGCTGGGTCACTCGAGCCTGCAGTCGACCGAGGTATACCTGCGTGCACATCCCAATGACAAAGTGGAAATGCTCGCGGAAATGACGGCGCCGCAGATCAGGAAAGGCAAGTTCGGCAAGGCCGGAGACGAGCTGATGGCAATGCTCGGAGAGCTAAAGCGCGCCTAACGTTATGGGGAGTAGAAATGAGTCCAATATCCAGACGTATCAAAGTACTGACCATTCCAACTCCCCATAATAACCCCGTTACCATAAGACCAGTTATGGAGATATCTCCATAACTGGTCCACGCAGACGGGGGAATACGCCTGGATGGCCGTCGCCGAGGAGCACGAACGCCTGATGCGCGGAGACTGAGCCGACCATGTTCGCCCCGCCGGTCACGGCGAGGAGTCGCCCCAGCCGGTCTGGTCGGGAGCGCGCCCGGCCTTGCCCTTTCCGCCGGGAGCGCCGTCCGGGACGGCGTTCTTCGCCGAGCCGAACAGATTGCCGGCGAGCCAGTCGCCGACCACGGGCAGGGTCTCCGTCGCGTGCTGCTCGAACGGCTTGTTGGTTTCGCCCGAGATCCCCGCCCCGACCGTCACCGCCTCGTCCTTCGTGACCGTCTGCCGGGCCTCGCGCGCCGTGCCCTTCATGGTCATCTCGGTCTTCGTCTCCACCCGTTCGTTCCGGGCCTGCGCCTCCGTCTGGCCCGGGCGGGGGGCGCCGGCGCCCTCCGCCCGGTCGCTTACAACCGCCGACCAGCCGGCATGGGCCGCCGCGGTCTCGCCGGCATAGGCCTCCCGCAACTTCCCGGTCGCCCCCTCGTATTCCGCCGCGCCGCCGACACTCGACGGATCGGGTCCGGCGGGGGCGGGATATTTCTCGGCGATGAAGGCGGCGGCATATTCCCGGAGCTGCTCGGAGTCTTCCGCAGTCTGCGGCGAGGCGATGCGCATGGCGCCGGCGGCGCCGATCGCGCGCCCGTCCGTGCCCTTCTGCTCGGAGAGCCAGGCGAAGAAGGGCTGGCCGAGCTCGCGCTCGATCGCCTGGGCGTCCGAGCGCACCTGCGCCGCCTGCTCGGACCAGCTCTCGGATTCCTGCCGCGCCAGCGACGCCCGCTCCTGGAAGCTGCGCATCCGGGTGAGGTTGGCCGACAGGCTCTCGTCCAGGCTCGCCATCTCGCTGTCGCCGGTCCGGGTCGAGTAGCGCCGCGAGGCGTCGGCGACCTGCGACCAGGTCCCGGTCACCCCGTGCTGCCGGTCGTATTCCTTGACCCGGTTCCAGGCGTCGGATTCGATGGTCTGGCCGCGCCACATGACCGAGCCGTCGGCCTTTGCCTTGACGATAAAGTCCCAGCCGCCGCCGACGCTCGCCTGGCCGGTCAGGGTCGCCACCTGGTTCTTCGAGATGCCCGCGATCTCCGCGAGCTTCTCGACGTGGCTGTCGAGCTGCTGGGCCTGGCTGCTCTCGCTCTCGGTGACACCCCGCGCATAGGCCTCGCCGGTCGACACGTCGTGCGAATAGCGCTGGATCATTGCCGTCGCGTCGGTGACGGCGGCGTTGCGCGCCTGACCCGCCTCGGCCGACCAATGGCGCGAGAGCGTGCTGGCCTCGGCCGCTCTTTGCTCGTGGCTGGTGGCGAGCGACTCGGACAGCCGCACGCCGGCGGCGGGAATGCGGCTGGTCGCGGCGCCGGCATCGGCCACCACGGTCCCGTCCCCGGTCACCGTCATGGCCGCGCCGGCGGGCGCATAGCTGGTATAGCGGTCGGTGTCGACATGGGTGGACGTACGGATCTGCCGCCCCTCCAGGGTGGCGAACCGGTGCGTGTCGTACCCGGTGTTGGCGAGCGAGAGATTGCCCGTCGTGCCCTCGTGCGCGGCAGATGAGGCCGCGTCCTGGCCGACCGCCAGCACCGAGGTCGCGAGCACCGTCGCCTTCGACAATCCATACGCCA
>MKWU01007617.1_pt1 | contig 10240 bp, 9 predicted proteins | sample 809101 | NCBI WGS metagenome assembly MKWU01 (sample SAMN05860141, study PRJNA318959) | sponge metagenome | host: Aplysina aerophoba | place: Slovenia: Piran, Adriatic Sea, Gulf of Piran | collected 2013-05-07
CCCGATGATGCTAACCTCGTCCATGGATGCCCCCTCCTTCAGGTCGTGAGCCACAACCACAACCTTGGCACATTGCGATGCCGTCGGGAGGGGGCGTCCACCCCATCGGGCTTGTCCCGGCCATCCACGGGTTTTGTGCGGCATAGGCAAAGAGCGTGGATGCCCGGAACAAGTCCGGGCATGACGGTGTGTGTGGTTGACTCGCCTGAAGAGCGCGCGGTGCGGTTCACCCGGATCCAAACTTCAAGAACCTCGCAACTATTCCGACCCGTCGATTCCTGCGCTCTTCTTCAAGCGCAGAGACAGCCTTCGACCGCCTCATAGAGGTTGCTCAGCAGTTCCTCGAATGTCTCGCCCTGCGTCGCACAGCCGGGGATTGCGGGCACTTCGGCCTAGTATCCCCCCTCTTCCGCCTCATGCACGATCACCTTCAGCTTCATGGCTCGCTCCTCGCGGATTCCGCCCTGCCGGCGGGTTCGGGGGACCGCGCCATGATACCAACGCGCCCCTGATCCGGGTATAGGGACGCCATGAAGCCTGCGCCCTTCGATTATCTGCGGCCCGACGACGAGGAGGAGGCGCTGGAGGCCCTCGCCGAGGCGGGGGACGACGCGCGGCTGCTCGCCGGTGGCCAGACCCTGATGCCGATGCTCAACATGCGGCTGGTGGAGCCGGCGGTGCTGATCGATATCTCCCGCCTTTCGGAACGCGCCGGTATCAGCGACGACGGGAGCCACATCGAGGTCGGCGCAGCAGCGACCCAGGCCGATCTGGAGACCTGGCCTGCGCTTGGCTGGCGCGCGCCGCTGTTGGCCCAGGCGCTGCCGCTGCTCGGCCACGTGCAGACCCGGAGCCGGGGTACGGTGTGCGGCTCCATCGCGTTCGCCGATCCGAGCGCGGAGCTGCCGCTCTGCCTGGCTGTGCTGGGGGGCGAGGTGGTGCTGCGCTCCCGCGTGGGAACGCGAACACTGCCCGCCGCCGAGTTCCAGACCGGAATGCTGTCCACCGCGTGCCGCGAGGACGAGATGGTGGCGGCGGTGCGCTTTCCCGCCGCAGAGCCGGGCGCAGGCTATGCCTTCACCGAGTTTGCGCGCCGGCACGGGGACTTCGCCGTTGTCGCCGTTGCCGCCATCGCGCGGGCGGACGGCATCGGGATCGGTGTGGGCGGTGTCGCCGAGAAGCCGGCGGTCGAGGAGTGGCCGGCGCTTGCTGGCAGCGCTCTGGACGACGCGCTGAACGCGCTGGCCTGGTCGCTGGATGCCGCCGACGATGTCCACGCCAGCGCCCGCTACCGGCGCGAGCTGGTGCGAAATCTCGGCAAGCAGGCGGTGCTCGCGGCGCAGGAGGCGCGGCCATGAAACGGCTCGGCCAGGAGAGCCGCCATCGGGTAGCGCTCACCCTCAACGGCCGCGAAGCCCAAGGCTGGGCCGAGCCGCGCACGCTGCTGAGCGATTTCCTGCGCCACGAGCTCGGCGCCACCGGCACCCACGTGGGCTGCGAGCACGGGGTCTGCGGCGCCTGCACGGTGCGTCTCGACGGCGCTCCGGCGCGCGCCTGCCTGACTCTCGCGGTGCAGGCCGACGGCAGGCGGGTGGACACGGTGGAGGGGCTGGCGCCGGAGGGCGAGCTGAACGACCTGCAGAAGGCGTTCCGCCGCCACCACGCGCTGCAATGCGGCTTCTGCACCGCCGGCATCCTGATGTCCCTCGACGCCTGGCTCGAAAGCCGGCCTGCGCCGGACGAAGGCGAAGTCCGGGCGTTGCTCAGCGGCCACCTCTGCCGCTGCACCGGCTATTCGGGGATCGTCGCGGCGGCGCTCGACGTCGCCGAAGCGCGGCGGCGCGAGGACGACTGACCGATGACTGATCTGGGCCGCACGCTGATCGCGGCAGCGGAGCGGACCCCGCGTGCGCTCGCGGTCGTCGATGGCGAGACGCGCTTCGACTATGCCGCGTGGATCGATACGGCCGCGCGCCTTGCCGCGGGCCTCGGCGGCCTTGGGCTCGGGCGCGGCGACCGGCTCGCCGTCATCATGCAGAACCGGTGGGAAATGGCGGCGCTCTACTGGGCCTGCCAGCTCGCAGGCGTTGTCGTGGTGCCGCTCAACTGGCGGAGCAGTGCGGAGGAATTGGATTACTTCCTCGAGGATTCGGGGGCTGCGGCCCTGGCGTTCGACGAGAGTGCTGCGGCTGCGGTCGCGGGCTCCGCCTGCGCCGCCCGGCTCCGCCGTATCGGAGTCGGCGATGCGCCGGGCGGCACGGTCGATTTCGGTGACCTGCTGGCGGCGTCGGCGGAGGCCACGCCGCGGGCAGGCGAAGACGACCTCTCGCTCATGCTCTACACCTCGGGCACCACCGGGCGCGGCAAGGGCGTGCCGCGCACGCACCGCGCAGAGCGTGCCTCGGCACTCGCCCACATCGCGCAGAACTGCTACCGCGCGGGCGAGCGCACGCTCGGCGTCATGCCGCTCTACCACACCATGGGCGTGCGCTCGCTGCTCGCGATGGCGCCGGTGGGCGGCGCCTTCGTCTGCCAGCACCGCTTCGACGCGGCGGGTGCGCTGCGGCTGATCGAGGCGGAGCGGATCACCGCCCTCTACCTGGTGCCGACGCTCTACTACGACCTGCTGAGCAGCCCGGGGGTCGACGGCGCCGATGTCTCCTCGGTGCGCAAGCTGGGCTTCGCCGGTGCGCCGATGGCAGAAGGCTTGCTGCGCCGGGCCGCCGAAGCCTTCCGGCCCGAGCTCTTCGTCAACCACTACGGCTCGTCGGAGATCTACACCTTCACCATCGACCAGGACGCGGCGGCCAAGCCGGGCTCGGCGGGCAAGGCCGGCATCAATCAGCGCATCCGCGTGGTCGAGATCGGCACGGACGACCCGGAGCGCACCGTCGACGCGGGCGTCGAAGGCGAGGTGATTGCGAGCCTGGAGAGCGAGGAAGCCTTCGCGGGCTACTGGCAGCGGCCGGACGCGGACGCGCGCGCGCTGAAGCAGGGCTGGTATTTCACCGGCGATGTCGGCTATTGCGACGGCGACGGCGATCTCTTCGTGACGGGGCGGGTCGACGACATGGTCATCACCGGCGGCGAGAACGTACTGCCCGCCGAGATCGAGAGCGTGCTCTCGGTCCACCCGGCGGTGGCGGAGGCGGCGGTCGCGGGGCTCGCGGACGAGCGCTGGGGGCAGAAGGTCGCGGCCTTCGTGGTGCGTAACGGCCCGGTGGACGCGGCAACGCTCGACGCCCACTGCCGCGCCTCGGTGTTGGCCGACTTCAAGCGGCCGCGCGCCTACGTCTTCGTCCGTGCCATCCCGAAGTCCCCGGTGGGCAAGGTGCTGCGCCGCAAGTTGATCGCGGGCGAGTATGACGAGGACAGTGAGTGCGGGGGCGGGAGAGGCGCGTGACGACCAAGAGTCCTTTTGACGATCTCGACGGCTTCCGGGTGGAGGTCGATCGCGCGGCGGCGCGGGCCGATATCGTGCTCGACCGACCGCCGCTCAACGTCGTGCGCATGCCGCAACGGGACCAGCTTGCCGCCGTCTTCGCCGCGCTCGATGCCGACGAGGCCGTGCGCGTGATCGTGCTTCGTGCCGAGGGGAAGCACTTTTCCAGCGGCGGTGATATCCCCGGCTTCATGACGCGCTCGCCGGAGCAGCTCCCCGCGCCGGCCCCGCCCCCCCAGCCGGTGATCGCGGCGATCCACGGCTACTGCTTCGGCGTCGCCTTCGAGCTGTCGCTGGCCTGCGACTTCCGCATCGTGACGGAGAGCGCGCTGCTCGGGCTGCCGGAGCAGCGCATCGGCATGATCCCGGGCTCCGGCGGCTCGGCGCGGCTGGCCCGGATGATCGGCATCGGGCGCACCAAGGATATGGTGATGCGGGCACGGCGGCTCACGGGCGCGGAGGCGCATGCCTGGGGCATCGCGCTCGACTGCGTGCCCGAGGATCGGCTTGCGGCCGCGACCGATGCGCTGGTGGACGAGCTCAAGACGTTCTCGCCGCTGGCCCAGCGCACCGCGAAGAAGCTCCTCAACGAAGCCGAGGACGCGCCGCTCAGCGTGGCCATCGCCCTGGAGGGCGAGGCCTATGGTAGGCTGCGCTCATCGGCCGACTTCGCGGAAGGCGTCGCTTCCTTCACTGAAAAGCGCAAGCCGGTCTTCAAGGGAGAGTAGCGGTCGCATGGACGACGCACCGCCCCCCGCAGCGACGGGCGCCGACGCGGACGTGTCGGAAGGCTTGGCCTCGCCCGCGCGCCTTCGGCGCTTTCACCTGGATCCGGTGGGGGGAATTGCGGGCGACATGTTTGCCGCGGCGCTGCTCGATGCCCGGCCCGCGCTTGCTGACGGCCTGCGCGCTGCACTTGCCGGGCTGGACTTGCCGGCCTCTGTCGAGATCGCCATCGACCCGCACCGGAACACCGCGCTTGCTGGCACGCGCTTCAAAGTGACGGCGCCCGAAGACGACGGGCACGGCCACGTGCGACTGGCGGAGGTGCGCGCGCGGCTCGAGGCCGCCCGCATCGAGCCCGCCGTGCGGTTGCGGACGCTCGCGATCTTCGTGTTGCTCGCCGAGGCTGAAGGCGCGGTGCACGGCATGGACCCGGCGGAGGTCACCTTCCACGAGGTGGGCGCCTGGGATGCGACGGTCGACATCGTCGCGGCGGCATTTCTGATCGAGGCGCTGGGCCCCGCCCGCTGGACCGTCGGCCCCGTCCCGCTCGGCTCGGGCCGGGTGCGCTGTGCCCACGGCCTGCTGCCGGTGCCGGCGCCTGCCGTGGTGCATCTCCTGCGGGGGCTGGCGACGCACGACGACGGCATCGAGGGCGAGCGGGTGACGCCCACTGGCGCGGCCATTCTCAAGCATCTTGCGCCGGAATCGGTGCCGGCACGGGAGCCGGAGACGCTGGCGGGCGTCGGCACCGGCTTCGGCAGCCGTACCCTGCCCGGCCTCAGCAACGTGCTGCGCGTCCTGGAATTCGCGCCCGTCGCGCCGGCTGCGAGGCAGGAACAGGTCGCGGTGCTGCGCTGCGAGATCGACGACCAGACGCCGGAGGACCTCGCATTGGGTCTCGATCGCCTGCGGGCGCGCCCCGGCATCCTCGACGTCCTGCAGTGGCCGGCCTACGGCAAGAAGGGCCGTTTGGTGGCTGCGGTTCAGGTGCTCGCCGAGGCGGATGCACTCGACGCGGTGCTTGCGGCGGTCTTCGACGAGACCACCACGCTCGGCGTGCGCTGGTCCAAGGTCTGTCGCAGCGCGCTCGCGCGGGATACGGCCGCTCACGCCGACGCACACGGCACGGTGCGGGTGAAGCGCGCGCGCCGGCCGGCGGGCGCCGTGACCGCCAAGGCGGAACTCGACGATCTCGCAGGCAGCGCGGGCCATGCGGCGCGCGAAGAGCGCAGGCGCGAAGCCGAGGCGGCGGCGCGCGGACGGGGCGGTGATGACTGAGCCGGCTTCCCTCGGCGCAGGCGCGCTGGGCGCGGTGCTCGACGGCATCGGCCAGGCCGCGGTCGCGGTCAGCGGCGGGGTGGACAGCATGACGCTCGCACTGCTCGCCGGACGCCGCCTGGGCCGAGAGAGCGCGATGTTCCACGCCGTCTCGCCAGCGGTGCCGCCGGAAGCGACCGAGCGGGTGCGCGCCTTCGCCGCGCGGGAAGGGTGGCGGCTCACGGTCCTCGATGCCGGCGAGTTCGACGATCCCGCCTACCGCGCGAACCCGGCGAACCGCTGCTATTACTGCAAGACCAACCTCTACGGCGCGCTCGCCGCTAGCACCGACGCCACGCTGCTCTCCGGCACGAACCTGGACGATCTGAGCGACTGGCGGCCGGGGCTCAAGGCCGCCGGGGAGCACGGCGTGCGCCACCCCTTCGTCGAGACCGGTATCGGCAAGGCGGGGATCCGCGCCATCGCGGCAGACCTGGGCTTCGATGACCTGTCGCAGTTGCCGGCGGCTCCCTGCCTCTCCAGCCGTGTCGAGACCGGGCTTCACGTGGAGGCCGACGACCTCGCCTCGATCCACGCCGCCGAGCGCTACCTGGCAAGGCAGTTGCGGCCGTTGCGGCCCGAGACGGTGCGCTGCCGCCGGCGCCGGGCCGGCATCGTGATCGAGCTCGACGCACCGACCGTCGGGGCGCTGGGCGAGGGCCGCCGTACCGCGCTCGGCGACACCGTCGCCGGCATGTTCGACACGGGCGAAGACGCCCGGCCGGTGAGCTTCGCCCCCTACCGGGTGGGCAGCGCCTTTCTGAGGCCCGCGCACCCGGCGTGAGCACGCCCACCGCCATCACCCTCGATCTCGAACGCCGCGCGCGCATCGGCATCGAGGAGGCCGTGCTCTGCGCGGGCAAGACGCCGGCGCAGCTGGCGGACATCCTCGCGCGTGCGGAGGAGGCGGAGCGGAGCCTGTTGCTAACCCGCCTCGACGCAGCCCAGCGCGACGCCCTGCCTGCGGCGCTGGCCGAGCGCATCGATTACGAGGCGCTGTCGCGCACCGGCATCTTCGGCACGGTCGCGGCACCTGCCGGCGAGGCGCGGGTCGCGATCGTCTCCGCCGGGACCTCGGACCAGCCGGTCTGCCGGGAGGCCGCCCGCACCCTCGCCTATCACGGTCACGCTTCCGCAGAGATCGGCGACGTGGGGGTCGCGGGCCTGTGGCGGCTGATGAACCGGATCGACGAAATCAGAGCCTATCCCGTCGTCATCGTGGTCGCCGGCATGGACGCGGCGCTGCCCTCGGTGGTGGGCGGGCTGGTGCCGGGTATGGTGATCGCGGTGCCGACGTCCACCGGCTACGGCGTCGCGAGCGGCGGGTCGGCGGCGATGATGGCCATGCTCGCCTCCTGCGCGCCGGGCGTCGCGGTGGTCAACATCGACAACGGCTACGGCGCCGCCTGCGCCGCACTGCGCGCGCTTCCGCTACTCGCCCGGGAAGATTAGAGCGCGTCCGTCACTGACGGGCGCGCGACAGGCCGCGACCGCGGCCCGCCCGCGCCGGCGCCGGCCTCAGGCCGGCTGCCGTGAGCGATAAAGAGTCAGCCCGCGAGGGCGCGGGCGGCGGCGGTGCGCTCGTGCAGCCCGCGCAGCGCGCGCAGCTCGTCCTGCGTGGGTGCCGGGGTCACGGTGAGATCGTCGGCGACCTTGAGCGGCCAGCCGGTGGCGGCCAGCACATCGTTGAGCGCGACGCCGGGATGGGTATGGGTGAGGACCAGCTCGCGGCTCTCCGCATGTGGTTGGAGCACGCCGAGATCGGTGATGACCGTGCTGGGCCCGCGGCCGGGGAGGCCGGAGCGCTCGCGCCAGTCGCCACCGGTCAGGTGGCCGGCCGAGGTCACGAACTCCACCTTCTCCACGAAGCCGCGCTTCGACTGGCGCATGATGACGAAGACCTCGCCGGCGAGCCCCGCGATCTCCGGCGCGCCGCCGGCGCCGGGAAGCCGCGTCTTGGGCTGCGCATAATCGCCGATCACGGTGGTGTTGATGTTGCCGAAGCGGTCGATCTGCGCTGCGCCGAGGAAGCCCACCGTGATGCGCCCGCCCTGCAGCCAGTAGCGGAAAATCTCGGCAGTGGAGACCACGAAGTCGGCGGTCTCGGCGAGCTCGCTGTCACCGATGGAGAGCGGGAGGACGGCGGGCTTCGCTCCGACAGTGCCGGACTCGTAGATAAGCACGGCGTCCGGCGCGTGGCTGGCGCGGGCGAGGTTGGCGGCGGCGCTCGGCAGGCCGATGCCAACGAAGCACACCGTGCCGTTGTCGATGAGCCGCGCCGCGGCGACGGTCATCATCTCGTCGGACGAGAAGGGTTGGTCGGTCATGGGCGCAGTCATAGCCGCGCAGAGCCCGACTTAGAAGGGGCGAATTCGGCCGCGCCCGGCGCCGCCCTTGCCCGGGCTCGGCCGTTGCGATAGGGAGACGAGCGAGCGGCGGATGCGGCGCGCCGCGCACGGCGGGACGAGGGGCGGTGGCGCTGCTCACGGTCGAGAATCTGACCAAGATCTTCACGGTCGGCAAGGACGAGGACCTGATCGCGGTCAACAACGTCTCGTTCACGCTTGAGCGCGGCGAGACGCTGGGCCTGGTCGGCGAGAGCGGCTCGGGAAAGACCACCGTCGGCCGCTGCGTGCTGCGCCTGATCGAGCCTACCGAGGGGCGGATCGCGCTCGGCGACCAGCAGATCAGCGAACTCGACCCGGCAGGGCTCAGGGCGCTCCGGGCTCGGATGCAGCTGGTCTTCCAGGACCCCTTCGGCTCGCTCAACCCCAGGCTCACGGTCTACCAGACGGTGGACGAGCCGCTCGCGCTGCACGGCGTGGGGCGCGCCGAGCGCAGACCCCGCGTCGGCGCGATGCTGGAGCGTGTGGGCCTCTCCGCCGACGTCTTCAACTACTATCCGGCGGACCTCACCGCGAGCGAGCAGCAGCGGGTCGGCATTGCGCGCGCGCTGGTCACCGAGCCCGAATTCGTGGTGTTGGACGAGCCGACCTCGATGCTCGACCCCTCGGCAAGGGCGGAGATCCTGGACCTTCTCAAGGCGATCCAGAACGAGACCGAGACCGCCTACATCTTCATTTCCCACGACCTGACCTCGGTTGCCAAGATCAGCCACCGCATCGCGATCATGTATCTCGGCCATATCGTCGAGCACGCACCCACCGACATCATCATGGAGAGCCAGCGCCACCCCTATAGCCGCGCCCTGCTGTCGGCCGTGCTGTTCCCCGATCCGCACCGCCGGCCCGATCCCTACGTGATCGAGGGCGAGATCCCGACGGCGATCAACCCGAAGCCGGAATGCCCGCTTTACGGCCGCTGCCCGATCCGCGAAGACGCCTGCCAGGACGCGGTGCCGCCGCTGGTTGAGGTGGAGGCGGTGCATTATTCGGCCTGCCGGCGCTGGGACGACGTCGCGGCCTCGATGGCGGACGCGCGCGGTGCTGCGTAGCAAAGCCTGGAGCGGCGAGGCGGTCTGCTTCGCACCCGTCGATGACAAATTTGTTACCGCTCAATTTGAACGAGCGCTTGTTTCAATTTTCTTCTAATATCCGGCCGCGTGCCGCGACGCGCGCACCTGCGCGCGCGGGGCGACCCTGCGGTGCAGAGGGAGACTGAGGAGAGACGACATGACCTTGGGTGACATCACAAGACGCGGCCTCGCGGTCGCGGCCACGGCAGCGCTCGCTGCGCTGGTGGCAGCGGCGCCGCCGAAGCCGGCCGCCGCAAATCAGGACACGATGGTGATTGCCATCGGCGCCCTGCCGCAGGGCATCGACCTCGACAAGCACGTGAGCCCCCAGACCTGGAGCATGGGCGCGCAGGTGTTCGAGGACGGGATGAACTGGGAGTCGATCGACTTCCCCTTCTCGACGGGCGACGCCTGGGACCCCTCCACCATCCCGGGCTTCAAGTATCCCGACTACATGGGTCAGAAGACCCTGGTGCCGGGCATCATCGAGAAGTGCGAGATGCAGCCGGACGGCCTGCGCGCCGTTTACCACCTGCGCAAGGGCGTGATCTCGCCCTGGGGCAACGAGTTCACCGCCGACGACGTGCTCTGGCGGATCGAGCGCGGCAAGGCCACGCAGGCGATCAACAACTTCCTCGAGTTCCTGCTCAGCATGCCGGGCCAGACCATCGACCCGCCGGAGAGCGGTGGCTACACGAAGATCGACGATTATACCGTCGAGCTCACCTCGTCCCGGCCCATGCCGCTCGCCTGCAAGGGGCTGACCAACTATTACAACGCCTGGCTCGACTCCACCGAGATCATGAGCCACGCCACCGAAGAGGACCCCTGGGGCGACAAGTGGGTCGCGACCAACGGCGGCGGCTTCGGCGGCTACCGGGTGACCGAGTGGACCGCCGGCAAGCGGGTCGTCATGGAGGCCAACGAGAACTACTGGCGCGGTGCGCCGGAGATCAAGCGCATCATCTATTTGGTGGTGCCGGAATCGGCCAACCGCGTCGCGCTGCTCAAGCAGGGCAAGGTGCACATGGCCGAGGGACTGTCGCCGGACGAGATCGTGGCGCTCGCTGACGATCCGAATGCGCGGGGCGTTGCGGTGCGCGGCAACCAGTCCATGTGGATGATGATCAACAACACGCTGCCGCCTTACGATAACGTGAAGGTGCGCCAGGCGATGAATCACCTCATCAACCAGGAGGCGATCATCCGCGACATCTACCACGGCATGATGAACGCGTGGCAGGGCGTGATGCCCAGCACCTATCCGGGCTACGAGGGGC
>MKWU01007618.1_pt1 | contig 10239 bp, 11 predicted proteins | sample 809101 | NCBI WGS metagenome assembly MKWU01 (sample SAMN05860141, study PRJNA318959) | sponge metagenome | host: Aplysina aerophoba | place: Slovenia: Piran, Adriatic Sea, Gulf of Piran | collected 2013-05-07
ATTCTAGCCAGGATACTATCTCTCCAGGGGTAAAAGCAGTGTGCTCAGATAGGCTGGAATAATCTTGGAGGTGTTGGTGTGCAAAGTGGACAACTAGATTGGTTGGAATCCAGGTGAAGGGGGACACAACATCAAAAGACACAAGTACTTCATCTTCTTCTAAGGAGTGTTCACATGGGGCTTTCACTCCGGATTGGAGCGTTCACTCTGAGTGTGCATTGATTTCAATCCGGATGGATTGCGCATCAAGCCAAACCATCTCCCGAGGTAGTTTTTGATTCAGATTGGTCCTGTCGATTCAGTCAGCGATTTAAAAACACGTGCACATGACTAATTGCTGAAGTCGTACGACACAATGGATGACGCATCCGCGGAGGTCCTACGACACAATGGAGCACCAGCGGTGAATTTTGTTCGTATTAAAATGCTTTATACGGCTGCGTGCTGTTCACTTACGAGCGCCAAGTAGATGAGATCGTTGATTAGCTTATGGGGAGAGGCTAATGTCCAGAGCCAACTCAACGGGGTGTCCAGGAATCGTGTGATTAACAAACAAATAGCCTTGGGATACGGAATGCTTAGGATATAACAGGTTGTGGGAGCAATGCAGAACAGAAATAAAGAATCTGACACAGAGGTACAGGTAGTCAGGAGCTTGGTCCGTGTCTACTCACATACCGTGACCACTGACAATATATACCAACCTGAAATTAGGTGAGAGATGCCAACAGGGTGAGTGGAAACAGTGCTTTGGTGAAACTGATGCCATTCTGGGCAGCCAGGCAGCTTCTATACCAGCTGTTATGTTGGAGAGTGGGGACGATGGAAAACAGCAGGTGATGATGATGGGAGGTGGGTGGACCACAGCACCATTCCCACCTATGCCAGTACCTTTCACAGCTGAAACTGAGGATCCCACCACCCCATCAACCCGTGGAAGCAATAAAAATTCACCTATTATACCACAGGGGAATAGGTACAAGGAACAATAACTGCTATGTGCTATGTCTTTATAATGTTGTTTCCTAAGCATTTATGAAGTCTTTCAGTGCATTACGGATCACTGTTGCACTCGTTTGACTGTAATGGGATGATATGCTTGCTGGTTGTGCTATAGATGTTTTTTCCTGGTGTACCCACTCCCCTTGTCAATTCTCACCAATTAACATTTCACACATGTTGTGCAGCACAACATATGCTGCAACAATAATTTTGGCACAAATTTCTTAATGATGCTCCATACGCTTAAGGAGACATCTCAATTGCCCCTTAAGTTCATCAAACATTTTCAAGAGGCATTCTAGCCCTGCATTGTCTGTAGTTGTAGCTCTGAATTGCACACATTGGTGGCCAGCTGCCATATCGTAACCGCGATATGTTTTTCTGCTCCAATGGTTAAAGGAGTCTCCTGTCTTTTAATGAGGTGATGTGGTAGAGGCTCTTGCTACAGCGTTGAACTGTAGTTACTTTCTTGAGCATTCATGTAGCAAAGACAGATTTCAGTGAGACGTTTCGACCCAGAGGGTCTTCGTCAGTCACAAATATCTGAAGTGTCACAAATATCTGAAGTGTACAGAGGAAAGGTGGCTTATATACAGCAGCTTGATGTCATAAAGGCGGGAATGTCAGGTTTAAAAGTGACAGGTTATGAATAAAAATAAATAATAAATAAAATAATAATGATAATAGTAATAATACCAATGAATAATAATAATAATAATAATGACCTGTGTGTACTTGTTAGGGTGGATTAAGGATGGGATTCCATATAGTTGGCAGCTGTAGGCCGCTGTCCAAGTTCTTGGTCCCCCTGCTCATTCTGATGTGGATGGCCTCTGTCATTCTTCTCTGCCAGTATCCAGAGACAGTCCTCTTCACTGTGGCATAATCCCAATCAATTACATGGTGGGACTCATGGGCATGCACAGCAATGCCATTCTTCAGGTCCCCCCTTTTCACTGCTTGCTTGTGTTCCCCAAGTCTGACCTTCAGCGTCCTCTTTGTCTCCCTGCTGTAGGTTTTGTTGCACTGCTCCTTTCTTTTCTATTGGGATGTGGGTCTAAACCTTCATCAGGGTCTGTCTTATGGTCTTCATGGGTTTGAAGGTTGCTCTGACCCCAAGTGGGATGCACACTCTTTCCACTCTCTCACTGAGACCTTTGACATAGGGTAGGCACAGAAGTTTTGAAAAACAGTTCCATAATGAGGTCTGAGCTCCTGGCAGAGAACATGAACGTATCCTGTGACATGTGCAGATTCTCCTTCCACCATGCCTTACCACGCCTGCCGCGCAAACAAATAAGCTAGTGTAACGAACACAATGTTATCTGCACATACGCCATCACATGTTCAATTGAGAGAGACAAAAGGCCAGCCAAAGAATAGTCATAGGACTACTGAATTTGCTACTTAAAGCTGTTGTCCTTTCATAGCAGCTGAAAATGCAGTGAAAGTGTGCGCCTTCGTCCTTAACGCATATATTCATCATCGGTAATTAAAGGGTTAATTAATGCATGTATCCTGCCTTGTTTTTATATACACAAGTATATCATTTCATATTCTACGTCAGGATTTTTACATAACCATACATTATCCCCTATCACATCATACAACCCACCATCTTCTGTTACATGATTTACACTATAAATCCCACACCCACATACTGTATTCCTAACCACTGATGAAGACAGCAGTCAGCTGTCGAAACATTTGGTTTCTTAAACAACTTTAGCTAGTGATAGCAGTGAATCAAAATAAGATGACACCTAGCCGTTCAACCATTATTTACAATGAAATTAAATATTGCATAGTCTGAATCATTCGTTCCTTAATACAGCCTTGGAAATTATCACGACACTCAAAACTTCCCAATGCATGTTTAGTATACCATGTGCACTAAAAGCAGCTGTCTAGTCTGAACAATTATATTCTGTGACATTAATGATTGACTAACTACTGATGGCATTGCACCTGCATCAACAAGCTGCTGTATATCTCTTTTTGACAACTGAACACCTCAAGTGGATGATACATAGTTGTTTCAGGACAGCCAAATGCCTTGGACCCTACAGTAAGACAATACTGAGTGTGACGTATACAGCTAGATGCCACTTAGTAACGTATTGTACTTACAGTACAATGGATCGGGGTCAGGTGGGAAACCAGCATTATGCAGCAGTAGGTTCAAAATGCAAATGCTGCCTTTGCCATTCTGAGAAAAACTGTTCCCAAGCAAAGAAGGGTCCGAAATCTTTGTGTCTACTTGCAGCACAGCAAAAATGAATGGAATAGGTAGACAACCAGAGAATAGAAACTCAAGAGCTCTGTATGGTATTACGAATATGACAGAAGGTGAATATGAAAGCAATGAACAGAGACTAGACTAAGTGATGAACATGCACATCAGCAAATGTAGCTCACCTAATCTTAAGAAACCATGCTGGTAAAGGTACATGGTTGCAGTTGTACTGACCAACACCTTCGTGAGGCTGGCCACATCAAATACAGTCTATATATACAAAGTTAAAAGTTAAGATCAGCAGGTCCATAGGTCTTCAGACCATGCATACTACTCCTACCTGTTGCTCCATGGGCGGGCTAGTTCCAGACATTGGGGCTGGCAGCCCATAAGTGAAGTTGCCAGAGGCTTTGGAAAACAGGACACCTACATACAGACATTGCGCTTAGTACATGTTGTAAGAATATATATGTTTTATTATACCATATGTGCACAAAATTTGCGGAACGTATATTTTGTAGATGTGCTGTGGGTGAGGAATTTTGCAAATTTTTTCCTGAAGCCCAACTTAGCCAGAAGATATTCCAAACTGTGTGCGGTACATCTATGGCTACATCAGTGTATGCGCCTTAAAACTTGAGAAGCATTGTGACTGCAGTCTTAGGGAAGCTGGAACTTCACAGTACAGTTCTTTTGCATCAGTGATAGTAAATGTAGTAGCATAAGATTCTCTGAAGCATGCTTCTTTCCACACTTTCCTGTGATGGCCATGTTTGCAGGCTCCCTAGATGAAGGCACATATCCATGTCTGAAATATTTTTACGCATATCCACACGAGCACACTTATCCAGACTGAATCAAATTAGCGGCATCCACATGGAATGCGCATTCAAACGAACCGAATTCGTCTCACATAAGTCGATCCACCAACGTAGGTAACTTTGAATCCAGTCGATTCGGTTCGGTTTAGAGCACGTGAAAGGTAACAAGAAGATGGCTGGCTCGTTTTGGTCATTCACGGAGACTACAGCATTGCTGAATCTGTGGGGGTACATCAGCATACAGCGCCAATTGGACAGCACTAGAAGGAACAGGCCGATGTTCCAGCGATTGCAGCAGGACCTTGCTGCGTTAGGCTTCATCAGGTCGTGGCAGTGTAGGGTGAAGATAAAGAACCTCACTGCCACATACAGAAAGCTAAGAGACTCAAATAGGAGGAGTGGTTGAGGCAGAGCCAATTTTCCTTTCTATTCCATAATCGATGGTGTTCTGGGAACCAGGCCAGCCACACAACCGGTGAATCTGTTGTCAAGCACTAGCTCCAATTCTGCACCTCCATTGGACAGGCCTGGAGTGTCTGCAGATGACAGTGAAGAGGCCACTACTGATGATGAAGAAGACGATGAAGTCGAAGATGGACAAGGAAACGGAGGTGGGAGTGGGAGTCCTCCAGGTGGCAGTGGGAGCGGGAATCACTCAGGAGGTGGAGGGAGTGGGAGCCCTCAGGTGATGGTCCGTCAGGTGGCAGTAGGAGTGGCAGTCGCTCAGGTGATGGTCGCTCGGGTAGCAGTCTGAGTGGCAATCATTCAGGGGGTGGTGGGAGTGGCAGTCCCTCAGATGGTGGTGGGAGTGGGAGTCCCTCAGTAGTTGGCAGTGGAAATAGGAGTCCTTCAGGTGGCGGTCCCTTGGGTAGTGGTGGTGGGAGTGAGACTCCCACAGGTGGTGGTGAGAGTGGCACACCCAAAGGTGGCAATGGCAGTAGTCCACAGGCAGAGCTGGCAGTGGGAGTTCCACAGGCAGTGGCACAGGGGACGGCAGTAGCAGTGGGAGTGGCAGCAAGACAGGTACAATGTTCTATTGAAACTCATGTGTTATGCAATTCAAGCACACATCATAATGTATGGTACTCTATGTGCATATAGGTGGTAAGAGAAGATCAGATGTGGACAGGCATGTGGCGGCAATCATGGGCAAGTTTGACAGGCAGACAGTGGAGTTTGACGAGTGCTTTCTTGCCTTTGAAGAAAAACGAATGAAGCTAGAGGCAGGAGAGTCCAGGAAGAGGAACAGATGATGAGAATGCAGCAAATGTTTGCTCAGCAGATGCAACAAATGATGCTAGCGCTGACAGGATACCCTCCCACCATTCCCACAATATCCTGCCTCTAGCTGTACTCAGCCTCCAGTCCCTGATCCTTCAGGGACGTGTCCCAGTTCTACATTTAGTTAACATATACAGTCAGTCAGTCAGTAATGATAGTTAGCACAGCATGTTTAAATATATATGCATTGTGTGCAGTACTGTAGCTTGTTAAACAAAGTAGTCTGCAAATGCATCCCTAATTACTCCTGCAGCAGTGCTACCAGTGTTAGTGGCATTGCTTGCAACCTCAAGTCTGTCTGTCTCCAACAAGGTGTCGATACACTCCTCCTGGCACTCATCAGCCTTTAACTCGCATATGTTGTGTAAAACAACACAAGCTGCAATAACGTTTGTAACATGATCAAGCTGGTAGTCTAGCCTCTTCATCAAACACCTCCACCTGCCCTTTAGCCTGCCGAAAGCACGCTCAACTACAATTCTTGCTCTGCTTCTTGTAATTGAATCGTCTATCTTGCGCAGAATCCCCATGTACTCTGGATACGGTTTCATCAACTAGGTCAGCAGAGGATAAGCAGGGTCTCCTAGAATAACAAGAGGTACTTCCACACCATTAATCTTCTTCCTCCAGTTAGGAAGTAGCTGGCCATTCTGCTCACAAATCAGAGTTGGAAAACGCATGCGAATCATGAACCCTCCCAGACCATCCAATGTATATGTCCGTGAATATCCCCTGGTGATCCACCACTGCCTGCATCAAAATCGAATGATAACCTTTACGATTATAGTAGTCAGTGGGATTGTCCTGCAGTCGAATAATAGGTATGTGGTTCTATCAACTGCACCAGCAGCCTGTGGGAAACCACACCTAGCATCAAATCCATTAACTTCATCTATTAGCGCCTGATCCTGTGGAAACTTATACCTCGTGAGGAGGTGCTGGGCAATTGCTTCACAGGTTTCCAAAACAATTACACCAACTGTAGAGTGCCCAAGACCAAATTACTCCGCTAGTGTCCCATACTCCACATTGGTTGCTAGTCGCCACATAGTCACAGCCACCCTCCTCTCTACACTAATGGGTTCTCTCATCTGAGATGTCTTCTGAATGATGAAGGGACCAACCACACGACACAGGTATTGCAAGTCATCCTCAAATTATTCAGCCATCAGCTCTCGTCCACCAAACCATGTGAAATCTTTGTCCACCATTCTAGACTCCTCTCCTGGCACCAGACAGTACGGTCACTGAGATATGGTCGCGCACTCCATAACCAGTGCATTGCAAATCCTGCAAGTACAAGTATATGCTAATAGATGTATGCTTACTAGCTCAGCTGAGCTACGATAATAAAAGGCATACAGTGAGGCAGTCTACGGCCTAGGCCTGTGTGACAGAGTATGCCATTTATAACATCATCTTCACATCTGCGTGCAATCTCTTATGCATATTCCGTAACTAGCTACGTACTTTCGTCGCTGCATCCGCCTTCTGAGAAAATTTTGATACCGTAGAGCACGCGCACGTTCCCTGAAGATGCGCCTACGTTGCCTCTCCCTCTGAAAATGCCACCGCTGCATATTGAGGATAAACTTCCAAAGCAAGCACGCCAACAACAACAACTCCGAGTTCGCTAACGCCATTTTTACGCATCACAAAATGTAGGAACATGTGATAGCACGCATGCAATTTTGCTGTCCAATGCGTATTCGGGTTTGGGAGTGTGGATACAATTTTCTACTCGATTCGCATTGGCAAAACCAACATATCTGCAAAGAATTCCAATGCGCATTCGAACGAATTCCATGTGGACAGCCTATTTGGCACACAGTCAACTCAAGGCATTCCAATTCGCATCAATGAAACCACCTCGGGAGGCGGTTTCGATGCGCATTCGCCTTGCAGATCTGGCTTTGTGTGTAATCATGTTGCATGCAAAGCGATAATCGTCTTTTTTCGCCGCCTTTCTTCTCAATAATCTATTATCCCTTCTCCTGTTCTCCCTTCAATACTTACGGTGCAGCTGAGCGCAGTTGAATAACAAAATATGGACAGAACAGCATGCCACAGTGTCAGCGTTACACCTGCGAATTTCAAAAAGTAGTGTGAACATGAACAATACACATACGATGCGCACTGAATTCGATTCCGCCTGATGCGCATTACAGTGTGAACACGCCTGTGGTAAGATGAAAAGGAATCTTATTGGAGAACTCACTAATGTTTCCCATACTTCGTTGCACTGCTTAGAATGCCATTTTCGATGACTCTGCACAGGAAGTTGCTATTTTATAGTATTTGTGCATTAGTAGAGCAACTCTAAGCCTCCTCCACGGCAGCTTTTAATCAACTAGCAGCCATTAATGAAATAACAACATCCACACATCAGTGGCCTTTTAAAATAAAGCACAAATTGCAATGAGGCTAGAGAAAACGGTAGCACAGTGCTAGGCTATTTTCACCATTGCAGTCATTAAACAATGGACTGTTGTGACAGATGTAGCAGGATATTCAGTGGTGTAATACTGTGCCATTACAAGACATTTACAACACTGAATCAATACAATAATACATCTGTGCTGCTACAAACATTAGTACTTACAACTAGAATTTCCGACTAATGCCACACACCCTGCAAGGAGAAAGAATAGGGAACAAGTAAGCAAATGCACATCCCTTTAATGCATGCACCACAATGTAGACACTCATAACTTTACAACTTTCATGCTGACAGGATACTAAAGGATGAAATAACACAGGTTCTAACTTCATAGCTGACCAAGGGCAGACTAAGAGGTACAATAGCCAAAATGAATAAGATATTCCATTAATGAATGTCCCGATACTGAACCTGTGCTGGTTAGCATACAGATACAATAAGGTATAGATAATATATAGCTACATGGAGACATGTGATGGCAAGGTTCATCGATCAATTTGTTTTAAAGTCACTTACCACACAGACTAGTTCTTTTATTCATGCAATTGAATAACTCTCACTTATGTACATGTGAACAGTGTCCAATCTAGTGTCATACTCAGCCCACATCCTCAAATGGCTGCCGCCGTTCAGTGGAGACGCCACAGAGGGAGCAGTAATGTAGTAATGAGCGAGTCATACGCATTTCAAGCAACTGTTATGCATACATGCATAACAAAGCTGGCTAGCTACAGCTACCTAAATCTACAGTGGGTTGTTTGTGAAAGCATTTAAGCAGTTTACCGGGATAAATGCCCTTTTCGATGCCGTAAAACATTGTCTTCTCTACATTATTCCAGTCCAGGCAAACTCCTTGGGTAGCATGAAACCAGACGAGAGCCAGATTAAGTACCACATTTGCTGCAGCCATTTTGTTAAGCTAGGGGCTGGGCTTTCCCTAGTCTCGTACCCAGCCCCAACTTCCGCTAACATGGCTGACGCCGCGGAAGGTAGGGTCTGGGGACTATGTGCATAATCCTTGGCGGTGATTGCGCAATATCACATGATAGGCACATGCTCCCATATCGCGCTATGGAAGCCCGAGCAGAGCTATGGCGCTGCTCCTTTTGTGCACAGCCTCCGATCGCGAGCGATACAAAGGCAAGAAAACGCAACCTATCTTCCCTTCTGCGCAGTGGTACCATTGTTGGAAGCTTCGTGAGGACGGTTTGGCCTGCATTGTGGCACCAGATGACAGCGAGTACGCAAACTGCGTATGTTTGCCAACGGTGCTTTCAAGATTTGGACACCGGTTCAAAGCGGCTTGAGTCCCTAAGTCGATCCATTTCCAAACTGGAAGGATCACTTTCGAGCTCTGGATACTATCCTTTGGCAGTTAGGACCACGACAATTTTTACCCAACCATTTCCTCCTGTTACGACCACACAGATCACACCCATTGCATCAAGTAGGCAATTGACATTGATAAAAATGATATGAACTAGTTGTTTACACACATGCGGTGTCTGTATTGTAGGAAAGCGACCTTCCCAGGGTGAAGGTGAGGAAACTCCTAAGAGATGTGTGCCAGAGAATGTGGGCAGAACACTCCAGACTCCTCCTTCTGATGCACAGCCCATTGTTACACCACCAAGTGAAGTTACCGTAAGTGCCATGTCTGTTTCCCAGGGTGTTGATATATTGGATACACAGTACATGAGCAGCAACAATCCACAGACCATGTATTAAATTGTTTGTCACTAGATTCTTTGAATTCCTAGCGAGGCAAGATAGTTATGGCATGGATATAAAAAAAGGGGCATTTAATGCATCAGCCATAATGTGTTAATGAGTCTTAGTATTTACATGACTATTGATCAGGTAACCATCAGGAAACGTGGCAGACCAATTCGGACTATTAGGTTGAAGACTCCAGAGAAGATAGTTGCAAAGTCCTTCAAGTACCACAAGCCGCAGTACATTGCCCAATCAATCTTCAGAAGTGGTCCAATTAGTGATTCCGTCAAATCCACTTACTGCTCAGTGAGACACAATGCACTCATTGACTTAGTCAAGGTGTACAAGTGTCTTATTATCCTCATTCAATTCCAATGCAGTTAGTTAGGCGAGAATGTGCGAGGTGGTCAACACAGAGAAGTAGTCTTCTTCGGAGTAGCAGGGACTTAAAAGAGTTCTCACCAGCTCTCATATGGGCTGAGATGTGTGAAAAGGCACCACTACTGACAGCTGTCCTGAAGGCTGCTTCCTCCCGTTTACGTGTGAAGCGAAGATCTAATGGTGTGGATGAAGACCAGAGGAATTGCCTCATTATGTGTGCAGCCATTATGATGAAGCACAGGTCACAGAGAGTGATGAACTACCTGCAAAGTCTGATTGGCATATCAATATATGATGGCCATGCTACAAAGAAGGTAAACTTCCGTTATAATATTATATAAATTATATTGCCTAATAATTTG
>MKWU01007619.1_pt1 | contig 10238 bp, 9 predicted proteins | sample 809101 | NCBI WGS metagenome assembly MKWU01 (sample SAMN05860141, study PRJNA318959) | sponge metagenome | host: Aplysina aerophoba | place: Slovenia: Piran, Adriatic Sea, Gulf of Piran | collected 2013-05-07
GAACCTTCGTCATCGATCTCGCCAATGCCGCCGGATTCGATTCCACCAAGCGCCAACCACTCCCCGGAACCCGCAAGCTCTGGGAGGCATGGAGCCGCTTCCAACCCGTCTGGATCTATCATCGCGGGCTCAACGCAGAGAAGCGATAGCGCCACGACAATCATGACTGACAACACCTGCCCGAGTCATAAGTGGGAAGATGAAAGGTTCTAAACCGCGACCGCTGGTATAATGCAAGCAGTTCGGTCGATAAGGATAGACACAGGAGTAAGAAATATCCTGAATAATGAGGGCACAGGGTGGCGGGTGCGCGAAGTGCAAGGCGATTCGCCGACCGGAGGACACTCTCATGGCTGACGATTTCAGGGCCAACGCCCGGACGACCGGAACCGTCGCCGTTGGCGGCTCCGCCACCGGCGAGATCGAGAAGAGAAGCGACGTCGACTGGTTCGCCGTCGAGCTGGTGGCCGGCCGGACCTATGTCATCGACCTGGAGGGAGCGCCAGGCGGCGGCGGCACGCTGGGCAACGCGATGCTGCGCGGCCTCTACGACGCCGAAGGCCAGCGCATCGCCGGGACCCGCAACGACGATGGCGGCAAGGGCGCCGACGCCCTACTGACCTTCACCGCGACGGAGAGCGGGACCCACTACATCGCCGCACGCAGCAGCGGCCCGGACACCGGCAGCTACACGGTGCGGGTGACGGCCGCGGACGATTTCACCGCCGATACCGGCGCGGCCGGAACCGTCGCGGTCGGCGGCAGCGCCAACGGCGTCATCGAGAAGAGGAACGACGTCGACTGGTTCGCCGTCGAGCTGGTGGCCGGCCGGACCTATGTCATCGACCTGGAGGGAGCGCCAGGCGGCGGCGGCACGCTGGGCAACGCGATGCTGCGCGGGCTCTACGACGCCGAAGGCCAGCGCATCGCCGGGACCCGCAACGACGACGGCGGCGAGGGCGCCGACGCCCGGCTGACCTTCACCGCGACCGAGAGCGGGACCCACTATATCGCCGCACGCAGCAGCGGCCCGGACACCGGCAGCTACACGGTGCGGGTGACGGCGTTCGTGGACCCGGACGCGACGGCGGCCGGCGCCACCGATCTCGGCGACCTCGCGGCGCTGGACGGGGAGAGGGTCCACAGGGAAACGGTCGACGGCGGCCCCGACGGGACCGACTACTACCGCTTCACCCTGGGCGAGGCGCGGACCGTGAAGCTCGCCCTCCGGTACCAGGACGCCGACGCCGACCTCCATCTGGAGGACGCGGACGGCAACGTGCTGCATTCGAGCACGCGCGGCGGGACCCGGAACGAAAGGATCGAGGCGCCGCTGGAGGCCGAGACCTACTACGTGCGGGTCGTGGCGCGGGAGGAAGGCGAGAACGCCTACACTCTTCGCTACCGGGCCGAGGAGCCGGAGGCGCCGGCGCCACCCGAGCCGGACCCGCTGCCCCGAGCCGGAGGAAACCAGCCCTCAGCTGCAACAGGTCGTCGTGCCGACCAACGTCTCGGAACCGCATGGGGAGGACTTTTCGGACGACACCTCGACCCTGGGACGGGTTCTGGTCGGCGGTTCGGTTACGGGCGAAATCGAAGGCGGCTACGAATACGTCCGCGTCCATAACTTTGTGGGTGCGTGGTCCGTGTTCAACTATTCCAATAGGTGGATGGCCGACGTCGACTGGTTCGCGGTCGAACTGGAAGCGGGCAAGACCTACCGGATCGATCTGCAGGGAGCGTCGAACAACCTCGGTGGCACGTTGCGGGACCCCTATCTGTGCGGAATCCACGATGCGGACGGGAACCTCATCGACGGTACGGTCGACAACGACGGAGGCAACCTCCGGGACAGCCAGAAGATCTTCAAGCCCGTCGAGACCGCCACCTACTATGTGGCGGCGGGCGGCCATGGACAAAATCAAGGCACGTACACGCTGAAGGTCGCCGAAATTGTGGACGACTTCACGGCCGATACCGGCACGACCGGAAAGATCGCGGTCGGCGGCTCGGTCACCGGCGATATCGAACATCCGGGCGATCGCGACTGGTTCGCGGTCGAGCTGGAAGCGGGCAAGACCTACCGGTTCGACATGAAGGGCTTGAACACCGGCGACGGCACATTATGGATTTCAATGCTGCGCGGGATCCATGACGCGGACGGAAACCACATCCGTGGCACGTGGCACGTGCCTCTCCGTAATGGCAACAGCGTCCTGCAGTTCACGGCCACCGAGGACGGAACTCACTATGTGGCGGCCGGCCCCTCCCCTACAGCGTGGTATGTTTATCCAGTAGATACGTGGGGCACCTACACGCTGTACGCGGAAGAGATCGCGGACGCCATGTGATTCTGCGGTCGTCGTCCAGCGGCGTGGCCGCGCGATGGTTGCCAGAGCCAAGGCCGCGCCGCCCGGGCGCGCCGACGCGGTGCACCTGCCGCCGCCGAGCTGTCTCGCCAAGCCGCTCACCGACCACGTCTCGCGCTCGTTGCGCGAGGAATGACGCATGACGATTGACCCACCGAGCGGAGGAAACGCTCGAGGCCGACGATTTCAGGGATAACGCCCGGACGACCGGCACCGTCGGCGGCTCGGTCACCGGCGATATCGAACGTCCGGTCAACCGCTTCCGGTTCGCGGTCGATCCGGAAGCGGGCAAGACCTGCCGGTTCGACATGAAGGGCTCGGCCATGGCGCAGGGGGCAGCTGGTTGCTCCCGATCCCTTGGCCCGTCCCGTCCCCAATGGACGGAACAGGCATGATGGCAGGGAGTCCACAGCTACCAGCGGAAGCCTCAACACCTACACCACGCCTGGGGACACGATCCTCCCCGGCGACCTGATTGGCGTTTGAGCGGCGCTGCACGGCGAAGAAACGCTGCCTCGCGCGGTCCATGTCCGCAAGCCCGGTCTAGCACCGGTTGGAGCAAATTGTGAAGCCGCGAGAACGGGTTATGGCGCTCGAAGTGCCGGATCGCGTTGAGTTTCTGGAGGGTGGAGGACCGTGGCGGCAGTGATCCGCATGGACCTGACCATCTGGTGGAACACCTGACCAATCTGCATTCGGAAGGGAAGCGGCCGCGCGAATCGTCCGGCGCCGGCGCTCGGTAGCCGATGCCGCGCCGGCCTTGACACCGAAACGCCTCGCACCGAAGTCTTCATGCAATCGTCTTCAATGCACGGTCGCATTGCCGGGCGATTCACATGCCGGTCGACTCGGCAACGGAAGGCCGAGCGGCGCCAGGGAGGCGAACCATGGTCCAGGAACGGCACACGGCATGGGGCTTCGGGGTCGCGAGGGCGGCGGCGCTACTTGCCGCCGGCGCGGCGGCTGCCGAGGCGCCCGCCGCCTGCACGGAGGAGGGGCGCGTCCTCAAGGTCGGCTTCTTCCACGACTTCGCGCCGGTGAGCTACAGCGCGGACCGGGATCCAGGCAGCGCCGGCTTCCACGAACACCGCGGCTACGAGGCCGACCTGCTGACGGCGCTGGAGGCGATGGGCGCGGCCCGGTTCTCCCGGCGCGCCGTCGGCGGCGGGTTCGCGGGCATCTGGCTCAAGGCCGCGACGCCGGACTACGACCTGATCGGCGGCGGCATCACGATCCGCGAGGACCGCACCCGGGACGCCGCCGGGCGCGCGGCGGTGGTCTTCACCTCGGGGCACATCGCGTTCGTCCAGACATTGCTGGTGCGCGCCGCGGAGGCCGGGCGGTTCGCCGGCTATCGCGGCTTCTCGCCGGAGACCCGCGTCGCCGCTGTGCCCGGCACCACCGGGGAGGAGCGGCTGCTGCAACTGACCGGCTATATCGGGCCGGACGGCGCGTTGCGGCCGGGGGCGCGGGTCCATCTCGCCTCAGGGGCGGTGCTGGAGGCCGGGGGCGAGCGCCTTGCGATCACCGCGGCCGGCTCCTCGCGGGCGCTGGAGGGCCGGCGGCGGCTGGAGCCGCCCGGCGGGGCGGCGGACATGCCGCAGGTGGTCTATTTCCGGGAAGAAGGCGCGCAGCTGGAAGCGTTGCGCAGCGGCGCGGTCGATGCGCTCGCCCGCGGCATGATCGGCAATGCGGACGCCGTCGCCGAGTCCGCCGGTGCATTCGCGCTCGGCGCGCGCGACCGCCGCCGGGAGCTCGGCGGTTTCGCGCTGGCGGCTTCGGAGCATGCGCTCGCCGCGTGCCTCGACGCCAACATCGACCGTCTGACCGATTCCGGCCGCATCGGCTACGAGCAATGGCGTGCCGACCCCGCCGCGTTCCTGCGTCGCGCGGAGGACGCGAAGAGGCGGAGCGGAGGCTGACGCATGGCCCAGCGACCGACCGGAGCGCCTGCAGCGCGCTTCACGACGCGCCATGTCCCGGGATACGATCGGCAAGCGCCGCAGACCGCCGGGGCACCGAACCGGTCCAGGGGCCTTTCCCACCGAGGATGTCCCCGGCCCGGGCGGCGGAGACGTTCACGCAACTCGGGCGATCTCGATCGATGTATCCGTTCGAGGGTGTCGCCATAAGCCGCAGCGAGCCGGTTCATCCGTCGCGATATCTTGCGCGCGGTGTCTCGCGATCCTTCGCCGCCTTCGCGAGGCCGGCACGCGACTTCAGCCGAGGAGCCCGATGATGAAGACCAAGGCCCTGGTCTCGATCCTGGCGCTGCTGTGCGCTTTCATGGTCGTTTCGATCGATGGCCGTGCAGCGAACGGTGCCGACCCGCGCCCGGCGGCTCTCGTGGCATGGCAGTCCGGGGAGAGCGTCGAGCGTTTCTCCAGCTCGACTCACAGGACGGATTTTTTCCCGCTCAGCAATCACTTCATCAGCCAGGACAACTCCATCTTCTGCGGTCCGGTCTCCTCGGCCATCGTGCTGAACGCGTTGAGACTGGGCAAACGAGAGGGGCTGCCGAGGGACCGGAGCTCGATCGCCGAAGGCGAGATGGCCTGGCTCTGGAACGGAGCCGATCCGTTCTACGGCAAGTACACGCCCAACAACGTGCTCAGCGAGCGGACCAAGACCCGTCTCGAAGTCCTGGGCAAGCCCATCCTCATCAAGGGCGAGGCAAAGCGCGACTACGGCCTGCAGCTGCGCCAGCTCGCGCAGGTCCTGAGCAGCCACGGTCTCAAGGTCGTGACCCGGGTCGTGGACGACGGCGCGGACGCAGAGGCGGTCCGGCGCGAGATCGCCGCGAACCTCGCCTCCGGGGACGACTACGTGCTGGTCAACTACGCGCGCAAGGCGCTAGGCCAGCAGGGCGGCGGTCACATCTCCCCGCTCGGGGCGTATGACGAAGGCAGCGATTCCTTTCTGATCATGGACGTGAACCCCAACCGGGCGCCCTGGGTGTGGGTCGGGGCGGACGACCTGATCGCGGCGATGCGCACCTTCGATACCGTCGAGAACCGCGGCTACCTTCTGGTTTCGGAAGGGGAGTAGGCAGAGCGGCGGGACATGTCCGGCCGGTGCCTCGACTTGCGTTCGGCGGCACGCGGCGGCCGAAGACCGCCGACCGCGCCGGGGCGCAGGTCCCCATACCGAGACGACAGCGGCGTTCCGTCTCCCGGCGCCGCGGTTCCGACTGCAACACAATCGAACTCGAGGCCTACGCGGGGGAGGAACCAGAGGCGCGGAGCGGCGACGGCGAACCCGCCAGCTACCGGGCGCATCCATAGTCGACGAATCCAGCCGCCCGTACCAGGTACGGAATCGTCCCCTGCCCGAATCAAGTTCTGGTCACACGGAAGAAAACCCTGCGTATCGCTCGCCCGGCCACAGTGGCCAAGTCCGGACGCCGGGTCGCCGGCACACTACCCGTCGCGTGAATAGTGTTCCCAGGCGCATCGACTTCGGTATCGCCACATCGATGACGCTGCCTCATTGAGAACGGTGATGACGAAAGACGAGACACGTTTTCGCATTGGACGCAAGGCGCAGGCTTACCTGGCATTGCTTCCGAGACCACAGGTCGGCGCGGCGCTGCACCCGCTTCGCGCTCTTCAGCTCGCCGCCCGACACCGCGATCGTCGACGCCGACGACGACGCGCCCACCGTCACCGGCGCGCTGAACGCTATGGGCATCGTGAACCGGCCCCTGCCCCGGTGCTCCGCAGGCGCCGACCCGAACGCCGCCGTCAGCAGCCCGTCGAGCGTGCGCAGCGCCTCCAGGCCCTGTTCGAGCCAGCACCGGACCCCGCCCGTGTCTCCTCCGCGATCCGTCCGAGCAGCCCGCTATCGCCCGCCTCCGCCGCGTGGCGCAGCGCCTCGACCGACCGACCGCGGCGCGCGAGCGCCAGCGCGATGCCGCGGTGCACCGCCCGGTAGCGTTCCGGATCCTCGCGGAACCCGCGCTTCTCGCAGTACTTCCTGACCAGAGGATGCAGCCGGACCGCCCGTCCGCCGCCGCCCGCGGTCGACACGAGCCCCGCGAAAGCGTCCATCGCCGCGATCCGCATCGCCGAGCCCGCCTCGCCCCGCATCTCGTCGATCAGCTCCGGATCGAGCCCGTCGAACAGCGCCGCATCGAGCGCGAACGCGCGGTCCGCCGCCGGGACGCCGCGCCACAGCCGCGTCTCGATCCACTCCGCCACCGTACGGCCGGCGTCCCCGGGCTCCGCGCTCCGCCGGGCGTTGCGATGGATGCGCAGCGCCAGCGGCCAGCCCGCCGAGCCGGCGGACACCCGATCGAGCTCCCGGCGCGACAGCTCCCCGTCTAAGAACCGCTCGATGTCGGGCTTCGAGAACCGTAGATCGCCCGCCGTCACCGCCGCCTCGCGCCCTTCCAGCGCGAACATGGCGAGTTCCAGTCCCGGCGGCTGCTCTCGGAACGCCATCCCGACATGGAGATTGTCCGGCCCCCGGTGCAGCAGCGCGTTGATCGCGGCGGCGGCCTCCGGGCTGCGCAGCCGCTCCACCTCGTCGAGCGCGAGCACGCACGGCGTGCCGTGGCGCGCGATTGCGCGCAGCAGCAGCTCGATCCGGTACTCCGCCTGGCTGTCGGCCTGCGGATCCGCCGCCGCCGCCGCGCCGCCGCGTCGCGCTCGCCGGCCACGCCGAAGGTCGCGAGCCCGGCCTGCTCGAAGGCGAGCGCGAGGTGGGTCGCCAGCGACTCGGGCCCGTCCTCCTCGTCGAGCGAGAGCCACGCGACCGCGATGCCCTGCTCGCGCAGCGCCCGGCAGACCCGCGCGAGCAGGGCGGTCTTGCCGAACCCGCCCGGCGCGTGCAGCACCGTCAGGCGGCGCTCCAGCAGCGCGCAACGCCGCTCCAGCTCGGGGCGCTCGACATAGCCCTCGATGGCGTCGGGCAGGCCGACCTTGTGCCGCAGCAGCCAGGGCGCCGGCTCCGCGCCTCCCGCGGGGTACGGCGCCGGCGCCTCGTCGCGCGCCAAGCTCCCGTTGTCGTCGTCGCCCGTCATCGCATCCCCTCAGCCCCGCTCGCCGTCAATGGCAAACGAAAACCGCACATTCCCGGACTTGCCGTCAAGGGAGCGGCGAAGTCGCTCTCGTCAACACCGAAGTGGTGTTTTGACAGATTTCAACCAACACCAGTGAAATCGCAATTTTCACAATACCAATCGGGCCTTGGGTCTGGCATCGTCCGCAGCAAGGACGGCTTGTTGAGTTGTTTGGGACACCGAGTTGTGAATGCTTCCGCCCCGTCGACATGCTTCGCGCCCGGTCTTGCGTCGTCCCCTTGCGCGTTCCGCAATTCCCGGCCCCGCGCATTTCGGCCCGGCCGCGCCAGGGTCTGGTCTCGCGACGGCTTCCCGCGGCCCCCGCGCGAGGCATGACGAATGACCATGGCCCAACCAACGGGAGACCGCCGTCATGCCTGACGATTATTCAGGCGATACCCGGACGAAGGGCGTCGTCAAGGTCGGCGGCTCGGCGACGGGCGAGATCGGGACCGCGGGCGACCGCGACTGGTTCGGGGTAACCCTCGAGGCGGCCAGGATCTCATGCATTGCAGCCCGTTCGGCGTATGACGGCCGATGTGTGGGCGGCGCTGCCTTGACAAGACCGATCGCGTGCCGGTCTCTGCTGGCGACCGTCTCTGCCGCATTTGCGGCCGCAGTCGTTTTTTCCGGCGCCGCCCTCGCCGATCCCGAGAACGGCAAGACCTACAGTTCGGAGCTTGAGATGAACAACCCAAATACCCTGAAGGTCAGGGGCTGCGTGTGGTTCTTCTGCCAGACCCAGATCTGGAAACGGGTGAAATGACGGCCCGCCCGGTCTGGACCGGCGGGCGCAAATCCGTCTTCGGCTGGGCGCTCTACGACTGGGCCAACTCGCCCTTCACCACGGTCGTCACGACCTTCATCTTCGCCGCCTATTTCGCCAGCGCCATCGCGCCGGACAAGACGACCGGAGCGTCCCAGTGGGCGTTCACCCAGGGTGCGGCAGCCTTCGTCATGGCGTTCCTCAGCCCGGTCCTCGGCGCGATTGCCGACCACGGCAAAGGGCGCAAGGCCTGGATCGTGTTCTGGACCCTGGTCATGATCGCGGCGTCGGCCGCCCTGTGGTGGGGCGCGCCGGGCGTCGACTCGACGGTCCTCGTGCTCACCGCGGCCTTCATCGGCGTGATCGGCTTCGAGATGGGGCTCGTCTTCTACAACGCCATGCTGCCCGGCCTCGCCCCGGCGAGCCATGTCGGACGGCTGTCCGGCTGGTCCTGGGGTCTGGGCTATATCGGCGGCCTGGCCTGCCTGGTCCTGCTGCTGTTCGTTTTCGTCCAGCCGGCGGTCGCGCCCTTCGGCCTCGACAAGACGGCGGCCGAGCATGTCCGGATCGCCGGCCCGGTGGCCGCCCTGTGGGCGCTGGTCTTCAGCCTGCCGCTGTTCCTGTTCACGGCGGATACGCCGGGAGCCGGCCTGCCCATGGGCCGGGCGGTCGGCGCCGGGCTGCGCACGCTGGGCAGCACCCTCGCCAATATCCGGCGACACCGGAACATCGCGCGCTTCCTGATCGCCCGGATTTTCTACGTCGACGGATTGAACACGATCTTCGCCGTCGGGGCGATCTACGCCGCCGCGGTCTTCGGCATGGATACGCCGGAAGTCCTGATGTTCGGCATCATCGTGAACGTCACGGCCGGGCTGGGCGCCTTCGCCTTCGCCTGGCTGGACGACCGGCTGGGCGCGAAGGCGACCGTGCTTCTGGGTGTCGCCGGCGTCACGGCTTGCGGCATTCCGATGCTGCTTGTCGGCGACAAGACCTGGTTCTACGTCCTCGGCGGGATCATGGGCCTGTTCTTCGGCCCGGCCCAGGCGGCCAGCCGCTCGCTGATGAGCCATCTTGCGCCGAAAGGGCAGGAGGCCGAAATGTTTGGCCTCTATGCCTTTGCCGGCAAATCTACGGCCTTTCTCGGCCCCTGGATATTCGGCTTCGTCACGCTGGCCGCCGGCCCGCGCTGGGGCATGGCGACGGTCATCCCCTTCCTGATCGTCGGCGCCCTGATTCTGCTGACGGTCGATAGCCGAAAGTCCAGGTAGGCAGCTATGGCTGCTGCCGACCGGCAGAGTGCAGATAGTGCCGGCGCCCTGTAACGACCGGATGTCGAAAATTGCAAACTGACGCACTACCCGGTGCGGCTGCTACGAGGCGCCTCGCCGGTCTCCAGGTCTCTGCGCCCCTCCAGAGGCGCCAGGACCTCCGTCTCGCGGTCGTTCCGCAGCCAGTCCTGCGAGGCATCCGCGCCGTCCTCCGCCCGACGCGTACAGCACCGTCAGGCGGTACTCCAGCAGCACGCAAAGCCCCTCCAGCTCGGGGCACTCGACATAGCAGTCGATGGCGTCGGGCAGGCTGTCGTGTCCGCGTCGCAAACGCGCATACATCGCGCCGTGCTTCATCGAGTAGGTGGCCACCGTAGACGCCGTAAGGCCATGGCTTTGCGCGTAAATTTCAGTCAGTCGCAGGATCTGGTCGGTCACCATGTTGGGCATTTTCGGCAAAGTTACCGAAAACATTTCGTTATATCTACCGAATGGAACCTGATGAGATCATCGCGGCGGGGTGCGAGTCTCGCATGGCAGTTGTAGTTGCAGCACCCACGGTTTTTTTTCAGGCTACCAGCGCCAGGGGGTGATTCAGGCTGGTGTTGTCGTTGGCCGGAGCGTCGTGCTCGCCGATCATGGTCTTCCAGGCGCTCTCGAAGCGGCCGGATTTGAGCAGGGCTCGGACGGTGAGCACGGCCTGCCCGCCCTGGATGCGCCATCGCATTCCGGAGCGCTTCATTCTCTGTGTAACAAGCACTTTATTTGCA
>MKWU01007620.1_pt1 | contig 10238 bp, 8 predicted proteins | sample 809101 | NCBI WGS metagenome assembly MKWU01 (sample SAMN05860141, study PRJNA318959) | sponge metagenome | host: Aplysina aerophoba | place: Slovenia: Piran, Adriatic Sea, Gulf of Piran | collected 2013-05-07
GCCCCTGTTTTACCATTCCACTAAGTTCCTGATTTGTAGCGGCAATAACGCGGACATCTACTTTAAGCGTACGCGTGCCACCTAACCGCTCAATCTCTTGTGTCTGCAAAGCACGGAGCAGCTTCACCTGTAGTGCGGGGGTCATGTTGCCGACTTCATCAAGGAAAAGGGTACCACTATCTGCCAACTCAAATCGTCCGGGTTTCCCTTCTGTTTTGGCACCAGTGAACGCGCCGGCTTCATAACCGAAGAGTTCACTCTCCAAAAGCTCATCGGGGAGTGCGCCACAATCAACAGGAATAAAAGGCTTCTCTTTGCGTTCACTTCCCGCGTGGATTGCGCGGGCAACAAGATCCTTCCCTGTCCCTGTTTCACCTTCAATCAGGACTGTTACCGTATTGCTTGCCATAAGTCCGATGAGTTTGTATATCTCGCGCATCTGATTGCTTTTCCCGACCAGACGGTGCCCACCAATCTGGGTTTCCGCGGGCAACTCACCTTCCGTCTCTACAGGCAAGGTGCTACGGACGGATTGTGTTCGGAAGGCACGCTCCAGCACACTCTTGACGATATCCAGATCAATCGGTTTCGGAACAAAATCGAACGCCTGTAAGCGCATCGCTTCTATTGTTGTTTCTACATCGTCATAAGCCGTGATGATAATCACAATCACCCACGGGTGATTCGCTTTTATCTCACCTAACGCCTCCAAACCACTCATACCGGGTAAGTTCACATCAAGTAAAACGACATCTGGCTTGTCAGCAGTGATGCGGCGCAAACCCTCCTCAGCACTGTTCGCAATACCGGCGGAGTAGCCTTCGCTTTCTAAGAACTGCTCGAATGCCCAACAGATTTTCTCATCGTCGTCAACGACCAATACATTTTTCATATTTTTAAATATTAGGTTTCTGCTCCGATTTGTCCTGCTTCGCAGTGAGAACCAAATCGGGTTTCTGATTTATTTCAACAGAATCTACACGCCGCTGTCGCTGGCGAGGTTTGAAACCTCGCCAGCATAGGAAACTGGGTCTGTCCTAAAAAGTACACGCTGCTATAGATTGCTTTGGTTGCGTTTTCCACCCTCTATAGACAACAGAAATTTTTCACCATCATCACTCATCTCAGTCGCTTCGGTTTCTTCCGGTTTTTCTTCCAACTTCCGTTTGAGGACCGGATAGGCATCTACAACCGGTATTTCGTTGAGAGGATCCAAAGCCGGTTTCTGTTTTTCTGCGCGCTCAATTGCCTCGGCAAGTCGTCGGTTTTTTTTCTCAACCTGTGCTGCGTCCCGTGCCTTGAAATCTGGGAGTACACGTTCGGCAAACAACTCCAGCGATTCAATTATGTCTTCATGGCGGTTCGCGCCAGCCTGCTGAATGAAAACGACTTGGTCTACCCCAGCATCCTCCATCACCTCAAGGTGTTCACGCACCTGATCTGGTGTCCCGATACCCGCTCTACCTTCAGCAGGTTCCTGCGTTGTCTGTCTATATAACTGCCAAATATCCGTCTGTCCGGGTATCTGTGAACCATTGTGATAGTAATGGGCAAGCGCAAATCGGAAGAAACGTAACCCATCTAACCCACGAGCAACAGCAGTCTCCTCGTTATGATGGCATGAAAATCCCGACACCATGGCGATGTTAGGGTTCACTCGCTGTGTCAGCGGTTCGCATTCCTTCTCAAAAATCTCGTAATACTCTTCCACCCAAAATTTGGCTTCGCTCGCATCAATAAATGCGAAGGTTAACGCACCGAGTCCATATTTGGCAGCGTAACGCAGGCTATCACGACTCGAACACGCCACCCACGGTGGCGGATGTGGGGTCTGTAGCGGTTTTGGAACGACATTGCGCGTCGGCATCGAAAAATACTGTCCGTCATACCCGGCATAAGGCGATTGCGTCATCATCTTCGCCGTCTCGCGTGTGCATTCTGCCCACATCTCGCGTTTATGTTTCGGATCAACATTGAATCCACCAAGCTCTATATGCGAGGCTGACTCTCCGGTGCCCCATTCTACACGTCCATTTGATACTAAGTCGAGTGTCGAAATCCGTTCAGCGACACGTGCTGGATGGTTATACGCTGGCGGCATCAGCACAATCCCGTGTCCCAACCGAATTTGTGTCGTCCGCTGGCTACAAGCTGCAAGGAATACCTCTGGCGCAGAAGAGTGTGAATACTCCTCAAGGAAATGGTGTTCTACCTCCCAGATATAGTCAAATCCGAGTGCGTCAGCGCGTTCTACCTGTGCCAACGCATCTTGAAAAAGTTGATGTTCCGCCCCCTCACGCCACGGACGCGGAATTTGATGTTCATAAAATAGTCCAAATTTCATTTTTTAATTATACCTTGCGGTTAAATAACGTGGATTTGAAATTTAACGTCCGTTTCTCGAATCCGCGCTCCATTTTGCGGCGTACGCGAAGAAATCCGCAGAAATACCCAAGCAATACGCAGAAACACCCAAGCAAAAACACCCCCAGCAAAAACCCCATAAGCGATCTGCTTCATTACGAGCTGCGACCCTGAAGAAAATCTATGAAAACGCACAACCTAAATGAACTTTAAGAATTTAATTCGGTAATAAAGCAACCTCTTACTGTAGGAGCGAGTGTTTTTGCTTGGGTATTTCTTGTCGCTCGCGATCCCTAATGATTACCGAAATATTTATTTAATCTTCATACAAGTTATGCTACAAGTGCCTGAAATCACTCTATCTACCCTACGTTACAGTATCAAGTGTTCGCATCTCTTCGTCGGTTAACTCCCATTCAAAGACATCCAGATTCTCTTGTAAATGCGGCACCGAACCCGATTTCGGAATTGTGATGATGCCTTGTTGGACTAACCACTTTAAGGCAACTTGTGCTGCAGTCTTTCCGTGCTTCTCACCGATCTCGCCCAATACCACGTCCCCGGCAAGGTCCCCAACAGCAAGAGGACGATGCGCTGTCATTACAACGTCGCGCGCATGGCAATAGTCTCGTAATTCTGAGCGGTTTCTCCGAACATGATACTCTACCTGATTCGTGCAAATCGGAAGTCCCGAAACCTCACACGCCTCTTCAACCTGAGCGATGCTAAAGTTACTGATGCCGATGCTTTTTACCTGACCCGCGTCGTAAAGTTTTTGGAAGGCATCAAAAGTTTCAGCAACCGGAACAGAACCGCTCGGATGGTGAATCAATAACAGATCAACGTAATCCATTTGCAAATCGCTGAGGCACTCCTCAAACTGAGCGAGGACCTCGGCATGCTTGAGATGGGTGTGCCAAATTTTAGTGGTAAGAAAAATAGTTTCGCGGTCAATGTGAATGTCGCGAAGTGCTTTCCCGATCTCGCGCTGGTTCTGATACATCCACGCTGTGTCAATGTGCGTATAGCCTAACTCAATGGCTTCTTTGATGATGCGCTCGCACTGTCTGCCTTTGAGCTGCCAAGTTCCCAAACCGAGTATCGGTATTTCGTGTCCTGAGGCAAGTTTAACATTTTTCATAATAACCTATAATATGCGATTCCGAAAAAAAAGTCAAGTGCCAAGAAAATCTGTCAGTTTCCTGATTAACCTTAATGCCAAAAAACAGCATATAATAGCCACAGAACATAGTGGAATCAGCACTTTTTGGAAAATAAAGTCAAAAAAAGTTGACAAACACCTACGAATGGTATATACTATTAACACTATTTGCGGTCGAGTGGTGGAATCGGTAGACACAACGGACTTAAAATCCGTCGCCCGTAAAAAGGTGTGAGGGTTCAAGTCCCTCCTCGACCATGATTTAGGATCATAATTATTGCCGCAGGGTAGAGCAGCCAGGTAGCTCGTCGGGCTCATAACCCGGAGGACGGGGGTTCAAATCCCCCCCCTGCAATCCCTTAAACCTTCCCGCTAAAATCCGCTTGAACTTTTTTGTGTCTTTTGGTAAGGTAATAGCCAGTACCCAGAAACACAATCAAAGGAACCTGTTTTTCCAACGAACACTTCCCAAACATGCTTTTAACTTGTTGAGGCTGGTGCCAAATCAGCAATAACATGTGCAGACATCAAACTGTCTACATTAACAAAGCGATAGACAGGAGGAACCCATGCGTTATCCAAAGGCAGTATCCATTATATTTCTTGTTGCCATATTAACTTCCACTGCTTCAGCAGGGATATGGCAGGAAAACTTTGACAATGGGCTTCCCGACGGTTGGAACGCTGTCAAAGGTGAATGGAAAATTGTGAAAGATGCTTATGCCGAAATCTCTGGCGGACAGTACACCAAGACAATGTTCGGTGATGAAGATTGGACGGATTACACCCTTGAGGTGGATGTGACGTTGGTGAAAAACGTGAACGTGAATGCGGCGGGTGTGTTAATTCGTGCCGATACGGACGGTGACAACGGCATGCGATACTGGATTCGCACAGACCAGCATAAATGTCAATTCTCCCGATGGAAAGAGAATCAATTCGAGCATATCGCAACCCCTTTACCGGCTGAACCGGAAATCGGCAAAACTCTTCGTCTTAAAGTCATCGCAAAAGGACAAAATTATCAGTGTTTCGTCGATGATGAACTCCTGTTCGAGGGAGATGATGATGCGAAATTCCGCGACAGTGGACGCATCGGCTTTATTACGTATGAGGCAAACGTCCATTTCGACAATCTGAGCATCGACGGAGCAGATATCCCTTCCTTCGCCGTTGCGCCGAATGGCAAACTCACAACCCTCTGGGGACGGTTGAAAACAGACGCTCAAATTCAGTAGCGAATAGGAGACAACAATGGTAAGTGTTGAACGCCCATCTGAAATAGGCACACCGCAATGGAACGGTCCACAGCAACGACAACTCCATTTCGCACTTGATACACCTGAAGTTGAGGCGTATCACGAGAAAGGATTCCTCATCCTTCGGGATGTGTTCCAACCTGAAGAGATTGAGATCTACCGCCAAGAATCAGAACAGATTGTTGCGCGTGCGCTTGCGTTGAGCCGTGAATTTCAACTCGAACCGAAATACAATCTCCGCTTCGAGATGTTGGCAGATGGTGAACCCTGGAAAATCGACCCGTTTGTAAGTATCTCGCCGCTATTTTCTGCACTCACCCATGATAGACGCATTCTGGATCGATTAGCATCCTTATATGATGGCTACGAAGCCGTACTGTTCAAAGACAAACTCATCTTCAAACCACCCGACAGCCACGGCAACGGACTTCATCAGGATTACAATTGGTGGCAAGGCTTCCCGCAGAGTCTCCTTACCGTTTCAGTCGCGCTTGATGCCAGCACAAAGGAGAACGGTTGTACAGAACTCTGGACGGGTCATCATCAAGGATTTATGCATGAACACGGTTCGCTTGATAAAGGCTCAATAGAGCCAGAACGACTCGCGAACGAGGAACATATCTACGTGGACTTAGCACCGGGAGACATCGCAATTTTCACCTGTTTTACGCCACATGCCGCGGCATCCAACAAATCCAACAATGCGCGGCGGATGTTATTTCTCAGCTACAATGACAGTCGAGATGGTGAACACTACACTGCTCACTATGAACACTTCCGCTGGTATCGAACCCGCCCGGATCACATGCCAGAAGCGGAACGGTCAAAGTATTATTTTTTATAAAAACATTTGACTTTTTTTCTGATGTGTGTTATACTTAAAAAATAAAATATTAGGGTAAGGTCTGCAAGCCCAGCCAGACACGCGCCGGTGTAGCTCAGTGGTTTAGAGCACACGACTCATAATCGTGCTGTCCGGAGTTCGACTCTCCGCACCGGCATTGTGCTTTTTAACGCACTTTGCAGCCCAGTTAATATTCAAACGGGAAACTTGCTGCTAAAAGTTGGCGCACCTCATGACAACCGACTTTGTGCGACAGATGCACCGCTTCATTTCACAGCACAAGATGATTGAAGACGGTGAGACTGTGCTTGTGGCGGTCTCAGGCGGCGCGGATTCGCTTGCACTCCTGTACGGGCTGCACGCTTTACGCTCGCAACTCAACTGCAAACTTCACGTTGTGCATTTAAATCACTGCCTGCGTCCAGATGCTGATGCTGACGCTGAATTTGTTCAACAGCACGCAGCAGATTTGGAGTTGCCTTGCACGATTCAACGTGCGGAAGTGCCGCGTTTGGTAAAACAGTGGAAATTGTCTGTAGAGGCCGCGGGGCGAAAGGCGCGCTATCGCTTTTATGAATCTGTTTGTACGGAAGTGAGTGCCACTAAAGTAGCCTTAGGACACCATCAAGACGATATCGCTGAGACGGTTTTGATGAACCTCATTCGCGGGAGCGGTGCCACAGGTCTGAAAGGTATTCCACCTGTCAGGGATATAAAATTTATTAGGCCACTTTCGGGGTTCACACGTCAAAAAATTGAAACGTTTCTTACGTCTATTAGCGTTGTACCGCGACATGATGCAACGAACACGGATACATACTATCTGCGTAACCGTATCCGCCATGAGTTGATGCCGCAACTTGCGCGGGATTATAATCCGAATATCAAAACCGGATTAAGTCGCACCGCCGACGTGTTAGGTGCTGAATCGGAATACCTTGATACAATCGCACGAAAAGCTTTTGAGACGTGTCGGATACAAGACCCTCACAAGAACGTTGTACTGGATAGGGTGAAATTCCGACAATATCACATCGCATTACAGAGGCGGATGCTCCGGCAGAGCGTCTTTGAAATGTTCGGTGATATGAGCGATTTTTATTTCGCACATTGTGAAGCGATGCTAAACCTTGTTGAAGGGGATGCCCCGAACACTGTATTGGCACTTCCGAACGATTTGCGATTTCGACGCGCATATCAGCAGCTCATCTTTGAAAGAAAACCGGTCGAAATGGAAAGTTTCGCTTATCCGGTAGCGACTGTTGGTAAAACGTCTATAGCAATTTTAAATACAGAAATTACTGCTGAATTGGGTGACGTTGCGTCACATCGGACGCTCACATTACCTGATGGCAAGTTTGAAGCAATATTTAACTATGACAAATTAAGGAAGGTGTTTGCAAAACCGTCTTCAGAAATAGTTCCGCTTACGGTGCGTAATCGGCAGCAAGGCGACCGGTTTCAGCCTTATGGTATGCGGGGAACGAAAAAGATTAAGGATTTTTTTATAGATGCCAAAGTGCCTCGCGCCGAACGCGATAGCATTCCATTGCTCGTTTGTGGCGACGAGATTTTGTGGATCATTGGTTACACTACCAGCGACTCTTTCAAGATCGAACCTGACACACGGCAATATCTTTACCTACGTTATGTCAGTGATCAAACCTCTTCCTGAATCCGTTCTCATCTCTGAATCCTGTCTTCAGGACCGCATTCGTGAACTTGGAACGCAGATTTCCACCGATTACGAAAATCAAGAGTTAGTCCTCCTTGGCGTACTCAGGGGGAGTGTGCTATTTTTCGCGGATCTCGCACGCGCCATCTTTAACGCGCAGCTGACAGGCTCGGGTAGAGAAGTCCAGGTCCGCTTTGAATTCGTGCAACTCAGGAGTTACCATAACAGCACAAAACCATCAAGGGTCCAACTTATCCGCGGTGGCAGCGACTATCTTGAACAGCGGCAGGTCCTCATCGTTGAGGATATTGTTGATACTGGACACACGCTGAAGTTTCTTTGTGAACACCTCCGAACGCTGAACCCGAAAACTGTTAAGGTTTGTACACTACTTGACAAACCCTCTCAACGCCAAGTATCTGTCGCTATCGACTATATCGGTTTTGAGATCCCAGATGCGTTCGTAGTCGGGTATGGGCTTGATTATGCACAGCAGTATCGAAATCTGCCCTACATCGCTCTGTTGGAAGAGACTTAAGTCTCGCCAATCAACGATATAAATTATAAAGTGTCTCAATATTCGGTGCAAAACACCGTTGCATTTTTTTATTGACAATAATTGGCATTATTTAGTATAATATTTGAATAATATAGCATTAAAAGGAGATGTATGATGCGTAAATTCGTTTCGTTTGCCCTATGTGGCGCTTTGATCACGGCATTCATCTTTTTCACACAAGCGCAAATGTCGGACAAATCGCAACTGGGGCGCGAACTTTTCCACGATCCAACCTTTAAAGGCACAATTGACCCTTCCAAAGCAACTGGACTTACCTGCGCAAATTGCCACGCGGATTTCGATGAAACCGAAAACCCAGATGGTGTCATCCGTGCAGGGCATAGCGTCGTTGGGGTACCACACCGTGGAGAAGCAAAAGGTGGAATGATCACAGGCGCAGACTTTGCACGTGCAGCAGGCGGCGGCGGCTTCTGTTATGAGCATTTCTTACAGAGGGTACCGGGAGATAAAGTTAATCCTACCGCAATTCCAGCAGAACATGCCGAAGCACTCATGGCTTATTTTGAAACTATCTCCGGCGACAACAAAGGTCCCGAATTTGAAATTGCCATGCTCGATGACGCTGCCAAAAAGGCAGCCGGTGAAAAAATCGTCGCTATGAACGGTGATGCGAGCAAAGGCTGGCAACTTTTCGGACGCGCATGCGTTACTTGTCACCCATCGGCTAAAAAAGCGGGTATCGGTCCTCAACTCGTTCGCTCCAGAGCACCACGCAATATCGACGCAACAATGACGCGCTGGGCTACCAAAATTCGAGGCGGCGGTTCTCTTATGCCGTTTTATGCCCCGGATATTCTCAGCGACCAAGATATTGCCGACATCATCGCTTTTTTGCGCGATCAGATAGAAAACACAGGAAAATAACTCGTAGTTCCGGCTGGGATTAACCTCCCAGCCGAACGCTTTATTGTTGAATTTATTGATTTTGTAACCAACTCTCTTCGCTATCCGTTATTTATCAACAAATCCATGATGTGAACGATTAGGGCATAATTTGCAAACTCGTTCGGTTTCTAATATTGAAGGCTTTGGAATACGTTCCTATTGAATAAGAACCGCGAGAAAATACAAGCCGTTATTTGTCCCAGTTTGAAGCCGCTTTGTTGATAAAAATAGCATTTCAATCAAGTTGATGTGAAGAGAGGGTGGTGCCATGCGAGTATCTCGAATTGACATGTTTTTCTACATGTCCCTAATAGGTATTTATATTCTCCTAATAGGTCTTGTCCTAAGTTTAGCAGGCTGCGGTGGTAGCAATCTAAAAAATCCTGTCTCAGAAGAGGATACGACGACAGAAAGTATTGAAGCCACAGATGATGTTGTTGAACTTACACAAACGCCAGATGTCGCGGAGCCAAAACTGGTTTCCGATCTGGACGTTAAAGTCACTGTTACGAAAAAAACAGTGCAACCCGGTGAAGCAGTAGAACTCACTGCTTCAGTGAAAGAGGTTAGAGGTACGAGTGTCACGCTAAACTGGCTGAACATTACCCAGTTTGGGGAACTTTCCGCCTCTACTGAAAATCCTGTCACTTGGACGGCTCCTCAAACCCTTAATGGAGAGAACGTTCGAGTTGAAGTCATTCAACTTGTTGTGACTGTCATCAGCGAAGTTGTTTCAGTCGGATCTTCTGGGATTGAAACCGATACGCAAATTTTTACAGACACGAAAAATGTCTTACTGACCGTTAGAAATTAGTTAGGAGTCGCAGATTCTGTCTATCTGATTTCAAAGTGCTAAGACGCTTGAACTTTACTTATAGGAACGGGTTTTCCTCCCAAGTCTGAAGACTTGGGTTTCCAACCCGAAGATTAGATGAAGAGAAGGTTAATTCACATTTTTATAGCTGTTTTGTTTGTAGCTGCACTTTTCGGAACAGCACTCGCTGCGGGTGTTCAGCAACATCTGGTTCAGAAAGGTGAAACATTATCGGAAATCGCGCAGAAGTACAAAGTACCCCTCAGATCGATTATCCAAGCGAACAGTATTAAATCAGCACACCGCATACAGATTGGGAAAACACTACGTATACCTGGAGACACCTTCGTCAAGGAAATCTTGTATCAAGTTAAACCCGGTGATACTTTGATCGGTATCGCCCGTCTCCATAACGTTGAGTGGAAGGACCTACAGATACTCAACGGTATATCTTCGCCTCGCAGCCTACAGAGTGGCACAGAAATTCGGATCCCGCACGATGGTAGTTTCGGTTTTAGAAACCCGCTTCGGGTTCCTTTAGTGCTTACATCAAAGTACGGCTATCGACCGCATCCTGTAACTGGTCGTTACCGGTTTCATGAAGGTATAGACTTGCGTGCCGCCGTAGGGACACGCGTTTACGCTTCCAAGGCAG
>MKWU01007621.1_pt1 | contig 10238 bp, 10 predicted proteins | sample 809101 | NCBI WGS metagenome assembly MKWU01 (sample SAMN05860141, study PRJNA318959) | sponge metagenome | host: Aplysina aerophoba | place: Slovenia: Piran, Adriatic Sea, Gulf of Piran | collected 2013-05-07
TCTTAATTGACTAAATTTGTGCTGTTTCATTTTTGTTAGTTTTTCTATGCTTCATGTGTTCTTTGTATGTATTTTCCTTTTCTTTCTGGGTGCCACTTACAGTAGCCAATGGCTAACGGTTCCCCAGTTTCAATAAGAATACCTGATACCTGATACCTGAGTTGATTTAAAATCAGCTATCTTTCCTCCTAGCTAGCTATACAGGAGATAGTTAGAATATACACGCGGTTAGACTAATGTTGGCTAGCTAATATAATTTAATGTCTCCTACTTACGTACCTAAGTTCAATAGTGGTCACATGCTTGGCAACAATTAACCCTACACTTTATGCACTAGGCCTGAGGTTGATCATACATATTATATATTATTCTGCAATTAATGAAAGTGAAAAGCAGAACAAAGGATTTGTTGGTCAATAGTGTGCCCTAGGCCTTTAGCAAAGTTTTCCACCACATAATCACTCTGCAACCTTCAACTGGCTAGCAGTTCATTTAAAATCAGCTATCTTTCCTCCTAGCTAGCTATGCAGGAGATGCATGGTTAGAATACACACGGTTATACTAATGTTGGCCAGCTAATATCATCAGTGTCTCCTACCTTCAATAGTGGTCACATGCTCTGCAACAATTAACTCCACACTGGTTTCATCTGGCTGGTGTAGGGCACAAGCTAGGAATCTTTATGCTCTAGTGGTTATCTGACATATTCTGCCATTAGTGAAAGTCTAAAACAGAACAAAGGATTTGCCAGACAATCGTGTGCCCTAGGCCTTTTACGAAGTCCTCAACCACATAATCGCACTAACCTGTAGGTGGTATAAGTAGCACTGGGGCCAATAGAACACTTCCTGGATCAATCATGGCTCCTTAAAGCAGTTAATGGAGTGCCTTGGAGAAGGGAGGCAAGTGGTGGGTGAGAGGAGGGAATATACATTTAGAACGGAAGAAGCATAGCCACAGTCTGGAGATATGGAATAAAAAGCCACCTCATGAATTGAATGAAACCTCTCTTCCCTTCTCTGGTGAATGACTAAATCATCAGTGAGTTGCTTAGTGCAACTGGCAAGCAGGCGATGAGGGTTAGAGCAGGAGTCAGGGTGCAGTCTAACTCTTATTCACCTCATTAATACTGTACAAAATCACAGCTAAATGGGTTTCTAGCAATTTTCTATAGACAGAGACACTTATTAAACGAATTTTATGTTATGTTTATGGAGGTCAAGGCAAAGGGTGTGATTATGCATGCCAAATCTGTGAACTGTGGACACACGGCGTTCATGCGTTGCTCACTTGGTAGCTGTATGTGTATGAAATACACATGCAAACCAGTGGAAGTGCATTTTAACCATATTCCTCTGTTTCCTTTTGGTAGCAACCACACTCTCTCTGACCGCAACATTGGCAACACCCACTATGACTCCCATGGCAACGCCCACACCTACGCCAACACTGCAGCCAGCGGATGCATATGTTGTATACCTTTCTGTACTTGTGCCGGTCACTATTCTCCTGTGTGGGTGCATCGTGTGTGGCATAGTGTGCTGCTGCTGCTGTGCCCAGCGGATCAGGTTCAGAAGAAGGGAGCCAGAGAGGATGCGTGGAAGAATGAATTATTTGCAAGCTATGCCAGGTTAACCTTAATTTGTTTTACATGCAATTTTTGCTATGGTAAATGTGGTATTAGGGCTCATTCTCTATGTCAGTGTTACTCGCTGTCTGAGAGATATCAAGTGCTAATTAGGTGTGTAGCAGTGAATGAAGAACAGCTGGTGCTAGGCTGTTTTGACCACAAAGGTTTTCATAATGCATATACAAAACAGCCACCAGCATTTATTCATGCTTGTAGTGCTGTATGATTCGCTCAGGATACTCCTGGACAGGGTGCTCAAGAACTGCTAAAAGCACATGATAATTAAATGTCACTATGGGCTCCAACCTATGTACTGCATTGACTGGTTGTTGGTCGTATATAGAATAATGTAAGAGTTTTCACAGTGACACAAAGGTGCTGTTTTTAGTGCATAAGAGTGTGTAACAAGCTGCTGAAGATGTGAATAGTAAATTTGGTGGTTGCACATTCTATCAGGTCATACCTAACTGCAGACAGAGACCAGCCACTTGTACAACAGTCCTTCTGTAATGTAGATCTGATTGTTCATGATCAGGGAGCTTGTTTGAAAGCCCCTTCCTCCCCAACCACTATGGTGCAATTAACGATTTATAGCAATTACACAACTGTGTATGACGGAGGGAATGTAGTTGCAAATGAAGTGGACCTCTTCTTGATTTATTGTCTTGTGATCTGTGTGGCTGCATGTCATGCTTGCAATGCAGACTTCTGCAGGGTAGTAGTCGGGATGACAGTTACACCTGCATCATACATGGACATGGCTAAACAAACAAATGGCTGTGCAAACATGTAGCAGCTATTGGACTACACGCTTTCCACTATCATGGGTGGCCCAGGTAATTGTCATGATATTTGATAGTTTCACGATAGTTGTTTACAAAGAATTAATCTCTTAATTCCATCTGTAAATTGTTTAGCACAATAACAATGACAAATAACTTCTAATTGCTCACCAAATTAATTTATGATTCCTACACAAAAGTGCAGTGGTGTAAAACAGTCTAAACCAGTAACAGCAGCTCTTGCAAGTTAGTTATTTACTTTGGCTACGTATGTGCCTGCAGTGTGTGCAGACAGGTCTTTAGAGATTTGAAAGGTTCAATGGTTGCTAGTTGTACACAACGTTTATCACCAGATGTATCACTATTTTACTGGTTGGCTTAGCGTGCGCATCGCCAGGATCGCATTAGTAGTCTTGCCTCGTTCCCTTCTTTTTCATCTCTTTAGTATGGTATGTGGCAGAAAAATGTTAGCGTACTACGGGTGTGGTACGGGTACGAGTATGGGTACGGGCGTACTTGACATATGTAACGGTTAGTAGTCTCGCCTCTTTTGTTGTTTCCTGTTTTTTAGTTCTTTAGTACTTAATAGTTACGCATATCCATCAGTGGAATGGATTGGGGAACTGAGCACAATCACAGATTTGTACACACAGGCTATTTTTACTGGTTGGCTTAGCATGTGCATCGCCAGAATTGCATTAGTAATCTTGGCTCTATTCCTTCTTTTTCCTCTCTTTAGTACCTCAGAGAATTCTTGGACATAGTAGCACAAGCAGAGGTTTGTACACACAGGCTTGTTCCTATGTTGCATGCAAGTGACTGTAATACACAACATTCACTCCGGAGATGGTGGTGGGTCCTCTTGTGGTAATTGTTTTTGTGCCTCAAGACCATTACCATATGGCCGAAAATTTTGTACACAACGTTTATCACCTAGGTATTTTACTGGTTGGCCTAGTGTGCGCATCGCCAGGACGCGATAGTAGTCTCGTCTCTTTTGTTGTTTGCTTCTTTTTCCTCTTTTTAGCACGTACTCTATCTGCATCAGCACAGTACAGCACAAGAGAACCTAGCCCATTCTTGGAACCCCTAGAAGGTATGCTGTTAGATTGCCAGCCATATATAGAGCACAGCAACTAATATTCACTCTGCATGGAGATGGTGGTGGGTCCTCTTGTGGTAATCTCACCACCCACCACCATGGTGCAATCAATGATTCATAGCGATTACACAACTGCAAATGAAGTGGACCTCTTCTTGATTTATTGTCTTGTGATCTGTGTGGCTGTGTGTCATGCGTGCAATGCAGACTTCTGCAGGGTAGTAGTAGAGGCGACAGTTACACCTGCATCACGCATGTGGGACATGGCTAAACAAGCAAAAGTGGCTGCCATCGTGGGCAATATTGACTATTGTATATATTTTTGCTTGTTTCTCCTTCAGGCTTAGTTGGATTAGAGCAAGACCTGTACTAAACAAAAGACTATGATCCTATGTATACTTCTGCATATGATTTCTGCTAGTGGTGACTTGGTCTGTCGAAAAATATTGGCATGTGTATGTAGCACCACAAAGGTCTTCATCACGCAGCTACAAAACTGGCCACCAGCATTTCTTCATGCTTGTATTACTGTATGATTTGCTCAAGATACTCCTGGACAGGGATGCTCAAGAAGTGCTAAAAGCACATGATAATTCGATGTCCCTATGTTTGGGCTCTAGGGGTGGGCTGTATTAATGAATATAGTACCACGGTATTTCTTGAAAGAATATTGCGATATTACTATATACATACCTACTGCTGAAGTAGCTGACTTGCAAGCTCCTCTCAATTACATGCTGTCATAGATTATCTAAACTACGGTTGCGTAGTTTAGATAATCTATGATGCTCCGAAGTGCATAACAGCTTTTAATAATGAAAATAACATTTTCTCAACTGTACATGTATGTTCGAAGAAAGTCCTTAGCAATAAAATAAGTTGCTGTGTCTGTGAGCTCCTTCCATTTTGTGCCTTTTCGTTCGTACGCTACACTCACTACCAACTCTTGAAGCGCCGGTAATAATATTTTACGACCGGTGCAGAAACAATCTACAAAGCAAAATGGCTGCCCCGGAGGCTTCTGTTCATCCAGTTAAAAACTGTCTTTACCATTTTGCCGTTTTACCCAATGAACGAAAGTTGTTCACAGAGATGCTCAAGAAGGATAATGTTGCTTAGAAGCTTAATTAAGATCTTGCTTGCCAGTTGTAGCTCTAAACGTTACTGAGGCTAAATGGTTATTTCATGGTATAATCGGTATCCGGTTTCTGGTATGACGAACATACAAATATATAATTATGGGAAAGGTATCAATGCAATACCGCGATACCACTATATACCGGTATACCGCCCACCCCTATTGGGCTCCAACCCTATGTACTGCATTGACTTGTTGTCAGTCATATATATAATAATGCAAGTTTTTACATTGACCCCAAAATGCTGGCTCTTTTAGTACATAAACGTGTGTAACAAGCTGCTGCAGTGAAGCTTGGGGATTTTCAATAGCCAACTGCGAAGTGCTCGAAGGCTTCCCGTGGACTTGCGCGCTGTATGTACGTATTTACGTACGTACCTGCAGCTTATACGTTGGTGTGAAACCGCAATGTTATTGAGACAGTGCCAACAAAGTACGTAGCCCCACCCTAACACTAAGGTGTCGGGCAAACCCACCGGAGGTGTTTAACAGTGCACTCACCTGCCTGCACGTTCTAAGGTTTAATGATGGGAAATCCTTTCGAATTTTGTCGAAGACAATTCTTCATCTCAAATGTCTGAGATGAAGAATTGTCTTCGATGGACTACATCTCTTAACACTCCCAAATCAGAAAAGAATTCCCAACATCATCTGGAATCAACGTAGTCTGAAATTCTTATTATTCTTATTTGATTCAAAGGTTTGTGTAATACGCACATGCAAAAACCAAAGCCTTCTGAGGAATCTGCGCAGGTAGTACATGGAAGGGGTACAGTCGCGCTGCATTTGTCTTCGCTAACTCTCAAAACACTCATTCCTCAAAGCTTATTATATATGTGCATTGGTGTAATTCTGAAATTTAATCAGCACGCTGTAACTTTTCAGCAATGTTGACTCTTAGTCATCAGTTGTAGTAATGTGGCATTCCTTCGGTAGTGATGTAGTTTTCTTGAGATGACATACAGACTGGATGGTAGGAGAGATCCAGAATTACATATACACGTACAGTGGAGCAGTACTACAGTGGACACCATTGGGACCCAGTTGGCTGTCCTGCATAGAGAGGTGACCGTAATTCAGAGGTAGATTTGTACACAGCTCTATGTGATAACTACTTGCACTGTGTGGTAGATGATAATTTCTTTACAGATACCTGAGTGGCTAGAAATGGACATAGTACTCATAGCTCGGACTACACTAGCTGGGGTATAACAGATGACAATTGTCCTTGAATTAGACGTTTGACCTAGACTAGGGTCATCATCAGTAATGAAAAGTTACAAAAATGGCAGGTTTATATAGACTCGGTTTAGGCGGGAAAGGTGACAGCACATAACAATTTGAATGAAAGGGGGAAATGTCTGCAGAGATACATAGGTGATTTAGATACTGCTAACACTTATTGTGTATGTGCGTGGTATGTCAAAGAGTAAAAACGAAAGGGAGAATGAGGGGTAAGAAAACATAGAAAGCAAGAATGATACAAGTATGAAAACATGCAAGGAGATGGAATGTCCAGGAGAGAAGCTCAATGGCAGCATCCTGAGGTGGTGTGCTGGTGACTTGCCCTGAGAATCAGTTGGTTGTACACCAGAGGGAGGTTCCTCTCCTCCCGGATGGCCCCTTGGAACCTGGTGTGCCAGGATTCCAGCAGGGATCTCTGCTGGAACTTGCGAGGAGTGTCGACCACCTTAGTATTTTCACAGTCAGTGGCATGGTCATGGGCAGCCGCATGTTCCCATGGCAGACTGGGTCAGGTTTCCGCTTGCCAAGGCTCTTCTGTGCACCTTCAGTCTGTGGCTCAGTGTTCTCCCTGTCTGGCCAATGTACACCTTTGGGCAGTCACCACATGGGACCTCGTAGATCACTCCTGCTCGCTGGTTAAGTGGTGTCTGGTCCTTCAGGTGCACTAGCATCTGCCGGAGGGTACAGTGTGGTTGGAAGCAGGTACGAATCTTTATAAGGACTAGACAACATTGGATGGACTCGGAGAGGTGACAGATGTGCGGAATCACTACTGTGGCTCTTGGTTTGTCCTCTGGTGAACGCGACTGGTGGGGATTAGTTGTTGTGCACAAGTTCTTGTTCACATGATGTGATGGGTACCCATTGTTCTTCAGGGCCTTGGCAATGTGTCTCTTCGCCTTGTCCTTGTTCAGCTGATGTGTGTAAATCCTGTCTACTTGGGTCATCAGCGTTCTTGCCAAAGCAATCTTGTTCGTCAGTGGGCGATGGGAGGTGAAGTCCTGATACCGGTCCGTGTGGGTCTCCTTCCAGCACACCGATGTGGATAGAGATTCATCTGGGTGGTGGGTAGTCTGACTTGCTGTCCGCTACTTCCTTTCCGCCACCATAATTATGCCAGGGCGAGAAATAGGTTTCTGTTTTTGCATGCAAGGGACTGTAACACACAATATTCACTCTGTAGATGGCAGTGGGTCCTCTGGTGGTATAATTGTCTTTGTGCCTCAGTGCCTCAAGGCCATTATATACATATATAACAAATTCGTACATATTTTCGACCTGTTTATCCGTGGACTGCCAGAGGAAGCCAGACATGCAGCAATGCTCTGTTACGATGTCACCCTCGTAATGAGAATACCAACAGGCAAAAGAGAGACAGGTGCTGCCTTGCTGAGTTCTGACATTGAGAGGATACCTGACTTTGGTAAGAAATGGCTCCTAGAGTTTGAAGCAAAGACAAAACCAATCACCATCAGCAAAAAAAGGATACGGTGACTATACCCCTGGTTATGAATGGAGAAGTGATTTCAGAGAACGAGACATTGGATGTCCTAGGTTTTACCTTGGATAGCACCTATTGTTACTTAGCTATATCTTGGACTACACACTATCTACTATCACAAGTGACCGAGACAACTGTCATGGTATTTGATAGTTTCACGATAGTTGTTTCTGAATTTTTAATCTCTTAATTCCATCTGTGAATTGTTTAGCACTATATCTCTATGGCAAATAACTTCTTACTTGCTCACCATAATTTATGATTCCGACACACAAGTACAATTGTGTAAAACAGTCTAAACTGCTCAGCAGTTCTTGCAAGTTAGTCATTTACATCTACTTTAGCTATGTGCCTGCAATGAGTGCAGAAAAGATTTGAGAGATTTAAAAGATTCAATTGTTGCTGGTTGTGCACAACACCAGACGTATAGGTATCACTATTTTACTGGCTGGCCCAGCATGTGCATCGCCAGGACGTGTTAGTAGTCTTGCCACTTTTTTTTTGTTGTTTGCTTCTTTTTTGTCTCCTTAGCACCTCAATGGCGTTTGAGACGAGCAAGATATTTGTCATTGGAAAGGGAACTGAGCACAAGCCAAGGTTTGTACACACGGGCTTGTTCCTATTTTGCATGCAAGGGACTGTAACATACGATATTCACTCTGGAGATGGTGGTGGTAGGTCCTCTTGTGGTAATCGCCTTTGTGCCTCAAGGCCATTATATACGGTACATATAAGCAAATGCATTTGTACAATTATGAATGTTGTAATTTGGTAATTCAACCAGCACTTTTGCAATGTGGATGTGTACACTCTCAGTCTGCATTTTTAGTAATGTAGCATTCCTCCTGAGGTCATGTTTGTTAGGAGATGTCATATACAAGAGAGATCCAGACCTAGGTATACATGCACATGCACTGCATAAATTTCTACTGAGTGTATTTGATATGCATGTAAGCATAATTTGCTATGTTCAATGTACTAGTGCACTCGGGCGATATAAAATGCACTCGCCCTCATGCCCATGTCATAACCACTAAATGCTAAGTGTACTAACAAAACTGGTAGCAGCTATTGTTACTTAGCTATACGTATATTGGACTACAGGTCGTATTCATTTGGACACGTGTGGTGCTGTTCTTTCAGTTTTTGTTACAGTATGTGTTCTACGTACATTACTGCAGAAAGACTACCTGGCCCATTCTGGGAATTCCCGACAGGTCTGCTATTAGATTGCCAGTCATATATACGTAGAGCACAGCAACTAATATTCACTCATACATATACATGCAGTCTTTGCACTCTATAAAACACATGTGATGTGTATAATTTCCTACTGAGTGTATTTGAGGTGCATGTAAGCATAACTTACTATGTTAAATGTACTAACAAAACAGGAGCACCTATTGTTACTTAGCTATATCTTGGACTACACACTTTCTACTATGATGAGTGGCAGAGGCAAATGTCATGATATTCGATAGTTTCACAGTAGTTGTTTACGAATGATTAATCTCTTTATTTCCATCTGTGAGATGTTTAGCACTATAACACTATGGCAAATAACTTCTAATTGCTCACCAAATTAATTTATGATTCCTACACAAAAGTGCTATAGTGTAAAACAGTCTAGCCAGCAATAGCAGCTCTTGCAAGTAATCATTTACTTTAGCTACGTATGTGCTTGCAATGTGTGCAGAAAGGACTTTAGAGATTTAATTGTTGCTGGTTGTGCACAACATTTATCACAAGAGGTATAAGTATCACTATTTTTACTGGTTGGCCTAGCGTGTGCATCACCAGGACGCGTTAGTAGTCTTGCCTCTTTTCTTGTCTGCTTCTTTCCTCTTTTTAGAACGTCACGCATTTCCAGCGCGTGTGCCTAGGAGATTTCATGAATTTGGATATTCATCATTGGAAAGAACAAGCAGAGGTTTGTATGCATAGGTGTGTTCCTATGTTGTATGCAAGGGACTGTAACACACGATATTCACTTTGGAGATGGTGGTAGGTTCTCTTGTGCTTGTCGTCTTTGAGCCTTAAGGTTATTATATACAGTATGTATATAACAATTGCATTTGTATGAATTTTGTAGTAATTTGGTAATTCAATCAGTGCTTTAGCACGGTGTGACGTTTTACCAATGTGGATGCAAACACTTCAAACAAATTGACGATACCCCCATGGGCTTCTATCTGCAATCATCGCCAACCTCTTCATGGAAGACCTAGAGGAGCAAGCCATGCACTCATCCCCACTCCAACCGAGCCTCTGGCTGAGGTATGTAGATGATACCTTCATCATGTGGCGTCACGGAGAGCAGAACCTGCAATCCTTCCAGCACACCTCAACCAGATGTCCTCCAGCATTGAATTCACAATTGAGAAGGAAGCAGAGGACATCTGGTTGAGGTGTGCTGGAAGGATTGCAGGTTCTGCAATCCTTCCAGCACACCTCAACCAGATGTCCTCCAGCATTGAATTCACAATTGAGAAGGAAGCAGAGGGGAGACTTGCATTCCTGGATGTCCTGGTGACACACCGCGAAGACCAGCTGTCTACTGCGGTGTACAGGAAACCTACCCACACAGATTGGTACATCCCGTACCATTCCAAAATGCTAACAGGAGTGATGCGAGGCATGCGGGACAGAGCCTTCCGTATCTGCGACAACACCAGTAGTCAAGCAGATGGAACGCCCGTAGCCTCAGTCATAGTACGCCCGTAGCCATAGCAGTACTACACCCGTACCCGTAGCAGTAGTACGCCCGTAGCTGTTGCCTAGGACGCCCGTAGCCATAGTACGCCTGTATCAGTCTTAGCTCAGTTGGCATACGAAGTATA
>MKWU01007622.1_pt1 | contig 10238 bp, 8 predicted proteins | sample 809101 | NCBI WGS metagenome assembly MKWU01 (sample SAMN05860141, study PRJNA318959) | sponge metagenome | host: Aplysina aerophoba | place: Slovenia: Piran, Adriatic Sea, Gulf of Piran | collected 2013-05-07
TATCTTTCTGGGTAGTCTCGTATGTAAGTCCCTATCGCTGATCACATGCAACATGCACAGTGGAAAATTCAAAGCAAATTGAAACTAACCAGTGTGTTTTTGCATCTAAATTGACTACCGATCCCATGTTGGTTCATCTCTAATTCCAAGTTTGGTAGGCATGTCGATGGTTCTGCTGTCCTAGTCCATCTGGCAAAAGGTGGAAGCTAACCAAATCTCTGGACACAGTTGAAAGGGACTTTACATGCAAAGATTTCGAGCAACAGTGAGTTGATGTGCATGCACTCACCCCCACTCCCAAATCGATCAAAAATTGTCAAATACAGATTCGTTGATCAGTCATTAACTCGATCACTATGTGGTTTTTCGTGCTGAGCGTGTACTGCAACATTGAAAATCCAATCAACGAGACCCATATTCAATCCATAGATAAAAGACACACCTATGTACATGTACAAACTCCAAACTAGGCGAATAGTCGCTTACTTGCTCCTCACGCTAGCGGGTACATGTGCCCTTACAGCATTAGCGAACTGGCCAATCAGTCTGTTCAATGACAAAGAAACTCCTAGCTTGGCACCACTACTGGAAGACCGGATAGCAGCTATCGTCCAAATCTCAATCGTTCCAAGACCACATACATCCAGAGCTTTTGGTGAGCCTATATTCGACCGATTCAGATTCCGTGATCGTCGTAACCAACCTCAGCCACAAGAGCAATTCAGTGGTTCCGGAGTGGTTATTAATGCAATCAACGGTTACGTAGTTACCAATCACCACGTCATAGAAAATGCCGATAAGGTATTTGTCACTCTACAGGACCTACAACGATATGAGGCGGTTGTAGTTGGGAGCGATGGTCCGACAGATGTCGCGCTACTCAAGATTGATGCTGATGGCTTAACCGAGCTTGCACTACAAAATTCTGACGATTTAAGTGTGGGTGACTTCGTTATTGCGATAGGCAATCCCTTCGGACTAGGTCAGACCGTGACCACGGGTATCGTTAGCGGTTTAGCACGTGACTTACCGAATTTTTCTAGATTCGATACCGAACCCTACGAAGAGTTCATACAGACCGATGCGTCAATAAATCCTGGGAACTCGGGAGGAGCATTGATTGACTTGAATGGCAACCTAATTGGGATCAATACAGCAATCATCAGTACATCAGGTTCTAGTAGTGGTATAGGTTTCGCCATCCCTTCAAATATGGCTTCACAAATTGTTGATCAGCTAGTTGAATTTGGAAATATCCAACGCGGGTTATTCGGCGTGTTTACTAGCCCTATAACTCAGGAAATGGCTGATCTCTATGAACTAGCTTCAAATGATGGAGCCCTTGTTCAAAGCGTAATGGACGGTTCAGCCGCGGAGAAGGCTGGCGTTCAGGTAGAGGATGTCATCGTCTCAGTGGATGAAGAGAGCATTCGAGACCCATCTCAATTAAGGAACATTCTAGGACTCAAGAGAGTTGGAGAGGATTTCAACATTGGTATTCAACGCAATGGCCGCTCGATGAAAATTCGTACCGCAATCATGCCGTTGGATCGTGAAGAACGCGCCATTTCTCGCGAAGACTCGTTATTGAGAGGTGTAACGTTTACGGATGTTCCTAGCTCCCATAACCTGTATCGAGAGAACGTAGGATTGCTCGTCGTTGACGTACAAGGAAACAGTCGGGCATACATGGCTGGACTCAGGGAACAAGACTTAGTACGAGCAATCAATCGCACGAGAGTGAGAGAGTTAACACACCTAACCGATACTTTGGTGGTTCAGCGGCCCCTTAGGCTACAAGTCGTCCGGCAGCAAGCTGCATTTCTAATTTATCTAGAGTAGTCAACTCGTCATCTAGAGCTTTCAGCGTCGGCGACCTAGAGTTGGTTATCACACTAATATGCCGGTATTTTGATTTAGTCGCATTCGTAACGACCGTCTAAAAAAGCATTGTTAGCTCGTGCCGAGATAAAGTCAGCTACCCTCTAACGTCATAGCACTTTGGATGTTTGACACGTTTATGCTTTAGTCCTGAACAGCCGCCTTATCTGTCGCGCGGCGTAGTCAAGTCAACACGCCTCAATCAATGCGTTTTACGCGGACATTTTCAAAAATCTCTCTTCGTGCGATAATGTTCGCTCTCGCGAAGACGGATCCTTCTCGTCGATAAGCCAATCTACAAATTCTGAATAACTCTAACTGACCCTAGAAGACAGATCAAATGCAGACTATTTCTCTGAAAGAAACAATTCCTTCAGAAATCGCCGTTGAGGGTGCTTTCGGCTACGACATCCGACCAGAAGGATTAGGCATTCGTCGATTGCCTGATTGGACGAGACCGTATGTCCCGCAAGGACTTGAAGTCATGCTCAAAATGGCATCTGGTGTTCGCCTTCGTCTCAATACCAATGCAACGAAAATCGGGATCGATGCGGTCACTACGTCTATGGGGTTCCGACCGAACGCAAAACCTTTCGTTAGGTTTGATCTACAGCGGAATGGACACATCGATAGTCAGTCAATAAAACCCACAAACGTTATCGTCCCAAAACCAGAATCACCAACTCAGTATGAGATTGACCGTGGGACCGTAGAAACTGCTTGGTTTTCAGACTCAAAAAACACGGGAGGTAATCTCGAAATATGGTTACCACACAATGCCTACGTTTCACTTCAGCAGATTCATATCGATGGCGATCTTCTACCACTGGAACCTGAAGACAGACCTCGCTGGGTACATTACGGCAGCTCGATCAGCCACTGCATGGAAGCGGAGTCTCCATCCCAAACCTGGCCAGGAGTAGCATCACGTAGAGCTAGGTTCGCACTAACCAGTCTGGGCTTCGGTGGCCAATGTCACTTGGATCCTTTTGTTGCTCGTACCATCGCTCAAACAAGCGCAGACCTGATCAGTATTAAAGTGGGAATCAATGTCGTGAATTTGGACTCGATGCGTGAACGTGTATTCGTACCGATGATCCATGGCTTTTTAGACACGATCAGAGAAGCTCACCCTTCCACACAGATTTGCCTCGTATCACCTATTTTCTGCCCGAGCGCGGAAGATCGTCCTGGTCCGACGATTCCGAATAATGACGGAAAGTTCGAGACCATTGAAGGATTTCAGCAGCTAAGACAAGGTTGTCTTACGCTTCGAAGAATTCGTGACATACTTCAGGAAGTAGTCGAAATTCGAAGAAATCAATCCGACCTTTGTATTGATTATTTTGATGGTTTAAATCTGTTCTCTGAAGCGGACCAACACCTTCTTCCAGATCATTTGCATCCCAATAACGAAGGCTATCGACTTATGGGTGAGCGTTTTGCCGATTCCTACCTTTCTCCAAAACGGCCACAGATAATTGGCTAACCAATTTGCCTCAATCTACATTGTAAGTACAAACAAATCAACCATTTAATTCAAAAAGTAAGGAGTCTTAAATGAAAAAATTCGGCGCACAGCTCGTCAATTACCTGACAACGTGGGAAGCCACACTCCCCACCATCAAGGCAGTTGAAGCCGGGAGATGGAATAGTTTGTGGTGGTCGGACCACTTCCTTCCACCGATAACAGCTGATTTTGAAGATCGAGGCGCGCTTGAAGGTTGGTCACTTATCACCGCCGCGGCAGCTATTACGTCTCGGGTAGACCTCGGATTGCTAGTTACTGGGAATACCTATCGAAATCCTGCTCTATTAGCCAAAATGGCGACTACGGTGGATGAGATTTCTAACGGTCGGTACATTCTCGGGATTGGCGCAGCCTGGTTTAAACGTGAACACGAGTGCTACGGCTGGACGTTTCCTGGTCTCAAAGAACGATGTGATCGGTTAGAGGAAGCCGTCGAACTCATTCGACTGCTCTTTACAAGTACTGAACCAGTGGACTACTCTGGAAAGTACTACAAGCTTGAACGAGCGCCAATGGTACCTGGATGTACGGCAGAACCTAACACGCCAATACTGGTAGGCGGAAACGGCGAGAAACGAACGTTGCTCACCTGCGCAAAGTACGCAGATGTCTGCAATATTGATTTCAACAATCCTGGATCTCCAGAGCTCTTCAAACACAAGATGGAGGTCTTAGATCAACACTGTGAAGCCATCGGTCGAGACCCTGCAGAGATCAGAAGGACAATGCTGATCCCCCTTCGTATCGAACACGACGACTCGCGCGCTGAGCAACTACGCCGCCCACGTCCTTGGACGTTGACAGGCTCGCCAAGCTACATCGCCGATCTCATTCAACAGTACTTCGATAACGGAGCTGAAGAGATCATGTTTTCAAGCGTGCCAACAAAGGCTGAGAACTTCCAGCGTATCGATGAAGAAATACTGAGTCAATTTGACTAAGTAGAGATCAGATTAAGTGACATGAACTGATCCTCTGCTGCTTGACCTACTCGTAGATCCCAGAGGCTTCGCCTCGCTTGATCTCTTCGGTTGAATAGCCAAGCCAGTCTTTCAGTATCTCTTGATTGTCCTCACCCAGGACTCTTGATCGTTGATAGTCATCACAAGGAGTCTTCTCGAAGTAGAGAGGCAGTCGATCTGCGAAGGTGTGTCCCATCGTAGGATGCAATCCTTCGGCGGGGCGAAGAAAATCCGTAACGCGGAGTTGTGGATCGGATTCAACCATGTCCTCTGAAGTCTGTACTACGCCTGCTGGTACACCTGCCGCTTGTAATCGATACATCAGCTCATTGGAATCCTGGTCCTTGGTCCAATTGGAGATGTGAGTATCTAGTTCCTCCGAGTTTTGCCATCGAGCTTCAGCTGACTGGAATTTGTCTCCAGAAGCCCATTCCGGTTCGCCCATCAACTTCCTGAGACTTAGCCATTGTTCTTCTGTTTCACAGACAATCGCGATCCATCGTTCATCTTTGGTTTCCTTTGAAGTGCTATAACACTGATAGCAGCCATGTGGTGCGATGCAGTCATACGGTTGCTTATTACCTTTGGGAGATGCAACTACCCCATTGGCAAAATAGTCAAACAACGTAGGACCGATTAAGTTAGCACCGACCTCGAACTGAGCCATATCTACTTTCTGTCCGATGCCCGTTTGATTTCGGTCCTCAATTGCAGAAAGGATCGCGATGGCCGCATGCAATCCAGCGAGATGATCCAAGTAGCTGAAACCGATACCAATGTCTTCTCGACCTTCTACGCCGGTAAGGTAAGTTAATCCTGCCATCGCATGAATCGTCGGTGCATAAGTCACATAGTGACTCTGTGGTCCACCAGCACCAAGTCCAGACATCTGAACATAAACGACACCTTCGTTGCTCTTGCTCATGGTCTCGTACCCTACTCCCCACCGATCCAAGACACCGAGTGAAAAATTGTCGATGACGACATCTGCTTGGTTAATCAATTCCTTACATACAGGAATTGCACCATCTACCTGCACATTGAGAGCTAGAGTGCGTTTATTTCTATTCCAAATCACGAAATAGGGATTGTTCGGCCCATTGACTCCACCTCGAGATACAGTGTTGATCTTGACGATGTCTGCACCCATATCCGCTAACGTTCTGGTCGCGAACGGACCTGCCAAAACATGGGTAAAGTCGAGAATTTTCAACCCTTCCAGTGGTCTCATGATGATTCCCCCCAACCCACTAGATCGACTACCGACTGATCCGTTCCACTCGGTGTTCCCTTGATCTCTACTGGGGTCTTGCTAAATTGGTAAGGTGCACCCACTCCCCGAATCGTTCGATCTCCTACTGAATAACTCTTCCACCAATCACGTGCTGCCAACTGAGGATTGCCGGCAACCGAGTCCACACGATTGACAATCCCATAGGGAAGATGACGTTCCTGAGCCTGCTCAAAGAGTTCATTAGCGTCTTTGGTTGCTACCCATTTTCGAAGCAACTCCATCATTCTAACCACGTAACGCCGATGGTTACCCAACACTTGATATTCTGGATCGAGTAAATCTTCAAAAGCATCTTCTTCGATCATCCAAGCCAACTGTGCGTCTACACTTGGCGCAGGAGTCACCATGACTGAACCATTCTTGGCGGTCATTACGTGGTACATGTCAGTCCAGTGCAAACTCCCGCGGCGAGGTAGTGTTCTAGCATGTGATTGTGGGAAATACTCGTGACAGAAATACCACATGAATGCATGCTCTAAACAGGAAGCAATGCACTCGTGAACTGGTACCTGAACAGATTGTCCTTCTTCAGTTGCGCGCATATGGTAAAGCCCTGCTAGCGCAGCGACTGCGACATAGGAGCCCGGTACCATAAAGTTCAAATCACCCCAAAGTTTGAGAGGTGGCGTGTCTGCGTCTCCCGTCAGTGCTGCAGAACCGCCTAATGCACCAGCTACCAGATCCGGAGCTTTGAAATCTTTCCAAGGACCGTCCGTGCCAAAGGAACTACATTCGATGACAACGAGCCGTGAATTGGTCTTCTTCAGTGCATCGACATTCAGGTGCTTAGCAACAGGAGAATCGGGTGAATAGAGCAATATGTCAGCGTTTGAGCACAGATCAACCAGTTGAGAGGCTTGCTCTTCATTCTCTGGATCGAAACGGAAGTGGCGACGATTGGTTGTAAAGTACAAATACCACAATGACGTTCCAGTCTCTTGATCGAACGGTCCTCTTTTCCTCAACGGGTCTCCACCAATTAATTCCGGACGTATGGTGTCCGCGCCTAGATCGGCAAGGAGCTTCGCACCGTAAATCGACTGCGCGTCGGTGACATCAATCACCTTGGTTTTTTGTAATGCTGTCATGCTTCTTAAAAATCTGCAAAATTCACGCTCCTTATTATTAGTTTTTCCACAGGAAATTTCACATGCTCCAATCTGTACAACTCGGTCAGCGATCAGGACTTCAAGTCTCTAACCTCTGTTTGGGAACCATGAACTTCGGTGAACCTGGCCGAGGACATCAAGGTGACTGGACGCTCCCCATTGATGAAGCGCGGCCGATTTTTACCACCGCGATGGATAACGGTCTGTATTACTTCGATTGTGCAGACGTATATGGCCGCGGTGCATCCGAGGAGGTAGTAGGAAAAATCTTGCGGAGTACTTTTTCAAGAGACGCCTACGTCTTGGCAACCAAAGTCGCGATGCCAATGGGCCGAAGTCCAAATCAGGGTGGCTTGTCGCGGAAGCATGTCATAGAAGGCGTCGACGCGAGTTTAAAACGACTGGGGCTCGATTATGTCGATCAGCTTGTGATTCACCGTCATCCGCATGGTGTACCAGGTCACGCCGACATCCCCATTGAAGAGACTATGGAAGCTCTTCACGACTGCGTTAAAGCTGGAAAAATACTCTATCTCGGCGGATCTTCAATGTGGGCTTGGCAATTTGCAGAACTACAACATGTTGCCGAACGCAATCACTGGACACCGTTCGTATCAATGCAGAACCACTACAACTTGGTCTATCGAGAAGAAGAGCGCGAAATGAATCCTTACTGCCAACAAGCTGGTATCGCGATTACCCCTTGGTCTCCCCTTGCTCGAGGGATATTGACTGGATCGTATAAAGGTAGCTTTGAAAGTGGATCCTCAGCTCGTTCCACAGGTAGAGATAGAAACCGTACGGAGAGTTTGTATCTTGGCAGAAATACTTTCAAGATTGCCGACCGAGTGGTGGAAGTTGCTGAACAAATCGGTAAGAAACCAGCTCAAATCGCACTCGCGTGGCTTACGAACAAGCCAGAAGTCACCGCTCCTGTAGTCGGCGTTTCCAAGGTTCAGCAATTAGAAGATCTGATCGAAGCTACCACAATTCAGCTGACCGAAGAACAGGTTACCTATATCGAGGAGCTGTACGAACCATTAGAGAACCTGCTAACATTAGGTTCCAGCTAACGAGTAGTTCTTTATCCAAATTCACCTGAATAACCAATTGAGGCTTCCGTGAGTATTTCGATTTCCCCTGTGGATGCAACCCTTGGTGCAGAAATCACCAATGTTGACTTAGCCAATCTATCTGAAACCGACGTTCAAGAAATCCTTGACGCATTTCACCAATTTGGGGTCTTGATTTTTCCTCAGCAACACATCGACGATGAGGCTCAAATCAACTTCAGTCTCCATTTCGGAAAAATGGAATTTAAGACTCCGAATAACAAAGCCGGTAGAGTTTCCAATCAAAAAACAGACGGCTCGATTTCTCAGTCAAATGAGCACCAGACGAAAATTCTGAGAGGGAACGAGGGCTGGCATACAGATAGTTCCTATATGCCACTCGCAGCAAAGGCTTCATGCTTGAGTGCGCTCGTCGTGCCTTCAGAAGGCGGCCAAACGGCTTGGGCGGACATGAGAGCAGCTTACGATGCACTTAGCCAGGAGATGAAAGACAAAATCGCTGATCTCACCGCCTACCACTCACTCTACCAATCCCAAGCCAAGATTGGGCACAACGTGAAAACTGGCGATGGCTACGGCTTTCACGCAAAAGGCGCACCAATCCGCCCTCTCGTAAAGATTCATCCTGTGACGAATCGTCCTTCACTCTTTATCGGACGGCATGCTTATCGAATTCCTGGAATGGATGAACAAGAAGGTAAACAGCTCTTAGCAGAACTTATGGACTTCGCGTGTCAGCCGCCTCGGATCTACGAACACAACTGGCAGGTTGGAGATCTCTGTATCTGGGATAATCGTTGTGTACTTCATCAAGCACGACCTTATGACTACAACGAAGTACGTGTCCTTAGGCATACTCGCATAGCCGGAGATCCTAGAACTGAGCTCGTTGAGACTGCGCCCGATGATCTGGCCGACGGATTCGAGGTCGCCGCAGGCTAGCGCTACAGCCTATTCAATCAAAGTAGTAGACAACCGATAAGTCCTAGCTCTTTTCGAGTAGGTTCACGTACTTAATGCTCAGATTTGCCGCAAACATATCCACGATGTGCACGGAAGTGGCTGACATAGAACGTATAGCCGCCGCAAAGAAATTTGGATTCGACCATGTTGAGTGGTTATTCCCATATCACCTGGATTTAGCGCAGATTCGTTCTCAGCTGTTGAAGTACGATGTTCAACTCATTCTTATGAATACCGCGCTAGGGGATCCAAAGTCTGGTGAAAAAGGTATAGGAGCACTACCTCATCGAATCGATGCATTTAAATCTGACATCGATAAAGCACTAGATTGGGCATCGGAGTTGGAAGTCCTCTATCTTCACGTCATGGCAGGTATCGTCCCCGAACGCGAATCTCGGGAGAAATATCTCGACACCTTCTGCGAAAATCTAGATTGGGCTTGCGATAAGGCGGCAGCAACCAATACCCGACTGTTGATCGAACCATTGAATACGATCGATTCGCCAGGTTACTTACATTCAACAACTGAACAAGCGCTCGAGATAATTGAGCGAGTTCAGCATAGAGTCGGTTTGCAGTATGACTTCTACCACCTGCAATTGATGGAAGGTAATCTAGGAAACACCATCAAACAACAGTTGCCTCATATCGAACACATTCAGTTCTCTAGTGTTCCAGGACGGCACGAACCTCAGTATGGCGAGGTCAATGTGTACCACCTATTCGATTTACTGGAGGAACTAGGATATTCCGGCTTCGTGGGCTGTGAGTACACGCCAAAAACTACGACAGCTGAAGGCCTAGCTTGGTTTCAGGAGTATCGCTCTCGAGTCAATACCAACTATCTGGATGGATAAACTCAAAACCGCCTTCTGACATGATTAATCGGTGTTGCTCGCCGGTAGAGTCAGCATCGAAACCCGCATAACCAGAATCACCTTCCCACATGGCAACACGAACGCCGTCTGAACGCTTAGCAACGTGAGTCTCGTAAGTACGAGGTTCCTGTACGTCGACCTTTGAAATGAATTCTTCAGCAGAATTAGAACGAGCTAAGGTATAGAGCGTGACCCAAGTCGGAGGTGCTAAATCAATCTCTGCTTTGGCATGTCGTTCTAAAGCCGCACCCGGTTGCAACCACATATATTCCTTAATCTCGCCATCGTCGATCTGTATCTGATGCGCTGATTTTGTGTTTGCGACGAAAAACCAGGTTGCAAAGCGAACCGGCGTGCTTGCTGGCGGTGTCCAGTGTGCAAACCAATGGAAATCCTCACCTGAAATATCAATACCCGCTTCCTCTGCCGCTTCTCTCCGCGCGGCTATACGAGCCGCAGTCTCGAGATCACGATCTTCAGGATAATCCTCCTCGTCTATACGTCCACCAGGGAAGACCCACATCCCTCCGAAAGCGATTTTGGAGTT
>MKWU01007623.1_pt1 | contig 10235 bp, 8 predicted proteins | sample 809101 | NCBI WGS metagenome assembly MKWU01 (sample SAMN05860141, study PRJNA318959) | sponge metagenome | host: Aplysina aerophoba | place: Slovenia: Piran, Adriatic Sea, Gulf of Piran | collected 2013-05-07
GTTGCCCACTCAAGGACGGTCGCCGAACGAATGAAGGCCTCGTTTTGCGCCGCGGCGAACCGGGCAAAACTTCTGAGTATGCGTGCCTCGGTTTTGAACCGGTAGCCCAGCTTGCGTTTCATCGCGACAAAGCGCGCGACATTTTCTGTGATCGCGGTTGTCATTATTCGATCCCTCCGATCCAGGGCTGCGCGATCTCCTGCAACATCACCACATCGGTCTTGGCGTAGATCATGGTGGTGTCCGCGGAAGCGTGCCGGAGCAGCGATCGGATAACTTCGAGCGTTGCTCCGGATCGGAGCAACTCCGTCGCCTGGCTGTGCCGGAACACATGAGCGCCACGGGTGGCGAAGGTGGTCACGCCGGCGCGGTCCAGTGCACGCTCCGCCACAGAAGTGACCGTGCTTGAGTCGCTGAACGGCCGATAGGGTGCCCTCGCGCAGAGGAACACCTTCTCGTGGTCCACCCTCGGCCGCCCCGTCGTGATATAGGTATAGAGTGCGTTGCCTACATCCTGGGGCAGCGGCAGTGCCGTCTGGCGTCGCGACTTTCCCGAGACATGGATCTCTGCCCTGTCCCAGTCGATAGCGTCAAGGCGCAGGGCGACGATATCCCCGGCCCGTAGCGCCAAACGTGCCAGAAGCAGCAAGATCGCCCGGTCGCGTACGCCCACGGGGTCGTCACCGCAGGACGCGACGCTACGCTCGACATCCTCGGCCGAGATATATCGTGGCAGCGTCGACAGCCGCCATCTCGGCACGGTCGGAACGGCCCCGACCAATGCTGCCGCGATCCGGCCTTGCGACACCAGGAAGCGCAGATACATGCGCATCGCGGTGGCCAGGGTGCGGGCGTGGTTGTGCGATCGATGCTCAATGTGTTCGAACAACACCCGGCGGATCAGCGTTGCGTCATAAGCCCGCGGGTCGTCTCCCAAGGCAGGCAGGACGGCTGCGATCTGACCGATGTGCCTGTTTGTAGACGCTGGCGAGATGTTGCGAGTGCGTTCGAGCCAAACGGAGAACTTCTCCAGGCACTCGGGTAACGGCGTCTCCTCCGGGACCGGTTCCAGCGATTCAATATGCCCGATTGACGCGAGATACCTGAAGAAGTTGCGGATCGCCCCATCGTAACCACCCCCGGGAGACTGCAACCTGTGACCGCAAAACACTCCGGGAATCGAACAGATGAACTGTCTTTTGCGGAACCGTGCATAGACATCCGGAGTCAGATCGCGCAAGCGGGTCCGCGAGAGATGCAGCCAGACAAGGAGACCGGCACATCCTTCACGGTGCGAGGCAATGGTTGCGGGTGTGTAGCCATCGGCGCGCAACCGTTCGAGGAACACATCAAGAACACGGAAGTTGTCGTCCAGATCGCCGGGCGTCTCGACTCTACCCGTCCGCTCAAGGAACCGGACGAACTTCATGAGTCGCGGTGAGGTGCGGCGCTTGCGCCAGGGACGAAGCCGGACAGACGCCGGCGCCTCGGACAAACAGTCGCAATCGTGCCGTAGAAACCGATCGATCACTGTGCCGTCGATCGTTTCGAGCGCGATCCCGTGACGCTCGCCCCAAATCAGAAAGTGATTCGCCGGACCCCTGTACAGAGTGATATAGCGTTCGGCAATCGCCTCACGGCGCAGATCTTCAATGAATGCCAGGATGATTGGGTTGAAGTCGGGCTGTGTTGTGGTTGCCAGAGACTGGCGGCCGGGGATTGAAGGCATTTGATGTTCTCCGTCTCAATGAAAGGGAGAACGACCATATAGGGGGAGCAGCGACCAAAACTAATGCCGAGCAAATCTGCGACAAATCCAGATGGATCAATCTGTTGCGATGATCACTCAGGATTATGTGCTGCTCCAGATTACCCAGGTCCTCTCCGGTGGCGGGATGGACGATGGTGTAGCTTGGCGGATACAGCGGCATGCCCCGGACGTGATCGGAGCGCGCATACGAGCGCTCGGCGCAGGCCGGGCATCTCGACGCCCCGAAGCTCGGCTGGTTGCAGTCCGTGCAGCGGTGAGCCGCCCTCCGTTCCCAATACCGCTGTCGGCTGCGGGCGTTCTTGGTGCTCTTGTTGCGCCGCTCGCGCTCGACGGTAGCGCAGACCCCGCAGCAGGATTCGTCCGCAAAGGCCGACTGCCCGCAGATTACGCAAAGCCCGGCGGCCCGGCGGCTGCGATATCGCTCCCGCTCCGCGGCCTGGCGGACCTCGCGGCACGGCGCACAGGTCGCTCCGCGCTCGACGGGCGGACGGCGCCCGCACCGGATGCAGACGTTCGCCTCGCGGCGGACCGTGCGTCGCTTGCGGCTGGCCACACGCCCGCTGCGCCGCTTGCCGTCGACCGGGCGGCCGCCGTACTTGAGTCCCGCATCGCGGGCCTTCCGGTACCGGGCACGCTCGGCCTCGCGGCTCTTGGCTGCACACGCCCCGCACAGCCGGCGGCCGGGCTCGGGACGGCAGGCGCCGCACTTGGTGCAGACCCCCCGCGCGATCCGCTCGACGGTCCGCTGCCGATCTCTCGCCCGTTCGGCAGCGACGTTGCGGCGGCGCTTGGTGCTGGCCGGCCGCCCGCGGGCGGCGGCGGCCCCCTGGCGGGCGTCGCGGACCCGTTCCGAGGCCCGGCGTTTTGCGGAACAGGGATCGCACAGGCTCAGCCCGGATGCCGGAGGACGGACTCCACAACGGGGACACAATCCCTGCGCCTTGCGCTGTTCGGTCCGCTTGCGGAACCGCTCGCGGTCGTTCGCCTTGCGCGCGACGGGATCGCTGATGGGCATGATGGCGCCTCCAATTACGGTACCGATCGGTCAGGGAATTTCGGCCCACCGCGCGAGGGCGGGACGTCCCGGGGCGCTTGCGTCAGCCCTTCTGGCGGCGCTCGACGAAAAGTCCTAGACTTCGCCAACCCCAGCGCTGTACTCCGCAATTGCGCAACTTAACCCCGGTCGCGATAATGATCTCATCGCGCGCCGGGCGCAGTCTCTGGACCGCCTTCAAGGACAGGATCCGGCCCAGCGCCTTGCGCCGCCCCCTGGGCCTGGAACCGTCGGCATGGACGGGAACAATCTCGCCATTGGCGAGGGATCGGTACGTCTCCACCACGTACCGGTCGTCTTCCAGGCCATCGCCGACGAAATGCGTGAGATAGGTGCGCGCGTCGCCGCGCGGTGCGAGTGCCGCCTGCATGGTGCTCCTCCGGGTCAGATGAAAGGGAACGGCGGCGGCGCCCTCTCTCGGAGCGCCGCACGCCGCCCGGCTTTCGGCCAACCTTTACCTCTTCGCGGGGCAAACGAATTTCGGGGCGCTGGGCGGCGGAGGTCGCCTTGCAGGCAATATGGATACCGACCCGTTGGCGAACGCGCTCAGCAAAAAGCGGGGGCTTGATTACCCCGAAGACTTGCAGCCGTTCGGACGGATCGGGTCCATGCTATGGGAGAATTAGCGCAGTTTGCGGTGCAGTTCGGAGACCGACTTGCGCAGACGGGCTAAACGATGAAGAACGGCTCAATACACAGAATGTCTTACAGTGCGCTCGGGTTACTGCACGCTCTCCCGGGTTGCCTCCAAGAAGGCGATCAAGTCCATTTCCCCGCGCCGTACAAGCGCCAATTCTTCCGGATGTTCCTTCTCCATCCTCTCAAATTATGGAGCCTCCGGGAAACCCGGGGCGGTTCATATGACAGGCTAGCCCTAGCTTAAAGTCGGGCAGCAGCGTAAAACGGTGCAGTTGACTTTCGATTAAACGAAGGATGTTGACTTGCTTCTGCGGACTAGGCATCGGAGAAATCGCTACTAGTTGCATTTCAGGTCCGTCGATTACAATAGAATATCAGCGATACCGTCGATTGGCGTAACAGCAAGAGTAAAGTGAGTTGCATACTATGAGCAATTCACGGGCATGTCGCTACCCACGATCACCACGAAAAACCAACTTGGCACGATTAAGAGCACAAACATCAAACAGTTAATTCCCAGCCAAGTGTCGAAAGGGGATCTTCTATGAAGCCTAACTCAATGGACGAAAGTGAGTGGGCGACTTTTGGAAAAGACCTATTGCGAAGAATTTACCAGCCCTTTTCGCAGCCATCCTACGTTTTGTATTTTCTTGGCTCCATAATTCTTGGAGCGGCAGGAATCTGGCTTGCGCTTGCGGAGTCGGCTTTACCGCAAATTCCAGAATCACAAAATTGGAATAATTCCAGAGTATTTGGGTCTATTGTTTCTTACTCGACGGCGCTCGGGGCATTGTCGTGCTTCAGAATTGTCGTAGTTGAGAAGTATAGGAGTCTGCGGGCGCTATTGGTACTACTTGCGCTAATCATCGTCTTTTTCGCCATCATCGCAGTTTTAATTCAAATTTCCGGATCAAGTCACGGATATCCATACTTGGTCATATCCCTAGTTCTCGCTGTCGTTACGTGTTGGATGGCGAACTGGGAGGCCGATAAATTTTCTTCTGAACCTTCGGACAGTCCCTTAGGCGGAAATGTCCAAGATAGCCCCGCCGGAACTACTGAAGGGTTTAAGCTATGACTGCGGAAACTAATGGAGAATTCTTACGCGCTCCAGCAATCGAAGTTAAACAGCCAATTGGTGTTTACTATGCGGCCGCAATTACTGCGCGAGATTTGCTGAGAATTTGTTACACAGACCAACTCAAAGCGATCCAAAAGGGCGCATCATATGTTCTTGACGGAGCACAGCGTGTACTGAAGGATGATCGTCTAAAGGAAATTGGGAGATACATCGATACAACAGAGTCCGCCTTCCCAAACTCTATCATCCTAGCTGCGAACTACGAAGAGAATAATCGGCACCTTGTCAACGAGGAGACAAGAAAATGGCGCATTGAGAGCAAGGGCAAGAAAGGCAAGTCTCTTGAACTCGTTATTCCAAGCAATGAGCCCTTGGCTGCTGTGATTGATGGTCAACATAGGCTGTTCGGATTTACTATGGCAAGCGCGGAAAGGCTCGAAATGCTGGTCCTATGTTCCGTATTCCTTGATTTGCCTCGTCCTTATCAGGCCTTTCTCTTCGCAACCATTAACTCTACCCAAAAACGAGTAGACCGGAGCCAGACCTACGAGTTATTTGGTTACAATATTGACGAAGAATCACCAGAGTTCTGGTCGCCGGAAAAGCTAGCTGTTTTCCTCACACGCCGGCTGAACATTGATGATCAGAGTCCCTTCAATCGACGTATTCTTGTCGCTGCAGAAAATGATTTTGCGATCTCGCGTGCCGAGGCAAGGGCTAAGGATCGTTGGATGGTCTCGACAGCTACCGTTGTTGACGGCATAACAAGGTTGATCTCAACGTCGCCCAAGCAGGATGCAGACGCTCTTCGGACAAAAGGAAAACACAAGCGGTCGACTCTTGCTAACGCTAGGCGAGGGGATAAGGCACCTTTGCGCGAACTCTACTTGAACACTCTCGACAAAGTTCTTCTTGAAGCAGTATCGAATTTCTTCATAGCCGTACTTGAGGTCTCAGCGCCGCACCTGTCTAGTAAGTCCTATCTGACTAAGACAGTTGGCATCCAAGCTCTTTTTGATACATTACGCGAGCTGGCCCCACAAGCATTGGAGCAAAAGGACTTTAGTCGAGATTGGTTCGTTGGAAAACTTAAAGGTTTGCGGGGCACCGATTTTTCCCGCCAGGTTTTTCGAGAGGCTTCCGGACAAGGACGAATACAGATTCGTCGTGTGATTTTCATGCTGCTTGGCATTGAAGACAATCTAAGTCGAGTGCAAGAGTCGGATACGAGAAAGATTATTGAACAGGCGCAAGCGCAGGCGAGCTAGTCTTGTTTGCTATGGCTTGCCGGATGTGGGAACTTGTATTGGGCAATTGAGAGGATTCGAGATCCCGCGTCTAATCTTGAGCGTGACCACTAGCCAAAATGACAGAATGTCAATATAAGGGTGACCTAATTCACTTTAGTCACTGTCGCTCTCTTTGCCAACGCGCAGCCTATCACCAAGCATCCGCGGATAAGCTAGGATGCAGATTCACCACATTCCCTTTCGTATACCTGAACTCGATAAGCACGTGAAACGCAGTTCAACGAATCGCAATTCCTCAGGATGAGAGAATCGACCAACTGGCCGATTCGTCCAGACCGACCGAGCATAAGAGGCTGAAGAGAAAGGTAACGACAGATGAGCCTTCATGGCGAATTGCGAGCAGTTGTCTTTCCAGAATCCCTGGACACATCGCGCGACAACGTCGTCGAAGCACTATACGTTCCCGGTCTGTCTAATTCCGTACGCTACGACCGTGGGGTTGGCTATTTCACATCGGGTTGGCTAACCCAAGTTGCTGAAGGGCTTGTGCCTTTCGCGTCGAATGGCGGCAAAATGCGGCTTATCACGAGTCCCTATCTGTCCTCTTCAGACTGGAGTGCGGTGAAGCAAGGGCATGATGCCCGTGAGAACCCTGAACTGCACGAAGCCTTAATCGCTGCCATTGATGATCTTGCCGCTGCAGCGAATCAGACCCCGCTAGACGTGTTGTCCTGGATGGTGGCTGACAAATTGCTCGACATAAAAATCGCAATACCGACATCACGGCTTACCGGAGATTTTCATCCCAAACTGGGTGTTTTTGCGGACAGCCAGGGCGACTTTGTCGCCTTTCATGGTTCTCAGAACGAGACTGAACGTGGCTTCCAGAATTTCGAAACCCTGCACGTCCATCTGGGGTGGACGAAAGATCGAGATGCAGCCCATGCTGCGCGTATCAGCGATGTATTCGAGCGACTCTGGGGTGAGCATGATCCGAACGTGCGTTGCTACAAACTGCCGGGTGCCATTCGAAAGCGATTGATCAGGTTCACCGAGAACAGTCGCCGGCCGTACACGCCGCCTGCGGTGCGCGAAGCCACGGCGGACGAGTTGAAATGGCGTCATCAAGACGACGCTTGTGCTGAATTTCTGAAACACAAAGCGGGCGTCTTAGCAATGGCGACTGGTACGGGTAAGACGCGGACTGCGCTTAAGATCGAAGCGGAGCTAAGGGAACGCGAACTTTCTTCAACAACAATTGTGGCAGCCTACGGCACTGATCTTCTCGACCAATGGCACTCCGAGCTTCTCAAACGTGGAGCGTCACGCCACATCTACCGAGAGTATGACGTTCACTATGAATCCCAAGAGTTCAGGTTGGGGCGTATACCTTCTGTTCTTCTCATCAACCGCAGAAAGCTCGCGGAGCTAATCCCGAGATTACCCGCCTCCAAAATTGACTCGACTCTACTCATCTGCGACGAGGTGCATGGGTTTGGAGAGCGAGGGTTGGTTCAGAAATTGTCCGGGCAGTTACAAAAGTTTCCCTACAGGCTCGGGTTGAGCGCAACTCCAAGCCGCGAATACGATCAGGATGGAAACGAATTCATCGATAAAGAAATTGGCCCAGTCATTTTCCGGTTCGAAATTCGCAAGGCCATTGAACGCGGGATACTCTGTGAATTTGACTATCACCCTATTGAGTTTGCATTTTCGGACGATGACAAGTCGGCTCAGCGGGCGGCATGGAGGCGCCATGCGGCACGCGAGAAAGCGGGAGACAGTGATCGAACGCGGCTTTATATGGATCTTGCGAGGGTGAAGAAACTGTCCAAAGAGAAGATTCCTCCGTTCAGTGACTATGTGAGGCGGTATCCAAGTATTCTGGAGCGATGCATCATCTTTGTCCAAGAAGCCGAGTATGGTGCACTTCTTCAAGACTTGCTGATGGAGCAACGTGTCCAATTTCACACCTACTACGGGGACGACGACCGAATAAATCTGAAGCGTTTCACTCATGGTGCGCTTGATTGTTTGATCACTTGCAAGCGGATATCGGAGGGAATCGATATTCAGTCGGTAAGGAATATTGTCCTTTTTGCAACGGCCAAGGCACCCATCGAAACGGTTCAGCGCGTAGGACGTTGCCTACGGATCGATCCTATGAATCCAGAAAAGCGTGCAACAGTAGTTGATTTCATTAGAGTCGGCGAAGAAGACACAGTGGATCCCGTTGGTCCAATTTCAACGGACGCCCGTCGGCGAGACTGGTTTGAACGCCTTGCTGCGGTTAGAGTTCGGAGCGCAGAGAGCGCTGAAGAAGAATCACGTGGCTAACTCACCGCTTAGTATCGCGATTGAGCAAGTCGTCAAGAAGGACGGGATGAATGCGACATACGGTGATCGTCTCGCCGCACTCATACAAAATTCCATGCGCGCAAATGTTGACGACTCGGACATCGAAGCTCTGCTGGAGTTGATTGAGATTGAAGATTCACCCGATGAAGATTAGGGTCACCGACTGGCTATATCGGAATCTGCGCGGCATTGGCGTCGGCGAGCAATCAATCGATCTGGGCATGCCGCCGAAACGCTGGTCGCTCGTCCAAATGCCGAATGGGACGGGGAAGACCACGACAATGGAACTGATCCGCGCCGTGCTATCTGGACGGGCTTTCACACCGCAAGAGGTGCGAGAGTTTCGCGCTGACGATGGGGTGACAGACGGTGGCTTTGAGCTTGGGTTGCTGATCAATGACAAGCTGTATCGGCTCACACTTACGTTCGATTTCAATAGTGGTGATTTTTCGTACTCGACTTTGCGCACGAAGAAACGCCGCGGTGGACAAAAGTCCGGTCGAGCCCTCCCTTTGGCGCTCAAGCACCGCCTCAAGTCAAATTTCACGCGCTTGTTTGTGTTCGATGGCGAATTGGCCAAGGAGATCCGCGCGGTCGACAGGGCTGAAGCGGACCGTGCCATTAAGGCACTCTATCAACTCGATGATTTGGATACGCTAAAACGCCGTGTTGAGAAAGTGGTAAAAGAACGCCAAGATGCAGTTTCCTCACTGTCCCACTCCAAGTCTCAAAAGGGGCTAACTCGAACGCGAAATGCCTTAGCCGATGCTGAGAAAGAGCTGGCTAGGCTTAAGAAATTGCTATCTAAATTCAAGAGCCAGCAGTCAGAATTGGAAAAAGAAAAAAAGACAGCGAATGACAAGATAAGCACTCATATCGCCGAAAACGGTGACCTGAAAGCAGAAGAGCAGAAGATCGAATCCGAAGCGGCAACCATTCGTAGCGACCTGCAAATTGCAGTGTCTGGTGCCATGAATGCCTTCCGTTCGCCGGTGAGGCTGTCGTCGACAATCCGTGCCCGGCTAAACGACCTGGGCACGATGCTCACGGACGCACGCCTGCCTAAGAGCGTTTCTTCGGAATTTTTTTCCGAAGTGGCCCAGAGGGAAGTTTGCATCTGTGGGCGTCCGATTGGTGATGAAGAGCGCGCCGCCATTGATAAGCGCAAAGAGCGTTATTTGGCGAAGGATCAGATCGCAGCGATTTCGACCATGAAAATGGGGCTGAGAAATAGTAGTGAGCCTGAGACCTCCTTTCAAACTGCCTGTGGTGCACTCACGACACAAATCGAGGCTCGGAAGACCAACGCATGGGCAAGGGAAAAGCTCATTCAGGAGTTAGCCGATGCAGACAACGGAGAGATTTCCACACTAAGTAAACGACTAGTGGAGATCGATGCTGACCTTAGGCATCTCCGCCCAAAGATCGAGAGGCTTGAAACAAAAAGGATTCCTGCTGCTAAGAAAAAAAGAGATGAGTGCAACAAGAAATTTAAGGTCGCGTCAGCTTCGTACAGGCTTACGCGCCAGTGTGAGGTTCTAGTTAGACAACTCAGCGAGATTGAGAAAAGGACTCTTCAAGTGCTGCGAGAGAGGATTCGAAAGGAAACAAACGAGCGACTTGCTAGCTTGGTTCAAATGGAGAAGTTGCAAATTGCCAAAATCGACGGAGCGTTGATGCTAACTTCTGATCGCGTCGCGGAGCGCACAGGCGTCAGCGAAGGTCAAAGTCTTTCTGTAGCCTACGCATTTCTGACCTCGCTGCTATCCGAAGCACCCTTTCAACTGCCCTTCATTGTCGACAGCCCAGCTGTTTCTCTTGATCTTGAAGTTCGCCGCGAGGTCGGTCGCATTATTCCTGACCTTTTTGAACAAATGGTAATGTTTGTGCTTACTAGTGAACAAGCTGGATTTTCGGAAACCTTCTACGAGCGCGGCAACACTTGCTTCGTAAGTCTGCGTATTTCACGCGAAAGTTACCAGTGATTTCAGTTGATCGTTACCGCTGATTTCAGCGGAAAGTTACCACCGTTTCAGAGCAAAGTTACCACTGCTGAGGAGCGTGCCGACGGCGCTGCCGGAC
>MKWU01007624.1_pt1 | contig 10235 bp, 11 predicted proteins | sample 809101 | NCBI WGS metagenome assembly MKWU01 (sample SAMN05860141, study PRJNA318959) | sponge metagenome | host: Aplysina aerophoba | place: Slovenia: Piran, Adriatic Sea, Gulf of Piran | collected 2013-05-07
CCATGATTACTAACCTCCCCAGACCAACACTACACTACACGAGGGGTGTACACTGGAGAGGGCCTGCCCCCAGTATCCACTGAGATAATAGCAAAGATTCAGTGGTGGTGTGAGCCGCAGACTATCTGAGGCTAAGACTGCTTCAGACTGTCAATGACATTTTTACCGGGATCTAATGCTTTGGGTTTTACGTCAGCATCCTGAACCACCTCCACCCTGAGTGTGTCCCTGAGTTGATGGCTTACCAAGGCACCATTGTCCGTGATAGTCAAGACTATGCCTGACTCGCTTGGGTCCATTATGACACAGCATTCTGGCAATCAGCTCTGACTGGCCTGATGCGGTGGTTGGCCATCAATGCAACAATTGGTATCCTGTGCTTTGCTGAGTCACCATGGACGACCACACAGTGTTAAGTTTGTTTTGCTAGGTCCCAAACAACAGAAGAGCGTGCCCTACAGGGAGTGTGGGAGTGGCTATGGGCCATCAAGAGAAGGTCAGTACTTAGTTTTGAGCCCAGAATGCAAGTCACCCTCACCGCCACCAGGGGGGGTGGTCAGCAGTGCCCGTCTGGAGATATATGTTGGCTCTTCAACAACAACTGCTGCACCTACCCTTGGTGCCATCATGCACACGTGTGCAACATCTGCGGTGGCCCCCACATGGCCCTAGTGTGTTCACACTGTTCTAGACAGCAAATTCCCACTCCTCCAGCAAGTCAGTCTTGGGGGTAGCTAACCAGCCGTACTTAGTACGGAACACCATGTGTGTGGTGTTGGTTAGTGGGTTTGCAGGTTCAGTAGATGGGGGTGACTAATGTTTTAATGCCAGATTGCTGATGTGAGGGGCTGCATGCATGGTACACAGTGGGTATGATGCACTGGCCACCAGCACTCCCTCATGCACTCACCCAGGCACATACTGATAAATGGATGACTTGTTACAGCTGGATGTACATATACTGTCCACGAGTGCCCACACGACTTCCGCCAAATATGGACGAAGTACACTGCCCCCTCCCCTTGTGGAAAGAATGGGATCACAATTTGGCCTCCCAGTCGGGGAGAACAGAGGACAGCTTTCAACACTCTGAGCTGCTGAAGGGCTCAGTGATGTGGAGCGTGCACCACACCAGTCACTAATCAAGTACACTGACTCACACACATGTACACAAACAGACCTCCCTCTCCCTACACATACACACACACACAAACACACACTGTCCCTTGCGATCATCTGTAAGACATGCATCCAGAAAAAGAGAGGGACAAAGTCCCAGTCGAGCTGCTGCTTGTAAGGGCAATGTGCCACATGCTAGACACACCACAGAGTGACAGATCTGAGTCAGCATGTGAAGTGGGTTTGAAGGGCAGGGAAGTGGGGAGTGCAGTGGGAACCTGCTTGAGCCTGTTGCTGCAAAATTGCAGAGGACAGTGTTACGAAGGCACCAGCACAATGAGGAGTGCTTGAAATGTAGTTGTGGAGTTGATTTTGGCTCAAGAACGAGTAATTTATTTTGCATTGCTATGGACATGCTCTCAACTTGGCAGCAGCAGACTCTGTAAGAAACTTGAAAGTGAAGAAGATGCTTTGGAGGTAAGTTACAAAGTTTCCAAGTTGGTGAAATCTACTCCAAAGCGAATGACATTTTTGACAGACTGAAAGAGGCACTCACACCAGATGGTCCTAGGTTTTGTGCACTTTGTCCCATTAGGTGGACTGTGAGAGCAGATTCATCGAAGTCAGTGGTTGACAATTATGGCAGCTTGCAAGCATTGTGAAACGAGTCAAAGGGTCGAAGTATTGATCCCTCAATAAAAGCAGGATCATTTGTCTGGAAGCTCACATTTACACATGCACACTCACATGGTTTATGACATTTTCTGCAGTAACATTGGGTTTGTATACATAGCTACACAACTATTACTGCTGTGAATATGCTTTGGTGGTACACTGTTACACACGTTGGAATCTGAATACAAGTGACCTTACCAACTTCATATGGCCAGGGCTGTTTATGTAACCATTATTGTATGCAGCTTTTAATTAATTAGCATGTACCACAGTCACATCATGTGACCCTTTTCTATACACAGCGCTGCATACAATCCTTTAGTTCTATATTTAGTGTTTCCACACACATTACATACGTCTGGTGCAGGTAGTGTATTCATTCATTACCCTGAAGATATATGTCAGATTGAACGTTTTCCTTGATGCATTGGTCATTCTGGTGCTTCTTTTGCTCATGTCATCTAAAACAGGCTTCAGGAGTGTGATTGTGGTATGAATGGGCATTGGGATTGAAGATGCATACATATGAAGATGCTGTCAAAGCTTGATCCCCAAAGCAGCAGATTACCGGATCTGGCTTTTGTGCCTGTGTCGGTTGTTCTGCGTCTCATGGTTTCTCCCGTTAGTGGTTGGAGATGGGGTTCAACCCGCACATTATGGCACACCTCACTCAGTAAAGACGCAGTGAGATCATGGACCTCATTGTGTCTTAGAACAGGCCCCCCATTGAGACAGTTCAACGAATGATTTACACTAAATGGCCTTCTACATTCACACCTGGTTGGCATAACTTTGGGGCATCATCTGTATCTCAAGCAATTACATCAAGGACCGCTTGAAGGACATCATGTCTTCAGCGGGATGAGACCATGAGGAAGCACCTTCTTGGCTGATGATGGCAACCTGTCACTGGATCTTTGGTGAGAGATATTCCACTGTAGTCTTCATCATCAAGGTTTTCCCCTCCATCTGCAGGTGTACCAGCCTCATCCCTGTTGCTAGCATGCTTTTGTGCCAAGATCAACAGCTGCTATAGGATGAGTATGCCTATGCCCCCATCTCTGATTGGAAGTGAAATTAGGTCCCATTCTTCCTCAGTAATGGTGTTCCTTCCGAAGACTGAGTCACATTTTCCAAATGGTCACTAGACAAGGAACTATTCCTCAGGAAAAGCATCTACCCAATTATGACAATATGTACAAAGTGGAAAAAGCAGCATGAGGTTGGGATTTTGCTAACATTGTCAGGTCTTTCACTTGCCTGCGTCCCTTTCCTGGACCTTATCACAGATGCATTGATGCAGTAGTCCATAGTAACCAAAGGAATTCTCAAATGCATTCTTCCCTCAAAGATAACAATAAGATCTGTGTCAATAATAATTATTATTGTGTAGGATCTGAATATAAATAAATCATAGCTAATACATACAACAGCCCTTTAACCAAACTGCCCTTCTTCAACCCGTATGGAAGCATAGTGGGAATGAGAACGAGAACTTCAAATCACCATTGTGGAAGTGATTGCAACACGATTAGTTGAAATGATCACTAAATTGATTGCAAGATCGATGGCCAGTTTGTTTGCAGAGCGTTTGCATCGGTAATAGGGAGTAGTTTTCCATGCTGTTCAGACTATGTAACATATTCAAACACAACCAAGCACTAGACTAACAGTTTGATATGAACCGTTGGCTAAAGATGGTGGGATATTGGAAAGGAACCCTCTTGCAGTGCTATTTGCAGTTCAGCTGAAAATGTGGGAATGGCTTTGAGTGACACTAAAGTATAATGGCAGAGAGGATACACCATCTTCCACCTCCACTTTCTCCAGGCTGGTAATCGCAAGCCGGATGTTTACTGAAGTGAAGTTAGGCAGTGGAGTGGATGCCACAGCAGACTGAAATGGGACTCTGTGTGCTGCCAAGCGCCTGCATGAGATCCTGCTCGAAGACCAGTCAGCCAGCGAAGTAGCGAAATTCTATTGTGATATATGCACGATACATTTTGGCCAAGAACTGACACTTTAGCATCAAGAAGCATAGTGAGGTGAAATCCAAGACAGCTTGAATATTGTCTTGATGATCATGAGAGTGACGCGATTATGGACGAATCTGTCTGTGTGCTTGGCACTAGTATGATGATGAAGGGAGGACATTGTGATGACTACTCTGATTCCATTGATGTCAGTAGCAATCTACACCAGCAGGGGTTTGATTCAGATGTCTCCCAGGGTGGGAATTCACCTCAGAACATGATTAATTGGATGCAAACTGCGAGCCTTCTCTGCTGATGGATCAAGGTCACAACCTAGCTAGTTCCATGTGAATCCATCCACTACATATACAATAGCCGTTCTTCTGTACCAGCTAGAAATGGGCTGGAAACCTTGCTGACGCTTTGAAGCGCCTGCATAAGATCCTGCTCGAAGGCCAGTCAGCCAGCGAAGTAGCAAATTTGCGAAGGTGGTAACTGGTCAAGGCTACACTTGATATCCAGCGTCAACCCAATTAGCACAAGGCTCATCACCAGAAGTTGCGGAATGGCACAGTTTGGCACTGGTTTCCTGCTTCCTCGGGGAAGCTATCCAGAATCAAGGGACCTCAAGCCCAGTTCCCCTTTTGAGGTGTTTCTCACAATTCCTGCAGTAGAAGAAGGAGCAAGGTAACTGAAGGAGGAAGACGTGGAGGATATGTGAGGTTGGGTCTGTGGAAACCTGAGGAATGGCGAGCTACTAGGAAGGCACTGAAGGAACAAAGGGAGATAGAGGATGAAGTAATCCTGCTACCTGACAAGGGGAATGCCACTGTCGTGATGAGAAGAGAGAACTTTAACAACAAGCTAAACGGAATGCTGTAAACTTCCACCTACCGACAGCTGAGGAAGGACCCCACAGCAGACAAGATGGGAAGCTGGTATAGAAGAACCCTATACTGTTCATGCAACAGCTGAGAAGCACCTGCTTCACATTAGCAGTTGTTCAGTTGCGTCCACAATTCAGCTCTGGAAATGTTACAGAAACTGGAAGTTTACCTGCTCTTGCATTTGTCAAAAATATACTGAATATTGGTCCCACAATGAACTACAACACAGAAAGATGACAGGTGCTTGTTCTTATCTACTTGCTGCACATGTGTATAAACCTATATAATATAAAAAGTATCTCCTATGTAGATGTGAGTCCTTCAATGGCACTGAGACATACAATTTGTCAGCAAACGTCAGTCACCAAGCAGATACACTGCCAACACAGTCACAACACTCAGTGCTGTATCGTTCCTGACATAGGGCCAAATGGCTGTGCATATATCTGGAGAGACATTCTTCACCACACATCACAGGTGAGTTAATTGTCACGCCATGTTTCCTGTTATCATTGCTAACTCACTAGGAAGTAATACTGACTTATTCTTTCCTGCAATTAGTACAGTCATTTAGGAAGTATATCACACACGCCGCTCTGTTAACACACGCATGTACACATATACTTAACCCACGAGTTCTGTTGAATGATGATGTTCAAGGGACCGACGAGGCCTTCGCACACGATCGTGGAACCAGCTTACATTGGTGTATTCGTCTGGATGAGCAATACTAGACCCATTGTCGTGCCCAAGGCCTTCAGTGATAAGGGGAGTTGTACCGACTTGGCCTTTCATCCTGGACATGGAAGCAAGTTCTAACGGCTTTGGTGGCGTGCTATTCCAATTTGGTGATAATGACACAGGGGACGTCGTCACCTATAGTAGTCATTCCTTGAGCAAACCTGAGAGGCAGTAATGTGTGACATGGCGGGAACCAATGGTAGTGGTGGAGTACTTAAAGCACCTCAGCCCCTATCTTCAGGTGTGCCAGTTCCGGCTGAGGACTAAACATGGTTGCATTGGTGGATCCAGTTGCTGCACGCATTCCCTGGGAATTGCAGCAACAACAAGAGAAAGAGCCAACTCTATCCTGTTACTGGCAACAGACACAGGTGAGAAAACCAACCCTTTCAGCATTACTCCGTTGAGGCACAAGTTGGGATCATTTGGTAGTTAGGGATGGTGTCCTCTATCAACAGTATGTTCATGCCAATAGTGCACCCAAAAGGACTGCTCTTCAGTATGTTGTTCTACGTGAATGGAGTGACGTTATCCAGCATCTCCATCACGTGAACACGGGTGGCCACCTTGGCATGAAGAAGACCATCAGTAAGCTAAGAGACTGCTATTACTGAGAGATGTGGAGTTGTTCTGCAAGACATGTGTCCCTTGCAACTCTCGTAAGACTGCAGCACCCCGGCACCAGGTACCTCTACACAGTGTTCAGGTTGAGTACCCCCTGGAGCTTGTAGCGATGGATAATGTAGGTCCATTTCCGGAGAGTGCAAGAAGGTCCTCATGGTGAGTGACTATTTCACCAAGTGGGTGGAGGCATATGCCATTCCAAATCAGGATGCCCCCATCATCCAAAAAGTACTTGTGGACGAGTTCTTCTGCCGGTTTGGTCCTCCACGTCAGCTTCACTCTGATCAGGGAAGGTAGTTTGAGTCCAAGTTGATAGAAGAGATCTGTACCAAACTTCAGATTAAGAAGTCTTACACCAGGCACTACCATCCCAAGGTGATGAGTAAGTTTAACGTTTCAACTGCACACTCTTTTATATGCTTGCAACTGCCGCCAAGGATTACCCATGGTCTTGGGAGAACCATTATAAGAAGGTGTGCTTTGCTTACAACACTAGTGTGCACTCCACAACCACTTTCATACCTTTCTATCTGATGTTCGGGAGAAAAACTGCCGTCCCAGTTGATCTAATGCATCACAAAGCCCCGGTGACTGAGGATGGCTTTATCAGTCTGCTGTATCTTGGGGGTTTCTCAAAGAAGGTACGGTCAAACGGCTCACAGAGTTCAACTATCAAATCCAACATGCACTGTATCCAAGGAAGCGACTGGTAGTGCCTTTTGAAGCACACAATACTCCTCATCAAACTCACCTTGGAATTGCAGCCTGGCTTTAACTGGTCGCAATACTAAGGGGTGCCACAATACTACATTGTCGACTGATCAAGTAAGAGTTGTCCAGTTCAAATTTAAGGCACTTACCTCTGCATTCAGTCCACTGTTTATGTTGGACTGGCAGTGGGCTTGAAGGCCTTTTAGGAGAATACCACGCACAATCACCAGCACAGACAGCGTTGACAAGTTACCAAGCAACCACTAGTTCGTGATTGGTTAGTGACTCCTAAACTGACCAATAGCCCACATAACCCTGCATTGCTATAAATATGGCTGATTAATGTGATTGGATAATCATAAAAGCACTAACTGCATGCAGCAAGCTTCCCTATTCGCCACTGGTTAGGCTAGAATATACATGACACCTTACCGTACATTCAGCCTAGATTACCAAAAACACTATTAGCCTAACTAGCCAAGCTTAAAAATTGATTAATGCTTGGGGGGCCAAAGTCCAAATTACAGCAACCAGTAATTGCCTTCCCAGGCACCCAAGAATGACGGAAGAGCCACAGTCAGCTGTTGATTGTATTGTCCTTCATCAGTGTGGCATATGAGGTTAAAACAGCTATCTATGGCTCCTCCAACATTTATTGGATGACTGGGGAGGCAATCACTGGCTGCCATAATTAGGACTCTGGTTCTCTGGCATTAATTCATTTAGTCATGTTGGCTGGTAGGCGTAATAACCAGTGAGTATTGCCATACATCACTTAGCCTCACATTAGTCTACAGAGTACAAATTCCCTTTTCCCTGCCCATAGGTTAGGTTCGAATTACTCAGCATTTCAATACAGCCATGAGTATGACACACCAGATGGTGGCCCAGATTTGTGTCTGATTAGACACTATCTCAATTGGTCTTCAGACCATAACTGAGTCCAGGCAATCAGACTCCTGTTGTAACCGCAGTGCTTTGTACCTCAGTAGATATGGGGCCCATGGTTAAAAAAATTGGCTATGGACCACTCCTCCATACTAAGTGTACTATGTATGTACTGCAGTCCGATGTTGATTGTACAATGACCGAGGTGTCATATCTACCAAGTACCAAGGTGCACAATCTGTGGAGTTTGCTACATTCACAACAGTTGATGCAGTGATGTCACAGATTGCACAATAGTTGCTATACAAAGTTATACAAACCTTACCCTTAGTTATAAAACCAAAATATACTGACCATGATGCCACTGCAGCAAGTGTGGTGGACATACTAGTAACATAATTACAGGTGCCTTGATGGCCAATGACAGTGTGTGTGACAATGCCAGCCTAGAACATTCTAGACAGAGCAAGCATGTTGCAAATTTGTGCAAGGTCATGTAGGATAGGATGCACGGATATGCAAGTTACATTGATACTACATTGGTTGCTTTTACCACACCCAAGACTACTTCTCAACTGGTTGATGTTATATACACACAATATATACACTGTTACAAACATGAAGCCACACTAAATCTAAACTCAAAATACAACCATGACAATATTTAAAATACCATTTTGGCTTTGACATACAGGAAGTGAATCAAGGGTACTATAGCAAGCATTCGCAAAATCCTTACAATATTAATCAATCGTCCACTTGGTTGCAGCTATATTGGGGTACCAACTGGAGGTTGTCTCATTTCTCTTAACAAGGACAGCTCCCTCTCCATCAACAGCAATGCATCTTGCAGTTCCTCCTTAACACGTCGCTCCTACAGATGCAGAGATGACGATGTCAGAGATATAACAAAACTTAATATCTCACACACTTCAAAATGTATGCCCACAGACAATCACTTCCATTCAGTCAATAGTTCAATTCATGTTTTCCACTCCACACTTTTTTACTTGCTTCACTTATTAATAATAATAATATATATATATAGCATTTAATGTAGTAAATTACTACTACTGAAATAGGGCAGTGCCTAGAACACTGCACTAACTAAAAATCATTCTAAATATCATTCTAAATAGTCAAATAAAACCATTGTCTGTTGGAGGAGAAGTACCCCTCACTGCAGCTGCATTGCCCCGCTGGACAGCCACCGCAATACCCTGCATCAGAAACTGCAGTGAGCGTGGCTCTCCAGTCTCAGCCCTGATCCTGTGACCCAGCTCCTTGATGAATGTGATGGCCTCTGGCCCAAAAAACCCTGATGTTTCAATTGCAATTGGAACGAAGTGGTGGCTGGAACCGAGAAGGGCGTACTTCTGGGTTTTTGCCTTCTCTGCTTGGCTGGCCACCAGCCCTGCTCCCCTTGCAGCAAGGGCTTCACTTTGTTTTAAAGTGCCCCTGAAGCGAAATTGTTTATTTCATATTCACTTCTGCACCATACTGTGAACTCAATTCATCATCACAGTTCCCTTGTCTTTTCTGCTAATTCAAACCAAGTGCAGACGTTTCAAAAGAGAATCTTTGCTGACTGTCAACACAGTAGCACCAACAAAGTTAACATGCCTTGTGTATTATACTGAGAGTGAAGAGAACCAATAATCTTGCACAAGGGTGAATTGAGATTTGAAAAAAAAAGTTCTCTGAACAGTTTATTATTGTCTAGCAGACTATTGCACCTGTTAATGGAGCAGAAGAGGAGGTAAAACGATAAGGGGCCCAATTAGGAGGACACTGCCTGTAGTGGAATTGTTCTTAGCCTTGTGAAGCAGGCCCATGCGTCTGTCAGCCATTCTGCATGTGGGACATGACTAAATAAACAAACATGGTCGCTGCCGTGGTGTAAAAATGTCGCCAATTATCTCCCAATTTCTCCTATACGACAACCTCAAGGAATACAAGTTTGACATGCATAGAGCCCCAACTCTTGTACTACAATTGTGCGCTAAGTGTGTACCAACACCACTTCTCTTGTGTGAGTAAAGTTGCAGTCAATGGCCCTAACTAAATACTACATATAGTGGGTGTGGATAGCAGTGGAACAGCTGAAGTAGAATCAGAGACCATGATACAATGCAGAATCATCCCCTCTAACTATTCCATGCGAGCGAATATCCTAAGACATGTATGTAACTTGTGAGCTTGCTATCCACATTGCGATTCACTGAAATCACTAGTTTCAGTCGGTCTGAATTGCTACTGTCACCTGACATTCTTGTGAATTCCTAATAAAATGTCATATTAGGTAATTCACAGCCTCGTAAAATGGCAGGTTATGCCAGCGTGAAGCCACGCATTTAAATGCAAACAGGAATGCTTCCTTCGTACGTTTGTGCAGCAAATACTGCATTTCGACAAATCATTCTACTGAGTTCATGTGCACATCACGCGCAATCACATTCGTAGCCATATTTTCACTGTTATCAAATGATTAAGTGTTATCAAAATATGAGAACGGATTTGCGAAAAGGGACCATTTGGGGCTATGTAAACGTATTAGTACGGGAGTAAACTCGCGCAAAATCGAGATTTCACGCAAATGCGGGTTATTGCATCATTA
>MKWU01007625.1_pt1 | contig 10235 bp, 6 predicted proteins | sample 809101 | NCBI WGS metagenome assembly MKWU01 (sample SAMN05860141, study PRJNA318959) | sponge metagenome | host: Aplysina aerophoba | place: Slovenia: Piran, Adriatic Sea, Gulf of Piran | collected 2013-05-07
ATCCTCGACGACGAGGCGGCGCCGTCTGATGGCCAGATTGCGCTGACGTTGACTCCGGCATCGGTGCGCGAGGACGGCGGTACGGCCACGATTGCGGTTAAAGCTGCAGTACCAGCCGACGTGGCGGCAGATACGTATGTAGCCTTGAGCCTTGAAGCAGGATCTGATGCAGAGCTCAATAAGCGCTTTCGCATAACGCTGCCCACCCTCATGATTCCGAAGGGCAAGAAAGAGGCAACGGGGGAGATCACGTTCATTCCCATCTCCACCGAAACAGATAATAGTGATCTTATTATCACGATCGTGGCTAGTTCTGGCACAGATTTAGGTGCAGCGACGATTACGATGATTGACGCTCACAAGTCAAGCGATATGATCACGCTCAAGTTTGATCCTGCCTCCATAAGCGAGGAAGAGGGGCCGAAAAATATCACGGTGACCGCAACCTTGAATGGAAAGGTGCAGACCAAAGCTCTGACTTTCGCCTTGGTTATTGACGAAGCGGCAGCAGTAGCAGCCGAGACCGCTACGAAAAAGATGGCGGTGCGCGATGTGGATTATACCACTATATCGCTGGGCTCTATAACAATTCCAAGGAGGAGAGTATCGGGGTCGACGACTATCACAATCGATCCTAGGCACAGAGATCGAGAATCGGTTGATGCGGTCTTGGTGGGTTTGGGGGCTAGGCCATCCAGCCTCAACGACGGCGCAATAACCGTTAAGTCCGGCATAATCGAGATAAAGGATACGCCTCTTGCTGCTATTAAGGGGCTGACGGCGAGTCCTAGTACAATACGTGAGAATGCTGGGATAACGCCGGTCACCCTGAAAGTTACATTGACGGCGGCCCTGCCGGATGATGAGGATGTGTCGTTCACCATTATGGACAAAGTGGAGAGCGGCAATGCTGACGTGTCGAAGTTCCTTGAAGGCACAGTGCCTGCTGAGCGCGATGTGAATTACACTGCCATAGTGGGTGATCTCTCAATTCCGGCAGGCGCGACAGAGGGGACGACGGAGCTCACTCTCACGCCCATTGACAACGACGCGAGGGGTAGTGCGCTGGGTCTCTTGGTGAGAGCCAAGGTTGGTCAGACTACTTTTGAAACAGGGATCAAGATTGTTGACAACGAGACGCCTACCACCAATATAGCGTTGTCGGCGGCTCCTGCTGAGGTAAAGGCGGCCACGGGTGCGAATGAGATTACGGTGACCGGCGAAATAAACGGTTCCACATTTGACGATCCCGTAAAGATCGCCTTGGTCCTCGCTCCTAAAGACGTTGATGGAGCAACGGCACAGCGCGATACAGATTACGAAGCAGTCCTTCGTTCTCTGACGATCCCGGCCGGACAAGTACGTAACTCGACGACGATCTCCATCACCGCCCTGACCGGTGGAGATAAGAAGGTCGTTGTGAAGGCCCTGAAGAGTCCGGTAAAGAACGAGGATGAGGATGACGTCACGGTTGGCATGGCGACAATAACGCTGAAAGACGCCGATGCGGCTGTGGAACCAGAGGGCCCGGGTGCGCTTAGGTTCGGTGCTGACTTGGCGGCCACGACCTTTGATGGCGTGATTGGCGAGGCGTTTGAGCAGGAACTGCCAGAAGCTAAGGGTGGTGAAGGCGACGCCCAGTCGTACAGTGTCTCGGCCAACCTGCCTGCTGGCCTGTCGTTCGACTCGGCTACGCGGATGATAAAAGGTTCGCCGACGACGGCTGGAATGGTAAAAGTCGTTTACACGGTGATCGACGACAAAGGTGGCAGCGCGGCAACTCAATTCACCATTGAGATTACTGCGGCACCACCGCCGACGGTTGCGGTCGCTAGTGTGGAAGTGAGTCAGCAGTCGCTCCGCGAAGGCGGTGACACGACGGAAATCTCGATCACAGCCACCTTGGCGGGACCCGCTCCGGATGGCGAGACGGTCGAATTCCGGCTCGGGGCTCCAAGCAGTGGCGCGGAGGCCATCCGCGATGTGGATTACGCCGCGTCCTTGGGCGGTAGCGTCGATATTGAGGCTGGCGCGACCGAAGCGAGTACGACCATGACTCTCACGCCCATCGACAACGACAAGGTGGATGGCAATAAGTCCCTCGGTGTGCAGGCTTCAGCCTCTGGTGGTTCGGCTTCGACGGATATCAAGATCGCCGATGACGAAACCGCTAGCACGTCCGTCGCGCTGTCGGCGAATCCGCATACGGTAAGCGAGTCCGACGGTGTTACGAACATTGTGGTTACAGCGACCTTGGGCGGCAAGGTGCTGGACGCAGACGCGATCGTCATCATCTCGATTGATCCTGCTTCGAAAGCCACGCGCGACGAGGACTACGCGGCGCTGTTCAATCCGCGGCTCACCATTCCGGCTGGCTTGGAATCGGGTTCGATAGAGTTGATCATCGATCCCACTGCCGACGCTATGGATGAGGGCAACGAGACGATCACGCTGAGTGGTGCGAGCGAGGGCTTGACTGTCGAGTCGGGGACCATAACGATCTCCGATGGTATGATGGACGATGGCGGTATGCCGATGGATCCCTTGGCCTTCGCCGAGGGTGATATGGTCAGCGACGTAGCGGCCACCGCTGGTACGGTGGTCTCCGAGATGGAACTGCCGGCAGCATCGGGCGGTGAAGGCGACATCACCTACAGCGTCTCCGACTTGCCTGCGGGCCTGACGTTTGACGCGCCCACGCGGATGATTCCGGGCACGCCGGAAGCCGAAGGCACCACTGAAGTCACCTATACGGCGACCGACGGTGCCGGAGCCACTGTCACGCTGACCTTCTCCATCACGGTCAACCCGATGTTGGACTTCGGCGACCTGAGTGGGTTGTTCGGCGCGTTCACAGGTGGTGCTGGCAAGGCCAATCCAGCGTCTGAGCATGACGATGGAGCGATCCAAATCGTCGTTGGCCAGCCGTATAGCCTAACGATACCAGAAATCCCGGGTGGGACCCCGCCGAAGACCTATAGTGTGGTGGGGCTCCCCGCGGGCCTGTCGTTTGACGCGGCCACGCGGACGGTTTCGGGTACGCCTACGGAGGTTGGTCTGGCCGCAGTTGTCCTCACGGTAGTGGACGCCGCTGGTGCTTCCGGTTCGGTGCCGATACCCGTGTCGGTCATTGAGCCTCCGTTGGGTGCGCCCAGCAATCTGGTGGCTCAAGACTACGCAGGTGCTGACGGCCAAGGCGACCAAGGCGGCTTTCTCCTGCTGACTTGGGAGCTGTCGGAACATCACGACGAGATCGACGGCTATCGCATCTTCCGCGCACTGCCCGTGCTGAGCAATGAAATGGTTCCTTGGGCCATGGTAGATGCCGTGCCGGGCGTGGAAAGAGGTGTTGCTATCGTCGCTACGCTCGACAATGTCTCCACTCGCTGGGGCATTGCCGCCGAGCGCGGCGGCCAGACCACGCACGGTGCTGCTAAGGCCGTGTTCGTCAGTGCTGAGAACCAGCCTTACGCGCAGATGGCCGAGACGCTGATGGCCAGCATGGAAGCGGCTCAAGCCGGTGATGCACCGGTGTTCGCCTCGCTGCTGCCGGAAGCACTCGCTTACGCACAAGGCGTGGCTCCGAAGCTGAACGTGGTCGCTGGCGTGCTGTCCTCGGAGATGATCCTCACGGACGAGCCGGTTCGCGCCATCGACAATATCGCGCCGTTGGCCGTGCCGTCGTTCAGCGTGTTGGATGCGCCCAACGATCAGGGCAGCCGCATCGTCCTGACGTGGACGCTCTCGCCGTCTGACCGGGTCTTGCAGGATGTTGTTGCCGGGGCCGTTGGCCCGCTCGGAGCTGAGCCGGTTGTCGGCGTCTATGGCTACAACATCTATCGCCGCGCTGCGAGCGAAGACGAGTTCGCCGTGATCGCGCAGGTCGATGCCGGTGTTACGTCCTTTGTCGATGAGACGGCACTCAATGGCGTGCGCTACACCTATCAGGTGCGGCCCTACGACTTGGACAACGAGACGGGTTCCGACATCGAGCAGACGGCGATGGCCGTGCGCAACATCGCGATGGATAGCGAAGGCCGCATGATCTTCGGTCTGTTCGGTGCCGACAACCGCATTGGTTTCGACGATTTCTTCATCTTCGCCGACACCTTCGGTTTGACGGCGGAAGACACCGGGTTTGATCCTGCGTTTGACTTGTCACCCAACGCGACGATCGACTTTGAGGATTTCTTCGTCTTTGCCGACAACTTCGGTCGCAGCACGGCGGCGGCGGGCAAGCGCGTGCCGATGTTGGCCGGTTTGAATGCGGATGCGCGGATGTATCTGGATGCGCGGACGGCCATGCCGAGCGTGGGTGAGGACTTTGTCCTCGACGTGCGCGTGGCGGATTTCGCCGCGGTCAAGGGCTACGGCTTGCAGGTGCAGTATGAGGCCGACAAGCTGGAGTTCGTCGAGGTGCTGACCGATGAGCCGCTGGGTGGCAGCGCGTTGGCCACGCCGCAGGTGCTGGCTGACGAAGCCGGTGTCTTGACGGTGGTCGCTCACGGGGACGTAGTCTCCGAGGGCGAGTTGGCGCTGAGCTTGGTGTTCCGTCCGACGACGGAGATCGAGAACACGCTCATTGAGATCGCTGACAACCAGACGTATGACAGCGAGTTTGGCTTCAACCGTCTGGCGTTGCCGGCACCGGTGCAGTTGCAGACGCGTCCGGCGGCGTTCGCGTTGGCGAGCAACTATCCGAACCCGTTCAACCCAGCGACGACGATCAAGTATGCGTTGCCGCAGGCGGCGGACGTGGAACTGACCGTGTATAATGTAGTAGGTCAGGTGGTTCGGACGCTGGTTGCCGAGCATCAGAGCGCGGGTCGCTACGTCGTGGAGTGGGACGCGACGAACGACAACGGGCACAGTTTGTCTTCGGGGATGTATTTCTACCGCTTGCAGGCGGGCGGTGAGTTCCACGAAGTCAAGAAGATGCTGTTGCTCAAGTAAGCACCCACTGCACAGCGAGTTGAGTTAGTGAAATGGGACCTCAAGCCTCAAATTGGGGTCCCATTTCACTATGTAAAAACAGGTTCATAAATAGAAGGAGAAGCAACTATGCAGAACAGCGTGCGCAAGATGTTTCCTCTTGCCATCGCCCTGTTGCTCGCACTATGTGGTGCCGCTGTCGCTGGGGATAACGCGAACGTTGTCATTTCGCTGGATGGGGAACATGCCGCCGCCAGTGCTGGTGAGCAAGTGCAGGTGCCGCTGTCGGCCGCTGGAATGGTCGGGGTAAAACAGGTTGAAATTATTCTGACGGTATTGCCCGCGGAGGCTTTTGATCTAGCGGCGACGACCTTTACCCCTGCTTTTGGTTTTTCGCCTGGGTCTGGCGTGGAAGTGTTAGGAGACGATCAGATCAAAGGCGGTGTAGCCACCCTCAGTGAGACGGTAGATGGCGATGGTGCTTTGGGGGTTTTTACCCTCACGATGTCGAGTAGTTTTAGCAGGGAGTCCTCGGCCGAGATTGTGGTGAGCAGCGTGTCCCTTGGGCCGTCGTCTGTGGACCGGGATGTCGTTGGTGTCGAGGGATTGTTCATCGTTAACTGGGCCGTGCCCCCGCCGAATATGTTGGCGACCTCATCGGTCTCCCTTAATCCGGCCTATTCCTCGGTCGGCACAGGTGCGGCCGCGGACGACAGCCCCGGCGAGATCGAGTTCTCGGTCAATTACACCGATGATGGCGCCCCCGCCGAGGGCCAGACCATTGCTTGGGACATCACCAATACCGGCTCTCGGTCGGTCTATCTGCTCGGTGTCGGCGAGGTTCCCTCCGGCGTGTACGTATGCCTGCGGAATGTGACCGATGAGGCTGGCAATGCCGTGGTGAAGTTCGACGCCGAAGGAAACCTAAAGGCCGCGGCGACTTCGCTTGATGTTCGGGCGCGCACGACCGCTGTAAATCCGGCCGGTGATACCATCGACTTGGCGATTGATTTCGACGCCACTTGGGCGGTGCCAGATGTCGATCAGTTGATGTTTGTCTCGCAGGTTTCCCTGAATGAGGATAATAAGGCCCTCAACGAGGTAGTCGCGGGTCCGGGTGATGAAATCCCAGTCGCGCTATCGGCAGCCGGGCTAGCCGGTGTGAAGCAGGTTGAGGTCACCGTGACGGTGTCGCCTGCCGAGGCATTCGATCTGGAGGCCTCCACGTTTGCGGGTTCCTCTGCGTTTAGCCTGACGGCTCCGGCCGTGGAAGTTTCCGGCAATCAGGTGCGAGGTGGCGCAGTCGTTCTCAGCGATGCCGTAGATGGCGATGCCGATCTGGGGACCTTCATCCTCGTCACCTCGGACAGCTTTACCGAGGAGATGGAGGCGGATATTGTCGTCCACAGCGTGTCCCTCGGCCCGTCGTCCGGCGTGCGCGATTACTTGGATACCGAGTTGTTGAGTCGCAGCATGCACCTCAACCGGCCGGATCCTGTGCTGGTGGCTACTGCACCGCTGGTTGGCAACGCGTTGACTTCTGGGGCCGATACGGGCGTTGTTGATGACGACAGCCCCGGCGAGATCACGTACTCGGTCAATTTCACCAATCTCTGGGGCGACCCGGGTGAGGGTCAGCCCATCTTGTGGGACGTGTACAATCGAAGCTCGGAGTCGGTGTCCGTGCTCGGTATCGGCACGATTCCCTCCCATGGTAGCGCGTTCGTGCGCAATACGACTGATGCCAATGGCAATTCGTCGATTGAGGTTGACGCCGAGCTCGTGTCTTTCCTCAGCATTACGGCGAGCACCGATACTGAGAACGCGGCCGGCAAGGCCCTGAACTTGGCGATTGACTTCAGCGCGGCTTGGGCTGCTGCCAAGCCGCTAGCCGCCCTGCCGTTGGCTAACTCGCTGAATCAAAACTATCCCAACCCTTTCAATCCAGAAACCACCATTCCCTACGCTCTGAGCAGCGATACGATCGTCTCCCTGACGATTTACAACATCGCGGGTCAGGTCGTGCGCAAGCTGGTTGACGGCGAGGCGCTGGCTGCAGGTCAATACCAAGCCGTATGGGATGGCCGGAGCGAAAGCGGCGCTAGCGTCGCCAGTGGCATGTATTTTTACTTGCTCCATGCTGGCGACTACGTAGCTAAGCGCAAAATGGTGCTGCTCAGGTAGTTTCCTCAGCGGACAACAGCAGTAATTAGTGAGTGAAATGGGGCCTCACAAGGGTCCCATTTCCTTTTTCTCGCCGCGGCTCGTTGCGCACAGGTCGCGGCGTTATTGCGCTTGGATATGAAAATCAAGGTTTTATTTTTTGCTTCCTGCCGCGATGCAGTCGGCCACAAGAGCTGCAACTGGGAGATTGCGGAAGGCTACCGAGTTGCGGATTTGCAGCGCGAGCTCGTGGCCGCGTATCCGCAATTGGCGGCCGTGCAGCAGGTGTTGTCGGTTGCGGTCAATGCCGAATACGTGGGGGACCATACCGTGTTAAAAGCGGGCGATGAGGTCGCTCTTATTCCGCCTGTAAGTGGGGGCTGACGTGTTCAAAATTACCGAAGACCCAATAAAACCCGACGATTTATTCGCCGGGGTGATGCGCGATGAAAATGGCGCGGTGGCCACGTTTGCCGGGGTGGTGCGCAATCACTCTGGGGACAAGCAAACCGATTATTTGGTGTACGAAGCGTATCCGGTTATGGCCGAGAAGAAGATGGCGGAGGTTGGCGACGAGTTGAAGGCGCAGTGGGGCGTCGTGGATGTCGCGATGGTTCACCGCGTGGGTAAGCTCGAAATCGGAGAAATTAGCGTGTTGATTGCCGTCGCTAGCCCTCATCGGGCCGAGGCGTTGGCTGCGTGTCAGTACGCCATTGATCGGCTCAAGCAGATCGTGCCGATATGGAAGAAGGAGGTGGGGGTCGGAGGTGAGAGTTGGGTTGAAGGGCCGCAGGCAGCCTATGAAGGCAGCTAGCTAGTATGGTGTTCAATTTTGGTTGGCTATTAGAGGGTCGGTTGGCGGGTGCTGGGCAGATTGGCGGTTGGGGAGGGGACGAGTGGCTGGAGGGCGATCTCGATTTACTGTTGGCACAGGGCGTAAAGGCGATTGTGTCGCTGACCGCGAATCCCCTGCAGGCGGGCGAAGTGGAGGCGCGAGATATAGCGTATTTGCACTTGCCCATACAGGATATGCAGCCGCCTTCGCTCGGGGACATACGAGCGTTTGTCCAATTCGTCGATGAGGCGATTGAGCAGGGACGGCCCGTGATAGTCCATTGCAGCGCAGGGTTGGGGCGCACAGGCACGATGTTGGCGAGTTATTTGGTAAGGATGGGCCGCAGCGCGGCAGACGCCCTGACGCAGGTGCGGAACCTGCGCCCCGGTTCGGTGGAAACGGCCGCCCAAGAACGGGCCGTATATGAATATGCCGCGCATCTTGGGCAAATGTGATCCCCCCGTTGGAATTGACATAGTAGGACGGCACAAGTACATTGAATAAAAGTGTGGCCCCTAGTGGTCGCACGCTAAAACCGGAAGGGAGGGTCGGATGGAAAAAGTTGATTTTCCTGAGTGTTTGAAGTGCAAGGAAGGTGTTTTAATTCCGCTTTCCGACTATGGAAGAGATGGGGCAGCCATTCACTACAAAGCATGGGCTTGCACGAATCCGAGTTGCGGGTACCATATGAGGATAGACAATGGCGAGTTGAGTATTGGCGAAGAACTCAAGAAGTCATTTAAGTAAACGGTCCCATCTTTGCCTTTGGCACGCGGTAAAAGTAGTAGATCACGAGAAGAGGCCCCCTTTTGCGGAGCCTCTTCTTCTTATGGGATCCATCGTTGGCCAACATCAGTATAAGCAGTTGGGGAATCAGGGCTGGAGCACTGGTCCTATCTTTTGCGCTGTGGCTGCACGCGGTTACAGAGAAGTACTACGATAAAGAAATTGCAGTGCGCCTCTGGGTCGAAGTGCCTCCACCGGGCGAGGGCGCGGAAGGAGATATGGTGCTGGCCAGTGAAGTGCCTCCCACGGTTCGCGTCCTAGTCACAGGAGGGGGCAAGGACCTGCTGTTTAACTTGGACGACGACTCTTTCATTCTGAGGTTGCGGACCGAAGGTAGGAATCGGATCCATCGCCTGACTCCTTCCCAAATCGCCAAACGGGCGGCCGACTTGGATGTCGAAGTCAAGGAAATCCTCGAACCAAAAGAAATTGAAATCGCACTAGAGCCGAGGATGGAACGGGACGTACCTGTGCGGGTGCAAGCGAAGTTAGAGGTAGCCGCTGCCCACGTACAGGTGACGCCGCTGCAAGCCAACCCCGCGTTCGTCCGGGTGATCGGCCCCCAGCAGCAGGTCGCCGCATTGCGTTATGTGGAGACGGATTCGTTGGTTTTGCAGGATGTTACAGAAGACGTGGAGGTAGAGCAGTCCTTGCGGCATCCCGAGCGCACGCAACTTGCGTTCGTGCCTGGGACCGTGCGCGTGCGCGCTGCCGTGCAGATGTTGGCCGAAGACGATGTAATCGGGGTGCCGATTACCGTGCTACATCTTGGCAAGGAGCGCCTGCGGCCCGAGCCAGCCACCGCCCAAGTTAAGGTGCGCGGCGGGGTTGGCGTGCTCACTGGGCTGGACCCAGCTCGCGACATTGAGCTATACGTGGATTACGCCGAATATCAGGGGAGTGCGCTGCCGGTGTACAGTGCGGAGACGCCGATTTTCGAGGTGCGTCAGATCGTGCCAGCATACGTCGATTTGGTGAGCGACTAGGATGTTGGTATTGGGGTTGGAGACCTCCTGCGATGAGACGGCCGCGGCGGTCGTCGATGAGTCGTACGCCGTGCACTCCAATATCATCTTCTCACAACAAGATCACGCGCCATACGGGGGCGTGGTGCCCGAGTTGGCCTCGCGCGCCCATATGCGCACGTTGGTGCCGGTTGTGCGGCAGGCCCTAGCGACTGCGGGCATAGGATGGGAAGAAGTGGATGGGGTGGCAGCGACGCGGGGCCCGGGATTGGTCGGGTCGTTGATTGTGGGGCTGTCGCTGGCCAAGGGGTTAGCGTTGGCGCGCAATAAGCCACTGATCGGCGTTCACCACCTAGAGGCCCACGTGTTTTCCAACTTGGTCGCTGCGCAGGTCGAGGTTCCTTTTCTGACCCTGCTAGTGTCGGGCGGGCACACCGAATTGATCTTGGTGCGCGAACTCGGCTCATACGAGGTGCTGGGCCGCACGCGCGACGACGCAGCTGGCGAGGCATTTGATAAGGTCGCCAAACTGCTGGACCTCCTACCTGGGGAGG
>MKWU01007626.1_pt1 | contig 10235 bp, 9 predicted proteins | sample 809101 | NCBI WGS metagenome assembly MKWU01 (sample SAMN05860141, study PRJNA318959) | sponge metagenome | host: Aplysina aerophoba | place: Slovenia: Piran, Adriatic Sea, Gulf of Piran | collected 2013-05-07
AATGAAACTTTCTTTGAACTGTTTATGCAAGACATTCGCAATGGAGGTGCGTAATGCCTCAAGACAAATTAAGCCTTGAAACCCATAGGTGGGCACGCGAGATGCTACGGATTGGCAATCGTGCTGTCAAAAGAGCACAAGAAGAGAACCGCAAAAAAGGGATTCCAAACGTGTATGATATCAACGGACACCTATATTATGAACTCCCGAATGGTGAACTGACAACAGAAGATCCGTATCCACTATCCAAAGAAACGGATTCAAGCGAGGAAAAATGTTAACCGTCTGTTACGATCCTTATGCTGGTACATTAGGCAAGTTTACGCGTGCCGAAATTTTTGATCTCGTCGCTGAGGCAGGCTACGAGGGTATTAATATTCCTGTACATTCCGGTTTTCTCGGTGAACTTTCGACTACGGAAATAGACGACGCAGTAAATCTTGCCGAAAAACATGGACTCGTCGCGCCGACAATTGGCTTCGGCAACCATATCTTGACAACACCTGCCCGAAAAGCCGAGGCGTTGCAACACTTCAGGATTGTGCTTGAGGTTGCCCGCCGATTCCACGCTGATGTCATCGGGGTATGGGTAAACCCATCAGAAGGTGTATCGCGGCAAGCATCTCTGGACGCGCTCGCCGATAACCTGTCCGAGATGGTAGCCCCCTGCGATGAAAACGGAATGAAAATCGCGCTTGAGTTTGAGAAGGGATGTCCGCTTGATAACTATCGCGAAGGTATTCAATTCATTGAGGACACAGGATTGCCAGTCTATTTGACCTGCGATACGTATCATCTTTTCAACGATGGTGCGGAACCACACGCAGCGGCACAAGCGATGAAGGCGTGCCTCGGTGACGTACATCTCTCGGGAAGCAACCGTGGTGAACCCGGTGGCGGCGTTTTCGATTTCGAGACGTTTGCGAGAGGTTTGAAGGAAATCGGTTTTTCCGGCCCGTTGGTCGTCCAATATAAGATGGAAGATGTGGCGAGCATTGCGCGCAGCTGCGAATTTACCAAGAAATTTCGAGCGATGATACAAGCATAGAGAGGAGATTTTGGAATGAGACAGGTTTTCTATTCAATTGTCGCTGTTACCTTTATAATCGGATACGCTTACGCACACGTAACAGAACACCCATCGGCAGAGATGGAAGGCTTTCAGTTCGTTGCACACCACGAGATACCTGACACGAAGTTGACCAGTGGACAAGGCGCGCTTAAGTTTAAAGTTCTCTATACGCGCGACCATTTCCCGGCTGAAGTCGTCGCCGCAATTGACAAGGCACACGGCGGATTTGATGTTGACAGACGCGAAGGAAAAGGCGAAACCTACTTTGCGCTGCCTGGCGTCGGCATCATCCAAATCAGTGCCGACCTGAAAACGACACGACTCATTGAGACTCCCGCCGCGTTGAAAAAAGCCAATGCACACTATGTAACCGTCTGGACAACATCTGGCGGTACACCTTACCTCTCTTTCCCCGCAAACGATGTCGGTAAAATCTTCACGACGACAATGGATGGGAAACTTGTACATACATTGGAATCACCGGACGCAATGACGGATTTCAAGCATCAGGCGGTCAATACCTATTTCAGTGAGGGCGGAAAGTTTGTCCCTACGGGGGTAACGCACGTCGATGGCATGCTTTACGTTACGACGGGTTACTCTGATTTAGATTACATCTTAGGTGCGAAACTCACGAGTCTTGACCCGCTTAAGGCGAGTTGGTATCCGTTAGCATTCGGCGGCAAAGGCGATGAACCCGGACAATTCGGGACAGGACATCACATCACAGTGCCTTATGGAACAAACCGATTGGATGCTTCCGACCGGGCAAATGCAGAAATCGAACGCTATTCACCGGATGGCACCTATCTGGAAACGCTACCGCTTATTAAAGGTTCGTTCCCGTGTAGTATTGATTACGAGGCAGGATATGCTGTTGTGGCATGCCTCTTCGGACCCAATAAAGAGAAAGGCGCGCCGCTCTATATACTGGAAGGAAACAACCTCGTCTCAACCATTATGTTAAAAGAAGAGTTAGGTGTGGAAACCTTCCAGCATCTGCACGGCGCAGTGATTCGCAAGATTGATGGTAAGCTTTACATCATCGCGCAATCGTGGAACCCTGGGGACATCGTTATTTTGGAACAGGTAATGTAGAGTATAAGTTTGTGACAAATGATGTGAATTACGGTGTCAAATCGTCATCGAAAAACTTGAACCTACCTCATAAATACCAATATTCTTGTACCTAAAGAGAGCTATTTCATTGAGCAGGATAAACAAGCTGTTATCAACTGGCTGGCATCTGTTTCAGAGGTAGCTGATATTTAGAGTTATAATGCGATTGATATACACAACATATCAATGTATAATTATAGGAAAGAAAATAGGAGGTGAATAGCAGTGTCTGAAGTGAAGAAAGCATTTTTAGAAAAAATTCATATCAAAAACTTCCTGAGTTTGCGAGACGTTACGTTTCCATTTAAACCGCTAACAGTTCTTGTCGGACCGAATGCAAGCGGAAAATCAAATACCCTCTTGGCGTTACATCTTCTCAATAGAATGATAGTTGATGACGGTTTGCCTTTAGACGAATTAATCATGGATTCTCTTTGGACAAGTGAGGCAGAAAAAATATCTTTTGGTTTAGAGACGAAAGTAGAAAAAAACAAAACTTCATACCACTTAGAAGTAAAGGCAAAACCTAATTTTTCTTTCCATGAGGAACAATTATCGGTTAATGATGCAAATGTGATTTCAATCGAGAACGGTCATGGAGTAGTTCGGGACGAAAATGGTAAAAATGAGACAACGTATAACTCCAATAAACTCGCTTTGGGGTCTGCTGGAAATTACGGTAACAAACCAACTACGCGCGCATTAACCAGATTTATTAAAGAATGGGAATTTTACGATTTCTCGCCAAACTTTATGCGTAACAACCTTGCAACAATCTCACATGGTAAAACAGAGATTCGAGGACCTTTAAAACTTGACACTTATGGTGTAAACTTGGCAAATGTTCTTTGGAACTGGCATCAGTATTCTCCAGAGAGTTTCCGAAACATTAGTGATTCCCTTGCTGCTAGCACAAATAGAGAAATAGTCCAACGATCAATTAAAAACCAACTTTGTCTACTGGAAGGATACAAAAATCCTATCCCGTTGTATGGTGCCTCGGATGGTACGTTACGCCTAGTTGCTTATTACATTTTGCTCAATGAACCGGAATTGCCGCCGCTCATCGCCATTGAAGAACCGGAACGGAATCTACATCCCGGTGCCCTAACAGACATCGCAAATGTGCTTGAGCAAATTGCCGAACGTTCTCAAGTAATTATTACAACCCATAGTTCGCAACTGCTTGATGCCTTTAATCCAGCGAGTTTGTCAGATTCGCTTGGGATTTTGTTGTTGCACAACCGCCCCGGTTTTGGCACAGAGGCACATCACCTTGAGGAATACCGCGGTAAAAGGGAAGCACTTCAAGGGTGGATAGACGATTTCGGAATTGGAAGTGCCATTTTCGATAGTGAACTTTTGCAAGACATCTTAGAGGATAAATCCGAATGCCAAGCATAAGAATCTGGACTTTAGAGTCAGACAACGATGCAAAGGCAGTCAAATGTTTGGGAAATAAGTTAGCGGCATATAGGCAACTTGGACCGATAGCTATCTACACAGCAGGTAGACGTAAACCGCCAGTCCAACTTAGGAAGGCAATTCAGAATTACCTCAAACAAGACGACTGTGTGATTATAGTCATTGACCGAGACGGACCGATAGCACATCATCAACCCATCTCTCAAGCGTTTAGTAAACAGTTATCAAAAAGGGAATACAGAAACTATCGTTGAGTCGGCAATAGGCGGTAAGGGTGCGAAAGAATACCTAATTGAGTTTTCTGAAAAGATCCTCTCAGAACTCAATCCCAATATCCCACTAAAGAATATCAACCGTGAAAAATACCGTGAAAGGTTATCTCCCGAAGTAGCCGAACACATTGTCATCGACAGAGAAACATTGCAGCGCAATAATTCTCTCAAAAAACTCGGTGATGTAATAACACAATTCCAATGAAATACAACATGATGCAGTGTTAAAAACACCTACGTGGCAGGACCAAAAAGATCCTTATTTCCTTTCAAGGGACAATGGTGTTAGATTGTTCTCACCGGGTACATATAGATACGCGCTTCTGCCGGTGAAATATTGTGCGTATACATTTTCCCAATCGCTGTTTGTTAGTTTCCATCGGGGTGCGGGACCGAGTTTAAAATAGACGATATCCGCTTCTTGGAGGTTCTTAAACGGATAATCGCCAATCGGCGCGCCTCGGTGCCGAGACACGAAAATAACGGCGTTGTGAATGTTTTGCTCCGCTACCATCGGTGGCAGCTTCTGATAGACATGTCCCCAATTCTGATACCTCTCCCCAATACGGACATAACTCCATACCGTGTTAACACTCAACAACAATAGGCACACGCCGACAGTAATTGCAAGCCCGCGTCTCTCACGCAATTTGAACCGTTCATAACAGAGAAACATCCCACGTGCCACCAACGGAATGAAACCGAGGAATGTCGATTCGGTGTAATAGCGCGCGTTCACTGGCGTGTACCCCCATGTCGAACCCTCAAAATAGAAAAAGGCGTAAAGCAACAGATTTGCCACGAGCAGGGTCAGACAAAACACATCGTATCTGTTACGCGAAGCGTGGAAAAACGGAACAAATAACAGACACCACGGCAGAATTAATGGTACAAAGGCAATGATCCACGTTAATGACAATGCGGCATCCCTCAACAAATGGTGGTGATAACTTCCCCAACCGAGTGCGTTGAAACTGATGCACGGGAGAATGTGTCGCCATGTCCTTTCGACTGCCCATGCGGGTGTGAAAATACGTGCCCCTTCAATATCGGGTACGTAGCCTTCCGTCCGAGGACCGAATCCGATTTTATCATAAGGCTGCGCAACCGTGTGTGTGAACATGAACGGATCTTCCGTGAAATGCGCGTTCCACGCCATGCACACACCAAGCATCACAACAAACGGAATAAAGAAGAATCCGAAGCGTTTCAGCGTGGCGAGTAGTGCTTGCCGATGCTGCAATTGGGTGAACAGATGATAGACCGTCAACCCTCCACCGACAACACCAAAAACCACAGCGGAGAGTGGACGCGTATTGAAAGCATATCCCAACGCGAACCCTGAGAGCAGGGGGTAGCCGATCCGTGCGAGAAGTGGGGCATCGCTTTTGCAATTTAATGTCTTAAGGAGTGTAAACAGGAAGAGCGCGAGGTAGAAACGACTTACGGGTTCACTAAACCACGTTGACCCCATACCGAGTGTCGCAGGCGAAATGAGTCCAAGTACCGCGGCGGTGAGTGCGATGCCGTTATGGATGTCCCCATATATCTCTTTTACAAACAGGTAGAGAAATAGCAGCGCACCACCCGTTGCAAGCGCGGGGATCAGCCATGGTGCATTGATAAGGACACCGAACATCAGCATCAAGGCGTTTCCGAACGGGTATTTTGAATACCATTTACCGTTTAGAACATTGATATGGGGCGAAGAAGAGAATCCTTGTTCCGGGGGCGCGGGCACCGAGATTTTACCCTCCGCGAACAACTTCGCTTGGAATAGATACGAGACAGTGTCTGGTTCAAAGTAAGTGAACTGGAAGTAGATACCGCATAGGAGTACCGATAATAGTACACCGAGTATTGCGATGATGAAAATAGGTTTAATTTTCATAATGTTATTGCGTAGCCTCTAAAAAAATTTGACATTTGTCTATCCCTACGGTATAATATCATTAAGTGTAAATTAAAGTCACTAACTTTTTAGTAGCAAGTTTTGGCTTGCAAACGATACCGAAAAATGCTTAACACTACATTTAATATCCATCACCATCATTCGGTCCACTTTTGAGTAGAGCGGATGAGGGAATGTGAATAAATATATTTGATACGAAGCAAGTTTAACTTGTTTGGACCCTGGTAAACGAGCCGCTCTCCTCCGTGCTATGTTATTGGCACGCGCGAGAAAAGCGCAAGAGTTTACTGGGTTTTTTTTTGATTTTTTAACTATAAAGTTTTCGCGCCGTTTTTTCCGTTTCGACCATCAACTCCTGCCTTTGTAAAATGTGGAAGACGAGTTGATGATCAAAAAACGGGTTTCTGCTGAGATTGTGGCAGGATTGGAAACTTATAAGTCTTTTACCTCAAAAATTGAAACTGGAGTTTCTAAATAACAATAGATGGAGCATGTGCCCTCGGGCACATGAACTAAAATATGGAAAAGTTTGATAAACCTGCCGGGACGAATGACTTTCTACCAGAGCAGATGGCTCAGCGGAATTTCGTTGAAAATATCGTTCGTGAAACGTTTGAAATTTACGGATACGCACAGGTTCAAACCCCGTTATTTGAATCCTTTGCCCTTTTATCCGCACAGTCCGGCGAAGAAATTCGCCACAAGATGTTCACGTTCGTCGGTTCGGATAGGGTAGATTATGCGCTGAGACCCGAGTTGACGGCTCCTGTCTGCCGACTCATTGCCAACGGTGAACTAAAACACCTCCCTTATCCCTATAAACTTTACTACATCGGACAGTGTGTCCGACAGGAACCAATTACCGACGGCACCGAAGTCAAGCGGGAATTCCGACAGGCAGGTGTCGAACTTGTTGGACCGGCTTCCGCTGATGCAGACGCTGAAATCATTGCGATTCCAATCCGAATTCTTGATAAACTCAACATTTCACAGAGGAAATTAAGAATCGGCAACACAGGCGTTTTCCGCGAGATTTTCAAACAGGTCGCGTTGGACACCAAGGATCACGGTGAAATTATATGGGACATTGACTACCTCGCGCGTCTCCGTAACGAAAGCCACCTATGGGATCTGGAAACGCTTCAAGACGCGCTCAATATGCTGCGTCGGTCGCAAGGCTCCGACTACCAAGGTGCCTATAAAATTGAGACCTCTGCGGTTCAGGAATTAACCGATAGCACTGCGTCTACTTATGTAGAGAAACTGCCCGCAATTGCCGAGGAAACCTATAAATCCCGGTGGTTTCGCTATTTCAATGTTTCCGAAGAGACGGCGCAGCTTTGTATAGATGTCTCAAAGATTTGTGGTGATAAAGACACTGTCATGGCATCATGGGCAACACTTCTCGGTGACACTGCCAAAACAGCACGTCAAGAACTGATAGCACTTTGCGATTGCTTGGAAAACTACAATATTACAGACTTTGAAATCAATTTGGGTATCACGCGCGGGTTTGATTTCTATACCGGCACGGTTTTTCAGATTGAATCCTCCGAAAAACGTCTACCGCTCTGTGGGGGTGGGAGATACGATGGACTCATCGCTTCTTTTGGCGGTCCACCCACACCGGGTGCTGGATTTGCGTTCCAATTTGAGGCACTTGTCGAAGTATTCACTGCTACAGGGAAAGCGACAGGTAACGGAAGAAGAGACTATTTTATCGCAACGGAAACTTTGGAACAGACTTCGGAAGCGCAACAACTCGCTGAAACACTGCGAAAAGAGGGTAAGAACGTGGAAGTGGATTTAATGGAACGTGATTTCCAAGCACAACGGGATTACGCCAATCGACTGAACTACGATTACCTACTCCGTTTAGCTACAGATGATTCGATGTACCGGATTCATCTCAGAACTGGCGACACACAAAAAATCACTGTTACCGATCTCCTTTAGGTGTTGTTGCTTGTCAAAGATTGGAAAAGAATACAATTACCTTTGAGAAAAAGGAGCACAAGTAAAAAAATGCAAACCGAATCACAACGGACGCTGAATCTACTTTTACCGAAAGGGAGTCTACAATCAGAGACCCTTGAACTCTTTCAGCGTGCCGGTTACGAACTCAACGGTTATACCGAAACTGATAGATCGTATCGCGCGACCTTCCGCGATGATAACGAATTTCAGATCAAGATTTCACGTCCACAAGAGATCCCTGTCTATGTCGGTATGGATGATTTCTATGATTTAGGGATTACGGGTCAAGATTGGGTCGAAGAGACGGATTCAGATGTTGAAGAGATCCTACCTCTGGCGTATGGACACATTGATATTATTCTCGCTGTCCGTGAAGAACGAGAAGATGTCAATACATTTGAGGATTTGATGAACCTCGCTGCTGGAGACATCCTCATCTCTACCGAATATTTGAACATCGCCGAGAAATATATCCTTGAAAAGACGGAAAATAAGGTCGCGCCGACGATCTTAACACCGTGGAAACGGCTGAATACCGCCGGTTCTTACCAGTCCCCGATCACGCTCATGTTGTCTTTTGGAGCAACTGAGGGGAAACCGCCTGAAGAAGCCGATGCTATCATCGACAATTCGACGGCATCACGGCGTACAATCAAGGCAAATGTACTCAAGGAGATTGAACTCTTACGTGAATCCGAATCTACCCTTATTGCAAATCCGAAGGCACTCAGGGACGCATGGAAACGGGAAAAGATTGAAGAATTCAAGCAGACACTCCAGAAAGGTTTGCGGAGACGACGGAGCCAAACACTTCCCGGACACATTTAATTAAGGAGGCACAGACTAACAGTCTATGCTACAAAGGAGGCACAGACTAACAGTCTATGCTACAAAGGAGCGGAACTTATGGCAACCCCACTCATTAAACCGCGCGTCCCGCGCGGGATGCGAGACATCTTACCTGAACAGATGATTCGCAGGCAGTACGTTATAGATGTGATTCGTGACGTGTTTGAGGAATTTGGTTTTGAACCTTTACAGACCCCTGCCCTCGAATTATCTGAAGTACTCACAGGTAAATACGGACCCGATGCGGAGAAACTTATTTATCAGGCAGGACACGTCGGTGGAAAGGAGGACATCTCCCTCCGCTACGATCTTTCGGTGCCGCTCTGTCGGGTCGTTGCGATGCACCCGCAACTCCCGAAACCGTTTAAGCGATACCAGATTGATCCGGTCTGGCGCGCCGAGCGTCCACAAAAGGGACGTTATCGCCAATTCTTCCAGTGCGATGCGGATACGGTCGGCAGCGAGAGTATGCTCGCTGATGCTGAAAACGTCACGCTCGTCTATCAGGTGCTAACACGCCTCGGCTTTAAGCAATTTGAGATTAACATCAACGACCGAAAACTCATCACTGGCATCGGACAATTCGCCGGTGTGCCAACTGAACAACTTGGTGGTCTCTATCGTTCTATCGATAAGTTAGATAAGATTGGGTTAGCAGGGGTAAGAGCCGAATTAGCAGAAAACCAGATTCCGGAGCCTGTTATTGAAAAACTTCTTGCATTGCTTGAAGTAGAAGGCGATGCAGCGACAGTCCTGAATGCACTCAATGCGCAACTCGGTGATTCTGAAGCAGCGCGAGAGGGTATCTCGGAATTGGAGGCACTGATCGGTTATCTCACAACGCTCGGTGTGCCGGAAGAATTCTACAAGGTGAACGTCGCGATGGTACGTGGCTTGGAATACTACACCGGTCCGATTTATGAAACCATCGTTGAAGAACCGAAAATCGGGAGTATAACCGGTGGCGGTCGATACGATGAACTTATCGGAAGTTTCAGCAAACAAGGGTACCCTGCAACCGGCACCAGTTTCGGGATTGAACGGATTATTGACGTGATGGAAGAATTTGATATGTTCCCATCCGCAGTCGGAAAGACGGTAACGCAGGTGTTAGTGACTGTTTTTGATGCCGATCTCACGCAAGAATCCTTGAAAGTCGCGACGCTTCTGCGTCAAAGTGGTATTCGTGCAGAGGTTTACTGCCGTCCGGCACGCATGAGCGCACAGATAAAATATGCGGACACCAAAGGTATCCGTTATGCTGTTATCCTCGGTTCGGATGAAATAGAGGCAGGCACAGTCGCAATCCGAGACCTCGCGAATAGAGAACAGCACATTGTCCCGCGGGGGGAAGTAGCTGAACGCATCCGAGAATGGACAACCGTGTAAAGACTACCGCATTGAATATTGGAAATGATAATAGGAGGACTATAGAAAATGAAACGATTTTACCAACGCCCTAATCTCACCCGCTATATTATTCTTCTCTGTTGCATTATTCAAGCGGTGCAATTAACGAGCGCGGGGTGCAGTCATACCAAGCCGTACTACCACCCGGATATTCCCGATATAGCGAAACGCGAGAGTGAAACAGAAGGCGTACTCTGCT
>MKWU01007627.1_pt1 | contig 10235 bp, 9 predicted proteins | sample 809101 | NCBI WGS metagenome assembly MKWU01 (sample SAMN05860141, study PRJNA318959) | sponge metagenome | host: Aplysina aerophoba | place: Slovenia: Piran, Adriatic Sea, Gulf of Piran | collected 2013-05-07
AAAATTTATGTAGTTACACCACATACATTCCCTTACAATGTGTGTGTGCGTGTGTGGGGGGGGAGAGAGGGACACTGGCGTTTGCAAGCTGTATGTGTACACTTGTTCTCTTTGCTCTTGGTGTAGGCTGGATGCAGTGTAAACTTGCAAAACAGTGTTGGTGACACTCCCTTACACACTGCCTGTGTGGAGGAGAGCAGGGAAGTGGTGAGGCTCCTAATGCAGTCCAGGGCCAGCGTGGATACAAGGAACAATGATGACAAGACACCACTGGACCTAGCGGATCCTGCACTTAGTCAATACATCACACATTTTTTGTCTTGAGACTGCATGTTAATCAGTTTTGATACTATATTCTTCTGTATGGTTGCTCACACAAGCAGAACTGTTGAATAGTGAGAGAGGCAAGCACTAATGTATACTTCAGACTACAATGTATGATCAGGTTCATCCATTTTCAGTATAATATGTTTAGGCTAGCTATATGCAATGTCACTTTTATCCTCGCTCTAAGGGCACATTGCAGGAGTTGTAAGGTATGGTTCAGTACAGTAGCTACATGTGCAATGACAGATTCTCACATGTTACGTGCCCCATGGAAGCTGGTGCATGTAACACTTGAATCCTCATTGTATTAGTGTATCATGCATCTGATGAATAACAAATGTGTAGTTGTGACAACAAATCTATGGAACAAGCCTTTGCAATCCCCACCATTCTTTGACAAACGCTGATGCCTTATTATTTCTTACGCAGTGTGTGTAAATCATAGGAGGCTGCGCAGCTATCATACCCGCACTTCAGTATAGGCCGAGTATATTTTATGCAGAATCAAAGCAATGCGTATATTAATATATACATGCTGTGTTTAGCTAAGCACCATTGCACACATTCAGAATTATATTACTGACATGCTCTGCCTCACACTTGCAATGCATGTATTTAATCCTCTGCCTCAGCGCACATCAATACTGCCCAGAAGGCTCTTGGCTCCATTGTGGCATCGATCGACTTAGATTTTAGACATTAGAAAGCCTCTCACTTTAGACTTCAATTCGACGAACATATACTGCATGTATGCTGCAGCGTAGGTGCTATCATAGTTACTTAGTATAGAACATCTATGTGCTATACAATGTACACTTGCAGCGGCGTCGAGCTCACGTGACTGGCATGTGACCATTTTATCCGAAGGTACTGACCGAGTGGGACTGGAACTTTGAAAATTAACCATGCCTTGGCCTTGGTTGCGACAACTTTTCATGTAAGAGGGCGTCGTTCTACTTGTTAATATTAGTTGTAGGTTAGGCGTCTATTATTTTCGGGAGGCTGCTGCTAAATGGTCACGTAATATGACAACAGCAAGCTTCGCCTAGAAGGGCTAGCTACGTAGATATGCCAGTCACTATGAGGAAGTGGCATGTGCCCCTGGTTAACCCGTTGAACGAATAATGCTGTGTTCCACATTTCTGTCTTACAGATCCCGTTATTCTCCTTTACTAGAGAAGGAGGTGAGTGTGGCAGGTTCAGGGACTGTACTGTAGTAGTGTGCATGTAAACCACCTGCTAGCTGTGTCTGTCCGTGGATGTAGTTACTCACGCACACCACACTGTAATTGTGCGCAAGTGGCCCTGCATGCCTGCACACCCTTAAGGTACAATAATACACAAACAGCCTCACACAGGGGTCTGTACTAAACTTACAGTATAAAGAGTCTCTCAATCAATGATACTGCTACAGTGGCCAGAGACATAGTCCATGACCACAGCTTCTGTACTGGGATGGGCAAGGAGAAAGCAGTAACCAAAACCTCTAACTTCATGTTTAATGTTGTTATTATTGTTGCATCTTGGGTTGCTGTTTGTGACATTGTTGCAGCATAAAATAATGAATCATGGCAATAGAGCTTTCATAACCAACAAGAACTAATGCGGACTGTATACAGCCACAAGAATATACCATGTAGTCACATTGTACATAATACATGGAGAGCTTTTGTGGCTGGGGGGTACATGCTTGTGAGGGATGTTACGATGTCGCATAGCCAGACTGCTTCCTCCCCTCCACTTTTCTTTGGCAAAGTCATCGGTTGGGGAGGATGGGTCTGCTAGTTTTCCTATGCAGCACTTGTTTTGCCCACGCTCAAACCTAGGTACTACACTGACACTTATACACCCGCAAGTGGAGGTGTCAGTGCATTGCTGGGTGATCGAGTAGAAGCAAGGGTGATCAAACGCAGCGGTTCTGATCAGGAGAGAGAGAATGTGTAGCCCAACATAGTATCTTGTCCAGATACGAAGTTCTTGATTACCAATCCGCAGCTGCTCCCACTTCAAACGTTCGTAGCCGTGCTTCCTCACATTGTCTCTCTGATTACTGCCTGCAGGTCACTCCCTATTGTTCGCGCACTACGGTCAGGTGGCTATTGACCTGCCGTTTCTATGAGAACAAGCGAAACACTAAAGCATTTCCCAATAAACAGAACCATGGTTGCGGCAGAGTTCAAAGAGTCGGTTAACGTTTATCACTTCCCCGAGGTCATAGGGAAATTTAACATCGTCACCTTGGTAAATATCCCAGACCCCTTTCTGCCTCTTGTGCAATGCGAAAATGGACGCAAGAAGGGGTCTGGCTACATGAGACTATATTACCACATGATTATATAAAGCACATTGCTTGCTGTGATGTGTCTTTTCTTGTGCAGTTAGCTAACTTCACGCATGTTATACGTGCATGAATGTGGTTTCAAGCAAAACATATTATAATGGCACTTACTCCTACTGTCATGCTGTAGCTGTCAGAGTCTCGCTACATGAGACGGTTAGCGCAGCTTGTCCTGTACAACTGGACCAGGACCAAAGAAGTTGGTCAGTGGTTTATACTATTACTCTACGTATTATATATTGTCAGGCAGCACGGTAGTGCTGTCCATGGGGGGATTGCGGGTACTTACCATTATACAGTGGGGAAGTAGCGCTAGAGTTCCACAGGATGACAAGCTGCTAATGGACCTTGTGAAGGAATTGCATGGACTGTGTTAACTGTTTGTCCATGTGCATATGTGACAGTGTGTGCCAAACGTTCAATACACTTTCAAATTTTGTCTTTCTCTTCTGCCAATTCTTCTTTTTCTTCTTTACCGATTACGAATGCTGAAGAGTGTGGGAATAATTTTACCACATTGTAACACAGCTTTTTAACAGGCTGTATTTTTGTGCATTAGAGAGTGTCATTTGAGGTTGTCACACAGATGGTGTGTTTTGGTTCAGACTTCACCTTCTAACAGCAAGATGCCATTTATTTGCAATGACATCGATTCTTGCGAACGACCACCTAAGTGGAGCAATACATTGGTGCCATGTACTTTCAGTCCACCACAGCAGAATTACTGGGGTGATGTATGTGCATGACACAATGAGGCAGAAGTGGATGCATGGCACAATGAGGCAGAAGTGGATGCATGACACAATGAGGCAGAAGTGGATACATGACACAATGAGGCAGAAGTGGATGCATGACACAATGAGGCAGAAGTGGATACATGACACAATGAGGCAGAAGTGGCTACTGTCACGCTTTTGTCCATTTGGTGCTGCACACGGTGCATAATGTTATTTGCTCTATGGTTTGTAGTAGGTCCTTGCCCTTCCTTTTCATGGGTGCATTTCTAAGAATTTACACATTTGATTGCAGGTGCCCAAATTTTCGAGGAGCACATTTTTCACGAATTGACCTTCTGCAATCTATGCAACAATTATTTTGTGGGTTACAGCTGCAGCCTGGCCTATTGACCTTGTTAAAGAGGTGAATTGTGGAGGGAAGGTGTGAGCATCTTAAGTGAGTGGTTTAGTGTAGAGCCAATGGTGCATGGTTACCATGTCTACAAGGGGATATTGGGGAGGAATTTAGTTGCAAAGTGGAACTGGGGAATCATCAGGATCCTTTTGTAGTGGCAGTGGTGAGGCCAGTGGTTACAATTGATAATATTCTAAAGATGAGATTGTCTGTGCACTCTAAAATTTAATAATGGCAATATGTATGTATATATCTCATTAGGAAGTCCACAATGCCAGCACCTTTGAATTTGTTCACCGCAAGTTCAGGCTTTGACTGCAGGTAATCATGGAATTAAATTATCCACTTGGCTCCAAGTGGCTTCATGATACTCAGTTGTGGATCAACTAGTGCACCTGTTGTCTTTTGCTTAACTTGTTGCCATTTGTGATTGGCATATACCACTCCTGAAAGTACTGTCGCAAACGTTATTTGCTTCCTTGTTGACACTAATTTCCTGTGGCTGCTACCTGTCAGGAAATGTGGAACTTCCTTTGATGCATGGCTGAAATGGATGGAAATAAGTTTTCGTTCTTGATATCGTTTGGCCAGAAGAGAACGTAAGGGTGTAAATGTTTCTGTAGCCACACAGATATAGGCGTACAACTCATCAATGTACGGCCACCCACAACCAGCACACTTCGTGATTCTGTTGGTAAGCGGCTTGATTCAGATGTCTACGTACACCATTCTGGCTTCTGCAAGGTATGGAGATGGTCTGATCAACCAGGTGCTGGCCAGGGACTGAGGTTTGACTGGATGAACCTGAGCCAGGTTGCAAACTAGTTGCATTGTTACTTAGTGTAAGGGACCACTGATGCACTTTGCTGTGATACGCTGGCACTGGATACACCGAAGGCAGATTGCAGCCTGGCCTCATTGGTTTGGAAGTTAGTGTGAGGCACTGCAGCTCCTCCAATTGCAGGCACACTTGGCTGTGATGCATTTTCAGGAGATCTGGATATGACGGCAGAGGTCAATTGCAGATCAGGCTGGCTTGGTACAACAGGTCAGGCAACGCTTCAACTGGTGCGATTGCAGGTGCTGGCACGCTCAAAAGGTTGGCAGGGGTACTAGTGGAGAGTTCGGTGGTAACCAATGCGAACACCCCGAACATTCTGAGCCGTCCTGGCCTGACTGAGGCAGGTGTCAAGACTGGCTAGGAGATATGTCATCTCTGAGTAGTTACGTAGCTGTCTGGTGACAATCGCCACAAGTTCCTTCATTCCAAGGGAATGGCTTTGATGTCCCATGTGTTGGTGCACGTGTTCTCTGCTCCATTGTGAAATTGTAAACAGATGTATGTTTGTTTGCAGCCAGAATACCTGGACACTGGCCACACAAAGTTACCTGCCGATGCACTTGCATGGCCCTAATTAGCCTAGTTAAGCCAAGGTTTGAGTAATAAAGACAATCAATGCACTTGTGTTCAACAGCACTCTGCATTGTGTGTGTTCTCCTTCTTTATGTGCAGGTAATGGGGTAGCTAAGGGTGTTCCAGAACATCAAGTGCATTCATCGTCTGAGCAGTACAGAATTGACTCAACACTGATGGGCAGAGTGATGTACCGATTCATGAGAAACATTAAAGAGGAAGTGAAACGATTAATGAAGTGATCGGCAGTGTGCACAAATGTTGTGACCTTTATTGTTACTGTGTGTGAGTGCTCTGTTTGCTCTAATCCACACTTGTGTGTCTTAGCACTGCTTACTCTCCCTGTCTATGTGTGTCTGTCCCAGGCCATTGTACCAATTGATGCTGTATATGTGTGTTGTCTGTGAACCCACCTGTTGTTTGATCGTGAGTTTGCCACATTTTAATGAATCTCAAGAAGTGTGTCTGGCAAACAGGAATTATACAGTACGATAACTAGCGAATCGATCTTGATGAGCAAATACGTAGCAGAATCAAACAACTGATTGTAGGACGTTTTAGCCATGTAGCCACTGTTTTAGCCATGTATCCACTGTAGCCACTTCGTCAACTGCATACAAAAACAGCGGTGAGCTTTAGCTTGATCATGTGGCACCCTGAGCACTGCACGTCTGCACACGAGGTGGCACCCCGAGCACTGCACGCCTGCACACGAGGTGGCACCCCGAGCACTGCACGCCTGCACACGAGGTGGCACCCCGAGCACTGCACGCCTGCACACGAGGTGGCACCCCGAGCACTGCACGCCTGCACATGCAACATGCTGCACATGTGGAAGATGGCTGCTGACAAGTGCTGTAATTATGTGTATGCTTGCTTCACGAGGTTGTGAGGTTACCCAACAAGCTAACTTGAATGTAATGTATAATATTCAGAAGCTGAGCTACGTCTGACCACTTTCCTATCTCTGATTAAATCAATGGAGATCGATCGTAACACTACACTACATAGCTGTCTTCTGCTCCACTCACGCACACTGTAGCCTCATTCTCTGACCCACGTGCGCCTTGTGGCTTGCTCACTTTGTGTGCAATTGATGTTAGCAGTCAGCTGGTTCCCAGGCGGCTTGCATATGTTGCATGAACATGCAAGCCTGAGGTCAATGGTAATAGCTCCTCTCGTTGATGTACCAATACTGGCTATAGTGTACGTACAACTGGGTATGATAATATAATTTGAAACAGGACTTCACAGCTCTGAAGAATTGCACTTCATGTATGGCAATTTCTTCTTTAGCAAGTAATGCCAGAGTGTGACGAGATGATGGGAGAGATAACACCGACCACGCTCCTCATCAAATTCTCCAGAAGTTTCAGGTTTCTCCCACTCTGCAAATCGATGCAGTCAAAACAATTGGTATCAACATGGAAGTGGCAGTTTCACAACACATTTCAATTGCTTGTTGTGTAGGTCAACCAGGAGAACATTCTTCATAGTGCCTGGCACCTTAGTGCTGACTGTAGCAACAGGTGCATGAGGTGTTGCATACCTGGAGCAATATGGATGGGCCCCTTTGAATGACCAGACGTGTGGAAGTGTATGAAACAAAATGCAACCTAATTACAAAGTATCCTTAAACCATTTAATTCCTTACTTGCAATTGATCGTATCTTCAAACTCCATAATGGAAGCATTCTTGGCAGGCTGGAGCTAATCTATTCTGGCTGTCCTCTCCATATGTACATGCAGTCATTTTGTGCAAAAATCATGTCCATGCATCCATATCAGCTGAGTGAACATTCTGACGATTGTTGTAAGTCCCCTGTGTAGATTTGCAGCTGTTGTACCCATGCACGACCACACTTCACATTCAACATTATGCAATGTGCACTCTCAATTGTACATATGCATATGCACATTCACTCCTCTTTTTCCATCACATGCATGTACTTTGAATCCCTCCTTCTCTGCTTGCATGTGGCATATACAGTATATGCATAACCAGTAATAATCAACTCTCTCCTCAACTCGTATGCGTCTGTAGCTCTCCACTCCAATCCCTACTTCAGTGGATGTGTTTGCACTAGTGTGGACGGTGTTCACAGTGACCAGACAGTGCCAGTGAAGATGAAAGAGAGTTTTTGCAACCTGATGTCACTTGTGAACCGAATGTGCTAACTTCGATACAGCTTGGAATTGGAATTGGAAGTAGTGACTGGAGAAAAAGTAACCAAGACCATGCCTTGATTGAGACATACACTCTACCACGCATCAAACTATCAGCCATGCAAGCTATTCTATATTTCTATCCATCGCAATCTTAAATTGCCCATTGCCTTGTTTTTTGTCTTCCATTGCCTCAGTACGGCCACATCTACCAGCACATTATAAATAATATTATGCAAGTTAGTGCACATGTTCCCATTAACATTGATCATGCTTGACAAAATGCACATAATACGTAATACGAAGTACACTTGTTACAATTATATTGATTTATATTTTCATACAAACTGTACAAATCATAAGTACAACTACATAACAGTAAATTGACCATTGAAGAGGAGATGACTGTCATAGTCCAGCAAATATGGGAAGGGGTGATGTCATAACGCATAAAAGTGAAGTAAGCAATATAAACATCATGTACGAAGTGACACATGCCAAGCATGTACAGAAATATGTACGTATATATAAGAGAAGTGCATGTTAGGCGTGAAGAACTGTTGACTGCCTTGTCTGTACACATACACTTCACTGGAGGAGGCTGCACACACAACACAGGCTGGGGATACATGCTGTTTTATACATATACACAAGCAGAATAATTGAAATCACAGGATGCAGCTGGGCATCACACTTTTGCAGCAATCCTAGTGTGGAGGGGAGTGTCTGTGTGCGCGTGAGATCCCAATGCATCCAAAGAGGCTGCCTCCAGGCATGCATGATGTGGAGACAAAGTCGTCCGGCATCAACTGAGGGGCTGGCTTGAAGAGAGCCACATCAGACTCACTGTTGACTGGACTTTGGGGAGGAGTGGACTGGAGGGACAGGGAGGACATGCTCAACTTGCCTGCAGAAGAGGAAGAGATGAAAGGAGCAGGATAGATATATAATTATGCTCTCACACAGCTGTAGGCACATGTGCACTGTTAGTGTTGAAGCACAGTGGACCTTCTCTATAGTGGACACCATTGGGGACGCAGCTGGCTGTCCTGTATAGAAAGGTGTCCCTAATTCAGAGGTAGATTTGCACACAGGTCTATGTGGCTGGGACAGCAGACACTGTCCTCATTAGAGAAGTGTCCTTTAACTCGAAGTGTCTATTATAGAGAGGTTCCACTGTATGCACTTTTGGACCAGGCAAACTGGTAGTGTGGATGCCAGCGAAACCAGGCAACAAGGGCAGAGAGCACAAGGCGTGCTCCATTGACTCTTACAAACACTGCACATACAACACCAGGTCACAATGGCCACAGCTGTGCACCTTCAACAAGCCACCTCTAGTCACCTTTCTTCAAAGGGCTGCTATGCAACTTGAGAGTCACGTTCTACACAGCTCAGGTGACCCACCTCCCACACAAAAGTGACACTTCAGCCTGCATGTCAGGTTGCATGCTGTCAGATATGCACACGGTGATATATTCCATTTAGCTAATGCTATATCTATGGCTGTTACATATCTCCATCATGTGCAATCAGAGTGGATAAAGGGATGACAGTTTTCGTATAATGTTGCTCACTTACAGATGAGCTACAAATACAAACCTAGTATCACGTGTTTGTGATCATCACTTACAGCACTGGATTATCCAATTTATCTGTGCCGCACCCTACATATACCCCTATCTTCTTGAGATCAAAGAGGACTGAGGTAATTCTGATGCCATCATTAGCTGAGTGGTTCACACATCATAGGATGAAATCAACCTCAGACTAGTGCATTGAATCCATACAGATATGTATGCAAACAAGTCTTCCCAGGACAATGAGCACTACCTAGTCTAGCTTGTTAGACCACCTTGCTAGTGCCCTGGGGCAAAGAAGAAGAGTGGGGTGCCCATCCCTTGCTAAGTGCCCTGGGGCGAAGAAGAAGAGTGGGGTGCCCATCCCTTGCTAGTGCCCTGGGGCAAAGAAGAAGAGTGGGGTGCCCATCCCTTGCTAGTGCCCTGGGGCGAAGAAGAAGAGTGGGGTGCCCATCCCTTGCTAGTGCCCTGGGGCAAAGAAGAAGAGTGGGGTGCCCATCCCTTAATTGCTAAGTGCCCTGGGGCGAAGAAGAAGAGTGGGGTGCCCATCCCTTGCTAAGTGTCCAGGGGCGAAGAAGAAGAGTGGGGTGCCCATCCCTTGCTAAGTGCCCTGGGGCGAAGAAGAAGAGTGGGGTGCCCATCCCTTGCTAAGTGCCCTGGGGCGAAGAAGAAGAGTGGGGTGCCCATCCCTTGCTAAGTGCCCTGGGGCAAAGAAGGAGAGTGGGGTGCCCATCCCTTGCTAAGTGCCCTGGGGCGAAGAAGGAGAATGGGGTGCCCATCCCTTGCTAAGTGTCCTGGGGCGAAGAAGGAGAGTGGGGTGCCCATCCACATGTGATGGTCTAGCAAGCCAGACAATTGAAGACAAAAATGGCAGCTGTCAAACCACTATACGTATTGGAAGTGGCAGTGTTGACCTTTTTTGGACTCACCTCTGACACACACAACAATTATATATAACATCAAAGGGGAAGCATTCTTTGAGGCTTTGGCGCACCTTTTTCAACAACAGTTGACAAGCAGCTGGCTATATGGACAAAGGGTTCTTGAAGACCAGCTCTGTTCTTCACTGTGCCATCACTGTAAAAACCTGTTAGCCAGGAAGAGCGATATGCAGGTAACTGAATGTGGTACACATGCACATGTGCAAGTATCCACATGCATCCACAGTCTCTCACAAGAGACATGTACATACTGTTGTGTGCCTTGGCCCATGCCTTCCCCTCCTCCTTCCCCACCACACGCTGATCCTCCAGATCACATTTCATTCCTACTAGTGAAA
>MKWU01007630.1_pt1 | contig 10234 bp, 8 predicted proteins | sample 809101 | NCBI WGS metagenome assembly MKWU01 (sample SAMN05860141, study PRJNA318959) | sponge metagenome | host: Aplysina aerophoba | place: Slovenia: Piran, Adriatic Sea, Gulf of Piran | collected 2013-05-07
GTTGCCGAGGCGGGCACCTGAACCACCCGGGGGCCGCAGGGCACGGCGCCGCCGGGCTGCCAGTCAAGAAGCGCCCTCGGCTGCGGCCTTGCGGATTCCCTGGCGCAACCTGGCTCGCGTCGCAACCCGCCGTCTAGCGAGGAGGATCAGAATGGCCGGTTCCGGGACATGATCGGCACAAGGCCCCAACGGTGGCTGCTGTGTGCTGTGATTATTGTAGTGGTGTCCTCTAGCTGCGGCGATGATACGCCCAGAACTGACGAGGCACGTTCGACGGCAGGACCGACAAATCCACCGGAGCTCGAAACGGGCTCTGCTGATATGAGTGCCTCAACTCCGAACGGACGCCTTGGGCGGCCTACTCAAAGGCCCGATCTGGTTGGCATGTACGGGTGGGATCCCGAGGGCGGATTCCACAACACAGCGTGGTCGGGAACGCTTGTCGTTGAGGATCCCTGCATATACCTCGAGGTCGACAAGCAGGGCGGCCGGGAGTTGGCGCCCGGGGACGAGAGGCTCCGCAGTTTCGTCCGCCTTCCCGCGCCGCTCACGAGTTTCGATGCAGCGAGTGGCGCTCTGTGGGTCGGCGAATACGGCCCGATGTCAACCGGCGACAAGGTCGTGCTCGTCGGCAGCGACGGCTGGCAGCGGGCTTGGAGCACCGCCAACGACGACGGCGGCATGCATGAATTCACATCTGACGACAACCATCTGATCAGATGCACTGCCCACGTATCATTTTGGGCCGCATCGATGAGACCGGCCGGGGCCGATCCCGCCGCCGTGCCTACCGTCGCTCAACTGTCAGGACTGGGACTCTATGCATGGGAACCGGATGTGGGACACCACACGGAAGGCGAGGGAGGAGTGCTGGTGATCGAGCCGCCGTGCGTGTACTTCGACGCAGGGACATTCATTGCCCACACTGGAGATCCGACTGAGTCAGAACCGAAACGCTACGTGTTGGGCCTGCCCCGTCCATTCGTGCGGTTCGACCCCGATAGCGGCGCGCTGTCATATGGCGAGTCTCGCCCCTTCTACAGCGGCGATGAGATCGTCGTATTCGGCGGACACGAGTTGAGCGAGCCGCAAGATTTGCGCTACATCGCGGCCGGCTGTTCAGTGTCTGCACAATACCGAGGACTCATGAAGCACCGCGACCTCTACCCACCTACAGACGACTGAAATACGCTCGATCAAGCCACAGGCCGGAATTTGGCGGGTGTTTCGCGTTTGGGGAGGTCAGAGGGGCGCGCCGGTGGAGTGTTTCCACTACATCGCCGGTTCGGGTCTCCGCGGGCGGGGGTCAGGTGATGTTGGCTTTGTCCCAGGTGGCGGTGTCGGCTCCGATGGCGGTGAGGGCTCGGACCCGCCGCTCAGCCGGCACGCCGGGGATGCTTTGAGCGATGCGAGCCCCCGTGGCCCGACGGCAGCACACAGGTCGACTCAGCGCGCGGCATGGGGGCCGCACAGACCTCCGAGGCGCTGGACCGCATCGACTGCAATAGTCCTTCGACGTCGTCGGGTGGCGGAACCTGATGACTGATACGCCGCGACTCGCCGACAGACATCGACTCGACGGCGAGTTCCTGGTCGGCGCGGTAGCGCACCGCCACACTGGTGAACTCCAAATCGCCCAGCGGAGTCTCCGTCACCACTCCCTCGTCGAGCAGCCGACGCTTGTAGGTGTGGACGTGCGCGGCAGGCTTGGCCAGCCGCCGGGCTATCGACACCAGCGAGGATCCTCCAGAGTCGGGGAGCATCGCGAACAGGAACCGCTTGTCTGCAGGTGACAGCCTCGCCCAGATGGGGGTCACGACCTTGTCGGCCACATCGGCCTCCATGCGGCGCACAGCCGTCGCCACATCCTCACCGGTGACCGGACCGGGAGGGCCGCCGCACGCGCGCCACAAATGGGCGCCGATCGATTGGATCGCGTACGCCAGGCCGCGAGTGGCAGCCGCGGCGCGCCGCAGTTCCGGCAACCCGATCGACAGGCCCGCGTCCTGCAGCGGCTGGGCAATGGCCATCACGGCGTCGTCGAGGCCGAGATGGCCGACGTCGTTGTGGTCGCAGCGCCGAAAGAACGTGAATCCGGGACGGTTCAGCAGGCCATGCTTCATCTGCGCGAGTCCGGCCCCAATGAAGGCGAGACGCTTCTGGCGGCGTTCGGCAATGCGCTGCAACGACGACGACAGGCTGCTCGCCTGGTCCTCAGCGAGGTTGTGGAACTCGTCCACGGTGATGAGAACCCCGGCGCCGCCCTCGTCGGCGACGGCGTCCACCAGCGCTTCCAGCATCTGTCGCAGGGAACGCTTGCGGGGGGCAGAGTTCTCCCAGTTCACGCCGACGATCTGCCCGAGGTTCATCCCGGTGTTTTGATGCAGAGTTTTACTAATTTTAGCGCGTCCGCCTCAGCCGCCGAAGGGTGGCGAGCAGCCGTGAACGGTCAGGAGTTGAGGGGGAAGGCGACGGTGCGCACGCCGCTGTGGCACAGGTCGACGGTGGCTCCGATCCTGAAGCGGGGAGCGCCGGTGGTGCGGCATCGCAGCACATAGCCGCCGGCTGAGCGGACGTAGTACAGGGTGTCGTGGCCGAAGAACTCGATGTGGTCGACGGTGCCTGAGCTGCCCTCGGTGAGGGCGAGCTCCTCGGGCCGCAACAGCACATCCACCGCTCCGTGGAGGGGCGACTGGAGCTTCATCGGCCCGAGAGCGGTGTAGGCGACGTCACCCTCGGCGTTGCCGGGCAGTGTGTCGGCCTCGCCCACGAAGCCGGCCAGCCACCGGTCGGTCGGGCGGTCGTAGAGCACCGCCGGCGGGGCCTGCTGGATCACCGAGCCGTCGCGCATCACGGCCACCTCGTCGCCTAGCACGAAGGCCTCGTCCTGGTCGTGGGTCACGAACACGCAGGTGATCTCAAGCTCTCGCAGCAGCCCGGCCACCTCCGCCCTGACCTCCACCCTCAGCGTGGTGTCGAGGCTGGAGAAGGGCTCGTCCAGCAGCAGAACCGAGGGTTGCGGCGCCAGGGCCCGGGCCAGTGCCACCCGCTGCTGCTGCCCACCCGACAGCGAGCCGGGCAGCCGGTCTCCCATCTCGGCGATCCCCACCATTTCGAGGAGGTCGCTCACCCGGCTCGACGCCGGCCGGGGCAGTATCCGGCCGCGGGGCCGCTCCGAGCGGGGCAGGCCGAAGGCCACGTTGGCAGCCACAGTGAGGTGCGGGAACAGCGACCAGTCCTGGAACACCATGCCCACGCCCCGTCTGTGGGCAGCCACATGGACCCTCGCGCCCGAGGCACCGCGGCGCGGCGCGGCGGCAGCCGGTGTGCCGTTCCGGCGCGCTGCGGGCCCATCCACGAGCTTGCCCCCGAGAAATACATGGCCGGAGTCGAGCCGCTGAAGCCCGGCCAGCACCCTCAGCAGCGTCGTCTTGCCACATCCGCTCGGACCGAGGATCGCCAGGGTGCGGCCGGCCTCAGCGGTGATGGTGGCACTGCGGAGGACCGGCGATCCCCCGAGGTTGACGCCTGCTCCATACGCGACGATCCAGCGGCCTCGTCGCAGCTCCTCGGCCGGGGGCATCCCCTCCGGGGATCGGGCCTCGGCGGCGACGGGCGCCGCGGCGCTATCAAGCATGCCTTATACCCTAACGCCAGCATTCCTCACTGTGTCAACCCCAGACATCCTGACGGCTCAGGCTCCGGGTTGCTTCACTCCTCGGCCACGTAGCGCCCCGAGTGGCCTGGGACTGGCCCCGCCTGCCGGACCCGCGATCTCAGGCCGCCGCGCCCGGCTCGGTGAGGACGTCGGGCAGGGGCTCGGCATGCACGACCGTCACCCGCTTGGTCGCCCTGGTCAGGGCCACGTACAGCGAGCGCACCCCCTGGCACTCCTCGGCCACTATGCGGCCCGGCTCGACCACCACCGCGGCGTCGACCTCGAGGCCCTTCACCAGGCGCACCGGCACCAGCGTCACCGGCTGCTCCAGGCCGGCGCGGCCGGGACCGCCGAACACCACCGAGCGATCGGTCAGCTCGACGCGGAGCTGCTCGTGGAGCGAGTCGGGCACGATCACGGCCACGTTGCCCTCGCCGACCTCGGCCCGTTCCTGCGCGATCACCTCGGCCAGCGCCTCGACCAGGCCCGGAGTGCCAGCCGGACCCGCCACGTCGGCCAACCCCGACGACACGGCGCCTTGGCCGCCGGTCTCGGGCGCGGCTGCACCGCCGCAGGACACCACCCGGGGCTCGTCGCCGGCGGTGCGCACCGTCCGGGGCGGCACCGCGCCGGGCGCGGCGTGGGGCAGCACCCGGTTGGCCAGTGCCATGGCCGGCGCCGGGATCCGGTAGCCCAGGGTGAGCTCGACCCGGCGCGGCGGGCGCCGGTCGGGCAGGCCCTCCAGGACCGACTCCCAATCCTCGTGGGCCCAGGATCCCGTCGCCTGGGCGATGTCGCCAACCACTGTCATCGAGCCGTTGAGGCTGCGCCGGGCGATCATGCGAAGCTCCATGGGCGACAGGTCCTGGGCCTCGTCCACCACGATGTGGCCGTAGGTCAGCACCGCGTCCTCGCTGCGGTGCCCGGCCCGGTACCCCAGCAGCGCCCTCGCCTCGTCGAGCACCGGCACGTCCTGGAAGGACCACGTGACCTCGGAGGCGTGCCCGGGCCGGGGCCGGTACAGCAGTTCGATCTCGTCGGTGTCCAGTCGTCTTGCGCCGGCCGAGCGCAGCAGGGCCCTCGACCCGTACAGGTCGTTCAGCAGATGGGCCGGCGTGAGCACGGGCCACATCCACTCGAGCGCCTCCCGAACCTCGATCACGTCCGAGAGGGCCTCCCGGACTTCGGCGGGGTCGGCGGCGCGGCGACCGCTGGCGGCCAGAGCCGCGAAGAACGCCTCCTCCACGAGCCTGCGGCCGGCATTGTGCTTGCGGATACGCCGGGATACGTCCTGAACGATCTCTGCGGACTGCTCCGCGGTGAGGCGCAGCCGCTGCAGCTCGAAGCCGACGACAAGTTCCTGGCGCAGTGGACGGCGGCGATCGCGCACCGCCCGCCGCAGCACCCCGGCCATGCGGGTGTCGCCCTTGACCCGCGCGACGGTCTCGTCGTCCAGGCCTGCGACCCTCACCGCCGGACTGAGCAGGTCCGCCAGCACCGCCTGCTCCACGCCCGCCTCCCCCAGGGAGGGCAGCACCTGCTCGATGTAGGCCAGGAAGAGCCGGTTCGGGCCCACCACCAGCACACCCTGGCTCTCCAGGGGGAACCGGTGGGTGTAGAGGAGATAGGCGGCCCGGTGAAGGGCCACGACCGTCTTGCCGGTCCCCGGCCCGCCCTGCACTACCAGCACGCCGGGAAGCTCGGAGCGGATCACCCGGTCCTGCTCGCTCTGGATGGTGGCCACGACGTCCTTGAGGCGGCCGGTTCGAGCCTCCTCCAGCGACGCGATCAGAGCACCCGAGACGGGCCGGCCGTCGGGCGAGCCGTCTCCGGGCACCGCCCCACCGTCGGCGGAGCCGTCGAGGTCCCGGTCAGCGATGTCGAGGCCGATGGCGGCCTTGTCGCCGAAGAACTCGTCCTCGATGCCCAGCAGCGTGCTGCCCCGGGACGCGAAGTGCCGCCGGCGCTCCAGGCCGAGCGGCTCACGGCCGGTGGCACGGTAGAAGGGCTCGGCCACCGGCGCCCGCCAGTCCACCACGATCGGGTCGTGGTCGGCGTTCCACAGGCCGACGCGCCCGATGTAGAAGCGCTCGCCCGTCGCAGCCGGATCGATGCGCCCGAACACGAGCGACCGGTCGCCGATGTCGAGCCTGGTGAGCCGGGCCAGGGCTGCCTCGAGCATGGCCTCGCGCTCGACGCGGGCCTGGGTGGTGCCGCCCCGGCCGGTGCGGAACACCGATGTCGCCATGGTGGCCCGTTCACGGGCCGTGTCGAGGCAGGCGTGCGCGAGGTCGAAATAAGCCTGCTCGGCTTCTAGGTCGGGATGGCGACTGGTCAAGGCTGAACCGCGGATGCTGTCGACCGATCCTGCCCGGTCAGCGGCGGGCCGCTGGCGGGCGGAAACCGGCGATTCGGGGGAACTGTTGATTCTACCGGCAGCCGAAGTCGGCCGTCGGCTGTTGGCGGCGCAGCGTTGTGGCTCCCGCCGTATCCTCGGCTGCATGGACCCGAGCGAGGCGACCCCGCTCGCCGACGCCGACGACGTCAGTGACGCCCGAACAGAGGACGCCCAGACGGAGGACGCCCAGACGGAGGACGCCGAGACCGTCGAGAGGCCCGGGGCGGCCACCGATCCCGGTCCGGCCCGGCCCGGCGCCGGCGGGGCGGTGTCGGTGGGCCTGGTGTTCAGCGGCGGCGGCGCGGCTGCGGAGGCGTGGCATGCGGGCGTGGTCCGGGCACTGCACGCGCTCACGGGCTGGGACGCCCGCCGCGCCGATCTGATTCTGGGGACCTCGGCCGGCGCCATCACCGGCCTGTGCCTGAGGGCCGGCATCCCGCCGGCGGACCTCTACGCACACCGCCGCGGCGAGCCCGTCAGCGAGGAGGGGCAGGCCATCATCGACCGGGTGGTCACCCCCTACCGCGAGGGCCGCAGCGAACGGGACTGGAACGAGCAGGGGCCGCAGTCGCCGACCCTGGCCGCCAGGGCCCTGTGGCCCCCGTGGCAGACCCGCCCCCTGCATGCGGCTGTGGGGCTGCTGCCGCGAGGCACCCGGACCACCGAGGCCCTGCAGCAGCGGCTGGCCGAGCTGCACCCCGAGCCGTGGCCGGCCCGGCCCTTCTGGGTGACCGCGGTGCGGTTGTCCGACGGCGAGAGGGTGGTGTTCGGGCGCGACGACATTCAGGCCACCGCGGCCGAGGCGGTGAGGGCCAGCTGCGCGGTCCCGGCGATGTTCGAACCGGTCGAGGTGGACGGGCGGCGATACGTCGACGGCGGCGTGCACTCCTACACCGGCGCCGACCTGATGGGTCCCCCCGCCTTCGACCTGGTTGTGGTGTCGTCACCGATGAGCGGCGCCGCGGGCTGGTCCTCAGTGCGCGGCTCGCTGTCGCAGGCCTGGACCAAGGCGCGCGACGCCGTGGGACTGGGCGACGCCGAACAGGCGGAATCGGATCGCGCCTGGTGGTCCGAGGCACTGGAGCTGGCGTGGTCCGACGGCCGGGCCTTCCGGGCGGCGCGGCGGCAGTGGGTGGACGACAAGCTGCGCGAGGAGGTGGAAGGGCTCCGCCGGAGAGGCACCTCCGTGCTGGTGGTGGAGCCCGACGCCGGCGGGGTGGAGCTGGTGGACACCGGCAACGACGCCGACGTCGACCGCACCGGTCACGCCGGCGAGGAGGCCGACCGCGGCCACCCTGCGCAGGTCTGGCGATCCGAGTTGGCCGCCGACGCCGATCAGGCCGTCCGCCGCCTCCTGTCCGGCCGGGTCGGTCTGCGCTTCGCCGGCATGCTGCGTCGGGCCGCGGGCTGAACGGCCCCCGACCTCACGGCAGGCCACGATGATCAGCCCGCGATTCGAGGGCAGCGACTTCGTGCGGGCCTGCCGCGGCCTGCCGCACGAGCGCATGCCGGTGTGGTTCATGCGCCAGGCCGGCCGCTCGCTGCCGGAGTACAGAGCGGTGCGGGGCGACGGCTCGATTCTCGACGCCATCGCCGACCCGGACCGGGCCGCGGAGATCACGCTGCAGCCGGTGCGCCGCTACGGAGTCGATGCAGCCATCCTCTTCAGCGACATCGTGGTGCCGGTCCACGCCGCCGGCTTCGGCGTGGAGGTCGTGCCCGGCACGGGCCCGGTCGTGGAGCGCCCCTTCGCGGCCCGACGCGACCTCGACCGTCTGCGCCCCCTGGATCCCGCTGCCGACACGCCGTACGTGGTCGAGACCGTCCGCCGGGCCGTCGAGGTCCTCGACGTGCCCCTGATCGGCTTCGCGGGCGCCCCGTTCACGGTGGCGTCCTACCTGGTGGAGGGCGGGCCGTCGCGCCACCACGAGCGGACCAAGGCGCTGATGCTGGGCGACGAAGCACTGTGGCACGACCTCATGGACCGCCTCACCGACCTTGCCATCGCCTCGCTGCTGTCCCAGGTGGAGGCGGGGGCGGCCGCGGTGCAGCTGTTCGACAGCTGGGCGGGAGCCCTGTCGCCCGAGCAGTACCGCCGCGCGGTGGCCCCCCACTCGGCCCGGGTGCTGGAGGCGGTGGGCGGCACCGGCGTGCCGCGGATCCATTTCGGGGTGGGCACCGGTGAGCTGCTCGACCAGATGGCCGGGTGCGGCGCGGAGGTGGTGGGGGTGGACTTCCGGGTGCCCATCGACAAGGCCCGTCGCCGGGTGGGTCCGGGGCGTGCCCTGCAGGGGAACCTGGATCCCGCGGTGGTGCTGGCCGGCGAGCCGGCGGCGTGCGAGGCCGCCCGGGCTGTGCTGGCCGCCAACGGCGGGCATCCCGGCTTCGTGTTCAACCTCGGCCACGGAGTCCTGCCCAGCAGCGATCCCGGCGTGCTGGCCCGCGTCGTGCAGTTGGTGCACCACGAGGGCGAGGTGCGACCCGCTCCTCACGGCGAGCGCGAGTAGCAGCGAGCCTGTCGCGTCGTGGCCGTGTCATTCCCGCTCTTGTTCGCTGCGCTCACGGGCCGCTCGAGCCACGGCCTCGCTGCACACCTCAGCGGACTCCGGGTGTTGGCGCGGCCTGCCCGCTCGGCCTCCAGAACGGAGTGACCGGCCCGATGGCGGCGAGCAGGGGCCGGGTGGCGGTGATAGGCGGCGGGATCGCCGGTCTGGCCGCGGCTTACGAGCTGAAGTGCGAGGGCGTGGAGGCGGTGGTGCTGGAGGCCGGTGATCGTCCCGGCGGCAGCATCGACGCATGGCGTGTGGGCGGGCTGACCGTGGATTCGGGTCCCGACGGGTTCGTGGCCCGGGATCCGGCCGCGGCCGAGTTGTGCGGCCGGATCGGGCTCGGCACCGAACTGGTGACGCCCACCTCCAGCGGTGCCTACGTCTTCTGTGACGGCGGACTGCTGCGGGTCCCGGACCCGGCGGGGCTGGGCGGGGGGCCCGGGGCGCGGGGGGGGGGGGGGGGGGGGGGGGGGGGGAGCCGCTGGCCGGCGACGCCACGGTGGGCGAGGTGCTGAGGCCCCGCGTCGGCGATGAGGTGTTCGAGCGGCTTGTCGACCCTCTGCTGGGCGGGATCAACGCGGGATCGGCTGATCGGATGAGCATCGAGGCTTGTGCTCCGCCCCTGCACGAGGCTGTTCGCCGGGGAGGACCGCTCGGTGCGGCCCTCCAGCAGGCCGCAGCCCGCCGGAGCGGCGACGGCGGCGCGGACCGGCAGCCGGTGTTCCAGAGCGTGCAGGGCGGGGTCGCCCGGATGGTCGGCACGCTCACTGCAGAGCTGGGAGACGCAGTGAGCCTCTCAACCCCGGTCCAGCAGGTGACCCCGGTGGCGGGGGCCGGGGGCGGTCCGCGCTGGAGGGTGGCCACACCGCGGGGATCCCTCGACGTCAGCGGGGTGGTCGCGGCCTGCCCCGCGTGGGAGTCGGCCCGCCTGCTCGAGCCGCTCGCCCCTGAAGCGGCCGCGATCCTCGGCGACATCGAGTACGCGGACGTTGCGCTGGCCACGTTCGTGGTCTCCGACGAGCACCTGGTCCGACCCCTCGACGCCAGCGGCTTCCTGGTGCCCCGCAGCCGGGGCCTGCTGACCACGGCGTGCTCTTGGTCGTCCTCCAAATGGCAGCACTACGCCCGTGCCGGTCTGGCCGTGCTGCGGGTATCGACCGGGCGCAGCGACGATCGGCGGTGGATGGACCTCGCCTCCGACGATCTGGTGTCGACGCTCGCAGGCGAGCTCGCCGAGACAGGCGTCCTGAGCCGCGACGCGGTGGCCCGGGACTGCCTGGAAGCCCGGCTGAGGCCCTGGAGGCAGTCTCTGCCGCAGTACCGGCCCGGCCATCTCGACCGGGTGGCGGCGGTGGAGGCCTGCCTGGCCGGCGAGACACCCGGCCTCGCGGCGGCCGGCGCCGCACTCCGCGGCGTGGGGCTGCCGGCCTGCATTCGCAGCGGGCAGCGGGCCGCTGCGACCATGACGAGGCTCATGCTGTGATAGACGAAGAAATCGTGAACCCGACCCCCGACCCCCACGAGGCCGAGCAGGTGCTGACACCGCTCGTCGCGCCCGACACCGGGCCGGCGCGCGAGTGGGCTGTGGCCAGCCCGCCGCTCGTCACCGTCCATCCCGACGAACTGCCC
>MKWU01007631.1_pt1 | contig 10232 bp, 11 predicted proteins | sample 809101 | NCBI WGS metagenome assembly MKWU01 (sample SAMN05860141, study PRJNA318959) | sponge metagenome | host: Aplysina aerophoba | place: Slovenia: Piran, Adriatic Sea, Gulf of Piran | collected 2013-05-07
GCCGCCGGTCAGAAGCCCGGCACCATCCGCATGGGGTTTGCAGCTGTTGGTTCCGTTCATCGTCAGGCCAATCTTGCCAATCCTGCCGAGGACGAAGGCGTTCGAGCCACGATGCGGGGTATCACCAGAATCGCAGGCAGGGCGCAGAAACAGGCCGTCGGTCTGAATTCCGGGAGCCTGCCCGCGATTCGGGCCTCGCCTGTGTTCCTCGCACCGGCCGGGGCGGTTCCCTCGAGACCCCTTCGACCACGGAGTCCAGGGGCCTGGTTGACATAGCCCTTATTTCGTTGATGAGGGATGGGATGCTCAGGCGCTCCGAAGCGGAGAACCTGACCTGGGGAGATTTCGCTGAGGAAGACGATGGAAGCGCTCAAGGCCATCAGGCCGGTTGATGCAAGCTCTGGCGAATCACTCTTTAGACTTTCAGACGACAAAATCGCGCGCAGTGTCACGGCTGCAGTGGAAGCCGCAGGCCTATGTGAGGGATTTACCGGGCACTTTGCACGGGTAGGGATGGCTCAGGACTTGGCACGCGCAGGAACCGAACTCCCTGCATTGATGACTGCGGGGGAGATGGCATTCGCCGCCGATGCCCGCGAGATATAACCGTCCTGAGCAGGCTGGACGCGGAGCGATTTCACGATTCTACGGCTCGGACTGAGCGGGCGAATTCGTCCCATGCCGTAGAATAGGACGTTATTCAAGAGCGGCTCAATTCGTTCGAAGGTGTCGTACGGGAGTGGATCTATCGCGAGCACTGGCCGAACATCGATGCGGAAACAGTGTCGTTCAGGTCATATCTTAGTGAGATCTTGGTCTTTCAGGGGGGATCAGCCACGCAACCCGACTATTGCAGTTTCAATCGATTCAGCCGGAAATCCTATATCTTCCATATCGCGTGACAGTTTCTTCAAATCGTCATCACTCAAGGGTGGATCTGATTTCTGGTCAGGAGACTTTCTTATACCCAGGGACCTGCGAAGATCGTCATCAGACGGCATCGTACCGCTCTTGTAGAATCCGCAAAGGATGGCCATAACGTCCCTGTCATCAAGGGCAATCTTGTGCACGATATCAAATAGAGTGGGGTTAGAAATCCCCAATCGCGCAGCACGCGAAACAAGCTCTACAAGCATATCCGTAGTAACCGCGTGGAGCTCGCCGTCTGCGGCCTTCTGAATTACCCGCAACTTTTTCTCTAAGTTTTCTGGTAGATACCACTCGGGAAGCTCCTCCAGCATCAGGTCGACAAGACTCTCAAGTATGCCATTCACATGCGCAATGACCTTGCCCTCTTGAAACCCCTCGGGGTATGGCTCGAAGGGCAGCTGCAGTATTTTCTTGTTGCCGTGCGCGTATAAAACGAAGACGTCTCCCAGGACTATTCTGCCATCAGGCAGCCTCGTCTCCTGACGACCCCATGCGAACTCGCCCGGTTCGATCATGGTTTCCTCTGCTACTCGAATCAACTCTCGCTCGCTTCTCAACGTTGAGCTGACCTGCCATTGTATTCTTCGATGAGCGGTTCGCAGGATTCCGTTAGCGTGGTCTGGGATCGGTCTGTCAATTCGCGTCCCATGGTGCGTAGATGTTCGTAGAATGGAATCGACTTATCTGCCTCCCACTCACCTCTGCCGACAACGCCGATCATTGCGTCGTCCATCCGACGTACCAAGAGCGTGACAACTTTCATCGTGGACAGCCACACATTATCACTGAGGTTTTCGCTAAGGCTGTTGTGAGCGAACCTATATGCTGGAAGAAGAGAGCAGACCCTGACGTACGGCGGTCCTATTTCTGCGAAACCTCTTTCCTTCTCATCGGCGATATCGGTTTCTGCCATACCCTCAATAGCCTGAATCACCCAATCGACTGACTCGCGCAAGTCCGTGATGCCCGAGACCACTTGAGAATACATCGTCATTCTGGCGCGCGCACTCATCGCCATTCGCTCAGTATTCAATCCTTCGTCATTGAGGGATTCAACCATCAGGTCCAGCTCCGCAAGGTCCTGCTGAATCCAGTCGGCCAGACGCATTCCCCATCCGCGGTGTCCTGATTCCACAGTCATTTGTGCAAGGCTGACCAATCCCTCAATCTGTTTGACCATGGCTTGGCAAGCTACGACGGTTGCCGCGATATCGCCGAATAACTCGGTCACTCTGCTAGCCGTGGTAATCTCCACGTCGTAGCTCTCAATCTCCATTTCCCGAAATTGCGGCAGAAACAATTGTCGTAATCCCTTTAGCATGGCAACGGTGTCTGTATCGATAGCTTTGGTGCCTCTGTGCCGAATTAGGTGCGGCTCATATGGCAGATTGTGGTCTGGATAGAACAGAAGGTTTGGCGGCTCCCATCACTAATGATGAAAAGCTGCCGGCGATGTTGACGTCTCAGACAGGCAAGGCGTATATCATAGCGCCTGGACACGACCAAGCTATCGGTCCTTTGTGGAAGATTACCACATCTTCCATCAATCTCTCTTGAGATCGCTTTGGTATATGGTAACGCCTCACATCCTCACGGATGGTGAAGGTACTTAAACCTGCGTGACGATCAGTCTCGATATCCGTTTATTTCCCGGGATGGCGAGGCTGAAGAGTTCGCAGTTCCTCGGCTGGGTCGCTCTGCTCAGGTCAACAACGCCCCACTGTCGGCGGTTCTTGTTTGTGCTTCGACAATCGCGCAGGTCGTGGTAGATGTGCTGGCAGCACGGCATGAGTTGCGTGACGAGGTGATCGACGTATACCGGGCAATTTCGTAGCCGCCTCTCGACCATCAGGGGCGAGTTGTTGCGGCGGCCTAAAAGAAAAGGATTCACATCAGAAGAGGAAATCGCGCCTGAGTTCACGGCAATGTGCGTCGGCTGCGCGTGTGTCGACACCTCGCGACTGTGGCCTGAACCACACCTTTCCATCGACGTGGCAGCCGGCTGGATTACCAGGAAGTCCATGCTGACTCGCGACACATTCTTTCCTCAAACTTAAGCTATGTTTTACTGATCAAACTGAGCCTTTGGGCGGAGTGAACAACTGGTTTCAGAAGCACAGTTCGACGATTGTCGTTTCTTCCCGCGGGACTACTGCCTCCGCGAAGTAAGCCATGAATCGGATGAGATGACTACGCGTATCTGCCTGTTCGGACCTCGCACCTAAGGTTGTCGAAGGTGCGGTCGTACTCAATTCGCCAGCTATCGAAGATGTCGCGACCCAGAAGTGATGGTATGCCCCCCGTCGACGAAGACGCAATCCGCAGCGTAAGGTCGTAGGTCACTATGCGAGCTTCGTCCATAAAATAGAGCGAAGCGGTTTCTCGGAAGTATGCTGCATTGCCACCTATACCGCCGACGTTTGTTGTATCCCGAAGGCTGTGGGTCGGAATGTGCAGGTTGTTGGAATCCTTGGAGTTCAGACAGGTATAATCCGCCCCGGTATCCAGCAGGAATGAGACGGGCTGTCGAATGTCGAAGCGAGGAATGAAAACTACACCACGGATGAGTGGCCTTCCGTGAATGTCGAATCGACCCCTAATCATAGGATGAGCGCCGTAGGGTCAGAATCAATGTATTCCACAACTACGTCCTTCGCCAAGAGGTTTCTTGATCTCATCATTCTAAGGAGATCATCCTGCGAATGGGAAACTCCAATAATTCCGTCCTTGCCCCACGCAATCCATCGGTCGGGATGATCTCGCAGCAAGGAAGGATAAGCTTCCTGGAAGCTCGCTTCCAAGCCTTCGTGGTCTTCGAGCATTGTTCGCATGTATTTGAGGCCCTGTGGCGATTCCATGTGCTCGTCGGTTGTCATCTTGTCAGGATGCGCCATTTCATTTCTCCTGATCTTGCCATCGTCTAGGAAGTAGCCTTCATCTCACAGGGTGGTTGTCTTTCCACATGTCGATCATTTCAGCGAGTCGGTTACTGATCGCGGAAGTCAGACTGTGTCTCTATTCTACCTGACCGGAAGGTCCTCAAGCCATCGAGGGGGATATAGCACCTATTGCAGGTTGTTTTTCGTGAATTGCTGATTCGTTGTTACTTTCCCTCGGGTATATGGCTTGCGGGGAACCGAAGGCGGTGGCCAAGGACATACGTGAGGACACCGGTGGTTCCGGGCGGCTGGCTCGACTAGTGCCGGCCGTATGGACACAGTATGTGGCCCACGAATTATCCAGCTAGTTTTCGCCGAAAGCTGTGAGATGAGAAGAATCGGAAACCTTCTGACTCCGTGAATGGCAGCGGCCCGAATGCAAAGCGAACGAAGATCCGACAAGTCCTTTCTTGTTTAGCCACGGACTCTGCAGATATCGCAGAGAAAGATCAGTGCTATTTCGTCCCCTCTATAGAATCTGACGGATAAAGCTCTCGCTGAACTGAAATTCGCCCTTCGGAATCGACTGAGAGACCTCGGGGCCTCCGTTAGGTCAGGTCACCTCGGCGGTCTTGGATTGGTCTCGCTCCAGGAACCACTTGGCTCAGCTGTTGCACGGCGTGATGTGGGCATCGGCGGGGAAGTCCGGGTCGTCAGGAGGATAGTTGGGAGCGGCGCCTTGGCGCCGCTTGTATGTGATTCTGACTTCCTCAGTCATTCTTATTTCTTCCCACCAGGTCATTCAGAGCCCAGCCGCCCGCTTGGCAGGATTTGCATATATCCGCGACACTATGACCGATTCCTAGGCCGAGCGAAGAGACTCGGGATCGCCCGAAGCGAGCTGCAGTTGATGTGCTCCGAGACCCTCGAAGAGCTGCTCGCGGCAGGTGAATACCACGATCTGCACGCGCTGGGCGGCGTGCGAGAGGATGTCGAACATCAGCCGCATCCGCTGGTCGTCGGAGAACACGAGCGCGTCGTCCAGGATCACGGCGGCGGGCGCGCCCTGTTCGACGAGCATTTCTGCGAAGGCTAGTCGCACGAGAACGGCGATCTGTTCCTGGGTGCCCATGCTCAGGTGATCGAAGCCCTCCTCGTAGCCCGGGAGTCGGGACATACCGGTGATGTTCAGGGCTTCGTCCATCCCGATTTCAGCGTTGGGGAAGAGCATCTGCAGGTATGGACGGACGCGATTGACGACGGGGGCAAGGTAGCGCTCTCTTGCCTCGCTCTCGGCGGCGCGAAGAGTGTCGCTGAGTAGGTCCAGGATATCGAGCTCGCGGCTCAGACGGTCGCGTTGGCGTGTCGCCCGTTCGAGTTCGTGTTGCGTATGTTCGATGGCTTCGTCGATGCCGGCGCTGTCGTGGGCTTCAATGCGTTCACGCAGCCGGACGCTCTCGATTTTCGCGTCGACTCGTGAACTTGCGCGTTGCGCAATCGCCTTGTCCAGTCGTGAGATCCTAGATTCCAGCTGCGCCCTGGCGCTGGCCGACCAGTCCTCCTCCAGGGCGGAGACCGTTTGTTGCTGTTCCGTGACTGATTGTGCCGCTTCGTCCGTTGCCGCAGCGAGTTGCTCATCGGACACGGCCTCGGCGTCAATACTGAGCCTCTCTAGACGCCTCTCAATCAGTTCGGCTTGACTATCCACGGTGTTTTCCAGCGTGCGTACTTCCACGCTGAGATCTGATACGGCTTGTGCCCGCACGTTTACGGCCTCGTAAGCGAGCCGTTCCTCGTCTCTCGCCTTCCGAAGTACCGACTGAGCCGACTGCAGTGCAGCCTCTGCGACGTCCCTCTGTGGAAGCTGGTCCATCTCTCCTTCGGGGAGGACTGCTGCCAACAACTGGCGAAGCTCATCGATTCGTGGCTGCAAAATCAGTTCGCCATCGGGCGGTGTGAGCCGCTCTAGATCCAGCTGTGCCGCGCTGGCGGCGGCCTCGAGATCGCGCCTTTGGTCGCGTAGGATCTGAGCGTCGGCGAGCGACTGCGCGCCGGCTTCGCTGAGTTCGGTGTGAAGCTCTGCCCTGGCTTCCCGCTCAGCGCGCAGGAGCTGGTCGCGGTCGTCGACCGCCGGCTCGACGAGTATCCGTCCCCGCTCCGGGATGGTGATCACGACCGGTTCGACCGCCTCGACCGTCGAGGAGGATTCCGTCAGGGGAGCGCCTTCAACCTCGATACCGGCAAGCTGGTCACCGGGGATATCGAATGTGATGCGAGTGGCCGCGACACGGAGCCGGGCATTTGCCTGGTCGGCAGCTTCGGTGGCCTGGCGTATGCGTAGAAGGGACTCGTCCGTGACCTGAATCTGCTCGGCCTGACTCTGCGCATCGGCTAGTCGTTCCTGTGCGGCTTCGACATCGCTCTGGCGGCGGAGCAGGTCGCTCAACTCCGCAGAGCGGGAGATACGATCTAGAACAACGCGGCAGTTCGTCTCTGTCTGCACCGCTGCTTCAACGGCTGTTTCAGCGTTGGTCGCGGCCTGGCGAAGCTCGTCCAATTCGGCCAGAGCTTCCCGCTCTCGCCGCTGGAGTTCCTCCAAGCCCTCGAAGTCCCGGCGCAACTGTTGCTGGTCGGTTTCGAGCTCTTGACGCCTTGATGCGCGCTCGCATTGGGTGCGTTGGGCTTGCTCACGCTGCCGCTGCCGGTTCTGCAGTTCGCTTCGCGCCGCCTCGAGCTGCAAGTCGTGCCGCATTACTTCGCCAAGCTGTTCCCGGGCCTCGGCCAGTTCTTCCTGATCGATGCGATCCTGACTGCCGTCCTCCAGCCGCGTGAGCCGTTCCTCCGCAGCCGCCAACCGCTCGAGCGTCTCCGACATCTCCAGATGTTGCTGTTGCTGCTCGCTGAGACGGTGCTCCAGTTCACTGACCTCGTCAAGTGTGTCTTTGTACTCGCCGCGCGGTTGTCGCCGCTGGGCCGTGACCAGTTCGCCTCGCCGTTGTTCGATGACTTGTGGCAACTCTCTGCCGCGGCGGCCGCCAAGGACCGTGCCGACTTCTGATTCCAGGCCGGCGTTAAGACTCGCCAGCGCCGAATCTGGTAGATCCGGCCTGCCGAATGACTGCCCCTGCTGCACCCAGAGGACGCCCCACATTCCAAGTGATTCCGAGGTCGCGCCCCGGTTGCCTGCCTCGGCGAACCCCAGAAGGCTGCGCAGCCTGTCTTCGGCGGCGTCCGCCTCGAGCAGTGTTCCGTCGGGGCATTGCAGCCGCGCATGGCGGCTCTTGACGAAGCGCTTGGTCAGCGTGTACTCGTCGCCGTCGACTTCAAAGACCAGCTCCACTACCGGCGCCGCGCCGCTGCGGTCGTTTTGCAGTGCAACGATCGGTTGCGCCTTGGAACTGTATCGCTCGAACAGCACAGCTCGAAGCGCGTCCAGCAAGGTGGATTTGCCAAGTTCGTTCGGACCGACCACCAGATTGAGGCCGTCGCAGAGGTTCTCCAACTTGGTCGGCTTTGTAAAGCGTTTGAACTGGTTGACCGAGAGCTTGCGCAGCTTCATCCTATCCCCGATTCAAGCTTCTTGTGTTCGATGTAGAGCCGGTGAAGGGCGGCACGAGCGAGGTCGGCGTCGCTCCCGCCAGCCTCGGCGGTAGTCCTGAGCCTGTCCGCAGCGGCGCGGACGATCCCTCCGGGGTCAATGCTGTCCAGGTCGTCGTCGGTGGGCTCAGGAAACAACTGCTCGCGATCGATGCGGAGATGATAAAGCGCCGCTGCCGCCCCTTCGACGATTCGCTCTTCAAAGAGCTGAAGGTCAGCTAATGAGAGCGCCCCGGAGAGACTTAAATCCACCAGTGTGTGGTTGAGGTCACCGTTCAGGTTCCGCAGTTTCTGGTCAAGGAGATCTACGTCTTCCAGGTCTTCCAGACGCTCACTGAGCGTTTCCCAGTGGTATTGACCCGTGGAGAGCGGGGTGACCCGGGGCAGCTCGTTCGGGCCGTCGATCTCCACAAGCAGGGCCGTGCCCTTGCCGCGCGTCTGGAACGAGTCCGTCTCGGGCGTACCGCTGTACCAGCAACGGTCGTTGACCTGCAGCTCTCCGTGCCAATCGCCCAGGGCCAGGTAGTCAAGCTGAGCTAGCTGTGGCCGCGCAGGGTCGATCGGATTGGCTCTCTGCTCATCATCGGTATCGAAGCCGTGGACGGCGCCGTGCGCCAGTCCTATGCGGATCAGGCCGGCATCGCTGGGATGGTCGTCCATCCATGCGGTGGGGTCGTCGAGTGTACGGCGATGCTGTAGTGGGGCAGGGAGCAGGACGGCTGCTTCTTGCTCGATGACGGCACCGGCCGGTTCGGTATGCGCGTGGACGTTGTCCGGCAGGCTACCCCTTCGGAGCTGGTCCCAGAGTCCATTGGGTTGATACGGATCATGGTTCCCCGGCAGCAGGTGCCACTGCACGGAGGCGTGAGCCCGCATTCGCTCGACGACCTGGTTGCGCGTTCGAGGTGAGGGAGTTGCGTGGTCGTAGACGTCGCCCGCGACCAGTACGTGACGCGCGTGGTGCTCCTCGGCGAGTCTGCCGATGCGCGTGATCGCCTCCAGCCGTGCAAGTTGAAGGCCGCCCATCTCCGCGCCGTCAACGAAGCGGAATACTTTGCCGATCTGCCAGTCGGCGGTATGAATGAATCGGAATGCCACAGTGGGTGTACCTTGCTATGGGCGTAAAATGCCATTTTAGCACATTTCATCTATTTCTGACTGAGGTAAGGCAAACGGGATAGTGTAAAGGTGCGGCCGGCTCGCAAGAGCGATTGACGCGACAGAGATTTAACTCACCGCTTAAGGAGTGTATCGTCAGATACGATCTTCGGTGGCAATCGGGGCCATTCCCCATTCACTCCAGTGCTTTCTACGCCCAGCTATTCAACGTTCCTCAACCTTGCTGCGGCGACACTGCGGCTATCCACCAGCCGTAGAGGGGGTCGCGCCTCCCCGGCACATAGCTTGCTCCTATCTGCATCGTCCAATGTTGTAAAGGGCGAGGTGGCTTAATCTTGCTTGAGTAGGAGACCGTTAGAAAATTGCCATCGATGCGGTACAAGCATCACTCCGATAGGCTCTCGCAACTCCGGCACAGGTCGACCGGCTTAATGGAACGCCTCAGGTAGGGAGATGTTGGTCGAATGCAACGTTTCCGTCCATTTCCTTGCGTTGGATCGGGGCACGCGTCTCAACGTCGGCGCATCATCGTCTATAATGACTTTCACAGTCGTTGGCCGCTTTCGCATTTTGTTGGGAGGTAGTCATGAGTACATTGCCGAAAGAGAACGAGATGTCCAGTTGCGACTCAATTGAGGATGCAATCAAGAGCTTCGGCGATCTTCATGCACTGGCTGCCGAAATGGACTCTTTCCGCGAGCTCGCGATAAGCGTAGAGGGCCGGAGGGATGAGCTTCTGTCTGAGTATCCGGACCAGTGGATTGCGGTCTCCCGAGATGGCGTAGTAGCGACGGCCGACTCCAGGGACGAACTGTTTACCTTGCTGAGCGAGAAACGGATTCGTCCTGAGGAAGTTTATCACGGCTTCCTGGATACCACGCCTCGGACGTTACTCCTTTGATATACGGCTGGTTCGACGCTCAAGGCAGGCCCTAGGTGTTTGCCGCCGTGACACTGCCTCGCCTTGGATTTACTCGGCGAGTCCGTCTGCTGGTCGACACCGGCGCTGATGTGACTTCCCTTCACCCCATGGATTGTCAGGGCATTGCCTATGATTTGCTCGGCGACACATCCGAGACTACGGGCATAGGCGGTATTTCAGAGTATTTCAGGGAGCCCGCTCTTGTCACGTTCAGAGATCATGAGGAGTCGAACCTGCAGGTGTATCGCCTGTCAGTAGACACCGCCAGGGAGACTCAATACAACAATAGCGTCCCGTCTCTGCTCGGGCAGGACATTCTCAGAAACTGGCATGTAATCCATGACAGATTTGCCAACGAACTGACCTTTGAGGTTCATCTGGCTGATTTCAGAGCTCCCGCCTGAGGCTGACCTCACATCGGAGGTCGCTCTTAATAATCGCAAACAACTCGGATGTGAGATCCGGTGCGTTCGGGAAACTGCGAACTGGCGGACAACTCCTGGAACGCGCCCCTCCCACCTATCCTACAGATTCCCTCATCTGCAGGACGAATACAACATACAAGTTGTCGTCGGCCACCAGTTGCGCCGGCGTGTCCTTGAGCGGGTCAGTCGATAGCATCTGGGAAACGCCCTCACACCCGTTCTTCGACATTTGCTATGCTGGATATTATGTCTGTTTTTTCTGGGACAAGAGACGGGATATGATGAGGGCATCGTACGCCGAGACCATCGGGGGCAATGCCGGATCGCCCTCCGACTACGCGGTATTCACGGTCGGGTTGA
>MKWU01007633.1_pt1 | contig 10228 bp, 6 predicted proteins | sample 809101 | NCBI WGS metagenome assembly MKWU01 (sample SAMN05860141, study PRJNA318959) | sponge metagenome | host: Aplysina aerophoba | place: Slovenia: Piran, Adriatic Sea, Gulf of Piran | collected 2013-05-07
TGTGTGTGTGTGTGTGTGTGTGTGTGTGGGGCGTGTGTGGGGTGTGTGTGTTGTGATGGTGTCATTGTCTATCTATATATGTGTGGAGCTCTGTGTGGGTACATATATATGTGTGCACATGTGTACCAAGTGTGGAAGACGGTGGTGGTGTGTGTTCTTAGGGTTCTCATGTGTGCTTGCATGGGTGTGCATTGTGTGTCCATGCATGTGTGCGTGCATGGGGCAAGCAAACCAAAGAAAAAGACAAAACGGCAACAGGAAAAGGATGGTAGGTGCCTGTCAATGGATTTGAACACACTACCCCTGCTTGTGAACAACTGTGCTAAGCCCTGTGCTACACCATATGTGCTGATTGGCACTAGTGGGTGGTAATAAGGTGTCTCAATTTGATTTTTCTTCATATGTCAGTCATTGTGCATTATTAATTTGGAAATATCAGAATTACTGGAGGCCTCTCACCCCACTACGGTAGTTTCATATGTGTTCTGCATACTTTGAACTTGTACTATTACCACATGCAACTTCACTATAATACTGAAATACATTTTGTACAGGAGTACTAGCATTATATACAATAAGTTTTGCCTTCTTAACAAGAACATTAAATTAACAATTTTCAGGACATGCACTTGGTCAATTCGTTATGATAGCCAGAGAGTCCAAATATTTCATAATATTACATTAGAGAAATGAGTTTCATTGTGGGCTAGTGTTTCCGAGCAACCCAAGCATTACATTACAATACTTTGCCTTCACCCATGTCAATTTCAACTTGGACTGTATTTATTCTTTCCTGCAATCTATTCACAAGCTACTGGCACTCAGCTCAATAGATAACAATAGCCTTTTGACAGGTGATATAATTTGATGAAGAGCTGAGTCCCTTGATGGATAGCCTGGCTAACTGTAGCATGGTTGTCCACTTGTGCCCTAAGCTGTTATCCCTTCAATAGCCATGAAACAGGCCATTCTTATCAGCAGTAACCACTGACTCATTTCGCAGACTATATTAGCAGAACCACGAATACTTGTCAAATGTCTACTGTATCCAATACAGGCAGTGCTTAAGGCTAACCTGCAACTGTTGGAACTGTGCACAAATGTCCTGGTTCTCAGCTGGAGGGCCCCAGTTTGTGTGTTCTTCTTCCAGTGCCCTCAGTCTTTTCTTAGTGGAATCGGACTTCTCCCATGCAGCGATGCAGACCTCCAGCAGCTTCATCCACCTTTTTAATTCCCAAACCAGTTCATCCCACTGAACAGTAATTGTGACTGTCACAGTTTCTTCCTCTCCAGAATTACCCGGAGGGCTGGGTGGGGCCGGCTCATCATGATCGTCCTCATCAATGGTGGGGAACGTACTTTCGGATTGGAGACTTTGTAAGTACTGTGCAAAGAACAAGAGACTTATAAGATGAATTGAAGCTTGCAGTTGTGTGTTAATTTACTTTACATATTCAATGTTACATCGAAAGTACATAACAGCTTATTGACACTGACATTACATCTCATTGGTACTGAATTCCAGGATCTGTGCTATCGCTCATGAAGTAATTCAGACCTTTAGTGAATACTTAATTTATCAATATATATAATTGAGAATGTTTGCTTGTTTGTTCGCAGTAAACGCCAAACCCACGGAACGAATTGACGCCAATTGCTCAGGAATTACGAAGAACGACCCGGAAAGTGTCCTCTGCAGATTGAAATCGCCTGTCTTAGTGTTCTCGGAGAGATATCGTGACATTTCAGGTTTTTTCTTTGCAGCCGACCGCCATTTTATTACCAATCTCCCTTCCACTTCCGGCTCTTGCCTAGACGCCTCTAACATAGAGCGCTTTCGCAAAACGGCGTCAACCGTGCGCCACATCGCTACTGATTCGCTGCTAATGGAACCTTCACATCTCAAACGAAAATGCTACTGCTAATTCTTTACTATGTACAATACATGTGCCAAGAGTGTTGTTTATCCTGAAGCACTACATTAAAGAATTAGCTTAATGCACGCATGCAATCATTAACATTTCTCCAATTGTATGAGCACTGTAAATGTAAATGTAATTATGTACTTGCCTGTGTCCTACAAGCTGACTTGCATAGACAAGTTCATGTACATCCGGGCATGCCTTGCAGGCTCAATCATTACATGCATGCATGCTTTGCATGTAACATTGTGGGCATGGGCATGACCTTACTTCAGTTGCCCAACTCTCTGTCATCAACATAGCTGACATTACAAGTGCTTTCGATAAAACACTGGTGTCAGAGCGCTTTCGCCGAAACGCCGTCAACGGCGCACCATAGCAAAGAAGCCCGCCAAAGGCGGGACTCTATGCTAGTTTTACAATATTTGTTGATAGCAATGTATTTTGTTTCAATACTAAGCATGACACCACTCATACTTCAATGTAGTTAACTCTAGCCTTACAAATAGTCTTTTGCCAGTTGAAAATGTCTGAAGAAGTGAATGAAATTAAACAATTCCTTTTGTTGCAATCCTAGAATAATGTCATGCACGCATTTAGTAACTTGCTTCTTATAAAATTCTACTTAGAAGTGTCTCTAGGATTTCGAGCACAAACCCATAATTGTACACAGGCCTGATATGAAAGTAGGCTTTAATGGCAGTTGTGCTGAAGTCAGGGTCAAGTCATAGGGAATGCATAATGATGCTATTCTGCCGTGATTAACCCAGCTGTGCCATCAGTGGATATAGTGTGTGTGAATCCGGTGCTGGCAGTCTCCTTTGATCTGTGTTCAAAGCTTTAAATACAAACGAAATGTGCCTGTGCAAAAGCTGGTGTGCATAAAGCAGAGCATTCTTAAAAAGGTGTAGACAACATTACCTCCATCCTCTTCTCCAAATCATCCAATGATTCATGTGCCAGGAGTTCTACATATTGAGTAGGGGCGGTTGACACGGTATCTCGCCTTCCAATATCTCCAATCTTAGGTGGTTTAGTAGGGGTTGGTTCAACGGCTTCTGGCTTCGTTGGAGTAGGCGTAGGAGTAGAAGACTCTGTCTTCTCAAAAATGGCAATGCCTCGCTTTCGCAGTACACTTAGCACTGCCTGCATGTGAAAAATATAAAAATAATCAAGTCACACAAATAAACAGCTTGCAGAAGCACGATAACATGTCAATTGAGTATGGATTTCAGACTCTGCCAACTCCACGAGTAATCTTTTCAAATTTGAGGCCATTGAGAACTGCAGTCTGTTGATATTGACTGTTCCAACCCTTTAGGATTATCAGCAATTTGAAGTGCTACAAAGGATCTACTGATGTAAATAGCACTTTTGGTCAACTTTCTACAGTGATGATTCTCTAGGTCTAAACATTCAATAAAATAGATAGAATGACTGTTTTCAGTAGACTTCTTAATCTGAATAAATTACGTAACAAATATATATGTGTAATATGAACATATATATTAAGTGTATTTCTACATGTGCAAGTGTAAGTGCTGTGCACTAGATATTAGCGGTTTCAGGGTCAGTTAAATGGGAGAATGTACAGTACCATACTGAGGAATACGTAATGGTGGATGTGATGAATGACTGACTTCTGTAATTAAAACTTTAGTTTCGTATCCACAATGGTCAGCACCTGCGTTTTCTATCACTTATAGGCTGCAAAATCCTTTACAATTACAAAGGCACTCATTTTGTCTCAACTGTGACACACTGCTGAATATCATCTGACTACAGCATAAATTATACTTCTGTGGCCAATTGTGAGATAACTGGGCAATATATGGTGAATAGCTGTATTAGAAATGTAGCCAAGACAATCAAGCACCCAATGCTTCAGGAGAGAGATGTGAACACATGCGGGTCAGAACAGCACCAGTCTGTGCAAGTCAGTTTGGTCTCAGCTGTACCCAAGTTAAAATACACCGTGCTGTAGTGTGAATGTGTTACACTCATGTGTGGCCAGTCTATTGTTGGACACCACATCCAAACATAAACAATGGACACAGCACACACAATTAGAATACAGGTAGGTGGTTAGGTGCCTGTTGATCATATCAGAATGCTGTTTGCTAATTTTCCATTGCTATTAGCAAACCTATGAAGTACGTACTCATGCAGTGAATCAGGCATGGCATGTATTTTAGCATAGTTAATTAATTAATGGAAGAAGGTGGCTGAAGCACACGCTTTGGTGTCCAGCCAATTAGCTGCCTTAACCTGCCATAAATGTCCACACTCTGTGGGATGTACTCATGAGAGCTAGATCATATCCAAAAAGGTACCACACTGATACACCCACTCTCTCCAAAAGTTCATATAAGACAATAATATCCTGCAGCTCATTGAAACACTGCCATATGCCATGTGATATGATCTAAGACACAGGTCGTGTTCTTAACATGCAATCGTGAAAAATTGAAATTGTATTACAAGATGAGCCAGTAACTTTGGTCTATTGACTATGATAGCCTCTTTTGCCATCCCAAACAAAGGGTGGGAGAGCAGAGCCACATCTATTCTACTACCGGTCACAGGAGCACAGCTTCCTGCAACCTAAGAGCCATGCCTTGAGGCTGGTACTTGTATGGTATAATGGTAGTGAGCTCAGTGGGTAACTAGCATTTTGCACTAACCCTGGAATGTTTGCTGAAAGTATATTGAACTGACAGGACGCCACTAACTAAGTGAAATTATGGTTAGCTACATGTGATTAAGTACATGTGACATTTTACAACTTACAACACAATAAGCACCTTTGCCTAACTTTTATTTGGTGCTTGGAATGTCAGGAATGAGGCTGTGAGGTAAAGGCTGAGACTAGAACCGGTACTGAAGAAGGTGGAGAGGAGGAGAGAATGCTGGAAGGAGAAGGTGGAGAGCAGAAAGGGAAGTGTGGTGGCGGAAGTTCTGGCAGGCGAAGGAGTGGGAAAGAGACCTAGGGGGTGGACTAGGAAGAGATGGAGAGATTCCTTCTGAATACCGATATAAATATGATAGTGTAACTATGCAATATCTATGATAGCAAGTACTTAGCTACTCCCTATGAGCATTAATATCATTGTACATATATAGTTACCAGCACCACACCCTTTTTAAATTGCACACTTGTACATTATGGGCTACCTCCACTGCTGGGGATTTTGATGTACAATTGAGTATTGATTGATTGATTGATTGATTGACTCGGTGCTTACCTATGTACGTATATCAGTTGTATTTGATGTGTAAGCACTAATGCATCTGATACTATGTGTTGGAATTGTGAATGGACATGTGACGTCTCACCTCCAAGTCATCCTTCTGCTTCTTCACTTCATGCAAGGTTTGGGCCAATTGAAAGGGCTTTAGTGATTCAACCTGCTTTGTGGCCCATGCTATCAAGTCTTCTTTATTCTAAATAACAGAATTATGCATACAAGACTGACAGTACCCTAAATGTAATTGAGTGTGGTTTATGCAAAATTTGTCAGAGCTAACACGTACAATATGTATAACATATCCACAGCCATTACAGCATATGCGTGTACATGAAAAAGGCCAATTACCTCAAAAGAATCACTTTTCTCTCTATCCGATGTCCATGACTCAGCATACGTTCTGTGGACATTAAAGGATGTGTCTGAAACCTCACTGACCACTTCCTCACGTATCGACGTGACTGTAATAGCAGTCGAACTCTGCACAATCCTTGACATCTCATGTGCATCAGGCTTTGCCACAGGACTCACAGCCAGTTCGACCACTTCCTGAGGTGCTCCTTTTTTCGGCGTTGAAACAAAAATTGTTTCAGGTGGCACCATCAGCTGTTCATCTGATGGTGGGGCCGAGGGTAACTTTCTTGCGTGAACTTCTACGGTTATTACAGGTGACTTTCCTTTCAACAGCACCTGAGCATCTCTGCCTGATGCTTTCTCAATGCACTTCCTGATGCTTGAAACATATGTGACAATGGATTTCTCATCAGGCTCGTCACAAATCAAATCTGTGCAGACAAAACCAATATACACCATGCAGTATTGTATCAATTGGGCTTACACTGGCACTAAAGTAAGCAATATAGGAATAACAAGGATGAATGCAGCTATCATATTGTTATACTGCTATACACAGCGGTATTGTTCCCACATCTTTTATGCTTTTAGAACTTCCACAGTTTCGCACAAGTTCATCCAAGATTCTTATTGGATAATGCTCCAGCTTCATTTGCTGTCCTACCGGCTTCACAATTGATTAATGGCATAAGCCATCAATTCAAGACATCGGTAACAGGCTTCTTCAGCAGATATGACAGGCATTGATTGTCATTGCTGCGCTGCTTGCTCATTGCTTGCATAATTCATTCATATGTGCATTTTAAGCCAAGTATTGTAAGTATCTCACCTTCTGTGTCTAGAAGTCTTTCCACACCTTTCAGCTTGAAGGCAGCAAATGCCAGCTCTAGGTTATTCTGAGGCTTCTCTATATCAACATCTTTCTCATAGCTCAGCAAATCTGGACAGTGACAGTGTGCAAGGGCACAGAAGGCTCGCCCATCTGACCAGCTTGAGGTAAAATTTTGAACCTGAACACCATACCTTAAGGAAGATATGTGTGAAAGAATTCTCTCACAAGTGTGGCAATGAGTCATCCAATGAGGTATACTGTTTACGAGCTCTTCACAGTGCTCAGAATGCATATCTTAAGCATGATCAATGGTCAGACACACACATACAACACAGAAATATACACAACATACATAAAGATGCATTAGGACCATAGATATATATTGAAGTACATTTGCAATGCTACATTGGTGCCATACTGCATGCCAAAGCTGCCCTAATAGTGCTGTACTCACGGTTTAGTAATTCGCTGGGCCCACGTCATTAATTCTGACAGTGCTGTGTCAGCTTTTGTCTGTTTGTCTGTTCTGCATGCTACTTCAAAGTGTATAATCAGCTTCCAAATCAGGTCTAGAGTTGCCGAATGGTCACCATCCACAAGCAAAGTGGCAGTCACACCAGCCAGATCCTCCACGTATGGTTGAAGCTGTTCCAGGAATTGCACCATATTGCCTGTCATGTAGAGGGGGCGTGTTCTTGGCCCCAGGCTGGGTGGCTACGGAAGATGGGCATGCAGCAAAGTGTACTATTTGCTTGGCTGCAGATACATGGAACACACACTCCTTAAAATTGTGCTATTGCCTTCTGAGAAGAACTTGGACTTCAAACTTGTAGTAGCGTGTAAAGTTCATTAATTGCCTTAAGGGTAAAAATAACACTTAATGTACTCTTATATAAGAGCCAGTTAAAGAATGACTAGTGAAGAACAACTCATTATAAATGTTGCGAATAGAACAGGAACATTTACTAAGCATTGCATCCTAGCTCTGTTTCTAAGACAAAATGGTTGCAAATAGCACAAACAATGGTGGTGGTGGTTTGAGCATCATGATGGCATCACTGGTGCAAGCAATTATTAGCATCATCTTACTATGGTTATACTCCAGTGTACCAATGAGAAAGCAAACAAAGCTGGATATAATATAATTATTGTTTATATACATACGTACAACAACATGTAGGATTAGAGAGAAATTAGAGAGAATATTGAGCGAATAACAACTGTCCGATGGGCTGGAGAGAGGACTGGTTGTCCAGGTCTAATTTAAGGACCACTGACTGTAATGGTGTAATATTGTGCATTATTGGAAGACTTTCCACTTTATATTATCCTGTATTTCGCAATACCTGCTCTGATTCAGGCGCCTTAGGGTTCTTTCTGGCTCTGAGTTCAAATTTCGCATCGCCGTGTGTGTACAGGTACGGGGAGATACTGGTTTCAACCAATCAGATCGCTGTATTGTATGATGTCAAAGTCGTAAACCCACTACAATTTCCGATTTCCATCATATTCTACTTGTATACGCGTGTGACTCCATTTTTCGGCCATTCTGTCTCGCTCGAGTGTGGTCTCCCTTTTCCTCGTTTTGTAGCCCAGTCTGGCCTTTCTCGTGAACGTTTTCACTTGCAACATGTCAGATAGGTGGTCAAGAAAGAGAGCACTAGCCAGCAAACATCAAAAAGCCCATGAAGCTAAGCTAAGATCGGAGCCTCGCGATACTGAAGATCATCAGTCAGCGAGAGAAGGTTCCAGCGAGCTTCTAACGGCAGAACCTACTCCACTGTGAAGAACTACAAATCACACAGAAGGGTGAGAGAGTCAGAATCCTTAGGATGTGCAAAACAATACACAACTAACTAACGCGTAATTAAGATCAATTTAAAGACTTCCCGTATTATATTGCTTGTAACTCTCTTTATATTCAAAGTTAAAGCTAAACTCTCTATGGAAAGTAAGAGATAAGTCATTGTATGTCCATAATTTCATATAAGCATTAGCATGCCTTATGCACATTTTCAGTAATAGGTCCACGAAAAGTTAATAAAATGTGCATTTTGAACAATTCTGATTTACCTCTTAGCTGGTAGAAGCATCAGTACTGCAATTTCTTCTATGGAAAAGCAGAAGTATCTCATACAAACATTTACATACTTTAATTTCTGTGCTAGAACATTTCCTCAAAGAGAGATAGGACTTTTAGCACTTTCCAATAAGGCAAAATGCGCATAATTAATCAATGGCTTACACATAATACCTCGTTGCCATAGCAACAAGAATTCAAATTTCAAGATGCTTCCTCATGTGGTCTATCAAGCTACTGAAAAGTAAAACTTGTCACTGCTATCAATTTCAAATAACACGCAATTGCATCCTTAACATGCTTAGCACAAAAAGTGGAAAGTCTCAAAAATATGCACCATATGATTTGGTCTTAAGGGTTTCAGCGGCATAATTGGAGTCTCACCCATTGGACAGATGTGGTTTTGCTTATGTTTCTCTCTAATCAATAATACCAGTCATCTACGTACCCTCATTAATCAACATGTAGGATGACACTGACAAAGGCTCATGCGGCCAAAATATCCTAATTGATTTATTCAACCTTGCACTACACAGCTTGCTCAATATAGGTAACGCATTTGCTAATATGTAGGATGCCTCTTCACCCACCAGCTCCACGCCTGTAAGAATCTTCAATAAATCTGTCAGAATGAGGCCATCCTGCAAGTCTTTAAACAGATCAGACACCTTCCGTTCACTTCCTCCCTGTACAGTGCAGGTAAAAGCAGAAGAATGCACAGTCAACTTGCCTTTCAAACCTATTAGTCTACAACTCATGCACACCCACTGTCACGTCAAAGGATAACAATGCACATGTCACTGTACAGTAAGACAACCCAGGTAGCCATAAACTACAATATACGCACACCAAAATAATAATGACACACAGTGTGTTGCAATGAATCCGAGCGAGATCACAGCTGCTCGAGACCACAATAATTAATCTACTCTTGACTGGGTCTGATTAAAAGCCCTGTCATGCCATTTATGTCTGAAGACCTTTGAAGTGGCGAAAGAGGCAGGAAAGAAAGGTGAAGCTGTCGTGAGTCGAACCCCTTTGACTTACTGTCTCAATATTCAGCCTTTGAGCTACAACTCCCACCAGGTACTGTATGCATACATTCTCAATGCCCAATGCAAATCTACACTCCTTTACCAAATGAGTATTGCTGAGAAGTGAGGAATACACACTATCTCTTGTATTGCCTTATTCCTGCTGCCTGCACCAAAGTTTGGACGTTGATTCAACTAAAGCGTGTTCTGTCGGAACTGAGGAAGGAGTACAAATATTTCAGCCTGCCTTTCACCAGTTTGTCGCTTGCCGCTGTCGCGAGTAGGTAACTTTCTGTAACAGGAAGCGGCACCTCTGCATGTGACAGCTTGTACCACGGCGACCATGAACATTGTGTGTAGCTATACCTTCTTGAGACAGCTAAATTGACTGCCACTCATCGTGAGGTACGTACATAAGTGCCCTAAGCTACTGGCATATACGGATACCCAATTAGGTGCCTGTTTACTGCTGTGAAATTCGATAGTCATAAGCTAATTGGTCAAGACGAGGTGTGGCATTTACATTTCTTGTTAGACCCTACATTCTCGCCCCCGCGCAATTATCGCAGCTGCCAGGAAGTAGGGGGGACAGCTAGTCTAGCTGCTAGACCCTACTTTGTCTTCGGCGGGGGGGGCGGAAGAAAAGTAGGGCCTAGCAGAATGTGTAAATTCCACCCCTCGCGCCGACCAATGAAATCGCTGCTGCACCATTTCTCTGCAGTGAAGGGCGTTTATTTCGGCGCCGACACCGCGTGGCT